>Ga0335078_10002054_pt1 | contig 30524 bp, 27 predicted proteins | sample Lox_Sample_32_FD_206711 | JGI IMG/M metagenome (GOLD analysis project Ga0335078, IMG submission 206711) | Soil microbial communities from Loxahatchee National Wildlife Refuge, Florida, United States - Lox_Sample_3.2 | ecosystem: Environmental > Terrestrial > Soil > Wetlands | place: USA... | reverse complement strand
GCTTCCTTGGCACCAATCACGTTGATACCAGCGCCCGCATCTGCCACGCCCCCAGCACCGCCGCATTGAGCGCCACGGTCGGATGTGCTGCGACTACCTGCTCATATTCCGACTGGATTGGCGCCGAATCTTCTGCTGCACCGCTGATGTTTCAGCAATTCAGAAAACAGGGAAGCAGTCCTGTCAGCGCTGGCGAACAACCGGGTGTGGAATGCCACGCACCGCTTCCGGAACCGGCTTCAGCCGTGAGGAATCTGCTTTTCGTAAAGAAACAGTGACCCAACGAGCGGGTGCCCGGCCCTGAGCCTGCCCTGAGTGAAGTCGAAGGGCGCCTCTCGCGACCAGGCGGTGAGACACGTGGGGTCCGCTTTGGCCGTCCTGTTGATTTCGCCTTCGACAAGCGTTATAGTGCTCTCGGCTCGCTCCCTCCCCTGCACGATTTCCCTTTCGCCAGGAGAAATGTATGTTTTCCCGGCTCTTCATATCCACCCTCCTTCTAGGCCTCGGATTTGCTGGTACCGCCGTACAGGCAGCGCCCGCACAGGCCTTACAGGTGCTTCATACTTTCGGCGGCGGCACCAGTGACGGCCAGTGGCCATCCGGCTCCATCAGCTTCGACGCACAAGGCAATCTGTATGGGGTCACCAGCAACGGGGCCAAGCATGGATACGGGATGATCTTTAAGGTCGCGCCCTCCCTTGATGGCAGCTGGAGCGAAACCGATATCCACGATTTCTGCAACCAGCCACCAGTCTGCTCCGATGGCGCCTATCCGCTCGGCGGCTTGATCTTTGATCCCGAAGGCAACGCCTACGGAACCACCAGCTACGGCGGAACCGCCCAGTCTTACGGAGTTGTTTACAAACTTACCCCGCGGGGCGACGGCACATTTAGTCAGAGTGTCATCTGGCTTCTGCCCGGCACCGGGCAAACCAGTTACCCGGAAGCTTCCCTCACGCTTGATAATAATGGTCGGCTTTTCGGAACGGCAGCGGGCAATCCTGTTTTTGGCGGCTTCGGCTCGGCTTTTGCACTGAGCCATACCAATGGCACTGGTGCCGGTCGCGTACTCTATTCCTTCCATGCAGAGAGTGATGGCGGGTCTCCCGATACCAGGTTAGTACTCGACCATCATCACAATCTCTATGGCATGGCCGCAGAAGGCGGACTCACATTCTTTGCCGGCGTCGTTTTCGAGCTTACCCCGCTCCAGGGCGGAGGCTGGCAGGAGAGCGTGATCTATGATCTGCCTCCGGTCGAGGATGGAGGCTCGGCCGTCGGGGGCGTGATATTCGACGCCTCCGGCAATCTTTACGGCACGGGCAATGGATCGGTGTTCAAGCTTACTCCGGGAAACGGCGGCAAGTGGCAGCACACCACGATTTTTCAATTTTCTGGAAATGAAGGAGGCGTGCTCAGCGGCCTTACCTTCGATAATGCCGGCAATTTATACGGCACCGCGAGAATCGGCGGACACCCGGGTTGTGCCAACGCCTACGGCTGCGGAAGCGTCTTCAAACTGACTCCCCAGACCGACGGAAGCTGGAAGAAATCTACGGTTTACAGGTTCACTGGCGGCTCTGATGGAGGCGATCCGGTCGGAGGGGTAGTCCTCGACAGCGCAGGACATCTCTACGGCGTTACCGAATACGGCGGTCAAGTAACCCGATCTTGCCTGTTCGGATGCGGCGTTGTCTACACGATCACGCCTTAATCACGAGCGGGTGGCCGGTGAACCACAAAGGGACAGATAGAATTTCTATCTTTTACGTCGCCCGGTCCCGCTGCGGCGCTGTGCCCGCGCGCCTTTCTTGCGGTCCCTCTGTGAGTTTTTCTCTACCCGTAGTTTCCACGCGGCGTGCAATGCTCCGGCGAGCACATCTTCACTGGCCGCAGCCAGACGTATGTGGGTTTTCCCCATCCTTCCCCATCCGCCGGCGATGGGAAGAAAAACTTCGGGCATCTCTTCCACGAATGCGGCCTGTTGCTCCGGCGTAAGCATCAGGTTGCCATAGCCCTGCTCGGCGGATGCCAGAGTCGCAAAGATTCTGCCTCCCACGCGGAAATCAGGATGCCCCATGTGCGAGCTTTCCTCCGCGCCGTCGAAGCCAAGCGCGATTCGCCGAAAATCATTTATGGTCAGTGCGATGCTCATATCCACTATGAGTACTCTTTCAGCCCTCTCAGGGCCGACCCTCCAAGCACCAGAATGGCCAGCGCCATCGCCGCCCACAGCAAAATCCTGTAGCGCTCGGACAAGGGACGCTCATCGGGACGACCGGTGTACCCGACATTTTGTCGCTCTGGCGCCAGCCGGGCCTCAACTGCCGACGCGCTCTGCTGAAACCTCTTCGCATAATCGTATTCCGGCAGGCTGAGCGTTTCATCGCCATAATAGAGTTCGAGCGAAGCGCGGCCCTGCGGCTCAAAATAAATTCGCCGCTGAACTGAAAGCGGCTGCATGACAAGGCCGCGGAGCGGAGCATCATCGCCATTCTCGATCGCGATGGTCAGGCTTGGACTGTGCACTCCCAGAATGTCCACATCCAGGTGGTCAGCCGCAATCGTGGCGCCCTGGCGAGTCATGGATACGCGGCTGATTTCGTCACGCGTTACCTGCGCTCCATCAGCATCTGTGATGGTAACCGTCCGCCGAAAATTCGATTCTTCCGGAGCGACGCTGAAATGAATGCGATCAACCGGAACCTGTTTCGCGAATTGCCAGCGCTCGACCGTGTTCTGTGCATCCTGAGCGCGGCCCGGCGACCAACCCACCGCGGTCCATGCTGCCTCACTCTCCTGCGAGTTGGAAACGGCCGCCCCCTCGACTTGATCAGCGTGCAGGTCTGCGGGCAAGCGGACATGGAGATAGCGAAAACTCGAAGGCGGAAGCTGAATCAGTAAATTCGACCCGAGTTTCTCGCGCGAAAAGTCGTAAAGCGTACTTTGCCCGAGCCGCGTGGCCGGGCTTTCGTTTAAGTCGTTCCGGCCTTCAACCTGGGCCGTGGCCACGAAGTCCTTTGCAGTGAGTTGCAGCGAGACGCGGTTATATTGGGGCTGCCCTCCCATATCAATGTCAAATTCGGTGTGACCAGAAACACTGCCGAGGTTGAGAATCTTTGCCGTCTGCTCCTGCGTCGTAGCTCCGCCACGTTGCTCACGCAAAATGTACGGAACGGGGGTCTGCCCGTCATAGAGGCGCAGATCGCCGAGATCAGGCCGCGCTTGCCGCCAGATCTCCTGGTCAATCACAATGAAATTCTGGCGGTCGGCCGCAGAAATCTCCACATCGCGCAGGTTCCGGAAATAGGCTGGACCAGCCGAATGCCCTGCCGGCACCTGAAGCAGGCAGAGAGACAGCGAAATAAGGCAAACTGATTTCATCGTGCTAGGCGGGTTTGTTAGGCCGCGACTTTTATCGAAGTTGAGAGTTTCAGCCAGTCCCGTGCATTATCTGCAAAAATGGGCCGGAGTTGCACCTTATTTTTTTGGAGCCGAGAATGAAAATACATACCGAGTATCTGACGTTCCATACTAAAACGCACCGAGCCTACATACACATAACACCGCAGATCGAGACCATTGTCCAAAAGAGCGGGGTCAAAGACGGCATGGCGCTGATTTCGGCCATGCACATCACGGCCGGCATTTATGTCAATGACGACGAAACCGGACTGATCGAAGATATTGACCAATGGCTGGAAAAACTGGCGCCCTTCAGGGAGAACTACAAGCACCACCAAACGGGCGAGGACAACGGTGATTCTCACCTGAAGGCTCTTCTGATCCACCATCAGGTGATTGCCCCGATTACCGCCGGCAAACTGGACTTCGGCACATGGCAGCGTATCTTCTACGCCGAGTTTGACGGCCAGCGCGAGAAGCGCGTGCTTGTAAAGGTCATGGGAGAGTAGAATCGGGCACGCTGCGCGCTAATTCCTATTTCGAACCGGAGGCAGAATGAGCTCGGAAGAACTGCAGGAGTTGCACGAACATGCCGAACACGCCAAGGAAAACCCGGGCATGGCTCCGGTCTCGCTGACCATGGCAGTTTTTGCAGTGCTGGTCGCCGTAGTTTCTCTGCTCGGCCACCGTGCCCACACCGAAGAGGTAGTGCTGCAAAATAAAGTCACCGACCAGTGGGCCTACTACCAGGCCAAGAATATGCGCCGCCACAGCGACGAGCAGTTTGCGGATCTGGCGGCGTTGATCACCCCCACGGATGCCGCGCAAGCTACGAAACTGCGCGAGAAGTACACCACCGAAGCCGAGCGCTACCGCGATGATCAAAAGGAGATCGATGCCGAAGCCCGCAAACTCGAGCAGGAGACGGACCGCGAGAGAAAGCGAGGCGACCGCTATGATCTGGGCGAGGTGTTCCTGGAAATGGGACTTGTCATCACCTCGATCACTCTGCTTTCCGGCCGCCGCGTTTTCTGGCAACTGGGCATTCTGGCGGGAGTTGTGGGTGTCGCCGTGGCTGTTACTGGACCCTTGATCCACTGAGTCGCGATGCGGGCCTAGTCGATAAAGGCCTTCATACAAAACACACTGCCGCCGGATTTTTCGAACTCAGAGGTCTCGACAACGACCGGTCTCAGATCTTCCCGCGCCAGGATGCCAGCCAGATTTTCCGTGATGCGCGGCGTAAGGTAGCATCCATTCACTGCCACGCCATTGGCAATGAATTGCATCGCTTCCTCACGGCTAATCTCATGGACGCGGCTCCATCCGGCTCGGATTGCCTCCAACGACGCCGGAGAAAATGCCCTAGAAAAAACCAGGACCGCCTCGCTGTTCAGGGGGTTGAAGCAGGTATCGAGGTGATAGCAGTAGTGATCCACAAGTTCGAGAGGTTGAACACGATAACCCAGGCTTTTCATCACGGCCGCGAATTTTTCGACGCCTCCACGAGTGGACCGGAAGCCATATCCAGCCCAAATTGTGTCCCGCTCCGGATGCCAGAGCAGATCGCCGTGACCCTCCAGGCATTCCCCGCCAAGATCCACATCAATGATCTTGTATCCGCGTTTCCTGAACCATTCCACGTAGAACGCGACTTCCTGCTGGCGTGACGGATGACGCATCCGGCTGGGCACAACGAACTTGCCCAGTTGCCGGTGATGGCCCACGAATACCTGGTTGGCGGCAAAGACCATGTCTTCCAATCCACTGACAGGCGCGATCGTTTCCACCTTCACTCCTGCCGCCTCAAATTGGCGAACCAGGTCGCCCCACTGCTGCTGAGCAGTTAGGTGGTCAATATCGGGCCCCATATGCGGGTTCTTGACCTCGCTTACGTTGAAGAAGGCTGGACGACACATCAAGACTGTCTTACTCATAGCATCAAAGTGTAACTTCCATCATGGCAGGAGCCGGTTCGACGAACCCTCGGCACGCCGCAGCGATTCTCGGCATTTTCAGCTAAGTTCCTGACACCCGAAAGTGGTACAGCAATTCCAGTATGCCTTCCGTATCAACGATGCGGTCATGTGCTGCGCTTAGGCAATGTGAATGCAACATGTCATTCATCAAGTTTAGAGGCGCTGGGTAGGGGTGAAAAACACATCGTGCTTTACAAGTGCGCTAATCCGTCTTGCCCAAAGCTGTTCCGCAAGCTGAGCGAGGGCAAGCTCTTCCAGGTGGAATCAGAATACTTCAGAATGCACCTCAGAGGCGGTGTGAGGAGCAGTCGCCCCCGGCCCACTCGTAATGTAGAACACTACTGGCTTTGCCACGACTGCGCTGCCGTTTTGACCCTGCTCTGTGAACCCGAGCGCGGTGTGGTGGTGGTTCCGGTTTGCGCATCGCCCGCGCTTGAGCAGAGACCGTTGAGTCCGTGCAGAAAAAATATGGGTGGGAGCGCATCCTTGCAAGCCGGATTAACCCCCTAGCAGCACGGAGAGGAAAAAGAAGTGGAAAAGCCGCTCTGCTCCATTTGCGCAAGCCAGAAGGTCAGCCAGGATTGGTTCCTGATAACGGAAAACCGTTGGGAGGACCGGTTACGCATCGTGGAATGGCACGAAGCCTTGTCCAGGACCGCAGGAGTGCACGCGGCCTGTTCGGTCGCGCACGTACGCGAGTTGGTCATCCACTGGATGACCACGGGCAGCTTGCATTATCCATTTGCGGCCGTTGCCGGACATAACCCGGCCTTTCTGAGGCGCAGCATTTGGGCTCCCAGACTGGAGGTTGACACCCGGCCAGCCAGGCTGATCGGCGAAATCTCGGTTGATCGCACTCGCATAGGACGACTGCTCGAAGAGAGTGCAGGCCTCGCCTCATTACTGTCAGGGCTCGACACGGCCCTCCGGAAGGACGAACCCTCCCTGCATTTCAAATCGCACAAGGCCCGGCGGTCGGCAGAATGGTGTGAGGCCTGAGAAGCGGTCATTTCTTGCACGCATCGCGCCAGGCTTCCCAGTCGCTCATCACCGACTTCTTCATTTGCCTGGCTCCCTCCCACAAGCGGCGGGTGGTCAATTTATCCAGGTGGCGTCTTACATTCTTCATGGCACGGGGCGTTCCCAAGTGGACATTGGCAGTTTCCCATCCCATGGCAAAAAGCAGGCGGGATTCATCGCGATTGCCGGGCAGCATAGATAGCTCAATCCGCGAACAATACGGCGACAACCGCCGCACGATCCAGTGGCCGCGCAATTGTACAAAGGGATCGTGGCAACGCACCGCCTGGCTCATGATCGTGGAATACAAAATTTCTGCCGGACCGCGATGGTTGCTCAGCCAATGGACCGCCGAGGGCAAAAGCGCCTTGGCCTCCCGTGCGACCTTCGCCCCCTGACAGGTGGCGATGCCAACCAGGCGCATCCGGCCCAGACTCCCTAGCCCCGCAACTCGGCGAACCAGGCGATATTCCAGGTCCCGCTCCGGCATCAGATTGCGGAGGGCCTCTTCGGCGCTCGCCGGGATTTGGCCCGATGCTTTGGGGAGGCTATCCATTTTTTGCCAAAAGTGAATCGGGTCCCTCAGTTCGCCCATCGCCATTTGGCGCAGCCAGTGGTTTTCTTCTTCCAGTACGAACGGCCGCCCACGTTCGACAAGGCTCTGCTGATAGCCATCGAGGATAGCTGCGCAAGCATCCCTGGCCTTGACTGCTAAGTGTCCTTCTTCGATTGCCAGAGCGGCGCTGGTCGCCAGGCGCACCAGATCTACCGTATAGGGAAGCGCCGCCGCTTCATCGAAATCGTTGATTCCCCACACCAGCCGGCCCTCTACATCGCGCCAGGTGCCGAAGTTTTCAACGTGGAGGTCTCCCACGGCCAGGACGCAAGGTGCATCCGCCAGATCGGAACAGGCTTTCGGCCAGACCTGCATCCAGCGATAAAAGGTCGCGCGCAAGAATGGAAACGCCGCCTCGGCCATACGTTCGTGCTTCAGCCGGATGTCGGGCTTCACCAGCGTGGTCTGCCGGCCCAGCCACTCTTCAAAACCCGCTGTTGCTTTGACGATGTTCATCTTGTAAAAGAATATTTGCGTTCAATGATGTTCCAGCTCGACCATGCCTGCCAACACCTGGCCGGGGCCTTGGAGGGTTGACTGCCGGAGAACCGTGTCCGTCGTAAACGTCGGCTTTTCGCTGGAATAGCTTGCCAACAATGCTAGGATTCGGTTGCTCTCGGCGGGATCGTGAATAGTGCCCTGGTCTTTTGGATTAGAAACGTCCCGCTCAGCTACTTCAAGCTCGCGCACAGGCTGGGCTGCCCACACGATCCAGAACTTTTCAGTGCCCTGATGCTGATCGAACACAAACCATCCCGTCTGCACCGCTTCATTGGCGGCAAGCTGGGCGACGCCACTGTGGTTTGAGGGTGTGGGAAACAGCAGGGTAAGCACCGTGCCGCCATCCGGCCCGGGACCCTGGTCGAGCAGGTAAAGCGAACCCGGCTGGGCGGAGTAGAAGTTGAAGCGGAACTTCCAGCCATTCTCAAAAATCTCCCGCCCGGTGGAATGAAAGGGATCGTCATAAGGCTTTCCATCGCGCATCTTCTGCACCAGCAGTGAATAGGTAAGTTGTCGCTCGGGTTGGACCACGGCCGCCCGGATTTTCTTTTGCGACGAGGTCCACAACGCCAGCGCGACGCCCATGAGCAAAAGCAGGCCGACGGCGAAAGCAACCAGAATCTTGCTGCCTGAAACTCCCGACACGGTGGGCTCTGCAGCAAATTCCTGTTCTTTGCCGCCTCCCTTCGCGGGAGGCTCGGCCCGTGTGGTTCTGGAGCTGGTAGCAAGCGTATGCACACGGCTGGTGCGCGAAACCGTTTCAAACTCGAGCGTTTGCTGAAGCTGCCTCAGATCGAGCGCCATGTCCTTGATGGACTGATAACGCTCGTCACGATCTTTGGCCAGCGCTTTGCGCAGAATGCGGTCCAATTCTTCGGGCACTTCGCCAAATTCCGATAAAGCGGCCGGCTCGCGATCCACAATAGAGACGATCATGTCGGTCGCGGTGGCCGCGCCGAAGGGAGGCCGTCCCGCCGTCAGCTCATAAATCACGGTGCCGAGGCTCCAGATGTCGGTGCGACCGTCAACTTCCTTGCCCCGCACCTGCTCCGGAGACATGTAAAGCCAAGTGCCGAGAACTTGCCCCACCTGCGTCATGGCCGTGGGCATGTCCATGTCGTTTGTGGCCGGGCCGAACTGGGGTTCCACCAGCTTGGCGAGCCCGAAATCTAGAATCTTTATGTAGCCGTCCGACCGGAGCATGATGTTCTCCGGCTTGATGTCGCGATGGACGATGTGGGCCGCGTGAGCTGCGGCGAGGGCATTAGCCGATTGCACCGCGATGTCAAGAATTTTCCGGAGAGGCAAGCGACGGCGCGCCAGCTCACGCAGTGTGTCCCCCTCGACCAACTCGGTCGCCATGTAGTGAATTCCCCCAATTTCGCCGATTTCATAGATGGTAAGAATATTGGGGTGATTGAGCGCCGACGCCGCGCGCGCTTCCTGCTCAAAGCGCTGCAAGCGATTGGCTTGCTGGGTGGATTCTTCCGGCAGAATCTTAAGCGCCACCTTGCGGTGCAGGCGCAAATCCTCCGCCGCGTACACTCGTCCCATCCCTCCTTTTCCGATGAGGGAAAGCACTTGATAAGACCCAAAGTGGCTGCCTGCAACCAGATCCATTGGCGGATGTCCCGAGTATAACGCGCTGCTTCCGCCAGGAGAGATGACAAGCTCGGGGACCTGACACTTTAAGGCACGACGTACCATTCGAGCTTTGAAACCCGGCAAAACGGCTGTAAGATGGCAGCCAACGCAGGAACACGAGGTCTCCTCATGCCGCAAAAAGAAAAATCCAATCCGCTCTCACGACGGTCGTTTGTTCACTTTTCCGCAGCCGCCACCGCGGCGACGGCACTTCGTTTCGTCACGGAGCCTATGCTGGCGTGGGCCGAGGCGGGAAGTGCAGCCAAGGACGCGGTGTTGATTAACGCAAACGAGAATCCTCTTGGCCCCTGCAGCGCGGCGCGGGAAAAAATATCGGCGATGATTCCGGAGGGCGGCCGCTACCAGTTCAATCTGACTGACGAGCTGGTGCAGACGGTGGCGCGCTTGGAGAACCTGAAGCCGGAGTATATCGGGGTTTTTCCGGGATCAGCCGGACCGTTGCACTTTGCTGTACTCGCCTACACTTCTCCTACGAAAAGCTATGTGACCGCCGACCCTAGCTTTGAAGCAGGAATGCATTCGGCGCAGGTTACGGGGGCGCGAGTTGTGAAAGTCGGTCTTACAAAGACCTACGCTCATGACGTCAAGGCGATGCTGGCGGCTGCCCCCGACGCTGGGTTGTTCTACATCTGCACTCCAAACAATCCCACTGGGACCCTTACCAGCCATTCGGACATCGAGTATCTGCTTGAGAACAAACCGAAGGGCTCAATCGTGCTGGTGGATGAAGCGTACATTCACTTCTGCGACGCTGAGTCCGCGGTTGATCTGGTAAAGGCCGACAAGGATCTGATCGTGCTTCGGACCTTCTCCAAGCTTTATGGCATGGCCGGCATTCGCTGCGGGCTGGCAATGGGACGACCGGACCTGATTGCGAAGATTCACGATTTCGGAAGCTGGAGCGCCCAGCCGGTCACTGCAATCGTCGCGGCGATTGCGAGCCTTAACGAAGCGGGGCTGGTCGCCGAGCGCAAGCGCGTTAATGCCACAATTCGCGAAGAGACATTTCAATGGCTGGCCCGGAACGGCTACACCTATATCCCTTCGCAGTCGAACTGCTTCATGCTGGATGCGAAACGGTCCGCGAAGAATGCAGCGGCCGCCATGGCGACGCAGAATGTAGTCATCGGGCGGGGATGGCCAGTTATGCCGAACTGGGTGCGGATTACAGTCGGCACGCGTCCTGAGATGGAGCAGTTTCAAGCTGCGTTCAAGAAAGTCATGGACGGAGCGGTGGTAGGGCGCGTGCAAAGTCCACCGGAAGACTCGTCGCAGAATTTAGATGGCGTTCGGGTGTCCTCGGTCTTGCGCGGTTGAAGCAGCAAACCTAAAGTGTATCGGCCGCTCGATTCTCTGTTCAGCGCGCATCGCGTTGCGCGTACGAGAGCCGAAGAACTAAAATAGATTCATTGCGGAGCAGACACGTCATGAAGGACGACTCGAACGGTTCCTTCGCCATCATTCGCTACAACGCCCGCACTTATGAATCCGGCGGGGTCATGGCCGTGGTCAAGGGCCGTGAGCGAGCCGAATCCATAGTCAAGCAGTTTGAGCGCAGCCAGAGCGGAGAGGACCGGCACACTGGCTGGCGTTATTTCATGGAAAAAACAGATTTGAGGGCTGGCATGGATCCGGCCGAAGCGACCAGCGTGCGGCAGAGCCGGCTCGATATGCGCGAGTCGCAGTCCTAACCCAAGGGTCGCAGCCACAAATATGCGCGAACACCTGGTGCGACTCTTCCGCTATGATGCCTGGGCCAATTCAGAAGTGCTGGCATCGTTGGGTGCAGCGAATCCGCCTCCGGCGCGCTCTGTGCGCCTGCTGGCCCACATCCTTTCGGCGGAGAAGTTGTGGCTGGAGCGCTTGTCGGGCGAGAAACCCAGTCTGCCGGTGTGGCCGGAGTTTAATCTCTCTGAGTGCGAACAGCAAGCCTCCGAGCTGAAGGCCCTGTGGACTGGATATTTTTCTTCGCTTGATGGGAACACGTTAGGGCAGCCCGTTACCTACCACAACAGTAAAGGCGAAGCGTTCAGCAGCGCGAAGCAGGACATTTTGCTGCATGTAACGATGCACGGGTCGTACCATCGCGGCCAGATTGCAACTGACATGCGCACCGCCGGGTTTGCGCCCGCGTACACCGACTTCATTCACGCCGTCCGCCAGGGATTCATCGAATAGACACCTCATGGATCGCAATCGAGTAACGCCGTTGCTGATGGTGCAATCGCTCATTCTGGCCGGGCTGACCGGCTACATCCTATTTAATTCGGGGCCGTGGGACGGCGTGCGCTGGATTGCCATCGCGCTCGCACTTCCCTCAGTGGTGCTCTTCCTGATGGCCCGCTATGAGTTGGGTCACTCTTTTTCCGTCACGGCCCAGGCTCGCGAACTGGTAACGCGGGGGGTCTATTCGAAGATCAGAAATCCGATTTATGTGTTTGCCGGACTAATCGTTCTCGCCTTCGTGCTGGCTCTGCGGCGGCCGATTTTTTTCCTGATCTTTGTGGTCATGATCCCAGTGCAGATCAAACGCGCCCGTAACGAAGCCAGGGTGCTGGAAGAGAAGTTTGGCGATGCTTACCGTGATTACCGCAGCAAGACCTGGTTCTAGCGGTTGTCTCTCACCTGCGAGACTGGGGTGGGACACGCTACGGCAATCAGGCTCCTACCGCCGCGAGACTCTTCTTAAGCCTGGGATCTAAAGCGGCGAGCGCGAGGAGTGAAACCGGCGTCAACGCGATGGACGTGTACTCCGGCAGCTGGGCGAGTGCAGCCAGTTTGTCCGCGGAAACAAAGAACGAAACCAGGGCAAGTATGAATGCGCTTAACCACTCCCACAACAGGCACAACGCGACGGCCTTCACCATTGCACGAGTGAACCGGCCCGCTTGTTGGACCTTCGGATACTGTGCGGCCAGTACCAGCAGTGTGGGTATCAGCAAAGCCTGGTTGTATGCCGCCCGCTTGGGCAGGATTGTCAGCGTGATAGCGACCACCCATGCGGTCGCTACACCGAACGCCTGGGAGCCCGCCGGCGCTGATCTGTTTTTCCAGCAGATGTAAGCCATGAAGGCTAGCAGCGCCGCCGCAGCCGCGGTCGCCAGCCAGGAAGGAAAAAACAGTTGCAGGATGGAGGGGTCGGTGCCGTAGGCGGGATACTGCGCCACCGCAGCCAGAAATCGGCCCATCCAGTGGGGTGAAATGACTTCTGCCGCGGCCACAAGCCCTCCCAGCGAAAGCGCGAAGCTCCAAAGCAGGCGCTGGCGGTCTCTTGGGCGCGAGGCTGCCCACACCAGGAACCAGGCAATCAGCAATCCTGAGAAGTCCGGCTTGATAGTGGCAAGAGCGAGCAGAAATCCGCTGAGCGCCAACCAATCGTAAGCCGCTGCAGCTCCCCCAGCCGCCAGGAACAACACCACCAGGGCAGCAAGGTTTTGCTGGTAATATTCGAAGAGCGCCGGCGACGTGCTGAGCGCAAGCAACATTGCCGCCATCACAAGCCGCACTTGCAGCCGCAGGCCGAGGGCGCGCAACCACAGAGGAATGCCGGAGGCAATTGAGAAAAGCAAAAGCCAGCGGAATATTTCCTGCGCGGTGGCGAACGGCACGGTCACGGCGGGAGCCATCATGAAGACGACGTAAAGCGGATAGACAAAGGATTCCTGCCAGATCGGATCGCGGGGATTCTGCGGGTCGAGGGGCCTGCCGTAGAACGCGATCTGGATTTCGCGGGTAATCTCCGGGCTGTACGGGTCACGCCCATGCAGCAGGAGTTCGCGCGTCCCCAACCAGCGCGGATAGAGGTCGGAGTTATTTCCTATCGGCCTCCCCTGGCGGAGAGCCGCCGTCGTGTCCGAGGGAACCAGGACGTTTTGCGCCCACCGCCAGAAACCGCAGCAAATCAAAAGCGAAGCAGCCAGAATAAGCCAGGGACGCTGCTCAAGGATTCTGTCCAAGTCCACGGCGCCATTGTAATTGGGGTCAGGGTTCGGTTCATGCCAAATGCCCAAAGCGTATAATCTTCCGGTTCATCGGTTGAAGCTTGCATCTGCCGTCTGCGGAGAAACCAGATGCGCTGGTTTTGGCCTCTCACAATTCTGCCGCTCGTCGCGACATTGCCGTGCCGTGCACAAGCACCGGCCGTCTTTGCGTCGAACGCAAAGCCTCCTTTCTCAGATCGGGTGGTTAACTACCAGATTGATGCCACGCTCGATGTCTCAAGAAAGACGCTCGATGGTGTGGAGACCCTTACTTATCGCAATCTGACCGGCAAGCCACAGGACACTTTCCCTTTCCATCTTTATCTCAATGCCTTCCAACCTAAGGCCACTTTCATGCGGGAAGTGCGGCGCGACCATCCCAGCTTCGAGTGGAAGGAAAAGAATCGAGCTTCGGCCGATGTGGTTATGTTCGAGGCGGAGGGCATGGGAGATCTGACCAACCAGATCCAGTTCATCTCGCCCGACGACGCGAATGCCGACGACCGGACGGTTTTCCAGGTCAAGCTGCCCGAGCCGGTGCCACCGGGACAAAGCGTGCAATTCAAGATCGGCTTTCGCGATCATTTCGGGGAAGTTTTCGCGCGTACGGGCTACAAACGCGATTTCATCATGGGCGCGCAATGGTTCCCAAAGGTTGGGGTGTGGTGGCAGGGGGCGTGGAACTGCCACCAATTCCATGCCGATACCGAGTTCTTTGCCGATTTTGGAACTTTCGACGTTCGTTTGACGGTTCCCCAGAACGAGGTAGTCGGCGCGAGCGGCGTCGAAGTCTCGAGCGTGAACCACGCCAACGGCACAAAAAGCCTAACCTTCCACGGAGAAGACATTCACGACTTCGCATGGACGGTCGAGCCTGAGTTCCATGTTTTTGAAGATTATTTCGACGGCAGCGCGGGAAAGGTGAAAATCCGGCTGCTGATGCAACCAGGCCACGTGGACCAAGCTGCCCGCCACATGCGCATCATGATGGAAACCATGAAGCGCTTTGACGAATGGTACGGGCCTTACCCTTACGCCCAGATCACGGTGGTGGACCCGCCGCACGGCGCGCTGCGTGCGGGAGGCATGGAGTATCCCACGCTCATCACTGCCGATACCGCCTGGTGGATGCCGGAGGGGCTGCGATTCGTTGAAGTCGTCACAGAGCACGAATTCGGCCACCAGTACTGGTACGGTATGGTCGCGACCAATGAATTCGAAGATGCCTGGCTCGACGAGGGGATCAACAGCTACACGGAAGCCAAGGTTCTGGACGACATTTTCGGCAAAGACAAGTCAGTACTCGATCTGTGGGGAGCCACGATAGGGGAAGACGCATTGCAACGCGACGGCTACCTTGGCTCCGCCGAAGACGATCCCATGACGCGCTTCGCGTATCAGTACATGAACAGCTCGTCGTACGGCAACATCACTTACGGGAAGACTGCCACCGTGCTGCTCACGCTCGAAAAAATTGTCGGCGAAGACACCATGCGGCGCGCCTTGCATACCTATTTCATGCGCTACCGCTTCGCGCACCCGGCGAAAGAGGATTTCCTGAAAACGCTCGAAGAAGTTTCGGGGAAAAATCTGCGCTGGTATTTCGATCAGGCAGTGTACGGCACAAATATTCTCGACTATGAGATTCTCCGGGCATCATCCGACCGCACCGACTGGTACCTGAAGAAACCGCCCGAGGAGAAGAAAGGTGTGACGCCGTACCACACCATGGTGCTGGTACATCGCAAGGGAGACTTCATTTTCCCTGTGGATGTGGTGGTGAAGTTCGACGATGGCGAAACTCTCCGTGAGCAGTGGGATGGCAGAGACCGCTGGGTTCGCTACAGCTATGACAAAAAGGCGAAGCTGGTATCTGCGGAACTGGATCCTGAACATGCAGTCTGGTTGGATAAGAATTTTTTCAACAACAGCTGTATGAAGGAGCAGAGTTCCGGCTGGCGGATGAAATTGGCTGCTTACTGGCAGATTGTTGCGCAGTTCGTGGCACAGTGGCTGGCTTGGCTGGCTTAGCGAGCCGCTGAATAAGGGTTGAAGCATGTCTGAGCAAAGGGGAGTCCTGGCGGAAGGCGCGCGGCGAGTGTGGCGTTACCAGCGCGCGCTGTGGTGGTGGTTTACCGTCAACTTTGTTTTGGCGATGTTCAGCGCCATGCCGCTCTCCCTGCGCCTGGAAAAGGTAGCAGGCCACAGCGCGCATACCGCCAGCCTTGGCGTGGGATTCGATATGGGTGCATTCCTGGAACTTTCCGCCAATCCTGATGCTGCATTCTGGTCGGGCACGACCGGTTCGGCGCTGCTTGCGCTGATCTTTCTCGTATTCTCGATGTTTCTTACCGGCGGCGTGCTTGAAGCTTACCGCTCGCCCCACAAACTCACTACGGGCGAGTTTTTTCATGTGTGCGGCGAGTTTTTCTGGCGCTGGGTGAGGCTGCTGATTTTTCTGCTGATCGTGATTACGCCCATCTGCTTCCTGGCTTACTACATCAGTGACTGGTCAGGAACTCTTTCTGACGACGCGCCGCAGGAGAAACTTGGGTTCTGGGTGGATTTCGCCGGCTTTTTCCTGGTGCTCTTTCTCATGATGACGGTTCGAGTGTGGTTTGACATTGCGCAAGTGCGCTCCATAGCCACCGGCGAACGGGCCATGCGCCGCACGCTTGTTCGCGCCGCCCGCCTGGTGTTCGGCAACTTCGCTTCTTTGTTCTGGCTTTACTTCCGCATCAGCTTCCTGGCATGGCTGGGGCTGGCGGTCACGCTCTGGATTTGGGTCAAGATTCCCGGGGAACATTCTGGCCTGTCTGCTCTGCTGCTTGAGGTGCTGCTGTTATGGTGGATCGGAACGCGGCTCTGGCAGCGCGCCAGTGAGACGGTGTGGTTCCAGCGATACGCTGACGTTGCCGTAATCACGCCGGAGCCGGCTCCTTTGCCGGAGCCGGAGTTGGAACCCGCCGGTGTCCCGCCATCGGCCGGTTAGAATCGCGATGATTGGCTGACGAAGTTGCCGGCTTCGCTCGTGGTATTTTGATGATTGCGCTCATCCTATTACTGATCAGGAATTGATGAAGAGAATTTGGGTTTTGCTGCTTCCAATCCTGCTGGGCGGATTGCTGATCGCCGGGACCACCCCCGAGGTCGTGAAATTCGACTCCATGCCCGCTCAGCTTACCAACAACGCGGTCGTTGAACTGAAGCACCACGGCAGCACTCATATTTTCTCGTTCATGGGGATTGGCCCGAAGAAAACCTGGGATGCCGTTTCCAATGCGGCCTATTCGCTGGACACTGATACGGAGAAGTGGACGGTCGTGCATCCGGTGCCGGGTACGGCGGGCCGCATCGCGGCAGTGGCTGCCGCAGTCCGCGATCACGCAGTACTTTTCGGCGGTTACGTGCTCGACGCCCATGGCGGTGGCATTACCGTGCCCGACGTGAATGTTTACGATGCCGGCGGCGACCGCTGGCTGCGGGGCGCCGACATTCCGCGCCCGGTTGGGGATGCGGCAGCAGGCATCTACCTGAACCGATACATCTACCTGATCGGAGGACGCTCAAACAGCGAACTGCTGAACACCGTGCAAATCTACGATGCCGAGAAGAACCGCTGGCTGCAAGGCGGAACTTTCCCAGGAACGCCGGTGTTTGGCCACGCCGGAGCTATGCTCGACGATACCATTGTTTACGTGGACGGCGCGGCTAAGAATGCAGCGGCCGAAAAGCCCACGTTCGTTTCCGTAAATGAATGCTGGATCGGCAAGATTGACCGCAAAGATCTGAAGGTCATCCACTGGAGCAAACTGCCCAACCATCCTGGCACGGCCCGCTATCGCATTGCCGCTGGCGCTTCCGAGAAGGACCAGAAGATTTATTTCTCGGGGGGAAGCGAAAACCCGTACTTGTTTACCGGTATCGGGTACGACGGCAATCCTGCCGAGCCTTCCGCAATGACCTTTGCTTTTAATGTAAAGACGAACAAATGGGAAACCGTGAACGGGAACACGCCAAACCCGAGCATGGACCATCACGGGCTCGTAGTGATTCCCGAAGGACTCGTGGTTGCGGGCGGCATGGAAAAAGGACAGCAGGTCAGCGCTCGAGTGAGCATCCTGCCCAGGACAGAAAGGACAAAATAGCTCGCAACCATCCCCAAGTCCACCAATTCTTACCTTCGTAATCTCGACTGCGTTACCCGGATTCTCTAGTTTGTCCCAATGGGACCACGAAAAATCCTGCTCTGTATTTTCACCTTCCTTTTTTGCCTGCCCGGATTTGCTCAAGATTTTATTCACACAAAACCTCGCCACAAATTCTGGGACACGCCCAACAAGCTGCTTTTCTCCAGCCATGCCGCGCTGGAGTCGGTGGACTTCGGAATCACTCATCGTAACCTTAGCAACGGGGGCCAGGAACTTGACCCGATGGCAGCCCCGTTTTGCCAGAGGGGGACGGCTGGCCAGGCCGCTTTTTTCGGGGGAAGAGTCGCAGCCGTTGTCGGCGTCAGCTACCTGTTGCACCGCACCGGACACCACGGTCTGGAGAGAATGTTTCCTGTATATCTCAGTGGGGATACAGCTTACGGAGTGGCTTACAGCTTTTCCCATCAAGGGGATGCGAAAAGATCGAAGTAGCAGCTGAGCACCGCGCATTTAACTTAACCTGAATGGAAACGCGCTTCCGATGTCGTTTCGATCAGGGCGCGCCGCTTGACGGCGCAAATCAAAATCGCATATGCTGGCATACGCTTTTCTTTTGGCCGATCCATGAAGCGCTGGCGATGGATTCTCCTCATTTTCGAGCTTGCACTGTTCGCCACCATTCTGGTTGTGCCTCACGTTGACTTGCCGGATTTCGAGTTTCATGGCGGCACCGCGCCTGTAGCGGCCAAGTCGCGTATCTCCACCACGCCCGTGGCCGTAACAGCGTGTCACGTCGCCATGTCCGTTCCGGAGCGCACGTCTTCGCCGGTGGATGCCGGGGCCCAGAGTTCAGAGCCTTTGTCGGCGGCTTCCCGTCTCACCCTCCTCTGTACCTTGATCTGCTAGCTTTTCGCATCCCTCACAAGTTCATCCATGAAGCTTGCTCCGCGTGGGGCGTGCCAATGCCCGCTGTAGGGGGCGCGGAGCAACGGGGTGGCCGAACTGGCACGGCGTCAATTGGGAGGATCAGCAGATCCGGACTTCGTGACCATTGAGCGGCCGCCCCGAACGATTCTGCGAACCAAATCTGCAAGCCATTATTGGGCCCGCGCGAGAACGAGTGTGATATCGTCCGGCTGTTCGTTGGCGCCGATCCAGTCGTCTACCGCAGCCGTCACAATCTCGCTGATTCTTTGCAGGGGAAGATCCCGGTTTTCACGCAACAGATCAATGAGCCGCTGCTCTCCAAATTCACCGAAGTCGTTCTCCGGTTCGGTCACGCCATCGCTGTAGGCCACCAAAATATCGCCGCGGTTGAGCTGAAGCGAACCCTCCTGATAACTCCGCTCGTCAAACAACCCGACCACCGTGCCCCCCGCTTCAAGCCGGTGGATACTTCCGTCCCGGCCCATGACGATGGGCGGCAAATGGCCGCCGTTGCTGTAAGTGAGCCTGCGATCCGGACCGTTGTAGAGGCCCAGGAACAAGGTCGCGTATTTCTCCGGCGGAGTACTCTCATAGAGTTGGTGGTTGAGCAGCGCCAGCAAAATACCGGGCGAAAGGTCTGGAATCCCCACCAGGGATGATAAAGTGACGCCCGAGTTCGCCAGCGCGCCGACGGTCAGCGGCTCGCGCAGCACCGGAATGTGTTCCAGGCTATACGCCCGGACAGCGGAATGGATGGTAGCCATCAACAGCGCAGCCGAAATCCCTTTGCCGCTGATGTCGCCGACAGCAAGGATCAGTTGGTCAGATTCCATCTTGAGAAAATCGTAGTAGTCGCCGCTCACGGTACGGGCGGGACGGCAAAAACCGTGCACTTCGAGCGAGGACAGCTGGGAGACTTGCCGGGGAAAGAGCTGGGCCTGGACTTCCTGGGCAATCGTCAGTTCATTTTCCAGGCGCTGTTTTTCTTTTTGTTCGTCAATTAATTTTTCGATCGAAGCGGTCATCGAATTGAAGGCGGTCGAAAGGGTTGCGATCTGATCGTTCGACCGGACCGGAATGCGATGACTGAAGTCGCCACGATTGACGTGCTGCGTACCGTCGTAGAGATTGGCGATAGCACCGGTGACGGTGCGCGTCAGCTGCGAGCCAATGACCAGTGCGGCAAGCTCGATGATCGTGAAGACGGCGAAGGCAACCAGTATGATTACTTCCGCGACCGGCGCGAAATCGCCCTGTGCCGCGAACAGCCTTTCATAAAGCTTGGAAACCCGGGTTTGTACGCTGATTCCCGCCGGATTGGAGGTGTCGCCGGTCTCCCAGTTCACTACATACACAGAGGTCGGGAACAGGACTTGGCGATCCAGCCTGAACGTCGGGGCGGGGACACTGCCGGCAGTGAGCGTAGGGGCGGCCGCAGTTGTATCCAGTACGTAGCGTTGCCCTTTTCCAGTGTCGAATGAAACCCCGGACCGAGGCCCGCCCGGCGCGGACTGGGAGCCGGCCGCGCCACCATTCCCCGCTCCGCCTGTATCCCGCGTTTGCACCTCCCGCGACAAGCCTTCGTACAAGGTCACTTCCCCGAGATTGGCGGCAAGCTCCTGCAGCATGCGCTGCCCTAATGGTTCGCTGGAAAGGACGGTCAGGCTGCTGGAACCGGCGGGCAAGGTTTCCATGGCACGCAGGAAAAGCTGATCGTGGTCGCGCACTACCTCATGGAAAGAATGCGGCTCACGCGATGGGAGGGTAATGGCGGCATGGTTGGTCGCTCCCGATGAGCTGGTAAGCGCTAACTTGCCGTTGATCCAGATGGAAAGCTGGCGGTCAACCCAATGTTCGCTGCGGAGCTTCAAGGGCTCGAGCACGTTGTTTTGAGCACGAGGGTCGCGTTCAATCTGGGCCGCAAGCTGGTGCGCGATCGCCGAGTTCGCTGCGTCCAGCCGCGCCAGCTCGGAGCTCAGGCCACCAGTCACGATGTAGGTTGCGAATTGCCCGGCAAACAGGTAGAAGGAACCAAGCGCCAGCCCGATCAGCAGTACGACCGGAATGACTCCAATGAAGATGTAGGTGACAATGAGCCGGTTGCGTAGCCGCCACAATATCCTGGCCTTGGCCCAGCGCAGAAACAGGAACGCAAAGAGCAGCGCAGCGACAATACCGAGAAAGACTACCCACCCGCCAAGACTTTCCCCGTACGATAGCTTGAGGACGCCGAAGAGCTTTTGAAATACCAACAGCAGCAGGTCCAGGGCCAGGAGATACCATGCGATCAGCGCAGTCCGGCCCACGGGCAGGAGTCCGGCCTGAAACAGACGCGCGCGCGCGAACCGGTAGAACGAGAACATATGGCAAGGAAATTATAGATGCCGGAGGCGAGGTCTGCTCTGCGGGCCCCAGGACAGTTTCTCGAATGCTGCCTCGCTCGTTTAGAATGCAGCCGTGCTCCGAAAAAGTGCATTGTTGCTTCTAGGATTCGGTCTGGCGCATTTGAGCGCAGCGCAGCAAGCCCAGTCGCCCAGCCAACCGCAAGTCAAGGTCAACATGCTCAACGTTTGCTCCCCATCGCCCGAGGAGCAGCAGGAAATCACCTCCGCGTTGAGCCGCGTGCCCAAGCAGCCGCTGTTCGCCATGGATTTTGAAGTTGACCGGGGGCGCTCCAGCCTTCAGGATAATCCCTCATTTCTGCAGGCAGGCGAGCAGACAGAAATGGCCCCCGACTCCGGAAGCGCTGACTGGGTGCGCATGCGCCGGGAGTTTTCTGCGCAGTCCACATTTTCGACGGTGCAATATTCCTTCAGCCGGGACCCCAGGAACATGATCGAGACACTCGTATTTCGCGTCCGCGATCCCAAAGACCTGCTGCAAATGTCCATTGAGGACAGCGCTTCCGCGGTTACCACAGCAACGGCGATGTTATCGGCCGCAACCCCTGTGAGCCGGATTCAGTTGGAGCGGTTTGGCAAATCGTCCGTGGTATTGGCCCGCTGTTTCGCATCCGAAGCGGCGCCCGCCCCGGACCAAAGCGCCTATGAACCACTTTTCAGGAACGCCACTGAAATCATGGCCCATTACCGGCTTATTTTGAATACGAAGAAAACTGTGCCGGAGGAACTGGCACGACTGAGCGCCAAACCGGTGAGCTCATCGGTCTCCAACAAGACAGCGCATCCGCCGGGCTCAACCAGGCAAAAATGAAGGGCCTTACCGCGGCGAATCAAATGTCTGAAATTGCAATCTAACAATTGTCCATGAACATTCATAAGGTAGTGATTGTCGGCTCTGGTTGCGCAGGCCACACCGCGGCGCTGTACACGGCGAGGGCCAACCTGAAACCCGTGGTCATTGACGGGCATGAACCAGGAGGCCAGCTTTCGCTGACGACCCTGGTGGAAAATTTCCCCGGTTTCCCGGAGGGAATTCAGGGACCGGAACTGGTGGAAAACATGCGGCGGCAGGCGGCGCGTTTCGGGGCAGAATACCGGCACGGCCATGCCACAGGGGCCGACCTGAGCCAGCGCCCGTTTGCCCTGACCGTCGGCCAAGAGACGATCCACGCGCGCACTCTGATTATTGCCAGCGGCGCTTCCGCCCGCTGGCTGGGGTTACCCAGCGAACAGGCGCTCATCGGGCACGGGGTGTCCTCCTGCGCTACGTGCGATGGTTTCTTTTTCTCGGGCAAGGAAATCGCCGTGATCGGCGGCGGCGATTCCGCTATGGAAGAGGCTACTTTCCTGACCCGCTTTGCTAGCAAGGTCACTCTCATTCACCGCCGTGATCAGTTCCGGGCGTCGAAAATCATGCTTGACCGCGCGCGTCACAATGAGAAGATCCATTTCCTGACCGACACCATGGTCGAGGAAGTTTACGATCCCTCCAAGAAAGAAGTCACCGGCTTAAAGCTGCGGAACTTGAAAACAGGGGTCGTCTCGGATTTTCCCACCAGCGCCATGTTCCTTGGGATTGGGCACATCCCCAATACCAGGATCTTCCACGGTCAACTGGAAACCGACCAGGACGGGTACCTCAAAACCACCAATTACGTGCTCACTCGCGTACCTGGGGTTTTCGCCTGTGGCGACGTGCAGGACCGCCGGTATCGCCAGGCCATTACTGCCGCCGGCTCCGGGTGCATGGCGGCACTCGAGGCGGAGAAATTCCTGGAAGTTGAAGGGGAATAAGACGGAGCGCCGGTGCGAACCGCGATTACCTGGGTTATCTTTCAGCCCCTTGGAATTCCGGCTAAGCTGCTCCGAATATGCTACGTCGCGCAACAGCCGCGATGCCTACTCTGGCTCTCCTACTCTTCTCCTGCAACCTCTTACACGCTCAGCAGGATCAACTGCAAAGCAAGCGTCGAGTTGTTACTCGCGTTCCGCCAGTCTATCCGGATATGGCCCGCTCCATGAACCTCAAGGGGGTTGTCCGGATTGAGGCCATCGTAGGGCCAAACGGCGTCGTCAAGTCGGTCGAAGTGAAAGGTGGACATCCCATGCTGGTGCAAGCGGCAGAGAGCGCCATTCAGAAGTGGAAATGGGAGCCCGAGACGCATGAAACCAAAGAGCCGATCGAAGTAGACTTTGACCCGCAGTAGAGATACCTTCCCAACTATTCTTCCGTCACTGGCCTCGCTGTGATGCGGGTCACCGGCATCGCTTTCCAGGTTGTGATAGAAAATACTGGGTAGACATGCGCGTTGCTGGCGGCGTTAGGTCCATCATGCTGGTCCTCACGGGCGCTCCATGCTGAGGGCGCTGTTCATTCATCTCTCCGAGAGCCATTTTCTAAGGGGAATGGCTGAACGCTCCGCCGTCGGGCAGAGACTTTCCGGCCGTTTTGTTGCCGGTACGCAGGTGAAAGATGCGCTTCGTGTGGCCGGGCGGCTGAACCAGGTCGGCATGAGTGTTTCTGTTGATAACCTAGGCGAGAACGTCACCAACGCCGATGAAGCCCGCGCCAGCGCGAAACTCTACCATAACTTGCTTGATGAGATCGCAGCCCAGAAAGTTGATGCCAACATCAGCCTGAAACTCACCCACATGGGGCTCGACGTGGATGAGAAACTGGCGCGCGATCTTGTCTGCGGTCTGGTAGCCAAGGCTGCTTCCCTGAGTCCGCAGAACTACGTGCGGGTGGACATGGAGGGTTCGCCCTATACCCAGCGCACGCTGGATTTTGTGCACGAACTCCATCGCATGCCGGAAAACAAGGGCTGCGTGGGGACGGTAATCCAGTCCTACCTGCGCCGCTCCGAAGAGGATGTGCAGAAGCTGCTGGCGGAGGGCATTCGTATCCGCCTGTGCAAAGGGGCTTATAAAGAACCGCACAAAATTGCCTTCCAGAAAAAATCTGAAGTGGACGAGAACTACGTAAAGCTGATGAAGATTCTGATGAAGAGCGGCATCTATCACGGCCTGGCGACGCACGACGCCCGCATCATCAAGCAGGCACAGATTTTCGCCAAACGCGAGAAGATTCCCCGCGACTCCTTCGAGTTCCAGATGCTGCACGGCATCCGGCGCGACCTGCAACAAGGATTGGTACAAAACGGCTGGCGGATCAGGGTCTATGTCCCCTTTGGGACTGAGTGGTATCCCTATTTCATGCGCCGGCTGGCAGAGCGGCCGGCCAACGCGTTCTTCCTGGCCAAGAATCTGCTAAGAAAGTGAATGGAGCTTTCTAGGAACTCGCTCTGACTGTCGCATGAGGGCTCTCATTTCGGCGTGGGCGGCCAGGAATCAGAATACCCCTTCATCAGGCTGACGGTTTTTTCTGCTCGCTTTGTTCCGTCGTGTACGGCGATCGTGTGTGGACGGCCCTCTTCGTATCCTTCCCATAGAGATACTCCGGCGTAGGCCCCATCCTTGCGGAGGATGTAGTAGACCATGTCGACGTATTGCAGGCGGTCCTTGTCGTTGTTGTAGTTGCGGACGATTCGCTTCAATGCGTCCATCCCGGCATCGAGGGGCGCCATGCCGTGGCGCATGTTCTCGACGATCGTGTGCGCGCCCGCAACTTTAATGTTCTCTTCCCCATTGCCTGTCGCGCCGGCTGATCCCACATCCTGATCGGTGTAACAGCCGGCCCCGATGATCGGCGAATCTCCCACTCTCCCGGGAATCTTCCAGGCAAGGCCGCTGGTTGTCGTGCAACCGGAAATTTCACTTTTTTCATTCAGCGCAGAGCAATGGATCGTGCCTGTCGGAGGAAAAATCACTTTTTGAATCGCCACCAATCGCTCTTCGGCCGGAATCCCGATTTCCGCGGCTACTTCCTCCATGCGATCGATGCGTGCCTGCCAGTCGTCCGGCAAACGCAGGGCGTGCCGTTCCTGACCCATGTGTCTCTTCCAATCCGGACTGTCTAACCCCGGCCCCCACCAGTCGGAGTGCGTCTCCTTCCACAGCAGCCAGATTTTGCGGGTGCTATCCGTAAGAAGGGTCTCGCGAGCAAAGCCCTGGGCGACGGCGAATCGTTCCGCTCCTTCGCCGACCAGCATGACGTGGCCGGTATGCTCCAACACCGCCTTTGAAAGCGAGGAAACGTTCTTGATGTTGCGCACACCCCCAACCGAACCGGCACGCCGCGTCGGGCCATGCATGCAGCAGGCATCGAGCTCGACCACGCCTTCTTCGTTGGGCAACCCACCCAATCCGACTGAGGTGTCCTTCGGATCGTCCTCCGGGCCCTTGACCACTTGCAGCGCTGCATCCAGGGTGTCGCCCCCATTTCTGAGGAATGTATAAGCGTCGTCCAGGTACTTGTAGCCATTGTGGGCGCTGATGAGAATCGGCAGTTTGACGGGCCCGTGGGTTGCAGCTTCTTGCGGAGACTGCTCACCCAGCAAGCCCGATGACAGAGAACCTATCGCAGCGGCAGCCAGGAAATCGCGACGGGAAAGATTCATGCTTCCTCCGGGCAGGAACTGTCAAACTCACCGATACTACGCCCGCAAGCAAGGAAAAAACAAAGGGCCCGCAGCTCGCGGGCCCTGACGGGAGCCGTAGATTCATGCCCCGCGGGATTCAGCGCTCAGGTTTTGATCTGACCGGAAACGCAGAATAGCAGCGATGTTTCCTGCCTGCTCGAACTCAGGACTCTCTTTCACGTAGAACAATTCGATGTTTCGACGGACAGCGATCGGAATAATGGCGTCTCCCACATCGGCAATCTGGCGTGCTGGCTTACCGCAGGCTGCGCATTGCGCAGAAACATTGGCTCCGATGTGGCCACAACTATCGCAGAGGACTGCCGGGCTGGCGAATCTATCGCCGATCAAGAGGGTTTGCACTTCGCCCATTTCAAGGGAACGCAACACTCTGCGTAACCCGGTCACCCCGCGGTTGTTGCTCTTGGCCTGATTGAGAACCTCCTGCACCAACGCGCCGCGGCGTTGATTCAACGCCTCGCGCAGGAGGCGGCCGGCGTGCTCGCGAATCTGGTCGTTGCTGATACTGGCAACCTCCGCCGGGAAATGTCCAAGCATGCGCTTTTTTACATAGGGGTGGAGGTGCGCCTCCAGCTCGTGCCAGTTGACATCCTGGCAACCGATAATCAGCGCTTCGAAAATGCCTTTCTCGGAAGCTTCGCGCAACCGTTCCGCTACCCCCCGGAAGTGATGCAGGACCTCGTCCGCGGCGCGACGCTGGGCGTGGCCGCCGTCGTAGCCTAGAAAGCCGTCACTACGGCCTTCACGAAGGGGCGGCGTGCGAAACAAATCTTCCCGCTCCGTCAATTGATCGAGACGGAGATCGAAAATCCTGGCTTTGTGACGGTCAACCAGCGCCACACAAAGCGAGGGGGTTGCCCCCAAAAGTTCAGCCAGCGGCCTGAGATGAAACTGCTGGTTCACGTAGAGCTGGGTCGCCGGAAGCTGCGGCGGCAGGTCGAACTGCCGCCAGAAGTTCTGGCTGCTACACGCAAAAACGGCCTTGGCCCGGGCCTGGTTTCCGTGCAGGCTGCCGGCCAATTCGAGAATACGAGTGAGGTCGCTGCGGCAGCCATTCTTGCCGTTCTTCCCGGCTTCGAGAAGCGCCTGACGAACCAGGTCCTTGGCAAGAATCGCTTCCTCGCGATGGGATTTGTTCTGCGGGGTGCGAGGCTCAAAATAGAAGCTCAACGCACAACCGTTGCCGCCTTGGACGCGGAATTGAGCCAGCTCACGGATATCTTCGCGGGTAATCATCACGATTTCTCCTGAGTGCTGAAATTGTCAATGGCCTGCTGACGCTTGCGTAGAACTGCTCCTGAAGCGCGCAGGAAAGACCCGGCGGAGGCAGTCACGGGCAGCCCGGATTGACAGCTGCACCTGGTCTTTCTTGCGGTCGGTAATGGCAGCGATTTCCTCCACCGTGAACCCTTCCAGGCTGTGCAGGATGAAGGATTCGCGGTCCGCATGAGTGGCATCCTTGAGCGCAAACTGCATCAATGAGAGCATCTCATCCGAATATGCGATTTCTTCGGGAGTCGCGACGCGGTCGTCGGCAATCACAGTTTCTTCAGTAAAGGTCTCATCGGGCTGGTGAAATTGCAGTTCGGCCTCATCGCTGCCTCGAACATTGCGCTTGCGCACCGACTCTTCCAGAGGCACCGAAGAGAGCTTCTCGAGGCCGGAGGACGCGAGATCGTCCATAGCGCGAAGCGCCAGATGGTAGAGCCAGGGCTCAAGCGCAAGGCGCTCGGGCTTTTCCTCTCCGTCGCCTAATGCCCGGGCAACCACCTCGTCGATCACTTCGTCTTTGCTGATGGACTCAGGTGAGATCAGGTCAGAAGTTTCACGGAAATACAGCTCCCTTTCCACAAAGCGGTCGAAGCGGCGCAGGTTCGCATTCAGATAAGAACAAATGTCATCCGCCGACGCCGCGGGGACATGAACCGCCGCAACGGTTTTTTCAAACGGAACTCCCTCTGCTCTTGCCAGCCGCAAATCGCCGGCCCTCCGGCGCGACCACTTGTGCGAACTGCGCAGCAGGTCCTTGTGTCTGTTGGTTTGCTGCATCAGATCTTCAAACGCCGCTTTCAAGGCGGCCGTCGCCGTGCTTGCGGACTTTTGCACCGCCATCTGGCCGGAGGGCAGGCGCAGATTGAGAGAAATCGTAATTCCCACGCGGGGCGAGCTCTGAGCAACCACACCTTTCAGATGGATCAGTTCGGGACGAAACACCTGCAGCCGTTTACGCAACTTCTCGATGTGGTGGTTGATCTCTTTTTCGATGTCAGGAGTTTTGTGAACCTTGTAACCGATGTGGACATTCATATAGGCCTCGGACGACAGGAGCAGATCCTGTCCAGATTCCGGTTCCGACAAGTTCATTCTACTCCCGGGGAGAAACGGGAGAACAAGAATTGTGAGCGTCGAGGAGAGAAAATTTTAGCGATAAGCAGGTAACTGGTAGAAAGCAGCAAGCATCTACACCGCCACCGTGACCGAAGTCTCTGTCCTCGTGACGGGCCGGTAGAGCGTGTCACGTTCGATTGGCTCGCGTCCGGCTTCACCAATCAGGCGTATTAACTCCTCCCGCCGCATGCCCTGGGGTGTGGTTGCGCCCGCGTCATGATAGATCTTCTCTTCGATCACCGTTCCATCAATGTCATCGGCGCCAAAGCGCAAGGCGATCTGGGCGATCTTGGCGGTCATCATCTGCCAGTAAGCCTTGATGTGGGGAAAATTGTCGAGCACCAGGCGGCTGACGGCGATCTGTCTGATATCGGTCATTCCGGTGGTTTTGGGCAGATGCTGGAGGGGCGTGTTGTCGGGATGAAATGCCAGCGGGATAAATGTCTGGAAGCCGCCGGTTTCATCTTGAAGGTTGCGCAGCTTCATCAGGTGGTCGACGCGGTCTTCGTCGTTCTCGACATGACCGTACAGCATGGTCGCGTTTGATTTCAGTCCCATCTGGTGGGCGAGCCGAGCGGTTTCCAGCCATTGATCGCCGTCAATTTTGTGGTCGCAGATAATGTGGCGCACGCGGTCGGCAAAAATCTCGGCGCCGCCTCCGGGGAGCGAGTCCACGCCAGCAGCTTTCAGTTGTCGCAATGTATCTTCGGTTGAGAGCTTTGCCCGCCGCGCTAGATACGCGATCTCGACCATCGTGAACGCCTTCAAATGGACTTGCGGAAAGCGTTCTTTAAGTCCTGCGATTAGATCCAGAAAATACTGGAACGGAAGATCGGGATGCAGCCCACCGACGATATGAAACTCAGTGACCACATCAGAATATCCGGAAGCCGCGGTTTCAAAGGCTTCTTCGAGCGCCATGGTGTAAGCGCCGGGTGCATCCTTTTTCCGGCCAAAGGCGCAAAGACGGCATGCGGCCACGCAAACATTCGTCGGATTAATGTGGCGATTGACGTTGAAGTACGTTTTGTCGCCGTGCATGCTCTCGCGAACGTGGTTCGCCAGCCAACCGACGGCCAGAATGTCGCCGGTGCGGTAAAGCAAGAGCGCATCACTGGCGGTCAGGCGCTCGCGCGCCAGAACCTTGTATGCAAACGTGTGCAGCCGAGAATCATCGGTCTGAAATGCGTGCATTGCCACTCCGGTCTCGATCATATCGCAGGGATGCATCCCGCACAATTTCTACCGTTGCGTTGTAGTCGGGCACCCCGCTGGGATCGAGACGGCCTGCCGGAATGAGCACGTTGATTTCGGGCCAATGCGCCTGCAGACATCCGGGCTTGATACGCGCGATCTTGGCGCATCCCCGGAACTCACCGAGTTGGTTGCGCAGAGTGATGGCATCTCCGTTTTGCAGTCCCAGCTTTTGCGCGTCGTCGTAGGAGATGAGGATGTCGTGCCGTCGCGCGCCGGTTAAAGGATCGCGTTCGGCGTGAATGATGCTGTTGAACTGTTTGCCCCGGCGGGTGGAAAGAAGGAAGCGTCCATCAGCAATACGCTCCTCCGGCAATTCCACTGCGCTGAAATGACCTTTGCCGTCAGGAGTCAGGCAGCGGTCCGCCAGCAGGTGCCGCCCACCGTACTGGAATTGATCGCCTTTCTTGCGCAGCTTGCCGATTCCTCGATAAGCCGGGCAAACCCGGTCTATCTCATTGCGAATGTCAGCGGTGTTGCTCCACGGAAAGGCGGCTTGCGCACGCTTGGGATCGAGGGCGCGGGCCACAAGAACCGGAATCTCCCATTCGTCTTTTGCTTGCGCAATGCGCGGGCCGGGAATTTCCGGGCTGAAGATGACTCGCCGTTCCGTGCTGGTTTCCGTACCGCCGCCACGCTGCTCATAGCGGGTGCGCGAAGGCAACAGTACTACGGTGTCCGCCGGATCAACCAGCATGGTGGGATTCACGACGATATCCTGATGAACGCGCAGCCTGAGGTTGCCTAGGGCGCGATTGACCATCTCAGGTTCCGGCAGCGTGTGCTTGAAATTTCCTCCGCTCTGCCACAGCGCTTCAATTTCGCCGCGCTCGGCCGCCAAAACCATGTGCGAGGCGCTCAACCCTTTCCACCACGGCGCCTCGAATCCCCAGATGTCCGGAGAGGCAAAGGTTCTGGAGTTTTCCTCATTGGCAGGAAAGCCCATGACGTACGCACCGGGCTGCGCGCCCATTTCCGCGCCACCCTGCACTCCGCTGTGACCGCGAATCGGCATCAGCCCCGTGTGCGGACGCCCAATATTCCCCTTGCTCAGTTGCAGGTTCACGATGCCGCGGACGTTGTCGCTGCCGTGGTAGTGCTGGGTAATGCCCATGCTCCACACTACGATCGCATGCCGCGCTTTTCCGAAGGCTTCGGCAAACCGCAGCATGTCATTACGTGAAAGACCGGAACCGCGTTCAAGGTCTTCCCACGACAAGCTCGCGATCTTCCTTTCCAGTTCGCTCCATCCGGCGGTACGCTGGGCGATGAAATCGCGGTCAATCCATCCGTTGGCGATGAGGTGTTTGATCACTCCATGGAAAAACGCGATATCGCCACCGTTGTAGATCTGGAAAAAATCGTCGGCGATGCGGGTGCCAAACAACGCACTTTCCGTAACCGAGGGCACCCAATAGCGGTCCAGGCCCGGTTCCAAATATGGGTTCACAACAAACACTTTCGTCCCGGCTTTCTTGGCGTAATAAAGATACTTGGTTGCGACCGGCTGATTGTTGGCGATATTCGATCCCACGAACACGATCAGATCGGCGCCAATCCAGTCGGAATATGAGCAGGTAGTCGCAGCACATCCGACCGTGGCGCTCAATGCGGCGGTGCTGGGGGCGTGGCAGATGCGGGCGCTGGTATCAACGTGATTGGTGCCAAGGAAGC
>Ga0335078_10002052_pt1 | contig 30526 bp, 23 predicted proteins | sample Lox_Sample_32_FD_206711 | JGI IMG/M metagenome (GOLD analysis project Ga0335078, IMG submission 206711) | Soil microbial communities from Loxahatchee National Wildlife Refuge, Florida, United States - Lox_Sample_3.2 | ecosystem: Environmental > Terrestrial > Soil > Wetlands | place: USA... | reverse complement strand
CCGAGGATGCGGATGCTGCCGGAAGAGGGCGCTAGCAGTCCTGTCAGCATTTTGATTGTGGTGGACTTGCCCGCCCCGTTGGGGCCGAGAAACCCGAAGAACTGCCCGGCGTCGACGCGCAAATATACATTGTCGACGGCAGTGAAATCGCCAAAGCGGCGAGTAAGCGCGACGGTATCGATGGCAGGAAGTGTCATGGACTATCCAACTTGAAAATACGATACACGCTGCGGCTTAATCTCTGTGCAAAAGTACAGTGGCCGCTAACACAGGGTCTTGCGCCGGAACAGCGACACAAGGCGAATCTGCGCACCCGCTGGTCTTCGGTTTCCGCAGAGTTTACATCAATGGTTCTTCGCGGCGACTTCGCTTGAGAAGCAGACTCAATCTTCGTTATCCTCTGTATGTAAAGTTGGTCGAAAATTCCTTCATCCCTCGGGAGGATTTCTGAATGACAAAGTCACTTAAGAAGACAGACGCAGCGCCCAAGGCTGCCGCAAAGCCTCGCAAGCCCGCAGTGAAGAGAACTGCCGCTGTCGCAAAGGTTACTCCGATTTCAAATTCTCGCGAAGCAAAGGTGACTCCGATTTCGGTTTCTCACGAGCAGGTAGCTGAACTCGCGCATCGCTTTTGGAACGAACGCGGCCGGGCGCACGGACACCACGAGGAAGACTGGTTCCGCGCCGAGCAACTGCTGCGCGCAAAAGCGTCTTAATGAATGTCGAGAAGCGCGCATTGGTCCACGTGCGCGTTCTCCATATAACGCAGTGCCTGCCCGCATAGGGCAAGCGCCCGATGTTCTTTGAGATTGTGGCGGAGCGATTACTGCAGATTTGCCATCAGGCTTTCGAGCGCCGTCCTCGGCGGGCGCGTCAGCGACTCGTGCAGTGTAGCCAGCGGTTCGTCCACTAGATTCAACTGATCGATAAAAGTTTCCTTCTGCGCATCGACGTAGAAGACGCCGGTAAGAACCTCGTCCTTTTCCTGTGCCTCCATGAGAGTGCGCACGGCGTTCGCCTTGTCGGTCGGGTCGTAGTCTTCGAGCAGCTTGCGCAGGCGGAGTTGCGAACCGTCGTGCAACTCCACGTTGTAGACTTCGCCGGAATCGTAATCCACTTCGATGTCGTCGAAGCTGGCTACAAATCCGATTTCGTTGATCGGCTCGTCGTGGTCCTGCAAGAACTTGTAGCTTTTGGTCGAGCCTTCGTGGTCGTTGAAGGTGACGCAAGGGCTGATCACATCGAGCATCACCGTGCCCCTGTGCGCAATCGCCGCCTTTAACATCGAGAGCAGCTGTCTCTTGTCGCCGGAGAAAGAGCGGCCCACGAATGTCGCGCCCATCTGGATAGCCAGCGCGCACGTGTCGATGGGCGGCAGCTCGTTGATCACGCCGGTCTTGAGCTTGGAACCGATGTCGGCGGTGGCCGAAAACTGCCCCTTGGTCAATCCGTACACGCCGTTATCCTCGACGATGTAGATCATCGGCAGGTTGCGCCGCAACAGGTGCACAAACTGTCCCATGCCGATCGACGCCGTGTCGCCGTCGCCGGAGACGCCCAGCGCTTTCATCGTGCTGTTGGCAAGCACGGCGCCGGTGGCGATGCTCGGCATGCGCCCGTGCACACCGTTGAAGCTAAACGAGCGGTTCATGAAGTAGGCCGGACTCTTCGACGAGCAGCCGATGCCGCTCATTTTCATCACCCGTTCCGGTTCCACGCCCATCTCGAACATGGCGTCGATGATGCGCTCCGAGATGGCATTGTGGCCGCAGCCGGCACACAGAGTCGACTTGCCGCCGCGATACTCCACAATCGGCAATCCAATATGATTCAGCTTCGGGCCTCTGGCTCCATTCGCCGTTGCGGTGGCCATTAGAAACCCTCCTTGGTTGCAAACACGTCCGTAATCGTACGCGCGTCGATGGGCAAACCGTTGTAGTGCAGAATGCTGCGCAGTTTTACCACCTGCTCGGCACCCAGATCGAGCTTCAGCAGGCTTGCCAGCTGCGCATCGCGGTTCTGCTCCACCACGTATATCCGTTCATGGCCGGCCACAAACTCGTGAATCTCGTGTGCAAACGGAAAGGCGCGGATGCGCATGTAGTCCACGCTCAGGCCGTGCTCTTTCTCGATCTGGTCGAGACTCTCGCGCAGCGCAAAATCTGTAGAACCATAGGCCAGAAGCCCGATCCTCGAATTGCCGTTCCGGTACTCGACTGGCGCCGGAAGCATGGCGCGCGCATTCTCGAACTTCCGCGCCAGCCGCTCCATCACCGCCTGGTACTCCTCGGGCCGCTCCGTGTAACCCGCCGCATCGTTGTGTCCCGAGCCGCGCGTGAAATACGCCGCCTTTGGATGCTCGGTTCCGGGGATTGTCCGCCAACCAATGGCATCGCCGTCTACGTCGCGATACCGCGCAAAGCTGCCGAGCTTTTCGAGCTCTCCGGCGGTCAGCACCTTGCCGCGGTCGAGTGGCTTCTCAGGATAGGCAAACGGCTCCGACATCCAGTTATTCATGCCAAGGTCGAGATCGGTGAGTACGAATACCGGCGTCTGTATCCGCTCTGCAAGATCGAACGCCGCGTAGCCAAACTCGAAGCATTCCTTCACGTTGCCTGGGAACAGAATAGGATGCTTGGTATCGCCGTGCGAGAGCATCGCCACCGACAACACATCGCCTTGTTGCGTGCGCGTGGGCATGCCCGTCGAAGGCCCGCTGCGCTGCACATCGAAGATCACGCCGGGAATCTCGGCATAGTAACCGAGTCCTGAAAATTCCGCCATCAGCGAAATGCCTGGTCCCGAAGTCGACGTCATGGCCCGCGCGCCGGCCCAGCCCGCGCCTAGCACCATGCCGATCGCCGCCAGTTCGTCTTCGGCCTGCACCACGGCAAATGTCGCCTTACCCTCCTGCGTCACGCGAAACTTCTTCAGCAAATCCGTGGTTGCTTCAATCAGCGAAGTCGAGGGCGTAATCGGGTACCATGCAACCACCGTCACGCCTGCAAATACCGCGCCCATGCCGCATGCTGCGTTGCCATCGACAATAATCTTGCCCTGGGTCTGGTTCATCCGTTCGATAAAATACGGATCCTGCTTGGTGAAGTTGGTCCGAGCATATTCAAAACCGGTTTCCACAGCACCGAAGTTCAGATCGAAGACCTTCTGCTTTTTGGCAAACTGTTTCTGTACGCCACGTTCAACCACTTTGAGATCGATGGAGAGCAGTTGCGCTACTACGCCTACGTACACCATGTTCTTGACCAGCTTGCGCAGCTTGGCTTCGGGACATAGAGCCGCGGTCAGCTTGTCGAAGGGCACCGGATAGAAGACCACGTCGTCGCGGTACTGCTTCAGGTTCAGGTTCTCTTCGTAGATGGCGGCGGCGCCCGGCGCCAGCGCCAGAATGTCTTCGCGCGCGGTCTCGGGATTCAGCGCCACCAGTACGTCGATCTCGCGCTTGCGCGCCACGTAGCCGTCTTTGCTGGCGCGGATCGTGTACCACGTGGGCAATCCGGCAATGTTCGACGGAAACAAGTTCTTCCCGCTCACCGGAACGCCCATGCCGAAGATGCTTTTGAGCAAAACGCTGTTGGCGGATTGCGACCCCGATCCGTTGACAGTGGCTACAATGATGCTGAAGTCGTTGACGATGCGGGGACATGCGCTACTTTCACCCTGCTCTTGACCCAGGGCCCGGTTTCCAGTCGCCATCTGGCGGGATTCCCTTCCGAAGAACTTGAAGCGCCTTAGCCGGTGTTTTACCGTTTCACTGAGGAAGCTGGACCATTTCGCTCCAATATGTGATTATAGTCACTTCCACGCACCGGCGTCCCAAACTGCGCCCGGTTGGTAACCCTTTGTATCCGGTCATGGCCGGAATAGAGTGGTCCTGAACTGCATCAAGTACAAAGAGAGCAAATCCAATCATCACTGCTGTAAGAAAAGCGGCCAATCCTTGTCGAAGCCTGTTCAATGCGTACGATTTCCGTCTCGGTAGGCAAACCTACAAGCTAGGAGCTAGCAGCCAATACCGGCCGACTTGCATCTCTCTTCCAGCGCACGATCAGCGCCAGGGCAACAAACACCAGCGCCACGGTGAGTCCTATCCACAATCCGTAGATCCCTCGCCGAAGTGCAAAACAAAGAAAAAAACCGAGTGGCAATCCCAGCACAAAGTACGCAATCAGGTTTGCCCACATGGGCGCCTGTGTTTCGCCCAATCCGCGCAACGCGCCTGTCGAAACCGTCTGGATGCCATCGAAAACCTCGAAGCACGCCACAATTCCCAGCAGCCCCGGCCCTACGGCAAGCACACGCGGGTCGTGTGAGAACAACGCGATAAGCGGCCTGGGCCACAACAGAAATACCAGCGCCGCCAGCAGCATGAAGCCAGTTCCCAAGGCGAGCGCCATCCATCCCGCGCGCCGCGCCCGCGCCGCATCGCCAGCGCCCACGGCGTGTCCCACGCTCACTGCGGCTGCCGCCGAGATGCCAAGCGGCACCATATACGCGACGCTCGCGTAAATCAGCACAATCTGGTGCGTGGCCAACGCCACAGGCGTCAGATACCCGGCCGAGAATGTCGCCAGGTTCCACGCGCCCACTTCGAGCAGAATCTGCCCAGCGGCCGGTGCGCCCAACTGCAGCATCCGCTTTAGCCTAGCAACCTGCGGAGCGGCCCAGTGCCGAAAAAGCGGATGACCGCGCCCACGCTCGTAGCGCCATGCAAACCCCAACAGAGCCGCCGCCATCGTTAGGCGCGCAAACACGGTCGAAATCGCCGACCCGTTCACGCCCAGCGCGGGAAATCCTAGCTTGCCGTAGATCAACACCCAGTTCCCGAACCAATTCACCAGGTTTGCCAGCAAATAGGTAACAGTAACTACGCGCACCTGGCCCACGCCCTGCAGGTAGCGTCGCGTGGCTCCGTAGAGCAGCAGTGGCAGCGTACCCCAGTTGAGCAGCCGCAGATATCCGCTGGCCGGTCCAGCCACTTCTGCCGCAATTCCAAAGTGCGTGAAGCCAAGACTCGCCAGCCAAATCCCGCCCATAATAGGCGCCGCTGCCAGACACGCGAGATACACACCCTGCGCTAGCCAGCGATGGCACTCGTCATGATCCTCGCGTCCGTATGCCTGAGACACCAAAGTATCCAGCCCCAGCATCAGTCCCACGCCAAAGATTGAAGGCGTGTAGAGGACGGCGTTGCCTAAGGCCACCGCGCCGATCGCCGCCGGCCCCAGCCGCCCTACCATGATGGTGTCTACGACGCCCATGGCCATCCAGCCTAGCTCGCTCAACACCACCGGCACGGCCAGCACCACCATGGCGCGCAGCTCCTGCCTCCAGTTGGCCCCCTTTGGCTCCATCTATCCAATGTAGCGTTTGGATTGCAGGACGACTGAATGCTCGTCGCAACTTCAAAGTCAGACGGACACCTGTCGCGTGGATCGGCGGTGGAAGCACCTCCGGCAGAGCTGCGGAACTTGCTTCAGCGGACTGCTCGCGCAGTCCCGGGGCCCCTGCAGGGCAAAAACGCACGTTGACTTTTCGAGGCGAACAGGCACGAGAGCACGGCGTTAACCTTTGCTGTTCTTGCTTTGCTGCATTCACTCGCCTTTGGTTTTTGGGTTCTTCTATGGTGCGTTTGCCCTGGTGGCCCCTGGTTCTCGTTTCTCACGCGCCAGCCCGCAGTTATACTAAAGAGGCACCGCAACTTTTCTCGCATCTTTTTTCGCGGAGAGATGGCCGAGTGGCTGAAGGCGCACGCTTGGAAAGCGTGTTTAGGGGAAACTCTAACCTGGGTTCGAATCCCAGTCTCTCCGCCAGCATTTAGAATCAATAATATACGGATACTGTTGCGATAATCTGTTAAGAATCCCTGACCTCTGAGTATTAACCCTCGGAGGATTTCATGGCGAACACTACCGCCCGACCATACGTTCGCAACCGTTCGGGTTTCTCTACTCTACCCAAGAAGTTGGTAGAGGTTGCCTTTCGCTTCAACCATCGAGACCAGGACCTGACCCCGCTCTTGTTGAAGCTCATGAAGTCCTTGCCCTATAAGAGGCAAACTCGAACTCCTGGTCCGCGCTTTGAGTGAGCGCTAAGTGAACCAAAGATCTTACGAAGGAGTCTGCTATTCCGATATTGGCCTACGCCTGGCGACCATTCAGAGATGCTGAACGATTCCCATCTTAGATTCTTTGAGGAGCAGGACAAAATATCCGTCGAAGACGAGTTCGGCTCTGGGGAGGTGCTTTTCGCCCGGAAGTTCTCCGATGATAATTTGGCGCTGATTGATCGCATCGATGCCATGATCGAGCGGAAGAAAGGGGTAATGGCCTCTAGGTAATCCGAAATAATTATGCCGAGTCTGCGCGATACGTAGGTGCGAGCTAAACGAAAGAGAATCGCTCGCACCTTGAACCTAATTTGCCACCACCGAGCCCGTTAGGCCTGTTGGTGCCGGGGGCGCGGTGATTCCGCTTGCCCTGAGCGGGTGAGGAAACGAATACGGAGATCATCCAGGCTTTGCGGTCGATGCCGTGTTGTAATAATCTCGTCCGGATACGATGTAATTGGTCGAAGTATCGGGCTCGCTGCAACCACTTCCGCCGAAGTCGGAAATATATGCATTCAACGCCGTGGCCGATCCACCCGGGTTTCTCGTATTTCCCCAGATGTAGAAAGGCTCAGAGTCTCCGACATAAGTAACTGCGTCGTTCGCGCCATTTACAGTGTAGACGGGGTTCGGGCTAGCTCCTGTGTAGCGCGTAGTCCCGGTTCCGGTCACGTACCCAAAGCCCACCTGGCGAGGCGCGTGGTAGTTTTGGCCTGCGGGGGAACTCTGCCCAGCGCCCCAACATGAGTTCGTCGCAGCGGTGCGTTGGAGGTTCATCACGGTCGCGTTCCAGTCGCTCTTGCTACCGTAGTCCTGCGAAGAAAGGGCGGGCAGAACATTCTTGTAGAGTAGGCCGGTCCCGCCACGCATGAAGATCCAATTGCCGAAATTGAAGGTCGTCCCGTCCGTGTAGCCTTCAAAGACTCCCACATTATTGTAAAACTCAAAATACCGCTGCCCATAGTAGCTGGTATCCGCGCCATGTGTTCCGACCCCGGAGTTGTCGTACAGGCTATAGCGCCACACCGCACGCCCGTTGTTGTCTGTAGATGTGGCATAGTTCATGGCATGGAAGTCATTGTCTTCGGAAAACACTTCACCTTGGCCGTTTATATCGAGACTACCCATGTTTGATGGGGTAGTCCAAGAGTTTGTCACGTCTGAAGAGTCTTGTTGGACTGTGATGGCGCCGAGGGTACTGATGTTGTATGGATTCGATTCAGCGGACAGGTTCCAGATAACACCACGGTTTGTATTCATTACGATCATCGCTGCGTTGCCGTCCGTGGGTCCGGTGTTATTTGGGTTGCCAGTTATTCGCATATCGTGAATGAAGACCGCTTGCCCCCCGCTAGCGTAGTTGACTTGGATGACGTTGTCCTGGTAGGTGGACCCGGGAGTAACCTGCATATTGCCGATACTTGTGTCGACCGAAGTGTCTTCAGTGATCGAAAACAGCCCGCCGCTGCCCATGCTGCTGCCCTGAGCGTTGTTCACGATCACTGTACGCGTCGATGGAACTGTAGTGACAAGCCACCGCTTGCAGTTGGAAAGACTGTTCGACCCGCACGTTCCGCTGACGCTCGTGATGTTCATGACAAGCTGCATTGAGGAGGAATTGAAGCTTGTTACGGTGCCGGTCAAAGAGTTGGCTTCTGTGCCCGTTTCCTCAATCGCCAAAGTTTCTCCTGCCACGATGTTCGGGGTGGGGTTGCCGGGGTCCGCGCCCTGTATCGTGAGCGTCAGGCCCCCGGCCTGAAGAGGAACCGCGGAAGACGTGGATGCAATGGCGATCACTCTGCTGGTGCCAGCGCCCACGATATTGATTCCCTTTCCAGAGAGCGTCACGCCGGAAGTCCACGTGCATGTGCCTGCCGGAATCGTGCAAGTCTTTCCTTCAGTAGTAGAGTTGATACAGTTCTGCACGTCCGTCGTATTGCAGGACACAGCAATACAGTTTCCTCCTGAGCACGTCTGTGCCGTTGCCCCGCAAACCGCGCTCAAAATAGGAATGAGAGACGCGAATCGAACCATCTTTGTCATCGTGGTGAATCCTCTCAAATATGCTGTACAGTTCGCCTGCCGCCGGAAGTGGCTGGACGAGCAATTGTCTCTCTTGCAGTTTCCTTCAGGCAAGATCGCACAGCAAGTTTGCGCCAATCGACCAGGGCGCGCAACTTTAAAAGCCTAGGAGTTTGTCGGGGATAGGGGATTGTCCGAGAGCGCAGTGTTGCTGAAAAATCTCTGCGGCCTCGGCATCGATGCGGTTGGCGATGGCGGGTGCAACCGCGGCGGAGTTTCAGAGAGGCAAAATGAGGCGCGGAAGCCAATGGCCCGCCGGCTTTTCAGGCTGTTTGCTGCGCCCTGCCTGATGCGTACAGCTTGACCATTGCCGACCCGAAGAGACAACGTCCGCGGTCACTTTGCGACCTTACCTTTCTGAACGCTGCGGGTAACAACTATTGGACGTTAGTTCTCCGTCGGCCGCTCGACGTGATCGATGATGAGGATGTCGACAGGGCCTTTGGCGGGAATGAGCTTGAGGCCTAGCTGTTCTTCAAGTGCGGTGAAGACCGACGGACCTGAATCGTCTGCCGTGCGCTGCGCCTCAGGCGTCCACTTCAATGTAAGATCGTAGTTGCCGGTGAGACCGGTTTTGTCTACCACGATCCGGCTCGTTTCGCCGGACAAGCTGTCCGCCACATTGCCGACGGGCATGGCCTGGAGAATGATCTTTCCGTTACCTGTCATCATCCGCTGCGGCTCGCCCTGTGGTGACTCTTTGAATCTGCATCCGCCTTTCGCGACTATGAGCTGATAGATCAGCTGCTCTTTTGTTTCGCGGTGCACCTTCAGCTTGAATCGGTCGGCGAGAACGGCCTGCAACATGAGCCGGCGCTGCTCGCTCTGCTGCGCGGGCGGGAGCTTCCTGAATTCTGCAAGCGTCGCATCGTCCATCTTGGCCTCAACATCGAAATGCACATCGGAGGTCCAACCCGGTAGTCCCGTGATCTGGTCGGGCAAGGTGAGATTGTATGAGTATTGGATCAGCAAAGGGAGCATGACGTTGACGCTGTGATAGCCAACTGGAGTTGGACCGAAGGCCATGGTTCGGTCACCCGGACTGTGTGGCTTGACCGACACCACGTCGTAGATGAAGGCTTTGACCGGCGGAACTTGCGCAGGGGCAGAGCCGGATTGTGGATGTGCGAGTGCAGCAAGACTTAGCGCAGCTATAGCAGTAACGAACCGCGAGTTGCGAGTTCTCTGTGCACGGTGCATTTTTGCGCAGATCATGCGACCAATCCTTCCCCTGATTTGTCCGCGTGGCTGTGTTGTGCGTCACGATAGTTCGCCGACGGTCGCTCGATGTGATCGACGACGAGAACGTCAACGGGGCTCTTGGTGGAAACCAACTTGAGGCCGATTTGTTCTTCGAGCGCCGTGAAGAGCGTTGGGCCGGCATCGGGTGTGCCCTGCTGCGCGTCGGGCGTCCACTTGAGGTGGAATTCGCAGTTGCCAGTGAGGCCGGTTTTGTCCACTACGATACGATCGGCCAAACCTGAAAAGGTGAGGAAGTGCGCGAAGTCATCGATCGACTTATCGTGGATTTGGCGCCTCGCGATTGAGAACGATTGTAAGCACATCCGCAAACGATCGGTATGTATCCACACAGGTGTCTACCGCCGGAGGGTTGTTGGGCACAGGGGGCTGGAAATTCTCGCGGGCAAATGCTCGCAATTCCATTCGCCCTAGCGGGGTGTGCTCCAGTTTTTTGCTTTGCCCTCGTTGCTGCTTTCAAATTCCGGCCATACTGCTTGTGCGCAGCGCCGCTTCATTTGCTCAATCACGCCACGAAGCGCAGCGAGTAGGTGCTCGATGTCCGTCGCACGCAACTGACCTATCGTGCCAATTCGGAAACAGGCTTCCCGGCTAAGTTTTCCTGGATAGATCACGAACCCGAGTTCGCTCAGCCGCGAGTAAAGTTCTTGGAAGTCAAACCAATGGGCGTCCGGGTAGCGATAAGTTGTGATGATGTAGCTCTGATCTTCGCGGGATAGATATGGCTCGAAACCGAGGGCGGTCATGCCCTCCGCGAGGATCTCGTGATTCCTCTTGTAGCGCGCCGCCCGGCCTGCGACGCCACCCTCCGCTTCATGCTCGAGGAGCGCCTGATGGTAGGCGAGCAGCGCATGGGTGGGCGGAGTAAAACGGAACTGCCCATCCCGTTCGAGGCCGGCCCATTGCGCATAGAGATCGAGACTCAACGTGCGTCCGGTACCTTGCGCAGCCATCAGCGCACCGCGTCGCGCCAGCACGAACCCAAAACCAGGGACACCTTCAATGCACTTGTTGGCCGACGAGACGAGAAAGTCGGCGCGCACGGCGTGGAGATCCACCGGGACGGCGCCAAAGCTGCTCATGGCATCGACAATGTACGCCGCTCCCGCGCCGGCCACGACGGCCCCGATCTCCTGGATCGGATTCACAATCCCAGTGGTGGTTTCACAGTGGACCACCGCAACGTGCGTGGTTCCGGGCGCGATTCGCGCGGCCACCTGCTCGGGCAGAATGCGACGGTTCTCCGCAACCTCCAGGACGTCAACGGCGATACCGTGAACCTTGGCGATTTCAACCATGCGCCTGCCATAGGCGCCGTTCACCAAAACCGCCAGGCGGCCGTCACACGGAATGGCGGAAGAGATAACAGACTCGATGGCGAAGGTGCCGCTACCCTGCATCAGAATGCACTCGTACCCGTCGTCCTTCGATGCATTACCGATCGCCAGCAGCCGCGCGCGAATCGAGCGGACGATTTCAACAAACTCAAGATCGCGCGATCCCACGTCGCGCAGCATTGCGGCCTTTGTGCTGTCGGAAGTGTTGAGCGGGCCCGGAGTGAACAGCAGCTTACGTTCCGCCATAAAGATTCGTTACCCCCCTTGCGAATGTGGTGGTTCAAGAACAGAAATAGCTGCCGAAGCAAGTGCCGCGGCAGCAATTTGCGCGAGGCTAAACATCAAAAATCGAACGTGCTCTCATTTTCTTCTTCATCGCCATCGCCATAGTTCCCATCGCCGTAATTGAGCGGGGGCTGAGGAATCATGGCAACTGCTTTGGGGGGCGCTGCATAGACCTTCTCGCCGCCAACGTATGTTGCTTCAACCGTGACGTCCTTGATGGTATTCAACGGAACTTTGCGCGGATCCTTCTGCAAAATCACAAAATCCGCCAGCTTACCGGGAGCAATCGAACCCTTAATATTCTCCTCGAAGGTGGCGTAGGCATTGTCCAGGGTCCACGCCTTGATCGCCTCATCGACAGTGATTCTTTGGTTCCCTCCGCGGACTGTGCCGTCCTGCCCCTGGCGCGTCACCATATCCCGAATGCGCAACAGAGGATCGGCCGCCGAAATCGGAGAATCAGAATGGCCGGCGACGGGAATGCCCATGTCGATGGCGGTGCGGTACGGCCACATCATCTTAATACGTTCGGGGCCATAAGAATCGATGATGTTTCCATACTCCCAAAGATAGGAGTGGAAGACCAGAATCACGCCGTCCTTTCTTGCCCGGTCGAGCAGGGATTGGTTCATTACACTGGAGTGTTCGAGGCGCCAGCGCGCATCGGGACGTGGATTTTGCGCCTCGGCGTGTTCAATCGCGGTAAGCACCATATCGATCTCGCGGTCTCCGTTGGTGTGCGTGGCAACCTGCCATCCCGCGTTCCACCACTTCTGAAAGTCCGCATTCAGTTGCTCTTGGGAGCGCGCGGGCGGAATGCCAAAGTAGCCCGGCCGGTCGGAGTAGGCTTCGCTTAGCCATGCAGTCCGGCCGCTCAGAGAATTGCCTTGAAAATTCTTGAGAGAAATAATGCGGAGTCGATCGTCGCCAAAGCCGGGTCGCAATCCCACAGCTTCAAGTTGGTCGAAATACTGAGATGTAAACATGAACCCAACGCGAACCGGATTGCCCGCATCGCGCACCTCCTGCATCAATCGGAACGAAGAGGGACTGCCTGCCGCAATGTCTACGCTGGTAAGTCCCTTGGCCGCGTATTGCCGAAAACAGTTCAGATAGCCTTTGATTTCCTCGTCGTGCGGGATGGCGGTTCTTTCCTCGGAACCGGAGCTGCGATCGCCGGCCGCCTGATTGCGGCTGGGGCCATTGTCGCTTCCGCCGGCGCTTTGCCGCGCACGGCGGCCGTGCGAAAGCACTCCGCGCCCGCTCTCCCGCAGCACGCCATTCGGGGTGCCGTCGGGATCGCGGTCCAGCGCGCCGCCGGGTGGATCGGGCGTGTCCTTCGTGACTCCCGCTTCGTTGAGCATGAAGCTGTTCACCGCCGTGATGTGGCCGGAGCCGTGGGTTATGCTCACCGGCTGCGTGGTTGAGACTTGATCCAGGTCGTGCCGGTTGGGATGGCGCCCCAGCGTCACGTCGTTGTACCCATATCCGGTGATAGCCTTGCCCGGTGGAGTGATCGCGGCCTTCCGCTTGAGAGCTGCGATCAGATCGTCCATGGTATTCACCCGGTCGGAGCCCAGCCACACCCGATAATACGGCGAGTTTTGATCGAAGATCGCCTGCGGGTGCAGGTGCGCATCGATAAAGCCCGGTGTCACCGTCATCCCTTTCAGATCGACGACTTGCGTCGACGCGGTCTTGAGTTTGAGGATCCGCGCATTGGTTCCGACGGCGGTGAAACGTCCATTCTCGACGGCAAAGGCCTGGGCCGCGGGCTGCGCGGAATCGACGGTAATGACGTTGGCATTGATGTAGATGGTTTGGGCGGCTAAGCTTGCAGTAGATGCCGCGCTCGCAATCAGTGCGACGAACAAGCCAAATCTCTCGATCATCTGATTCTCCTTTGGCTGCGGAGCGGGAATTCCAAACCGAACTCGAAGATCCCGCAATTGGGTTAGAAGGTGAAACGCGCGCTCAATTGAATATTGCGCGGCGCGTTGCTCTGGCTGAGTGTAGTAGGCATCAGGCCGAAGGTGGAGCTGGAGCTGACGCTGGTTCCGGGGCCGGAGAAGATCACGTTATTGAGCGCGTTGAACGCCTCGGCGCGGAACGTCACCACGTAGTTCTCGTGCAGGTGCGTGTCCTTCTCGACCATCGCATCAAGGTTCCAGGCGTAGGGGTTGTTGATATCGGCCAGGTGGCGGGGGGCGCTGCCGAAGGTGTAATTGGCGGGCTGCACGAAGGCCGCGGGGTTGAAATACTGGCCGCCAGGTTTGATCTGCGAGCCGCCAGCAACCTTATCCGAGATGCCGGTGGTGTTGGGGCGATAGCTTCCGCCGTCATAGGAGAATGAGTTATTGGTGGCGCTGACCGTCAGCGGTCTTCCGCTGTCGAAGCTGTAGATTCCGCTCACCGCCCAGCCGCCCACGATCGGGGAGATAAATCCGCGATTGAGAAACGGTTTTCCGCCGCCGAAGGGCAGTTCATAGCGCGTGCTCCAGCGCACCACATGGGTTTCGTCCTGGTCGGAACGGGACCGGTCGCAGCGCGGGCAATGCAGGTTCTGGAAGCCCGCGTAGGTTCCGGCCACGCTGGTCATTTCACCCACGTTGTCCAGGGCTTTGCTGAAGGTGTAGGCAAACAGCACCGAGAGACCGTTTTTTGTCCGGTGCTCGACCGTCAACTGGCCGGCGCTATACGTTGAGTGGCCGGCGCCGGTATTGAGCTGTTCCACGGCGCCGAATTGCGGGAAAGGGCGAAGCAGTTGCGAATAAGGAATCTTGGAAGCGCTCAGCGTCGACGTGGGGTCGGTGATCACTCCATAGAAGGGGTTGGCGACGGTGTTCGTGCTTTGCAACTGGGATCCCAGCGCCAGGTCGGCGTCGGGAATCTGGTTCCAATAGATGGGCACCATCAGGTGAACGCCTTGGTTTCCCGCGTAGGCGGCAGTGACCACAAAATCGGCAGGCAGCTCGCGTTGGATGTCGAATGAATAGTTGATCTGGTAAGGAATGTTCTGGTGGCGTCCAGGGCCGGCGATGTTCTGCCCGAGATCGATGCTCAACCCAGCACTGTTGCCGTACGGAGTCGGCAAGCCGGAAGGAAAGGGATTGGAAAGAGAGTATCCGGCAAGCGGCTGATATTTGTTCGGCTGGGCGTCGATGGAAGTCGAGCTGCGAATGGCGCCATCGGCATTGGGAAACTGCTGCCACGCCGCGGCCGGATGATAGAAGATGCCGAGACCGCTGTGGACAATTGTCTTACTATCCAGTTGATAGGCCGCTCCCAGGCGCGGGCTGAAGTGCAGCTTTTCCGCCAACTGTAGCTCCCGGCTGGTGCCGTTCAGACCCGGGATGCCGACTCCGCCCACCAGCGCGGGAAGTGTGGGTTCATTGGGCAGTGACTGCACTTGGCCGTTGATGGGAGACGTGGAGGTGGTATCGATGTAGTTCAGCAGATTCTCGTTTTCCACGTCACCGGCTTCGTAATCGTAGCGCAGACCGTAAGTCGCGGTCAGTTTGGTGGTTGCCTTCCAGATGTCCTGCACATAGAGACCGTAGTAGTAGTGGTGCGAGCGGGTGACGGGCTCGTATCCGGAGGTGACGGTGGCCAATCCCAGCAGCAATTCCGCCATTCCGGAACCGGAGTCCGGCGCCGGCGAAGTCGAGGTGGTTTTGAGCGGAATATTGGTGAAGTTGGTGCCGGCGCTGATCGACATCTGCACCGGATCCCACAACTGCACCGGATAGCGGCGGATATCGACCCCGGCTTTCAATGTATGTTTGTCCTTTTCCCAATTGGTAGTGGCCGCATACTGCCATACCGACGATTCGTTTTGCTCGTAAGAGTAAGAATTGCCCAGCGAACTCTCGCTGCCGGTGGCCGAGGCCCCGCCGATGGAAACGTTCGGGCTGATGGTTCCGGTAATGCCCGGCGCGATGGAGCCGTTGAAGCCCAAGCTTGCCGGCGTCTTGTGAACTGCTTCGTGCCGGTTCGACTCGCTGTGCGCCCAGGAAGCGTGGTGCTCGAAGATCAGATTGTTGCGGATAGCCCAGGTATGATCCACGACGATGCTTTTTCCTGGGATGCGGTCGTTGGCCATCTCCGGAGAAAGACCGTTGCCGTAGGGGTCGTTGGCGTCGATCCAATTGGTGAAGTCGGTGAAATGCCCGAAGATGCTCTGCGTGGGGCTGAACTGATGATCGATGCGAGTGTCGTAGCTATTGTTGTCGTCGGTACTGGGCGCATTCGAAAAAAAATTGTTCATGTTGCTCTTGCCGTTGCCTTGCTGGTTCGGCAAGGGATAAAGATTGAGGATTGCTTGTCCGATGGGATTGGGCGTGTAACCGGCCGTCGCCACGGTGGCACAATAACTCGACAAGTTGGTCAGACAGTTGTTGGGAATCGCCGTGCGCGTGTAGCTGCTTGTCGTGATCTGAGTGGAGGCGGGATCGTAGATAGCGATCAGATTGCCGCTGGCGTCGAAGGTCTGGGAAAAGTCGCCCTGCCGTTCCAGTTTGGTGGGCACGGTGCCGGTGAAAGAAGTCGCACTAGTATCGCGCAGGCCGTCGTAAGAAAAGAAAAAGAACGTCTTGTCATGGCCGTTCATGATTTTGGGAATAACGACCGGCCCACCGACGTGAAAACCAAACTGATTGCGGCTAAAGCTGCCTCTCGGCGTAATCGGATTGGTATGGTTGGCGTTATAACCGTTGCCATCCATCAGTTCGTTGCGGAAGTATTCGAACGCCGAGCCGTGCAGATTGTTGGTTCCCGAGCGTAGCGCATAGGAAACAATGCCGCCGCTAGTGCGGCCGAACTCGGGCGCGTACGCGTCGGTGTATACGCGCGTCTCCAGCACCGAGTCGGTTCCGGGAATGCCCGCATCTTGGTTGTAGTAAGCGGTAGTATTGGAGGCTCCGTCGAGCAGAACATCCGTCGTCGAACCCTTTGCGCCGTTGATGCGGAAGGTGTTGGAGCGGCTTTGGCTGGAGTAGTTCTGTCCCGACAATCCGTCGTTACCTTTGGTGACGCCGGCAGCTTCGTTGATCTGCTGCAAGGGGTTGCGAATATTGAGCGGAATGCTTTCGACGAAAGCGGGCTCGATGTTGAGGCTGCGGTCCGCGCGGTCGGTAACCAGCTCCGGCGGAGTGTCGTTAACTTGCACCGTCTGCTTCACAGCTCCTACTTGCAGCACCACGGTGAGCACCTTGGATTCGCCCACTTCCAGCGTGATTCCGGTTACTTCGGTCGTTTCAAAGCCCGGGGCTTCGGCTGTGACTTCGTACGTGCCGGGCGCTACAGGGGGAAAGATAAAGTCGCCCAGATCGTCGGTAGTGGTCCTCTGCTTGACACCAGTGCTGGTGCGCGTAAGGACAACGGATGCTCGTTTTACGCTTGCCTGTTGCTGATCGACGACTTGCCCGCTGACACTCGCGTTTCCGCTCTGCGCTAGAATGGGCTGACCGGAAACTGCCAAGAGAATTGCGGCAAGAAATGCCAGTCGCGTTTGCATACTTCCTCCAAGTGCTAATAGAGCAAGGCGTCAGGGATGACCGCATGACTGCGGGTTCCAAGACCCGTTAGCGGGGGATTTCAGAGAAAGCGTAGCCAACTTTGTTTGGTGTGTTGTGAACGAGCGATGAAATACCGGAGGCTTAACGGTAATGAACGTGAAGGCACCGCCCTCGCAAAATACCAGCGAATGCTGCGTCGTCTCTATACCATTCAGCCGGCAACCCGCAGAACTTCATTTGCGAGTTGCACTTCCTTTTGTCTGCGCGGTTGCAGGTTCCACATGGGCATCAGCACGAGGCCGGCCAGAAATGCCGCGCTCGCAAACACGATAAAAAGGCTGTTCCATCCGTAGTGCGCACTAACAAGGACCACTACATAGGGAGAAAGCAACGCCCCCGCGTGGCCTATGCCTTCGATAAGGCCCGTGGCAGTGGCCGCCGCCTTCATTTCTCCAACGTCCTGAGCGCACGCTCCGGAGAGGAGGGTGTCAGGGCCGTAGGAGAACACGCCGGCCAGCGACACCAGAACCGCAACACCAAGGGCCCCGCTGTGCGCGAGCGTAGGCTGAAAGAGCAGTACGCAGCCAAAGGCGCAGAGCATGACAGCGCACACCGGCGCGCGCCGCGACTGCATGAAGTAATCAGACGCATATCCAGCGATCACCGCCCCTGCAATTCCCACAAGCTCGTAAAGCGACGAAATGTAGCCCGAGGTCTGTAGATCGAAGCGCAAGTGGTCAACCATATAAAGAGGAAGCCAAAACATCAGGGCGTACCGGCACAATTCCAGGAAGAAATACGAAACGCTGACCATCCACAGAGATGGTTTCCGGAGCAATTCGTAGAGATCACTCCAGTAGTTGGAACTCATTGCGGTCGATATAGTCTCTGAAGCGCTTCTTTCTCCAGACGAAGTATCCTCTGCACTGCGGCCATCAATGCCAGCAAGAAACAAAAACGTTATCGCCAGAAGAATGAATGCGGGGAAGAGGAATCCCCGCCGCCAGCCTAGCTGCGGCAGAAGAAACGGCTGCGTGACGGCCCAGGTGGCTAAGGCCGTGGCGACAAAGCCACCGAGCACATAGTTGGTTCCCCACCACGCCATCACGACACCGCGATTGGAGCGGCTGAACCAGATCGCCATGATCTTGACGAGGCCTGACCAGCCAGTGGATTGCCCCACACCGTTCAGGCAAGCAAAAACAAGCAGCCAGACAAAGGAAAGGTGGGTAGCCATGAGCAGATTACAGCCCACGGCCAGCAGTAAACCGGTGCCCACGACTTTTTTTGCGCCGATGCGGTCGGAAAGCAAACCGCACCCAAATTGGCCCAGGACGTAAAGCAGCGTATAACCGAAGACGATGTTAGCCAGTTGCAACGTTCCCAGTCCGGAACGTCCCTGCACGGCCGGCAGGACGATACTGAGGTTTTTGCGGCACAAGTAAAAACCTGCATAGGCAATCCAGGTGAGGAAGAACACCTGGCGCTGCTTAGCGACAAAACTCATCAAAGCCCCGATCCTCTTACCCGCATTCGTATGCGGTAGAAAACGACCTCGACTTAACCGCGCTGGAGAAGGCGAACAGCCCTGTTCTGGGTCGCGATTTCCACCGAAGAGACGGTGGATTCGGCTGTCTTCGTCAAGGCGCGTTGACACATCTTCGCAGCCGCTTGGTGAAGGCGAAACGTTAAACGCGTTAGGTCCGTACCGCTTATCGGTTAACCACAAGAGCGCGTCGGGGGGCGTACTGCCGCAATTAACAGCGGTGTAATATCCCAGGGCTAGGCTAAGGAAGACACTTCTTGAGCCGGACGCTTATGCAGCACAAAGAAGAAATCAAGCCGGCGGACCTTGATCGTTATCGCCCTGAATTGTTGGGCGCTCTCGAAGCGATCTACCAAAGCCGGCAATTTCGCACCAGCCCCAAAAGCTGCGAGTTCCTTGGCTACATTGTGCGGCAGGCCCTGTGCGGAAGCCTGGATGAGTTGAAAGAAAGACTCATCGGAATAACGTTACTAGGCAGAACCGCAAACTACGATACGGGGTCAGATGCCGGTGTGCGTGTGCGTGCCAACGACGTGCGTAAGCGCTTGGGCGCCTATCAGACTGCGAATGAGCGTGATGACGAGTTTACGATCGAGCTGCCTGCGGGTTCCTACATTCCGCGGTTCTTCCGATTTTCTTCCCCGCGGGTGGATGCGCAACCATCCCTGTCGGAACCAACCCATGTCTCGCAGGCGCAACGGTCGGTACCTCCAATTTCACTGCAGTCACTAGCATTTCCGACGCTGGCTGCGCTCTTCTTGTGCACGATCTGTATCCGCTGGCAGCTCACACAGGAGCATCCGTTCACTATCTTCTGGCAGACCGCCCTTCAAGATCGCCGCGCGTTTCTCTATCTGCCTCCGTCGGGTGACGGTTCTGAGTCGATTTCCCGCGCTTCGCTCGAAGCCGTGGCGCCACTCCTCAACTTGGCCGGCCAATACCACACCCCATTCGTTTTTACGCGCGCGCCAGAGCCGGTTCTTTCCTCGAACGACATTCTTGTAACGGTCGGCACTGCCGAAACACAAAATGAGCTCCTGGCCTCTACCGGAGGGCGAGCACCATTACTGGACCGCATGATCGTTGAGAAGACGCAGCAGGGGCGGCAGATTGTCCAGTTCACGAAATCAGGGCCCTCGAATCCGCTGTCCGGGAGAGCTGCCTTGCTCACCATCAGCAGCGGTCCTCGGCGCGAGATTCAAATTGACGGCACCGACGATTTGGCGATTAGCACATTGATCAAGCAGCTTTGCGAGCGCGACACGTTCCCCGAAGATCTTTCTGATAGCTTTCAGGCCAACACTCTGACGCAGGCGGTATTTCTGCTAGGGGCAACAGTGGAGGTACGGGTCTTTCATGAGCCGTTGCCGAATTCAAGACCTGTGCCGTTGAACCAATGAGAATCGATAACCAGGGTATCGTGCGCTGGCGCGGCCGCGCCTTTCTGGCTGCGTGGACGCTCTATGCCGGTTATTACATCTGCCGCAAGGATCTCGGGGCCTCGGCTAGCTCCGGCGTCTCGCGGATCGCCGTCACTCTGGCTTGCTTTGCCGTGACCTATGCCGCGGGACAATTCCTCGGCGGCGAGTTGGCGGATCGCTTCGGCGCACGAAGGACGGCGCTCGCCGGCGCCGCTTTGTCGGTTGCATGTACGTGCGCTCTGGCGTGGTGCACTCAACCTCAATTGGCACTGCTGCTGCAATCGGGCAATGGTTTCGGCCAGGGTTTCGGTTGGCCATCGCTGCTGAAACTGATCGGAAGCTGGTTCCAGCGGGGGGAACGCGATCGCGTGCTAGGATGGTGGAGCACAAGTTACATTCTTGGCGGTCTGCTGGCCACATCGCTTACCACCTGGCTTGTGATCCACACAGGCGTCGATTCGGGAGCCGCATTCTATCCGGCTTATCTCGTTTCTGCCGCCGCGCTATTGTTTGCGGCCCTCTTCTTTTACCGGGAGACATCGGACTTGCCGCCGGTAGCGCCCTTCACGCCAGAGACACCCTGGCCGGAGTTTTCCACCGCCGGCTCTTGGAATGCCTGGCGGTCCATCGCGGCGAATCGCTCAATCCGCATCATCTCCGGCGCCTATTTCTTCCTCAAAATGACGCGCTACACGCTGCTTTTCTGGCTGCCACACTATTTGATTGCCAGCCAGGGGTACACATCGCGCGTAGCCGATCACGTTGCTTCATGTTTTGAGTTGTTCGGCTTTCTGGGGCCTTTGGCCGCGGGTTACGTCGTTCAAAGATGGTGGAGCGGCAAGCGCATGGCCCTCGCCGCTGGAGTGCTCTTCGGCCTCGCCTTTCTCTGTCTTGTGCACCCGGTGCTGGCAGGCAGCGGATGGTTTGCCATCTGCTTCTCCATCTCTTTGATGGGCATTCTCGTCTGCGGCGCCGACATCCTCATCTCCGGAATGGCCGTCCTCGACGCCGCGCCCGCCGATCTCCACGGACGCGCGACGGGTTTTGTGAACGGGATCGGATCGGTGGGTCAAATCTTCTCTCCGTTCCTGATTATGATCTTCGTTTCTCACCTCGGCTGGACGAAACTCTTCGACCTGTTCGTCTTCTTCGCCATGGTTGCGGGCATCATTTGCGCCATGGGCGCTCGGGGCCGGCAGCAAACGTTCGCGCCTAACCGTTCAGCACTTGAACCCACCGATCAGTTCCTCTAGTCTGCAGGGGAATGAGACTGCCCATCGCAGAAATCAACTTCGAAACTGGAGACAGATAGATGACGTCGACGCCTGGAATTCGTGCCGTATTTCTCGATTGGGCCGGAACCACTGTGGACCACGGGTCCATGGCGCCTGTGCTCGCACTGCAAACACTTTTTCAACGGCATGCCATCGATCTTTCTTCTGCCGACGCGCGCCGCGACATGGGGCTGCTCAAGCGCGATCAGATCAACGCTATTCTCTCCTACCCCAACATTCGCGCCGACTGGCGGGCACTGCGGGGACGCGATCCCGAGGAAGCCGATACGCAATCCCTTTTCGAAGAGTTTGGGCCGCTGCAAATGGAGATCATCGTGGAGCATTCGCAACTGCTTCCCGGAGTCGTAGAAACCGTTTCCACCTGGCAGCGGGAAGGGATCCGCATCGGAACCACAACCGGCTACACGCGGGCAATGCTCGCCCCGGTACTGGCGCAATCCATCGAAAACGGCTTTCGCCCCGATGCCTCAGTGTGTCCCGATGAGGTCGGCGGCGGACGCCCCGCGCCTTGGATGCTAATGAGGAACATGCAGCTTCTTCAGGTCTATCCCTCCTCTTCGTGTGTTAAGATCGGCGACACCGTCGCTGATGTTCAGGAGGGCAAGAATGCCGGGATGTGGACCGTTGGCCTGACTAGAACCGGAAATTTGATCGGCCTTAGTACCGCTCAATGGGAGAGCTTGCCTCCGCAGGAGCAACTGCGACGCCTGCAAAAGGCCGAAGATACTTTACGCTCCATCGGCGCCGATTTTGTCGCAGAAGACATTCCCGCCTGCACTGCCATTCTTGCGCAGATTGAGGAGAGACTCGCCGCCAGATTGGAACCGTGTGCACACGTGTAATTCCGCGGATGGCACGACTGAGCCTTAATGGGCTACGCGGCTGCGGGTGCTTCCGTGCAAGCCATCTTAACCTTCCACGAAAGATCCAGTGCACATAGCTGCGATTTCAACTGGACAGAAATTTGCGTGAAACGTCCGACCTTCACAACCGATATTCGCGAGGGCAGCGACCCTTTCTTTTCGTCGATCGACCGAAAGGAGACTTAACAACTAGGCTTGCCGATGCGCTCCGAGGCCAGAAACCTCGGCCCCGGAAAATCAGTCAATCATGCCATCAACTCCGATTGTTCTTCGGTCGACGCGACTCGAGATACGCCAATCTTAGCGGAGGCTTGCTCCGCATCTGCAATCCTGCGCCTGAGGACGTGCCTGATTCCGTTCGCAGATTCGTTGTCCAGTCCCAGATGAGAGCGTTCTTCCATCACGTTGAGGATGAAACGAAGTTCCGCAGCATTGGCGTACTCAGGATGTGTGTACATGTCTATACTATTTTACTCTAGCTAGTAAAAGCCCGCCCAGGTCGGTGTTGCCTGATCGAAAGCCGCCGGTTTGTAGGAGCGGGGCGTTCGTTTTCCAGTGCGTGCGGCACTACGCCAGACCTTATGTCTTAAGACACAAGGTCGATAGAAAATCCGAAGCAACCACTTTTCTATGTAAAGAGCGCAACACTCTGATTCCGAGTAGCTTACGCCCGAACCCCACGATTACTCCAGGGAATGCCGAAATGTGCGCTGCTCTATGCAGTCTTGAATACGACAGCCCATCATCCCTAAGGATGTTGCAGTAGTTCCAGGGCTTCTGAACGATACCGTTCGAGGTCATTGCAGGCGTTCTCCCGGCGCTGCCTTGACGGCTTCGCCCGCCGCGCATTGGTCGCGCAGCCACAGCGCGGCTTCTTTGTGCTGCACCAGCACCGGCGCCAGGGTCTCCACACAAAGCGCCGCTTCTTCGTCGCTGCCCACCGTAAACGAGTCCGGCATCTCCTTGGGCAACCGCCTCTGCGCAGAGAGATATTGCTCTACAAAGCGGTTCTGCCTCCGCGCCTTCGTCAGCGCGGCGCGGGCGCCGGTCTCATCTCCGGCGAGAAACCGCTCCAGTACGCGGCCCCAGGAGAAATTGGCAAGCGTGTCCTCTTTGTACTTTTTAAGGAGTTTGGCGGCGCTGGCGAGGTCGTCCACCGCCAGGTACAGTCCGAGCAGCAGATCGCGTACGCCTTGGTTGTCATTTGGATTCAACTCCAGCATTCTTTCGTAGATGCGGATTGCCTCTGGGAGCTGGCCTTCGGAGCGCAGGACACCGGCCAACTGCTCGATCGCCCGCATGAAGGGCCGCGTCTCAAGCAGTCCCCAGAAATGACCTTTGTTCTCGCGGAAGAACCGCGCGCCGCCCAGCGACCGCTCGCCCGCAGCCACGGCTTTTTGCAAACCGTCGATGGCCTCGTGCGGCGAACGTGCATCAATTTCCGTCATCACCACCAGCGCGTCTACGCAATTCGCGTCCAGCGCCAAGGCCTTCTCGGCCAGCTTGCGCGCCTTGGCGACGCTGGCAGCTTCCATGGCGTCGTAGGCCAGTTCCTGCGCCTTTTCTTTCGCCGTCAGCTTCGCGCCGGTGACGGGATCCACGAACCCCTTGCCGGAGTGGGCCATCAGGTAGGCGTTCACCTCCTCGAACGAGCCGAATTCCTTGCCTTCGATCATGCGCTGGATGCCGCGCATGGTCTTTTCCATCGTAGTGCGCGATGGCAGATCAGGCAGCTTGGCGGATTTGCGTGCCGGTTTCTTCATCACATCCCCTTATCTCAGCTATAGGCTCAGGCCCGGCTTGCCATCCTGGCACTTCGGGCACAATCGCTCATGATTATCGCCGCCGTTCGCGCCATAAACGTGCCGCACTGCGAACAGGCGAGCTGGTAGACATACTGATTCTTGTCTGTCTCGGGAGCGCCGGTGTTGCCAATGACGACTTGGCCATTCGCGTTCAGATACCGATCGAACAGCTTGCCGTGTGTAGCCGAAGTTCGGCGCCCCCCAAACACCATAGCTTGCGATTGGTGGCTTCAAATAAACAGCCGGACTGCACAATACTTTCCCTTACGCGCCCGCCTTCTTCTCAATCTTCGCCCAGGTGTCTTTGAGCGCGAGCGTGCGGTTGAATATTTTTCCGGTTTCGGAAGAGTCGGGATCGAGACAAAAATAGCCGACGCGCTCGAACTGAAAACGGTCACCCGGTTTAGCGGCGGCTAGCGAGGGCTCCAATTTCGCGCTGCTCACGATTTCGAGCGAGTTGGGATTGAGATTGTCGAAGAGGTCGCCGCCCTGGGGGAAATCGTAGGGATCGGGCTTGAGAAAAAGCCTGTCGTAGAGGCGGATTTCGGCGTCGATCGCGTGCCGAACCGAGACCCAGTGCATCGTCGACTTGACCTTGCGCCCGTCGGGCGAGTTGCCGCCGCGGCTCGCCGGGTCGTATGTGCAATGCACTTCAAGACTGCCGTCGGCAGCCTTTTGGACGGACCTTGCGGTGATGAAGTAAGCATTGCGCAGGCGCACTTCCTTGCCCGGGCTGAGGCGGTAGTACTTGGGCGGCGGGACTTCGCGGAAATCGTCCTGCTCGATGTAGATCTCGCGGCTGAAAGGCACGCGGCGCGTGCCGGCCGAAGAATCTTCGGGATTGTTCGCGACTTCGACGTATTCTTCCTTGTCTTCGGGGTAGTTATCGATGACAACTTTGAGCGGGTGCAGAACGGCCATGGCGCGCGCGGCACGGCGATTGAGATCGTCGCGCTGGAAGTGTTCGAGCATCTCGATGTCGACAACGCCATTGGTGCGCGAGGCGCCGGCGGAGGCGACGAAGGCGCGAATGGCTTCGGGCGTGAAACCGCGGCGGCGGATGCCGGAGAGCGTGGGCATGCGCGGATCGTCCCACGCGTTCACACGTTTTTCCGTTACGAGCTGCAGCAGTTTGCGTTTAGAAAGCATGGTGTAGGTAAGGTTCAGCCGGTCGAATTCGTACTGGTGCGAAGGGAAGATGCCGAGCTGTTCAATGTACCAGCGATAAAGCGGCTGGTGGTCGGCGAACTCGAGCGTGCACATGGAGTGCGTGACGTGCTCGATTGAGTCCGACTGGCCGTGTGCGTAGTCGTACATGGGGTAGATGCACCACCTGTCGCCGGTGCGGTGATGTGTGGCATGGAGGATGCGATACATCACCGGGTCGCGCATGTTGAGGTTGGGCGATGCCATGTCGATTTTGGCGCGGAGGACCCGCGAACCGTCGGGAAACTCGCCGTTCTTCATCCGTACGAAGAGGTCGAGGTTTTCTTCGACGGAGCGCTCGCGGTAGGGCGAGTTTTTGCCTGGTTCTGTAAGCGTTCCGCGATACTGGCGGATTTCTTCAGCGGAAAGATCGTCGACGTAGGCTTTACCGGCTTTGATGAGCTGCAAGGCCCACTCGTAGAGTTGGCCGAAGTAGTCGGAGGCATAGCAGAGGCGCTCCCACTCGAAACCGAGCCAGCGCACGTCTTTCATGATGGATTCGACGTACTCGGTCTCTTCTTTCTCCGGATTGGTGTCATCGAAGCGCAGGTTAGTCTTGCCGCCAACCTCATCAGCCAGTCCAAAATCAAGAAAAATGGCTTTGGCGTGGCCGATGTGCAGGTAGCCGTTGGGCTCGGGTGGAAAGCGCGTCTGGATCACGGCGTCGCCGTAGGTCTTGTTCTCGACATCGGCGGCGATGATGTCGCGGAGGAAGTTGCTTACGGTGCGGACGTCCTTGCTTTCCAGATGATTCTCGGTCATGGCTTTGAATAATTATCCCACCGACAGGACCGGGCGCCCGTGATCCGCGTCAGAGTTGAGATCCCTGAGAACATCGAGCCCGATGGCTAACGCACATGCAGCAAATAATCGACAAAGGCGAATTCACTGAGAGCGCTCACGCCGCAACCGATAAGCGCACCTGCGGTTAGAACCACGGCAAACGATTGCCTGCTGTTTTGCTTTTGCCGCCAAACCAGGTTGAGGGCTCCCGCGACGATCAAGGCGAAGAATTGGACGTGCGCCAGGAAGAAAATGGCGACCAGCCGGGAGCTGATGGCACTTGCGAAATAGCCGGGGCTTACCGAACCGTACTGCGAAATGAGTTCCTGATTTCGATGCGTATCGACGATCTTCATCACCAGGTCGACGGTGCTGTACTGCAGATGCACCAACAGAAAAAGGCAAACGAGGAAAACTGAAGTCGCGATGAGCGCCGGCAGCGCGACATAGGCGTGGATCAGCGGCGTTTCCTCGTCGCGTGAGTATCTGAGAGCGCCTGAAACCAGGAAAAGGGCGATCATACAAACGGCAAAGTCTAAGAAGCCCCAGCCAAGCGGCCGTTGCGCTTGAAGGAGACCTGAGAGCACGGCAAACAAGCCGGCGGTCTGCCGCGCGGCAATCTCGGCGAACGCGTGGAGCAGAAGGAACACGCTTTGCCCCAGAAGAATGGCAATGGAACTGAGGCAAAGAGGAATCGCGGCGACGATGGATGGCTGTGCAACCGGATCGCGTTTGCGCCAACAGAAAGAAGCAAAGATCATGGTCACGATTGGGGGGATCGCAAGGGCAAAGAGCGTGAGTGGCGAATCGAGCATCATCCAACTCCCGGCCAAATGGTTTATGTGTGCTTATGAGACTTATGCCATTTTAGCCAAAGCCTTCTGAATGCGCTCCAGGCACACTTCCCGGCCCAGAACAACCAGAGTTTCAAAAAGCGGCGGAGCGTTTTTGCGGCCGCACACGGCCACGCGAATCGGCTGGAACATCGGCCCGGCCTTGAGGCCGAGCGAGGCGGCGGCCTCGCGAAGCGCATGATCGAGCGAATCGTGATCGAATGGCGTAGTGGCGAGAACCTGCTGGGCGGTTTCGAGCACGCGCCGAGCCATTGCAGCGTCGCCTTTTTGCGGGATAAGGTCTGCGGGATCGTAGGGGGCCAGCTCCGAAACAAAGAAAAAGTCGGCGGCGGTGACGGCTTCGCCGAGCAGCTTAATGCGCTCGCGGATGAGCGGCGTGACGGCTGCAACTTTCTCCGGCGTGGGATGAAAGCCGGCCTGCTCGAAGAACGGCTCAAGATGGCGGCCCAGCTCGTCGACGGGCAAGGCGCGAATGTGTTCTGCATTCAACCAGAGGGCCTTGGCGTCGAACGGATCTTCTTCAGTAAAGTTAACGACAGCATTGGCGCGGTTGATGCCTTCGAGAGTAAACAGGTCACGAATCTCATCCAAGACGAGAAAATCACGATCATCTTTCGGCGACCAGCCGAGCAGGCAGAGGAAGTTGAGGAAGGCCTGAGGTAGAAACCCGGCATCGCGATAGGTGGTGACGCTGACTACCGGCCCATGCTTTCGCTTTGACAGCTTTGTGCCGTCGGGCGCGATGAGCAGTGGGAGATGAGCGAACTGAGGGGCCGGCGCGCCGAGGGCCTCGAAGATCAGCAGGTGCTTATAGGTGTTCGTCAGGTGATCCTGGCCGCGGATGATGTGACTGATGCGGAGATCGGCATCGTCGACGCAGGAGGCAAGGTGGTAGGTGGGCATGCCGTCAGAGCGCAGAAGCGCGAAATCCTCCACTTCGTCAGCAGGCCGTGATTGCGCGCCGTAGACGGCATCGACAAAGCGCAAGATGCGGGGCGATCCCGAATCTTGGCCGCGCGGCACGCGATAACGGAGAGCGAAGGACTCGCCCTCGGCGGTACGGCGATCGCTTTCTTCGCGGCTCATCTCTCTCATGCCGGGATTGAAGAGCCATGCGCCTTGCGCGGAGGACTGCTGATCGTCGGCCGCGTGGGCGGGGGTAAAGTCGCGGTAGGCTAGACCCTTCGCGAAGATCGCTGCGGCCGCCTTGCGATGTAGGTCGAGGCGCTCGGATTGCCTGTACTCCTCATCCCAGTCGAGACCCAGCCAGCGCAGCCCCTCGAAGATGGACTGCACACTGGCGTCGGTGTTGCGTTCGACGTCGGTGTCGTCAAGTCGCAACACCATGGTTCCATTGTTACGGCGCGCATAGAGCCAGTTGAAGATGAACGTGCGCGCACTGCCGACGTGGAGAAAACCGGTCGGCGAGGGCGCAAATCGGACACGCAGAGGCGCGGCAACAGAGAAGTCTGAATCGGACATCGAGACGATCGCTTTCATTCACGATGCTATCGCAAAACCAGAGCCGCCGCGTTCCGAGGCCACTGCACGCGAGCCAACGCGACCATCCGAGGTTCCCGAACGAAAGCCTCTCGTCGTTGGGGTAGGATCCAGGGCACGCTCAACGCGCGTCAATAGCCGGGCCCAGGGCCACCACGGAAGGTTTGCTCGTAGCCCGCGCGAAATCCGTGCCGGTACTCCTCAAGCGCCGGCGGAGGCACCGGAGGATTGCGGAACTTGGGATGCCGTTGCACGTCGGGCGCGAGGCCCTTGCGGATATCGTTGCGCGCGGCAAGAGAGCCGTCGTAGTAGCCCTGCTGCGCAGCAGCGGTGAGCCCCGACGGCGGGGGCGCGTAAACTACGGGTCGCGGATGCGAACACCCGGCCGCGGCCAGCGGCAGAAACAAAGCAGCCATGGCTGCGAACATCTCGAACTTCGTCATGACAAAACCTCGGCGAATAATATGCCGCGCTGTCGATGGGGACCGGCGCTATTTCCGTTGAACCCGGAATCGGGAAAAGTGTTGCACAGTTCCGGTTCGGCCTGGTCGCAAACTAACGCTGCGCCGCGCTCTGCCGATATTTTCGATTGACCGTGCGTCCGGGGGCGGACTTGTGCCGCCTCAACAAAGTCCGGAGGGAAACAATGATTGAAAAAACGAAAAAACATCACAAGCACGCGAACGGCAATGGTTATCACTCCGGCAACGGCCACAACGCGAGCAACGGCGTTCTCCACGCGGTTCCGTTGCGCCTCGGCAAGGACTGCAAATACGAGCCCGAGTTGAGCCGCCTGCAAATCGAACTGGTCAAGCTGCAGGAGTGGATCCGCCACGAGGGGCTGCGCGTGGTGGTGCTCTTCGAGGGCCGCGACGCCGCAGGCAAGGGCGGCGCCATTAAACGCATCGCCGAGTCGCTCAATCCGCGCGTCTGCCGCATTGTGGCGCTAACCACGCCCACCGAGCGCGAGAAGACGCAGTGGTTCTTCCAGCGCTATGTGGCGCATTTGCCCGCGGCCGGCGAGATGGTGCTGTTCGACCGCAGTTGGTACAACCGCGCCGGCGTGGAGCACGTGATGGGCTTTTGCACAGAGCGCGAGTATCTGGAATTCATGCAGAGCTGCCCGGAGTTCGAGCGGATGCTGGTGCGGTCGGGCATCATCCTCATCAAATATTGGTTCAGCGTGAGCGACGAGGAGCAGGAGAAGCGCTTCCAGGACCGCATGCACACGCCCACCAAGCGCTGGAAGCTGAGCCCCATGGATCTCGAATCGCGCAAGCACTGGGCCGACTACTCACGCGCCAAGGATGAAATGTTCGCCGTGACCGACACCAAACAGGTCCCCTGGTACGTGGTGAATGCCGAGAACAAAAAAAAGGCGCGGCTCAATGTGATCCGCCACCTGCTCTCGATCATTCCCTACAAGGACCTGACGCCCGACCCGCTCAAGCTGCCGCCCATCGTGAAATCGAAGTACGTGCGTCCGCCCATCCAGGAGCAAAACTTCATTCCCGAAGTGTACGTGTGAGGCAGGAAGCGAGTTGCGGGCTGTTGGGCGGTAATAACAACAGTCGCGAAATTCCCGACGGAAAGTACCTTCTTTGATTACGCATCTACGAAGACACGGTACGAGTGACCATGTGGATAGCTGCAGCACGCTAGTGTGGTGTTCCCTAATACGAAGTGGGAGTTCCCCCGGCTCTCCTAAGGAACAACTACGGGAAGCAGCGCTCCAGCTCCCGATTGCGGCTTGCTTTGCACACGGCGACGATATTTATCCAGCGTCCCTATTGCCAAGGCACGCCGCTGGCAAAACGCCGCCCGCATCAATCCACCGGCTTCAAATTCCGCAACCAGCGCCTCAACCTCAGCGCGGTTCCGCCGCTTCCCCACCACTCCCACTTCGTTCATGACTCCAGTGAACTACTAAACCTGCAACGGAACAGAATGTGTTGCTCAGACGGATGCGATTCAAGACACGATTGAGCCGGGCGCCTATCGATGTCCCTGAACAAGTTCGTCCGATCATCGAGGCATGGAAGAGAACCTGTCCCGATCCCTCTGTCCGAGGCGTTGATGTTCACGACGTTGGGCCGCGGAGAGCGGAAAGGACAGGCGGTGCCACGTTGGGGGAAGAACTTCCTGAAGTGGCGAGTTCGTCCGGTCGCGAGGAAGCTGGAAATCCCAGAAAGCCTCATCACGTTCCAGATGATGCGGCGGACGCTGGGAACGCACCTCCAGCACCATGGCGCGCTCAAGGATGCGCAGGGCGCTTTGCGTCATGCAAGTATCCAGGCGACGGGGGATGTCTACATTCAGACGATCGAGGCTAGCGTGCTGAATGCGATGACCTCCCGCACGACGGAAATCCTCGCCGCTTGGAGGCCGCGATTGTCTGTGGGAGGAATATCAAGCCAACAAATGGCGCGCTCGAAGGAGAAGAGTCCTGAAGGTCGCAAAGCAATTGAACCAACTTGGACCAAGCTCTGTTTCAGGAGAAGCTACAAGTGCTTGATTCTATGGTGGACGCGGTAGGAATCGAACCTACAACCTGTCGGTTAAGAGAACGATTCAGAACGTAATATCAACGACTTACGCGGAACGGCTGGTAACCAAGAAAAGCGTAGGGAAACGGAAAGTAACCGCT
>Ga0335078_10002051_pt1 | contig 30527 bp, 27 predicted proteins | sample Lox_Sample_32_FD_206711 | JGI IMG/M metagenome (GOLD analysis project Ga0335078, IMG submission 206711) | Soil microbial communities from Loxahatchee National Wildlife Refuge, Florida, United States - Lox_Sample_3.2 | ecosystem: Environmental > Terrestrial > Soil > Wetlands | place: USA... | reverse complement strand
GCAGTCTCCTCCCAATAACGTTTGGATTCGTTCCATCCGTACCAATAGGCATAGGGGCGATTGAGTTCCCAGCCCAGCACCAGCCCGAAGGTCTGGAGGAGCAAGATGGACGGGCCGCATTTGTGGCCCGTGACCCAGGGACGAAAATGTTTCCATCCTTCCTGAATGACCGTGGTGGCTTCAGTCAGCGGGTGGATTTGATCGTCCAGCTTGTTCAGAAATGCGTCTAACGATTCATTGACCGCAATGTGCTTGAGCATGCGTCCGAAGTTTCGGCGCTGCTCTTCGTCTTCACCCAACTGGGACGCGCGATAGCGCGTGTAGGAGCCGGAAGCCAACTGCTCCCCTGCCCGAGATTTGAAGTAGAAGCCGCTGTTGTGATCCACGAGATATTTCATGCGGCGCTCGAACAGCAGCATGTAGAAAAAAGCTCGGCGCAACAGAACTTCGGTCGCGGCTTCGTTGGGTGCTTTTGTAGAGGCTGCGTCTGCTTCCTTCAGATATTTCACAAACCCCCCCGCGGCGGCCTGAATCTTCATGTAGTAACGGATCGCCAGCTTGTAGGTTTCCGGCAACATGCTGTTCCAGGTGGAATGCTCTTGCTGGGTTTCCTGTTCGTGCTGCTGGCGGGCGGTTTCGCGTTCTTTGTCCAGTTGTCCGACATAGATACCGAGAAGCACCAGCAGCAGAGGCAGTGCAAAATCCTTCATCAACTCGCGGGCGGCGTGGAGTTGGTGCTCGCGAACGGTCGCGATCATGATGCCGCCCACGGGCACCACGATGGAAGACCTCTCCGATTTTCCCCCTATCCAGCTCACGACCAGGTAACCGTTGGACTTTTCGGTGGGATTCTCGGCCTTCATCTCGCCCCAGAACACCACAGTTTGCTGCGGGAAAATTTTCCGGATCGTCAATTGGCCAAGCGGTTGGCAATTGTCCTTCGTGCCATCGTTCTGGCACAAGAAGTCGACATTAAAGCCTGGCGCATAAATCTGCTGGATACGCAACGCGAAGATGGGCTTCTCGGTGCGATTCCGTACCGTGATCCAAATCCGGTCGGTGTCTCCTATGGTCAAGGAAGATTTCGTGATGGCGGCTTCGGCCGCCACTTCTTTAGCCTGCTCCGCCGCCGGCTGCGGGTTGGTGATTTCTCCCGTCTTGTTGGTTTCCCAGATCAGCGAGTAAAAGAGCGGCAGGAGTAACAGCAACAGACCGGTGATGATGAGGATCCATTTAACGATCTTCATAAGACCCTCGGAGGCAGAGCTGGCACGCTCAACTATGCACGTGCGGGCTTTGCCCAGGATTCCTTTTCGCAGGCGGTGGGGTCTTCACAACTTTGACTTCAAACTGCACGGGCAACTTCTTCGGCGGGAAGCATTGCGCGTTATCGCAGGCCTGGTATTTCAGCTCTCCGCGGAACTCGTACTTGCCCGGCAGCACGCTCGACAAAGGCCTCACCGAAACCGAGACGGCGAAAGCGCGGCTATAGACGCTCAGCTTCTCGTCGGGGGCAAACGCGAAGCTCATCTGCGAGCCTTCGGGATAGATGATCTTGCCGACGACAATGTCGGTGGGCGGATCGACCTTGAGAGTCGTGGGAATAAGATACTCGGCCGTCGGCTTGTTGGAGTTGATATGAAAGCCGGCGCTGACGCGGAATTGCAACTCTACCGAACCGGCCTTGCCGCGAGGAATCGCAGTCACCTCGGCCGGCAGCATGGTCACTGACGGGCCCTTGACCATGCCCTCCTGCGCCGCGGATGTGGCGGCCAGGAGCAGGAACAGCAGCGAAGTTCTTATCCTTTTGTTCAACTCTGTCTGAATTCCAGATTGGTTCGGAGAGTCACCCGCCCTCACTTTTGCGCGATCTTCCCCGGCCCCAGGATCTTCTTGATGTCATCTTCGATCTCGCCGCGCCCCTTCAACCCAAATGCCCGATCCACGACTTTTCCGTTGCGGTCAATGTAAAAAGTCTCGGGGAGGAACTGCACGCCGCCGTAGGCTGCGCCCACGCCCTCTTTGCCGATCAGGATGGGATAATTCACGCCCATGCTATTGGCAAAGTCACCGATATCGGCTGGGCTGGCGTCGTCCATGGCGACGCCCAGGAACTGCAGTCCATCGGGTCCGTATTGTTTTTGCAGCTGGACGAACCAGGGCATCTCGATTTTGCAAGGCTGGCACCAGGTGGCCCAGAAGTTCAGCACAACCGCCTTGCCGCGAAAATCGGAGAGCTTCAAGGTCTTGCCGTCGAGCGATTGCAGAGTAAAGTCGGGCGCCGCGTCGCCCTTCAGTTGGGTTGTCGCCTGGCCCCGCGTAGAGTGGCGCGAAAGGCTGAAGGCAAAAATCAGCATCAGCGAAATCACCATCGCGACCACGATGATGACGACCGGATCACGTCTCACAATTCAGCTCCCATCACAAAGCAAATCGGTTCAAGAAAGACAAGTAGTTCGACAAAAGCGTAAATCGCCCGAACACCAACAGCACCCCAAGCGCGATCAACAGCGCTCCGCTTGCGACTTCAATCGCATGCATGAACGCCTTGAACCGGCTGTAAAATTTGAGAAAACGCTCCAGAGCCAACGAAGTGATTAAGAACGGAACCGCCAGCCCCAAGGAATACACCGCAAGCAGCATAACGCCTTTAAAGACCGAATCCTGGGCGGCGGCGAAGCCGAGGATGACGGCGAGAATCGGACCGACGCAGGGCGTCCAACCGAAAGCAAAAGCGAAACCGATCAGGAATGCGCCAGCCACGGTGCTGCCGCCCTTCACGCTGTGCAGTCGCTTATCGGCATAAAGCGCATTAATGCGGAAAATACCGGTCAGATGCAATCCGAACAGGATAATGACCACCCCGGCAACCTGCGCCAGCACAGACTTGTAACGCGCCATCACCTGCCCCACCTCGGTCGAGATCGCGCCCAGCATGATGAACACAACGCTGAATCCCAGGATAAAGCTGACCGAATTGAGCATCAGCTTGCTGAGCAGTTGCGATTCGCGCGCTTTTAATTCCTCCACGCCGACGCCTGAGATCAGCGACACGTATCCCGGAACCAGCGGCAGCACGCAGGGCGAGAGAAAAGAAACCAGTCCCGCCAGAAACGCTGCAATAGGGAGTGGAAGGCTCGACATAGCGATTCAATTCTACCTGCTGGCGGCATTTCCAGCAGCCATTAAGTACCCTGACAGTCACGTGCCGGATTTCCGCCTGTGCTCGATTGGACGCCGGGGAAGCGGAAAAGTTGCCGTTTTACCGAGATTCGAAACGGCGTGAGGTAACCGCCGGTAATCTGGCTACTTGTGCTTCTTCCTGTTCTTGCCAGGCGCTGGGGTCGGCGCAGCTTGCGGAGCTGAGGGAGCCGCCACCTCCGCGGGAGCTTCCGCCAGGGCCTTACGGATGAAACCCACGGGCATGCTTGCGGTCAGCACTGCGCGGCTACCCTGCTGCTCGACTTGCAGGCTGTCGAACAAAGCCTTCACGTCGGGATCGGGGCCTTGCTCGCCGGTTGAAATTTCCGCGGCATGGAACAGGCTTAGGAATGTGTTCGCCCGATCGGCAACATTTTTCGCTTCCTGAAGATTGGCGGTAAAGGCTACCGCTTTGAAATGAAGGGCGCGCAGATAGCGCACGGACGCCAGCAAAACGGCGGGTTGCGATATGGAGCCCGCCAGCGTGCCCGGCCCGCTCCCCAGGAAACTGGTGGAGGGATCGATCCTGAAAATCGCCCAGGCCAGGCTCGCCAGCGGAACATGCTGATAGTACTGGCGAAGCAGCGCAGGGCCGCCGAAAGGCGAGGCCAGTTTGCGCGAGCGCTCGATGATACCGTGAATGACCTGCGGATCATCCACGTTCGAGACGGCAACAGTGTCTACGCCGAGAATCGCCACCCTGACGGTGCGGCCTTCCAGAGGGATGCTGTAGACATTCAGTGACCGATAGTTTTCGACCGAACTGGCAAGCTTGCCCAAATAAGCTGCCAGGCGCTCGCCCTGGATCTTGCCCACAAAGACCTCCGAGAAGCGCGGCTGGGGCGAATTCGCAAGGTAGTGGACGGCGATGGCCGCTTCATCAAGATCGCGCTCGAATTGAAAGTCTGTGGCCTGGATGAACTGTTCGTATTCCGGGTCGTGAGGAACCGGAGGCAGATCGCTCAGAATGCCCGCCCGGCGCATCCATTGCAGGTCGATGTAGGCGAAGCCATCCGCGCCGGGAAGCAGGCGTGCCGGCTCCGGAGGCGCATGTTTCCGCAGTACGACCGCCAGTGCGACCGCCGCTGCCACCAGCAGGACGGCGAAAACGATGGGGAGACGTCGTCGTATGCGCATGTAAGAGCGGCCGCGTGCCGAGACGACTACCCGCCGACCGTGGCCACGGAATGCGCCCATCATAACATCCGGCGACTGCCCGACGCTCCCGGCCGCGGGTGCTTGGTAGCGACTTGGCTTGGGTGAATCGTGATCTCTCAAAGAGGGTTGGCTGTGAGATCCCTGCCGAATGCTGGAATTGTGGGAATTCACGGAAAGTTTGAGTGCTATACTCAGGCTGATTTGAGGATTCCCGCTCGCGTCCCCTGTGCGAGCCTCCTCGAACAAGGCGGTTTTCCATGCGATCGAAACCGTGGTCCTTCGCTTTGGTCCAAGCCTTTCTGGTGGTTGGCCTGATTCTGGTTCTGGTGCCCAACGCTTGCGCCAAGCCCAAGTTCAAGGTGCTGCAGCGGATCGCTGGGGGGTTGTCGGGGGGCCTTGTCTTTGACACGCAAAGAAACCTGTACGGCGCGACGTGCGCCGGCGGCGTTGGGGCAAACGGAACGATCTTCAAGCTGTCCCGGTCGAAAAACTGGGCACAGACCACGCTGCACGTCTTCGATGGCAGCGATGGCTATTGTCCGAATGGCGGGCTAATCTTCGACCCGACAGGAAACCTGTACGGTACAGCGCCCGGTGGCGGGGCTCACAACGAGGGCAGCGCCTTCGAGCTACAACCTGGTTCCAGCGGCTGGAGCTTTAGCGACTTCTACGATTTCTGTCGGAACTACCCATACAACTGCGACGACGGGGAGGATCCTATCGCTGGTTTCGTCATGGACGGCGCCGGTAACCTCTACGATTCTGCCGGGGGCGGGACCTGCCACGGTTATGGCGTGGCTTTCGAGTTCATACCAGGATCGGGAGCCTGGAACGAAGACATCCTGTTCGACTGGGGGTGCCGGAACTACGACACGACACGCTCGCTGGCTCCCTTGATCTTTGACAAAGACGGTAACCTCTACGGAACAGGCGCTGATGGTCGGTACCGTTCGGGGGCGGTCTTTGAGCTAACTCATACCCCCAGTGCATGGAAAGAGCGTTTGCTATATCAGTTCTGCCCGGGCGGATTCCCCTGCCTTGACGGAGCCGCACCCACTGCAGGCGTCGTTCTACGGGGCTCGGGAGTCCTTTATGGCACAACGGCGGGCGGCGGAGCTAACAGTTGCGGCGAGGCACAATGCGGAACGGTATTCAAGCTCGCCCGGGACCGGAGCGGGAGGTGGAAAGAGGCCGTACTCTACAGCTTCCAGGGCGGGCGAAAAGGAAACACTCCCAGCGGTCCTGTGGTGTTTGGGAGGAAGGGAAGCATGTACGGCACAACGGCCCAGGGCGGGTCGCCCAAGTGCGGCGGCGGCTGCGGGGTGGTTTACAGGCTTATCCCGCACTCGATTGGTGGGTGGAAGTACGAGGTGCTGCACAGCTTTACAGGCACAGACGGAGGCTTCCCGACTGGCGGCGTTGTGCTCGATGAGGCCGGTAACCTCTATGGCACGGCATATAGCGTCGTGTTTGAAATTACTCCATAGGCGCGCTTGGGTCGAAATCGGGTGCTGGCTAATCTATGGCCAGCAACCCGGTTTTTTGGGACGATGGACAAGTCATTCAGTATCTGGATCCGTTATCCCCCCGCCGTAGTTGATGAAGCAGGTTGCATCGCACTGATTCGATTTGCACGTGTTCTGGTTACAATTTGAGTTCGTCGAGAGCGGGATCGGCAGAAACGTTCGCTGGCAGGTCCCACAGAACAAGAAAAAGTCAGAGAGATCGGAGGTCGTCGGGTAGTTCTTAGCGAAGTAATCGGCGTCGTGATAAAAAGAGTCGATCTCATCAGTAATTCCGTACGTTTCCTTGATGAACTGTAAGATACTTCCGAAATCATAATAAAGCGGGCTCTGTTTGGTGCCCGAGATGTAACCGGGCTGGCCATTGGTTTCTTTCACATAAGCTGAGACAACGAGCAGCGGCACTCGAAAACCATACACGTACGCCTGACCGTTGCCGTTGCCGTTGACGTAACCTAAATTTCCACCACCAATGGTACTGATCGGGTTTACGTGGTCGTACCAGCCTCCCCAGTCGTCCCAGACAATCAGGATCACTGTGTTCGACCAGTTTGGCTGCCCGCCCGTGCAGGTGCTATAACCGACACCGTTCACGATATCCGCCACCCAATCGGGCCCAAGCCCGATGTTGTTCAGCGCGTGGTCAGACCATTTTCCGTCCGGAACTACGAAGTACACCCCGCCTGAATCTGACAGTTTACATTTGGTCAGATCGTACATAAAAGGGGCCAAGGTTGGTTGGTTCATCCCGTTAATGTAACGAAGAGACCCCTCAAGGTTCGGCCCCACATTGCTCTGCCACTCAGCACTCTGGCAATGGCCACCGCTTGCGCCGCATAAGTCACCAATGGCGTTAGGTGCAGTCCAGATAGACGCCTCCTTGTCGCTGTAGTACCTCCAGGCGACCCCGGCGTTGTCAAGCAGCGTCGCCAAAGTGGGATGCGAAAAACACGGGTATTGCGAGGTGGATTCGGCACCCGTTGTGTCCACTAGATAGACGAGTGAACCGGAACTGGCAACGCATCCAGCATCGTCGGCACCCGTCGTTGTATTCTCCGCAGCGAAGTATTTGTAGTACGGGTTGTTCGCGCTGGGCTGCGAGGTTCCGGAGAGGATGAACTGGTGCGCGGGGAAACTGGGACCTTGGTTGGTCTGGAAAAAATAATTTGCGAATCCGTACTTTTCGGCGATGTCCCAGTATGGTTGGATAACCGGATCGGAGACGTACGCGTACTGCGTGCAGTCCAACGCCCCCTTGGAGTTTCCAAGTTTGCATAGGAACTCGGGACAATGACAATCGTTCTGACCGCTCTTGTCGCAATACTTCATCGGGACGGTGCAGGCCCCATCCATGAGGCCGCCGTCATAGCTGTTTTCCCACGAAGGAATGTGGGAGTGGTCAGGGTCGACGCAGTCATGCAGTGTGCGGGCCCCGAGAGGCGTCTGTTGAAATCGATTGTTGCCGCAGGATCCGCCTGTGCTGGGCGGGATGATGTCCGCGCCGGCGTTAATCAGATTCTGGTCTTGGAACAAGTTGTCGGGGGTGCGGTTTTCTTGGATGACGACGATTACGTTCTTGATGTATTGGTTTTGGGCAAATGCGATCGTCGCCCCGAGCACAGCGAGCAAAGAGAAACCAACGATACATTTCAATGCGGTTTTCATTTTATCCTCCTTGCGATGTTGTTTTTTCGTCCGGCGGCGGACGGGTCGTCGCCGAACAAAACTCAATCGAAATTAAAGCCGTTGTTTGCTTACCTCGGATTTCCCGGCAAACAAGTCAACGGCGGGGATGAGAGGATGTGGTTTTTGTTCGGAGACCAGAATCGAGGAAATGCTGCGCCACATAACATCACCCCCAAAGGATTTGAGACAGGGGCCCAGGCTCGATAAGGAGCGTCACTTCTTTTTACAGTCGCGGAAAGCGGATCGCAGTGAGCGCGATCGGACCGGTGAAGTGACCGCCTGCCCTAATTCCAAGATTCAGACTCTTCCGGTTCTGTTGAAGGCGAACGCGCGGGGAGTTGAGCGGGAAACCATTGGGGGTCCTGCGCGGGCTCACCGCCTACGTTTGACGCTTTTTCTCCTTGCACGTTAAAATAGTTCAGTTTGCCTGTACTTGCGGTTCCGTTCTGGACCCGTCCGCTGTCGTTGCCGAGGGCGCCGACGCGGAAAGCAGCAAGCAGATCATCCAGTTTACCGTCGCACAAGCGTGTGTTCGGTTGGATTTACGGAGGCATAAGCATGTACGCGGTTATCCGCGCCGGTGGCAAGCAGTACCGGGTGGCGCCCGGCGACGTGATCCGTGTGGAGAGCCAGGGCACCGGCACCGACGGGAAAATTGAATTCAGCGATGTGCTGGCAGTATCTGCGGGCGAAGGCCAGATCGGCCGGCCGCAATCCGATGCGCGCGTTGTGGGCGAAGTGGTGGAACAAGGACGCGGTAAAAAGATTCTGGTCTTCCATTACAAGCGCAAGAAGCAGTACAAGAAGCTGCGCGGACATCGTCAGCCGTTCACCGCGGTGCGGATTACCGAAATTGCATTCGACGGGCAGAAGTTCGCCGCTCCCGAGCTGCCCAAAAAGATCGCCAAGCCGAAGAAAGAAGCGCACGCGGAGGCGGGCGAAGTGAAGGTCGAAGCGAAGGCCAAGGCTGCTGCGAAGAAGAAAGCTGCACCGAAGAAAGCGGTAGCGAAGAAGGCGTCGCCGAAGAAGAAAAAATAACTGGCAACCGGCCACTGACAACTGGATTTCATATGGCACACAAAAAAGGACAAGGCACATCACGCAACGGCCGCGATTCTAATTCGCAGCGGCTCGGATTCAAAGCTTTTGGCGGGCAACTGGTTCCCGGGGGCACCATCATCGTGCGGCAGCGCGGCACGCGGGTAAAGCCGGGGCTGAACGTTGGCCGCGGCAAAGACGATACGCTCTTCGCCAAGATCACCGGCCGCATCGTGTTCAAAGACCGTGGTCAGATGGGCAAGTTCGTGATGGTCGAGCCGGCAGGAGCAAAGTAAACGCGGGCGAGGGCGCCCGCGCCACATTAAGATATACAGGAGCCTCGCCTTCGGGATGAGGCTTTTTGTTTTGCTTCTGACTCTGCGGCTCAATAAGCACAGGGGCACGGAGACACAGAGGCGCAGGACGAACGACGTACGACCGGCGGCGAACGACACTTTTCCATGTTCATTGATGAAGCCACAATCCGAGTGAAGGCCGGTGACGGCGGCAACGGCTGCATGGCCTTTCGCCGCGAGAAATTTGTTCCGCGCGGAGGCCCCTCCGGCGGTGACGGCGGCAAGGGCGGCGACGTGCTCATGGAATCGAGCGAGCGCCACAATACGCTGGTTCACTTCCGCTTCAATCCGGAATACAAAGCCCAGCGCGGCCGGCACGGCGAAGGATCGAACAAAACCGGACGGGAAGGCGAGGATGTGCTTCTGAAAGTTCCCGTTGGTACCATCGTCTTTGACGCCGAGACTGGCGAGAGAGTGCACGATTTCTCTCATCCGGACGAGCGCATCGTGATTGCCCGCGGCGGACGCGGAGGACGAGGGAATGCACGGTTTGCAACCTCCACTCATCAGGCGCCGCGCGAGCATGAAGACGGTCGGCCGGGCGAGGAGCGCGTCTTTCGGCTGGAGCTGAAACTGCTGGCCGATGTCGGATTGGTCGGTTATCCGAACGTGGGTAAGTCCACGCTGATTTCGCGAATCTCGGCGGCGCGTCCGAAGATTGCGGATTACCCATTCACGACCTTGGAACCTAATCTGGGCGTGGTCGTGGCTGGGCAAGGGGCAGAAGAACGCAGCTTCGTGGTCGCCGACATTCCTGGCTTGATCGAGGGCGCGCACACCGGATCGGGCCTGGGCACGCAGTTCTTGCGGCACATCGAGCGCACGCGCTTATTGGTGCATCTGGTGGATGTTTCCGACGCCAGCGGCCGGCCGGACCCGGTAAAGGATGTTGAAGTCATCCTGGGCGAGTTGGGGAGTTTTGGCGCGAAGCTGGAACACAAGCCGATGTTGATGGTTGCGTCGAAGATTGATGTTGCCAACCCGGACAAGCTGGCCACGCTGAAGCGTTATTGCAAGAAGCAGGGGCTGGAGCTATTTCCGATTTCGGCCGTCACCGGGAAAGGAATCGAACCGTTGAAGTACGCGATGGCGGAGAAGGTCGAACAGGTGAGAAAGAGCTCGTTGGTTGAGGAATCGCCCGCCGATGCATGAAGAGGGTTTTTTCTGCCGATCAAGCCTAAGTTGTGTCCCTTTAACGCGTTTGGAGTATCTTACGTCTGTCAGGAATCATGAGAGATGGCTGGCTTTCGTAGTATACTTGCACACTGCTGTAGGGATTTGGCTTCTCTCCCTTCCCTTTTCCCCGGCTCAACTCCCGATTTGAGGTAACGACCATGCGATGGAAATCATGCTTGAAGCTAATGGCACTGCTCGCGATTCTGAGCTTAGCTTTGGCTCTGGCCGAGGCTGACGAAGCTGGTAAGCATGTTGCAACCAATGCGAATGTGAGGTTGACGGTGCTCTATAACTTCGGAACGGAATCGGACTTGATTTACCCGGCTGGACCGATTGTGGCGCAGGGCCGCGACGGCAGTTTTTATACCAACACAGTTTATGGCGGCACTTACAATGATGGTGTTGTTTTCAAGATTGCGCCTAACGGGACGCCGACAGTGATAGGCGAACTGAACACCAATTATGGTGCCACCGGCCTTAGCTTGGGTGCTGACGGGAATTTTTATGGGACGACATCCTACGGGGGCCTTGCGGGAGGCTACGGAACCATTTTTAAGGTTTCTGCGAATGGTAAGATGACAACGCTTTACGAGTTTAGTGGTCAAGGCGAAGATGGTTATCCAATGGCACCTCCCATACAGGCGAATGATGGCAATTTCTACGGGACTGCAAGGGGAGACCTCAACGGGAACGGTGCTGAGGTGTACAAGATGACTCCAGCAGGGGTTGAGAAACCCCTCTTCACCTTTGTCCGCAAGCAAGGCGCGGCACCCGCCGATCCGCTGTTACAAGCGACCGACGGAAATTTCTACGGTACAACGGGCGGAGGCGGTGCATCCGGACGCTGCGGGGACTACGGCTGTGGAACTGTGTTCAGAGTAACACCGAATGGCACATTTACCCAGTTGCACAGTTTTCTTGTTAAGGACTTCGATGGATACTACCCATATGCTCCGGTGACCGAGGGCAGCGACGGAAATCTCTACGGAACTGTCACCCGTGGCGGGCAGTATGGCTATGGCATCGTGTACAGAATAAATCGGACAGGCAACAAGTACACGATTCTTCACAGCTTCAATATCACCGATGGAGAGGCGCCATTTACGGGTCTCGTTCAGGCGACTGATGGGAATTTGTACGGCACGACAATGGGAGGTGGCGCGTCCAACGTTGGAACTATCTTCAGAATCACCTCCGGCGGACAGTTTTCCGTTATCTACAGTTTCGATCCAACAACAGGCAAGTACCCGTCCGCAGGTTTGCTTCAAAATACAAATGGGAAGCTATATGGATTTGCCGGCGAAGGCGGCACCTACAATTACGGAACTTTCTTCAGCGTTGACATCAATGCACAACCCTTTGTCAGCCTTGTGACCAGCGCGGGTAAAGTTGGAAAATCTGTGGGCACCTTGGGACAGGGTTTCACGGGAACCACCAGCGTGTCGTTTCATGGCAAGGCAGCGAAGTTCAATGTCAAGTCCGATACATTCTTGACGGCCATTGTCCCCAATCGCGCGACTACGGGCTACGTCACCGTGACGACGCCAAACGGAGATTTGAAAAGCAACAGGAGATTCCGCGTGATCCCCAAGTAGGAAGAGCCACGACTGGAACTCGCACCTTAGAGGACGTGAATTCGCGAATCTCACAATGCTTACGGGCGAGATTCCGAGCCACAAGGACACCAAGAAAGGCAAAGCCTGATTAAGTCCAGAACGCGACAAAAGCAGGTTTCTCCACTCCGCAGACCCGCCCGTAAACGGGCGAATCTGCTGCGCTCGGAATGACAAAGTTGGAGTGAATCCGAGTCTGAAAAAACTCGGTGTTCGGTATTCGCTACTCCACCTGTCAAGCTTCCGGCACTCGCGAACCGTGCTGAAAGTGGTATTGCAGGATCTTCGCCGCAAGCGCGGGGCTCATCGTAGGACTCTCGGCTTCCATGGTGCGGACGACTTCGCCGCGGCAAATCACTTCCGCGGCTGACAATCCTGCAATTTCCGCCGGCAACACCAGATTGATCTCCAGTTGCGCGGTGGCCGGAATCATCTGTTCGGCTCGGAACAACAGTCCCGAACGGCTGATGTTTTCCGTGGTACCGACGCGCCAGTCGTTTTCCCCGATCTGCCGGTATTTCAAAGGCAGATGCAGTTTGAAACGTTGTGCGCGGAAAGGCGACATTTTCTCCTTGGCGTGGTCTATGCTGATTTGTCCAACTAAACGAGCGGGCATGGCAACCTCCGGGGCAGGGAATGTATCGAGAACCTCCCGCACTTTGACTTTGAGTGCGGGAAGGGTAAAGGGCTTCTGGAGCAGGCTGATGCCAGTGTCCAGCGTGCCGTTGTGGCCGATGGCGTTTTCCGTGTATCCGGACATGTAGAGCACTTTCATTTCAGGCCGGCGCGCCGCGAGCTGACTGGCCAGTTCGCGGCCGTTCATTCCGGGCATGATTACATCGGTGAGCAAAAGATGGATGGTTCCGGGGTGGGCGCGCGAGAGCTGCATCGCGGCGGCGCCGTCGGCGGCTTCCATCACGGTGTAGCCTTGCGCTTCCAAATATTCGCGGGCGAGCTGGCGTACGGTGGCTTCGTCCTCCACCAGCAGAATGGTTTCGTGGCCGCGTGGCACCTGATCCGCCGCCATTGCGGCCTGCGCCGTGATGGTCACGGGCTCTCCCGTAGCGCTCACGCGTGGCAAATAAATCTTGAAGGATGTTCCTTTGCCCGGTTCGCTATAGACCCAGACGTAACCTCCGCTTTGCTTGACGATGCCGTAAACGGTGGAAAGCCCGAGGCCAGTGCCCCTGGCCCCTTTTGTGGTGTAGAACGGCTCGAAGATGTGGCTGAGGGTTTCGGCGTCCATGCCCATGCCGCTGTCGCTGATCACGAGCATCACGTATTCGCCGGGTTCAGCGGGGGCGTGCAGACGGGAATAGGTTTCGTCGAGGGAGACGTTAATGGTCTCGATGGTGAGCTTGCCGCCGCGCGGCATCGCATCGCGGGCATTGACCGCCAGATTCATTATTACTTGTTCTATCTGGCCGGGATCGGCCTTGACTGTGCCCAGATCGCTGCCCGGCACCATGACCAGATCAATGTCTTCGCCGATCAGCCGGGTCAGCATCTTAAAGTTTTCGGTAACGATGGCGTTCAAGTCGAGCACCTTGGGTATGAGCATCTGCTTGCGGCTGAAAGCCAACAGTTGACGGGTAAGCGAAGTCGCGCGGCTGGCGGCTTTGGAAATCTCCTGCGCTGGTCCGCGGACGATGGGATCGGGGCCGATCCGGTCCAGCAGGAATTCGCAGTAACCGGAGATCACCATGAGCAGGTTGTTGAAATCGTGGGCAATGCCGCCGGCCAACCGGCCCACGGCTTCCATTTTTTGAGCTTGGCGCAACTGTTGTTCGAGCGCGCGGTGTTCGGTCACATCCTCGGCGAAGAGCTCAAAGAATGGCGCATTCTCTTCCCCGCGGATGGTGCTGCCCGAGAGACGCACGGTGATGGGGCTGCCACCCTTCCGCACCCAGTCGGCCACCAGGCCGTTGAATCGTTGCGACGCACGCAGATAGTCGGCGACCAGGAACCACTGATGAGAGTCAGCGTAGAGACTCATCAGGTTTTGACCGACAAGCTCGGCCGCGTCGGCGAAACCGAGCATGCTGGTCAGCGCGGGATTCGCACTGAGCAGAATTCCGCCAGAATCGCAGCGGCAAATGCCGTACGGAGCATTGGTCACCAACGATCGAAAATTCACCTCGGAACGGCGCAGAGCTTCCTGGGCAGAGCGCAGTGCAGCATTAAATGAACAAATCAACAGCGCCACAAACACAAATAGCGTGAGATGTATGATGGCTTTGCGATATTCGGCGGGAGAGTGCTCGCCAGCGAGGGAGAAATAGGCGCTGACGGTCAGAGCAAACGATGTAGCGACTAGGCCAGGTTTCCAGCCGCCATACCACGCACTGACCATGATGGCGACGGCAAAAACCACGAGCCGGCTTTCGACTACGTCGGCCAACATCAAGGCCGGGATTAAAGCCAGCGTAATGCTGAGGATAGCGACGCCATACCGGAGGATGGGCGCCCGAGCCGGTGCGATGTGGCGGGTGCGGAGAAGGGGGAGCTTCACTCGCATACTGGCACCAAATTTAGTTCCAAACTGGGAACTCCGCGAGTTACGGGAGTTCAGGTGATTGCGGATGGATGGGCGCTGACCATGCGGGCAACCACTTCGAGCAACGTTCCTCCGAATCTACAATGAGATGCGGCTGTGGATTTCATCTTCTGCTTAGAATTTACAGAATCCGGAATCTAGACGTACACGGGGGCGAAAAAAAGAGGAATAGGATGGGTTGTCCAGAAATCGGACATTGTCGTCAACAACAGGTATGAATATCGCAATTTTCGGTGGGACCTTTGATCCTATTCATCTCGGGCATCTGGCCTTGGCGCGTGCGGCGCAGGAGCGCTACGAATTAAGACGAATCCATTTTGTTCCCGCCAATATTCCACCGCATAAACAGCGGCAGCCCCTGGCGTGGTTCTCCCATCGCTACGCGATGGTGGCTCTCGCGACCCAGGGCGAGAAGGCATTTGTGCCGTCGCTCCTGGAGGCTCCGGATGCGGCCGACGGGGCTGCGAGGCGGGGCAAAGGCCAGCCAGAGCCGGCTGTCAATTACACCATTGATACCGTGCGTCAGCTAAAGCAGTCGTTGAAAAAAGCTGACCGTCTCTTTTTTCTGATCGGCATGGACGCTTTTCAGGACATTGCCAAATGGAAGGAAGCCGAGGCGGTCTTGCGCGAATGTGAATTCATTGTGGCCAGCCGGCCGGGGTATTCTCTCGCCGACGTCGCCAACGCCCTTCCGGAAAAGCTTCGTCCCAAGGCCGCTGTAACCGAGCCTTTTGCCAAGCAACCGGTGAAGGGAGATCTTGTTCTTTCAGGCGTGACCTTGCATTTGCTGGAAAATGTACATCAGAACATTTCGGCGACCGCGATCCGGGAGGCAGTTGCGGGCAAGCGGCCCCTAACGAAATTTGTCGCGCCTGCCGTCGCGGAGTACATCAGGAAGACGGAATTGTATAAAGGCAGCCTTTAGCCATTGGCCTTTGGTCGTTAGCTTCAGACCGCGGAGCCTGAGTTCTCAGCTAGAATGAATCGTGGCCAATGGCAAAAGGCGAATCGCTAACGGCCAGAACCTGCATGAAAAAAAACAATGTTAAGCGCCAGCTGACCGAAGCTGTCAGTGCCTGCGAAGAAAAGAAAGCGGAAGAGATCATCATTCTCGAAATGGACAAGGCCTCGGGCAGTTTCACCGATTTCTTTGTGGTTTGCAGCGGTACGAATCCCCGTCAAATCCAGGCCATTTCCGATGCTGTGGAGGAGCGGCTGAAAAATTCCGGGCTTCGCCCGACGCACGTGGAAGGATACCGGCAAGCCGAATGGGTGCTTCTCGATTATGTAGATTTCGTGGTGCATGTTTTTTCGGAGAAGTCGCGGAAGTATTACGATTTGGAGCGGCTGTGGAAGTCGGCCAAACGGTTGGAACCCTCCGCGAAGGATGGCGCCAAGCGCCCGCGCCGGAGCGCGGTGCGCAAGCCCGCTTAAGAAGTGGCGCGATCACATATGAATTCCGCTGCTGACAAGAATCCGGAATGGGGCGCCACCTATCGGTTGATTGCCTCGGAGAAATGGAAGGCCAAGTCTGCGGCCATGGGCCGTGAGGTCACCGAATCGCTGGTCGAATACGCCGCTCCCCAGCCGGGCATGAAGGTTCTCGATCTGGCCAGCGGCACGGGCGAGCCGGCCATCAGCCTGGCGGGGCGTGTCGGTCCGACAGGGCATGTGACTGCGCTCGATCTGAGCAGCGAGCTTCTGGAGATCGCGGCTGGGAGGGCCAGTGAGCGGGGCTTAAATAATCTCACCACGCGTGTTGCGGACGCTCACCAGCTTCCATTCCCTGATCAGAGTTTCGACCTCGTCACCAGCCGATTCGGCGTGATGTTTTTTCAAAATTGCGTGCAGGCGTTCCGTGAAGTGCAACGCGTGCTCAAGCCTGGGTCGAGAGCATGCTTCATGGCTTGGGGACCGTTCGAGCAGCCTTTCTGGTCCAGCATGATGGGCACAGCGCACAAATATGCCGGCGGGACGCTGACGGTGCCTGGCGGGGATCCATGCAAATACTCGCGGCCTGGAAGTCTGGCGGCAATTCTGCGTGAGGCGGGATTTGCCAAAGTAGAAGAAGAAACGAAGACTCTGCCCTGGACCTGGCAGGGCACAGCCGAAGAGATATGGGAGCACTCGCAGGCGGTATCCACGCCGTTCTTGCCGATGCTTCAGCGAGTTCCTGCGGAGAAAAGGGATGAGATGAATCGGGCCGTTCTCCAGGCGGTTCGGCAATACGAGGACGGCGACTCTATCAAGTTTGGCGCACGGGTGGTGCTGGCTGCGGGCACAAAAAGTTAACCACGGGTAGCAAAGACCCCTTCGTGAAAATCAAGATTGCCTGGATCGGTAAGACCAAAGAGCGCGCCATTGAGGAGTTGACTGCCGAATATCTCAAGCGCATAGGCCGTTATACCAACGCCGAAGGCATTGCGCTGAAAGATGAAGCTGCGCTGCTAAAGCTACGTGCTCATCCACGGCACACTCTGGTGCTGCTCGACAGCCGGGGGAAGCAGCTCTCTTCGGAGGAATTTGCCAAGTTTGTCGGCGATTATCAGGATCGCAATCCGCTACCGCTGATGTTCGCCATCGGTCCACCGGGCGGTTTCAGCGATGTCGCGCGGCAGGCGGCCACTTTCACAATATCGCTGGGAAAACTAACGCTCGCCCACGAACTTGCCCGCGTCGTATTGCTCGAACAACTCTATCGCGCCTTCACGATTCTGAAACGGCATCCCTACCATCTGGGGCACTGAGCGGCGGCGCGAGGCAACGAATACAGGTACAATCGAAGGCTACCCAGTATGACGGACGTTCGCCGTGGTCTGATCATTGTGAATACCGGGCCCGGCAAGGGCAAAACCACCGCAGCCATGGGCACGGCGCTGCGAGCGGTGGGCCAGGGCATGCGCGCGCTGATGCTGCAGTTTCTCAAGGGCTCGTGGCATTACGGAGAATTGGACGCGGTGCAGGCCTTTGGCGACAAGTTTGTCATGAAGCAGATGGGGCGAGGCTTTGTGAAAGTCGGGACCGAGAAGCCTGATCCGGAAGATGTCCGCATGGTCGAAGAGGCATGGAAGGAAGCCGAGGCCGCCATTCATTCTGGCGAGTGGGATCTGGTCATTTTGGATGAGATTAATTACGCGATCAGCTACGGCATGCTCGATCCGCAAAAAGTGGCTGAGGCCCTGAAAAACAAGCCGGAGATGGTGCATGTTATCTTGACGGGGCGTAACGCGCATCCGACAATTGTCGAACTGGCGGATACCGTGACCGAAATGCGCCAGGTGAAACATGCCTACGAGAAGGGCGTGATGGCGCAGCGGGGAATTGAGTACTGAGATTTGTAATTGCGGCAATTGGGTAATTGAACCGCAACCCGGAAGGTTCTCAGGTTTCGGAGAAAATTGCTCAATGACCACATTACCCGATTACAAAATTTTCCTTTATGGCCTGGTTCAAACGACAATCCGGCGAGCTGGATACCTCGGGCGAAAAGAAAGTCCGCACTGAGGGTTTGTGGGTGAAGTGCGAGCATTGCCGGCAGATTATCTGGAAAAAAGATCTGGAAGAAAATCTGAACGTGTGTCCCAAGTGCGGCAAACATTTCCGCATAGACGCACCGGCGCGGCTGGCGCAGCTTCTGGATGACAATCAGTACGAAATGTTCGATGGGAACCTGGTTTCCACCGATCCATTGAAATTCGTTGACTTGAAGGCGTACTCCGCGCGGCTTCGCCAGGCGCAGGCGGATACTGGCTTGAAAGACGCCATCATCAATGCCCGCGGCAAACTCAATGGACGGCCGGTGATTGTAAGCGCGATGGAGTATTCGTTCATCGGCGGAAGCATGGGCGCGGTCGTGGGCGAAGCGATTACGCGGGCGATCGAGCAGGCGACGACAACGAGAGCGCCGCTCATCATCATTTCGGCCTCGGGCGGCGCGCGCATGATGGAGGGCGTCATCAGCCTGATGCAGTTGGCAAAGATCTCGGCTGCGCTGGCTCGCCTCGACGAGGCCAAGGTTCCGTACATTTCCGTTTTGACGGACCCGACCACCGGAGGTGTCACCGCTTCGTTCGCCATGCTGGGCGACTTGAATATTGCCGAACCCGGCGCCCTCATCGGCTTTGCCGGCCCCCGCGTCATCGAACAGACCATCCGGCAAAAACTGCCACAGGGCTTCCAGCGGGCGGAATTTTTGCTGGAACACGGAATGCTCGACGCCGTGGTACATCGCAAGGAGATGAAGGGCTATATCTCCCGCGCGTTGGATTTCATGGTCGCGGCGGCATAGCTGTCGGCCTCAGCTCTCAGCCATCAGCTTTCGGCAAAACTCGATACAACCCCGCCCCAAGAATTGAGCCCGCAGAAGAACTGGTAAGCTGAGAACTGAAAGCTGATAGCTCGCGAAGTGCAAATATCCTACGACACCGCTGTCGCCCGCATGTACGCGCTTGGCCATGAGTTGGCGCAAACGCCATCGCACAAATTCGATCTGGCGCACATGCGCGTGCTGCTGGCGGCGCTGAATCATCCTGAACAGAAATTTCCCAGCGTGCTCATCGCGGGCACGAATGGCAAGGGATCGACCGCGGCGACTCTGGCTTCGATTCTGCGCGCCTCTGGATTGCGCACCGGACTCTACACCTCGCCGCACCTGGTTCGGATTAACGAGCGCATTCAGATCGGCGGCGACCAGATCAGCGACGACGATTTCGCGTTGCTCCATGACGTTGTGGACCGAACGGCCGAGCGGTTGGTCGAGGAACGTGAGTTGCCGTGGCATCCCAGCTTCTTCGAGATGCTGACAGCCATAGCCTTCGAATATTTTGCCCAGCGCCGGGTTGACATTGCTGTCCTGGAAGTCGGGATGGGTGGAAGGCTGGATGCAACCAACGTGGTCGAGCCGCGGGTCAGCGTAATCACGGATATTTCGCTCGATCATCAGAAGTTTCTTGGCAATACGGTCGCGGAGATTGCCCGCGAGAAATCTGGGATTATCCGGCGGGGTGGGATTGTAGTGACTTTGCCGCAACATCCGGAGGCCAACGATGTCATCGGGAACACGATCCTGCAGTTCGGAGCGCAGGCCGTGAGCGCCGTGCCGTATGTGCCGCCAGTTTCGCCAGCAAGTACCGAGTACCTGGCATGGAATAGTGCGCCCTCGCAGTCTCGTTATCCGCTGCAGGTGATGGGAAAAGAAATCCTGGTGGAGACAGCGCTCGTCGGGCGGCATCAGCTCAGGAATGTCGCTCTGGCGATTGCGGCGGCGGAGGAACTGAGCAAACAAGGCTTCGCCATCACATCTGAGGCGATTGAACAAGGCATCCGCGAAGCGCACTGGCCGGGCCGGTTCCAGGTGATACCGGCCATTGAGAGTAGGCCGGAGTATGTTTTCGATGTGGCGCACAACCCAGCAGGCGCCTGGGCGCTGCGCTCTACGCTGTCTTCGGCATACGAAGGACGTCCGTTGATCTTTGTTTTTGGCGCCATGCGCGACAAGGCGATCGGCGAGATGGCTGAGATCCTCTTCCCACTGGCCGCACATATCGTGCTTGCGCGCGCCGACAATCCGCGCTCAGCCAAACCCGCAGAAATTCGTGATGCGGCAATCCGCACGTCGGCGGACATCGAAGATGCGGAGGACGTCGCTTCCGCGCTTCGCCATGCTGATTTACTCGCCGGTTCCCGGGGCGTGGTCGTTGTTACCGGTTCGATATACATTGTTGGAGAGGCCATGCGAATTCTGGAGGTGCAGACTTAGTCGGTCCATGCGAGAAGTAACTACACCGGTGGGGGAGCAGACGCGCAACAGCACGCCCGAACCAAACTCCGAACAAACGAATCGCCATTGGCGGGATGCGAATCCTGCCGGCCGGCGTTATGGTCTGCTCAGCTGGTTGCGATCGTACTTGATCTTCGACCCTCTAATCTGGCTTTATACGGTGGTTCTGGGAATAATCTCAATTCCGGTTTCGCTGTTTGGCAACAAGGGCCGCATCCTGCATGACTTCGCACGCGTGTGGTCGCGGCTCATTATGAAAACGATTCAGTCGCCGGTTTGCGTGATCGGATTGGAAAAGATCAGCACGGAGAAAGTGCACGTTTATGCGGTGAGCCATGCTTCAGCGCTCGACATCCCGGTGCTCTACGTGAATTTGCCTTTTCAGTTCAGGATTCTCTTCAAGAAAGAGCTGCTCTCCTACCCCATCATCGGATGGCACCTAAGGCGTTCCGGGCAGGTTTGCATTGATCAGCAGAAGCCCTCGCGCTCGATCGCGCACATCCGTTCGGCGGTGAAAAGTCTGCAGGAGGGCATGCCGCTGGTGATCTTTCCCGAGGGCGGCCGCACGCCCGACGGCGAGATCAAGCCATTCATGCCGGGAGCGTTTTACCTGGCGATCAAGGCGCAGGTGGATATCGTGCCCATCGCCCTGGTGGGCACCTTTGAGCTGTTGCCCATGAATACGTATCACATAAAGTCGCGCCCGCTGGAAATGCGGGTGGGCGAGCCCATCCCGACCGCCGGGTATGACCTGCGCGATATGGAAGCGCTGTCGGAAAAGGTAAAGACTGCAATGGAAAACCTGTACCGCGAGGGAGGGGAAGGGTCAGCGTCCAGCGCTTCCGCGTTACCTTCGTAAGCCGCAGCGCGCCTTTTCCCGTGAGTCTGGCCTCGGCCGCAGCGGACAATTCCTGAGTACACACTTCCAACTTCAAGAGGCTACATGAACCCGTTACGCTATCTCAGCGTGCTTGTTATCGCTTTCTGCCTGTGTACGCCGGCATTCTCCCAGGACGCGAGCACGCCCGCGCCTACCTTCGGCGACGACTCGAACCCCAGTCAAAGCCTGGGTGAACTGGCGCGCAAGGCGCGAAAGGATAACACGGCCGAAGTGAACATGTCGGATCAGGACGCTAAGAAGCTGTTTCGCTCCGTGGATAAGATTCTCAGCTTTGCCTCCGACGACAGCGGCTTTCCCCAACATGGCACGGTCAAGCGGCGGCTCGTGGGCCACACCGAGGTGGAAGAGTACACACGCCAGCAGGTGGCAAAAAATGAGAACGCCGATCGCTTTGCCCGATCGGAATTGACCATGAAGAAATTCGGCTTGCTGCCGCGCGACTTCAACCTGAAGGAATATCTGGTCAAAGCCAACGGGCAGCAAATTGCGGGCTATTACGATAGTGACACCAAGACGATCTCACTGCTGAATTGGGTGCCGATGGAGCGCCAGGAGCCGATTCTGGCGCATGAACTGACGCACGCCTTGCAGGATCAGAACTATGGTTTGAAGGCGTGGATGAAAGGTGGGCAAAGCGCAGCGGAGAACAAGAACGGAGGCGACCCGCAGGACGATTCCGATATGGCGCGGCGAGCGGTCGTCGAGGGGCAGGCCATGCTGGTGTATGTGGATTACCTGCTTGCGCCGTTGGGGCGCAGTCTACAGAACACGCCTGGCCTGATCTACCAGATGGAAGAGCCGGCGGTGAAGGCCGCTGCCGACTCCCAACTTCTGCACGATGCTCCCATGATTCTGCGCGAGGCCGGCACATTTCCTTACCGGGAAGGTTTCATTTTTGAAGGCGAGTTGCTCGGAAAGGGCGGCAAGCACATGGCCTTCACCGGTGCCTTCGCGCGTCCGCCGCGCAATACCCACGAAGTTTTGCAGCCGCAGACCTACATTGACGGGGAGAAGTCGTCGGTATCGGTGCGAATCCCTGACGTCGAGCAGTTGCTGGATGGAAAGTACGGTGTGTACGATTCGGGAGGCATCGGTGAACTTGACGTGCGCGCGCTCCTGAAGACCTACGGCGACAGGAAAGACGCCGAGATCCTGTCGGCGGCATGGCAGGGCGGCGCTTACGTGACTTTTCGCAAGAGCCCGAGTAACGGCGCAGCGCCCACGACGGCGGACATGGCGCTGCTCTATCTCTCGAAATGGAAATCGTTGGCCATGGCACAGCGCTTTGCTCGCCTCTACGCCGGGGCTGTCGCTTCACGCTACCAGACCGTGTCCACCCAGCCTGCGCAGGCCTGCGCAACGACGAATTGTCCTGCCTCGGCAGTGCAAATCACCACGGAAGAGGGGCCAGTCATCATTGAGCAGTGGGCCGATAATACTGTGTTGGTTTCGGAAAGCCTCGACCAAACTACCGCTACGAAGCTGCGCGACGCGATACGAAGCGGCAGCGGCGACGTGCATGCGGAAAATCTGCGCCACGACGAACTCAACACGCGGCTGTACGATCTGCCGTCGTTCTCCGCGTTTCAAGCGCAAATCGGTGAAAAAATCCTGAGCGAGATCAAGGCGAGAGCGAAGTAGGTTCATCAAGAGGGGGCCGCGCGAGGACTCTTGTCGCGGTCGGCCATCGCCTCCGCGATCGCATACACCATAAGCACTCCTAGCTCAGGTTCGATGGGATGCCGGTAACGCGGATGAGGGAAGGTGACGTAATAGACCGCCGGGTAGGCCAGGATCAGCCCCAGAAAGAGCCCGGCTGCCGGGCGACGCTTCCGCAATGCCAGCGCCAACCCACAAAAAGCCAGAACTGACGAAACCAGGAAGATCGCATTCTTCAAGTCACCGAACGCCGGACTGTCGGAAGTGGCAGGCAATCCATCCCAGAAATAAACGAAGCGTTTGAACGACAGAACGAAGAACCGAGTCCAATCTGCACGGATGTAAGCTAATGCCTCATGCTTGCGCGCAGCGACATAGGCAATCTCCCCCGATTCTCGATAAAGCTGCAGCTGATGTGAGTTCTTGCTGGGGTGGAGATAATCCAACCATAGCCCGTTTGCACCTGACCCGTTGCCCAGGCGCAATTCGGCGCCAAAGTTGGAACGAATCGGAATGAATCGACCTAAGACGCGGTAGTTGCGAAGCGTCCACGGCGCGATGCAAAGGAGAACAATTCCCGCCGACAGGAAGATGCCGGCGACGGACGCTTTGCCCCGTTTGCCCCTGCAGTACCAAATCCATAGCGTCGAAATTGGCAGGAATGAAAGTAGGCTGGGATTCGTCAACGCCGCGACGCCCCACAGCAGACCGAACTCGAGCCAACGAGCCATTCCATCTTTTTCTTCGAAGACAAGCGCCCGCCAGAAAATCAGCGTCAGCAAAAGCGTTGCCAGGCTCGTCTCCCACACCCAACGCGTGCACCAATACAGAACCGAGGGCAAAAGAGCCCAGAGCCAGGCGCTCCAAGTCGCAACTTTCCAACCAAAGCAGCGGCGAGCAATCAAGAAGATTGGGATGCAGGTCAGCGAAGAGAAGACGCTGTTAACAGCGAGCAGAACCAGAGCCGAAGCATGGCTATAAATTCCGAACGTGCGAAAGACTCCGGCGATAAGAAATGGATAAAGGGGCGCTTCCCACGCGGTGGGTCCGGTTGTTCCCTCGAAGGGATTACCGAAGCCTTGTCCTTCGGCGAGTGAGCGGCCAATGCGCCCCATTTCCCAGCCGAAACTGAAATTGTCGTCGGCGGTCTTGAAATTGTACGTATGACCAATGACGATGACTCCCAGGCGAAGCGCAAGTGCAATGACCACCATCCAGAAGAAGGAAGACCGGAATCCTGGCTGTGACAGATCAAAGGACGGTCTGTTGGTGGTGGCTGTCATGAACTGAACAGTTGTAGTTGACCGCATCCGTTTGCACAAGCGGGATTCGGGCCCTCGGCGCCGGCGGGTGAATTGAATTGCCGTGTTGACTGGGATTGACTTTTACGATGCAACGCGGAGGGTGACGACAGCGGGACGTCATCTATAAAGTCACCCCGTGATGACGGGCGGGCCCGCTTAGGTCAGCAGGCGAACTCACTTCCGCACGAGCTTGAGTCCGTCGGCTTGCAGTATCCGGCGAATCTGATTGCGGGCGTGAACTGACCAAGGGCCACTCGTGTCCAGTTTGACATAGGCTCGCCAGTGCTTCAGAGCCTTGCGTGGTTCCCGAAGCTTCTCATAAGCCAAAGCGATATTGTAATGAGCGTCAGCGTAGGTGGGCGCAAGTTGCAGCGCGGTGTTGTAAGCCTGAATGGCGTCGGCGACGCATCCGGTCTCGTCGAGCACGTTGCCGAGGTCGAAATACGCCAGCGCGTAGCGCGGATCAATCGCAATGGCAGCGCGGTAATGCTTCTCCGAGAGCCTATAATCCTGGCGATTGTAATGCAAGGTTCCGAGATTGATGTGCGCGGCGGCGTGGTCGGGATCAAGCTGCAGCACTCTTTCGTAGGCAGCAATGGCCTGCGCATGGCTGCCCGGATCTTCTTCCAGCGCAATCCCCTGGGCGAACAATTCGGCCACGCTCCTGGCCGCGGTTTCGGGCTTTGTCGCGGGAACAGCAGCGCTCGCAACGATGTTCTCCCTCGGTGCGAAGTCAAGCATGAACTGTCCCGCGATAGGTTCGAGCAGTTTTCCCTGGTGGCGAAAAGCCACACGGCGTCCCGCGCTCAGGGCTCCGGCTTCGAGCAGCGGATTCTCCATTCCGGCGGCCTGCTTCTGCATGGCCTCCAGCGATTGCCGGATTACTGCCGGGCGCACTTTCTGGGCGCAGAGATCACGCACCTTCTTGATTTGCAGGAGATCGAAAAAAGAATAGCTTTCTGCAGCGGTTACCAGCCCGGCTTTTTCCCATCCTGTCAGATGGCGCGCCGTGAGCCGTAGAATACGGAGCAAATCCGCTCGACTGTATTGCTGCACGTTGATAAAAATCGTTCGCGGACATTATGGAGAACCATTTGTTGTGTTTGCAAGTGGAAATGAGCGAAAAAAGGAACCCAAAGCGGCAACTTGCATATTCGCTGGTGCAAATTTGCATAACAATGCCATGTCATCTTCGTTCCTCGGCTGTGTTGGGTCGGGAAACAACCCGGTTCACAAGAATTTAACGTTTGAAGGAGGAAATTACCGGGGCGCGGCGCTATGATTCTTGCGGCACAGGAAAACCATGAGACGCAAAGCCGTTGAGGAACTGGAATCCACGAAAGAGATGACGAGCCTGGTGCAACAAGCCTGCCTGGTGGCCAAAGATGCTGCTTTCAACCTGCGCGACTTCCTCGAGAATTCGTCGAACATGGCGTTCATTGCGGTGCAGGACTGTGAGAAGGAACTGGATCGAGCGGAACGCAAAATAGACGACGGCATCACGGGCGCCATCACGCAGGTCAGCGAAGCCGAGGCGCGGCAACTCCTGGCTTGCCTGAAGTTCATCATTGACCTGGAACGCATTGGTGACCTGACCTGGTCAGTCACGCAACGCCTGCAGCATTTGAGCTCCAAGCTGGAGCGCGAGGACCGGCGCGATCTGATCGCAATGGCCGAGATTCTGGAAAAAATGCTGTCCATTATTCACCGCGGATTCGTGCAGCGCGATCTGGAATCGGCGCAATGGGTGCTGAAGACGGACCCGCAGATTGATCACGTGTGTCACGAAGTTTTCCGGCGGCACCTGGGCTCGAAAGATCGCAGCCGCGACTACAGCACGAGCCTGCTGCTGATGGCCCAGGCGTTCGAGCGCGCCGGCGACCATGCCAAGAATTTGGGCGAGGAGTTAGTGCACCTGGTGGAAGGTCGAAGCGTTCGTCATGAGCCGAAGCGATCCCGCACCGCGCGGTCGGTGCCGCATGCATAAACTTGCATACCATTCTTTCCCGCGTATCTTACGGCCAACACCTTATCTCTGGAAAATCTCTTTGATTACGACCCGCGAGTCAAGGCGAGAAGCAGGAGCCATGGCCTGTCCGACCGGCTCCTGCTTGGTAAGGCGGGCGTACTGAGGAGAAATCGCATGAGTTGCAGCATAGGACCAACCTGGCTTTCGGCAAATCCCTGCGAACCTTTAAGTGTTGTGAGGATTTCCTGTACTCACCGTTTGCCTGGACTAGCTCGCGATTGAGTGGGACTGTCTTCGCAATTGGCACTTCCTAGTTCCTTAATCCCGGCGCGATAACAGATTCAAGTTTCTCTCCGCGTTACATTCTTCATCCTCCAGCGATTACAGCAACAAACCAGAAGTACCTACAGACCGAACCTGATAGACCCCTGGCAGGTGTGAGGCTATTCTCGCGACTGTGAAATGCACGACCAATCGTTTCTCGGTGTTCAATGCAATCGCGCAGTTTCCTGAAAGGAGACGCAAGTGAACAGCAACTCGTCTACGATTCCAGTCCGGCTCGATGCCGACCTCGTGAAGCGTGCCCAGCAAGGGGACGCGGATGCGTTTGCCACTCTGTTCTGCGCCCACAAAGCACGCATCTATTCTCTGTGCCTGCGCATGACCAACAACACGGCGGAGGCCGAAGATCTCACACAAGAGGCGTTTCTCCAGGTATTCCGGAAGCTGGCGACCTTCCGGGGTGACTCTGCGCTTTCGACATGGCTTTACCGCATTGCGGTCAACACTGTGCTGATGCACTTCCGTAAGCGGTCGCTCAGCCTGCTTTCGCTGGATGAGACCTACACCAACAACCCGGAGTCCAAGCCGGTTCGGCGCGAATTTGGAATGCGCGATAACCAGCTGGCCGGCTGCATTGACCGTGTGACTCTGAATCGCGCGATCAGCGAATTGCCGGATGGTTACCGCACCATTTTTCTGCTGCACGAGGTGGAAGGCTACGAGCATCAGGAAATTGCGGAGTTGCTGGGCTGCTCGGCGGGCAACTCGAAGTCGCAGCTCCACAAAGCGAAAATGCGGATTCGCGAATTGCTGGCCCGTCCGCAATCGGATCAGGCTCAATCTCGGGAGCGCGCCGTAACGAAGCGTCGGAAACCTTCCCGTTTCGCCGAGCGTTGGAGGGCAATGGATGCCGATCTTCCTTTGCCGCCTCAGCCCCTGATGACAGGCATGGCGCAGTGTGTGCAGAGCCATGGTTAGTCCTTGCGTGGAATGAGCAGCCGCTGGTTCACACCGAAGGAGCACATTTCCCGCAGTTGTAGATATTTGACCGCACGACAAATTTAATCCGGTGCCCCCGAAGGGCACAGAATGAGGTAGAGATGACAGCAAGAAATAGATTCTGCAAGTACTCCCTGGTGCTCGGTCTGGCGGTGCTGCTGACGGGCATGAGTTGGGCCGCCGACGAAGACAAGGACCGCTCCGATATTGACAAGCGCATCGAGGCGGCGGGCAATGTTCTCACCGAGATCATGTCAACGCCCGACAAGGCGATTCCTGACAAAGTGATGCGCGATTCGAAGTGCATCGCAGTTATACCTTCAATGGTGAAAGTGGCATTCGTCTTCGGTGGCAATCATGGAAAAGGGGTTGCGACCTGCCGCACATCCGATGGCTGGAGCGCACCCGCTCCCATGACGGTTACCGGTGGAAGCTGGGGCCTGCAGTTTGGCGGACAGGCCGTGGACCTGGTGATGGTAGTGACGAATGACAAAGGCATGCAGCAACTGCTTTCCAGCAAGTTCAAGCTGGGTGCCGACGCTTCTGCCGCGGCTGGACCGGTGGGTCGCGATGCGGCCGCCGACACCGACTGGAAGATGAAAGCTGAAGTTCTGACTTATTCCCGCGCGCGCGGCGTCTTTGCCGGCATTGACTTGAACGGATCTGCCATCACGCAAGACAAAGACGAGACCCGCATTCTGTACGGCGGAAAAATGGTGCCGTTTGCCGATATCCTCAGCGGCAAAGTTCACCCTCCGTCCGACAGCGAGCCGTTCTTAGCGGCAGTGCGGAAATACTCTTCGCAAGCCCGCGAACAGGGGAAAGTCACCGAACCTTCGTCCGGAACTACAACAACGCGCGCATCGTCCGCCCATTGACATTGAGGACCAGCGTAGCCTGGCGGCGGCCAAATCACACCAGATTTGGCCGTTGTTTTTTGTGATTTCTCAGTCGCAATCGGGATCCGGGAGGCCGTCGCAAGAGTCGCCGTTTTGTGCGGTTAGTAAGACCGTTCGTGACCTGGGAGCTTCGTGCTCCTCATCCAAGGCTTCGATAATCTGGCCGACCAGCCGGGAAAGTCGTTCCGGATCAGCTTCTTTGGCAGCGGCGGCACATAATTCACGCCAGTTTCCTCCCGCGTAATTGGAACCCTCACCGATTCTCATGAGAAGTTATCAGAGCAACTCGCGTGCCAGGAAGCTAAGTCCTTTGCAATAGGCAACGGTTGCTAAACCAGGTATGTAATTTGTCCGCGCATCGGATATCGTCCACAGCCATCAAGGAGCGAGCAACAGATAATTGGCGCACCTCAAGTGAATCCCCTAAGTGCTCCGCAAACTATTGAGTGGTTTTCGGCAGAGCTGGCGCAAGGAAGGTCATTTCGACCGAGGGAAAAAATTACATAGAAGTACAGCCCTCACCAATCTCTCGGAGCGAATCAAAAGCAATGAATTCAAAACGTCTGCGGGTTTGGCAGGCATTGTGCTCGTTCAGATGGCTTATCAACGGAAATTGCGCCAAGTGAAAATGGAAATTCGTTCAAATTCCGGTGAAAGTGCTTTTCGCCCGATGAGTCTGCACCCATCCATGGCAATGCCTCGCCACGATCAGACGCCGACGCTGACAAGTTCGCGTTCGACCGGGGGTGATGTGATGGGCGCATTCCGAATTTTGATTGCGGATGACCACGAGGTCGTGCGTCGCGGCATTCGAACCATGCTGGAAAGCCATGCGGGATGGGAAGTGGTGGGCGAAGCGAAAGATGGGCGAGAGGCAGTGGAGCGCGCAAGAGAACTGAAGCCTGATCTGGTGCTGCTTGATATTGGAATGCCCAATTTGAACGGGCTGGACGCGGCGCGCCAGATTCGCGCAGCTCAGCCGGCGACGAGCGTTCTGGTGTTAACCATGCATGATTCGGAGCAAGTCGTGCGCGATGTGCTGGCCGTGGGGGCGCGTGGATTCCTGCTGAAATCGGATGCGGGCCGCGATCTTATCAGCGCGGTGGAGGCGGTGCAGCAACATCGCACCTTCTTTACTTCCAAAGTCGCCGAAATCGTGCTCGATGGTTATTTGAATCCAGTTCGCGAGGTAATTCCCGTTCCCCACAACCGTTTGACACCGCGCGAACGGGAAGTCGTCCAGCTCCTGGCTGAAGGCAAAACCAGTAAAGAGGTCGCGGTCGCGCTGAACCTGAGCGTGAAAACGGCAGAAACACACCGCACCAATATCATGCGCAAACTCGATTTGCATTCCGTCGCCGACCTGACACTTTACGCAGTACGCAACGGTATCGTTCAGGTGTTCTAGTTTTTGCTTGGGGAACAAGCGTGACAAATTTTCGCGGACGATGTTGTAGAGCGAAGTCCGCATTTTATGTACGGCGTTTACCTGATATCGGTGTCGTATGCCGATGATTAGACTGAACTTGAGGTGAGTTCAGCCTTGGATCAGGCGGACGCGCTAGACGTGAATATCAATTATAGCGAACGAAAACCGGGTTCCCGCGTTCGACTGCCGGTGTTGATTGTGTCCGCGGACGCCGCTAGCCGGCAGATGGTGGAAGAAGTCAGTCAATGCTGGGCGCTGGAAAGCGTCATGTGCGCGAACCTCAAGGAAGCAACCTCGTTGCTCGCGAGGCAGGGATTCGGAGTTATTTTCTGTGAGGGCCGACTGCCCGACGGAGACTATCGCGACCTTCTGGCTGCGGTACGTCATCCGGCGCGCAAGAGCCGGGTCGTGGTGATGGTTTCGGGAACCGAAGAGGACGCGAGTCGCCGCGAAGCAATGCGGGTGGGGGCGTTTGACGTGATTCCCAGCCCCTGCTCGAAGAAAGAGGTGCAATGGGTCATTATTCGTGCCACTCAGGATCGGTCGATGTCCGCGCCAGCGATGCCAGATCGGCGTCGCACCTCCGAACCCGCTTAAACACATCGTGTAATCGGGACTTTGACTCAGTGCCATCGAAATCGGGTTTTCAGAAAGCGCAGCTATCGGCGAACTGCCCGGCAGAGGTGAGCGAATGAAACTGTTGAGTGCGCGCTTGATCGTTGCCCTGATCGTGGGCAGCACACTCGTGTCGCTTGCCTCGTCATACTACGACGTGGTGGTGCAGAAGCGCGGGCTGCGCAAGGATCTGGAGCGCCGGGCGGAGGTCTTGTGCGAAAGCCTGGCCAGCAACGTTGAGCGCGACCTGCAAAAGGGCGCCACACGATCGGTACAGCGCGTGGTAGAGCGATTCGGAAACCGTGAGCATCTTAGAGGATTGGCGGTTTACGACGGTCAAGGCAACCTCATTGCGGCCTCCAAAGAGCTGTCTCCTCTTCTTG
>Ga0335078_10002050_pt1 | contig 30540 bp, 14 predicted proteins | sample Lox_Sample_32_FD_206711 | JGI IMG/M metagenome (GOLD analysis project Ga0335078, IMG submission 206711) | Soil microbial communities from Loxahatchee National Wildlife Refuge, Florida, United States - Lox_Sample_3.2 | ecosystem: Environmental > Terrestrial > Soil > Wetlands | place: USA... | reverse complement strand
GATAAGCGCTGGCGGAATTAGAAAACTCGAGAACTGGTTAAATGATCTTCCTAAAAAATGCCTGGGGTGGCAAACCCCCAGAGAAGTTTTCGAGCAGTTGTGTTGCACTTAAACATTGAATGTACATTATCAATTTTCAATTAAGGTTTTTAATTGGCAATTGATAATTGAAAACTGAAAATTGAATCAGGAGGCAGCAATGGCAGACACAATTAAGTGCCCGAAATGCGGGTCGGAAAACCCGAAGACAAACAAGTTCTGCGACACGTGCGGAAATAAACTCGTAAAAGATGAAGCAAAAAAAACCGAACCGGTTGCAAAGGAAAAGGCGGAAAAGGCCGAGAGGCCCGACAAGCCGGCAAAACCGGAAAAAAAGGCAAAAGAAGCGGATTATTCCGGTACGCCTTCATATGCGGCCGAGGCAGGGGATAAAGGCTTTTTTAACGGCGGCCTTGTCATCAACTGGGAAACAATACTTTACATACTCATTATAATTATTACTATAATCTCTAGGTTCGCGGATCTCGGTACAAAGCCTTTGCACCATGATGAGAGCATGCACGCTTTTTACGGATGGAAGCTTTTTAAAGGAGACGGATATGCGTATAACCCGATGATGCACGGGCCTTTCCATTATCACGCAAACGCCCTTATTTATTTCCTTTTCGGCACATGCGACTATACTTCGAGGGTTGCGCCTGCTATCTACGGCCTTATCGGAGTGCTTTTGATATACCTCTTCAGGCCTTATCTCGGCAAGGTGGGCGCGCTGGTTACTGCGCTTTTAATGGCAGTGTCGCCGGCTTTCATGTACCAGGCAAGGTTTATACGTGAGGATATATTTATGGCAGTTGACACAATAATACTTGTAATAGGAATGTTCAAGTACTTTGACACACGCAAACCGGGGTGGCTTTACTTCGCTGCCGTGGGCCTTGCGCTGTCATGGTGTACCAAGGAAGCCACGTATATTACGATTGCCATATTCGGGTCGTACTTTTTCTTCAGGTGGCTCTGGGAATACCAGTTCAGCAAGACGGACAGGTTCAACGAGGTAAACACAGTACACTCGACCGTAAGTTTTTTATTCGGCAAGGGAAAGGCAGTGCTGCTTACGGCATTTTTTGTATTCTTCGGTATATGCCTTGTGCTTTACACGACATTCGGCTCAAACCCAAAGGGCATAATAGACGCTTTCACAAGCTCGCTTACTTACTGGATGGGGCAGCATGAGGTAAAAAGAGGCTCCCAGCCGTGGTATTACTACATCCTGCTCATGCCTTATTATGAGACAATATCAACCATATTCGGCATTATAGCGGGCGTGTATTATGTAATGAAAAAAGAAAAAAGGACATTTTTTAATATTTTCCTGGTTTACTGGGCAGTAGGCGCGACCGTGCTTTACTCATATGCGGGAGAGAGAATGCCGTGGCTTATACTGCATGTGCTGACACCTTACCTGATACTTGCGGGAAAGTTCATAGGCGAAATGATAACAAGCGTGGACTGGAAACCATGGAAGAGGACCACAGGGATTGTAGCGGCGATACTCCTTACGCTCGGCTCGATACACGGGGCAATATACCTGAGTTTTTACGGCTCAGGCGCGAGCCCGTATGAGTCGCTCGTATATGTACAGACATCAACAGACGTGACCATGGTGGTTAAAAGGATACAGAACATGGCACGTGACATAAAAGCCATTCAGGATCCTACATTGCAGGGCGCGGAAGACATGCAAATAGTGTGCGAGGATTACTGCTCGTGGCCGTTTGCATGGTATTTGAGGGATTTCAAGGCAGTGTCATATCCTCATCCGATATCGCAGGGCGACAAGGGCAAACCGCTTATCCTTTCCGGAATAGAGGTTGCGGCACCCGGGCATGACGACATGGTTAAACAGCTTTTATCGGACCAGTATATCGGCTATAGGTATAAATTGAGGGAATGGTGGGCGCCTGATGTGGATATGTTCATGAAGTTCTCTCTGGGAGAAAAAATAAACTGGCTCTGGAAACGGTACATTTACAGGGATGTCTGGAGCCCGCTAGGCTCTTATGATTTTATGGTATATGTAAGAAAAGACCTTGATAAATATTTTAAATAAGGAGGGCAAAGAATAATGATTGATATTTCTTTGATGTCAAAAGAGGAAAAATTTATAATTATAGGACTGTTGCTGGGCATACTTATTGTGCTGGGTATTATGTTTGAGTCAACCGGCGGCAAGAGACAACAGCCTTCTGCGCCGGCAAACGTGCTTTCCTCGGGCGGCAGTACGGGAACAGGCATGGGCCAGTTCAAGATGCCGCGGGACGTGGCAGTGGACAAGGACGGAAATATTTATATAGTCGACTCGCTGAACAACAGGATACAGAAGTTCAACAGCGCAGGAGTTTTTGTGCTGGCGTTTGGCAAACCCGGCGACAAGGAAGGCGAGCTTAAGGAACCGTGCGGAATAGCAATAGGGCCTGACGGCAATATATACGTGGCGGATACCTGGAACACAAAAAGCAGGGTGCAGGTATTCAACGATGCCGGCGGCTTTGTTAGGATGTTCGGAGCCGAGCAGGGCATGTGGGGGCCGAGGGCATTGACCCTGGACAAGGACGGAAATGTCTATGTTTCGGACACCGGCAACTGTAAAATTGTAAAATTTGACAAGACTGGAAAATACGTTGCTTCTTTCGGTAAAAAAGGCGAGGGAGCCCTTGAGTTCCAGGAGCCATTTGGCCTGGCAGTAGGGCCCGACAATAACCTGTATGTGCTTGACAGGAAGAATTTCAGGGTGCAGGTGCTGTCGCTTGACGGGAAGTATCTGAGGGAATTCAAGGTCGACGGATGGACAAAAGAACAGTTTAACAAAGACGGCACGGCAATGGAACCTTACATCGCAATCAACCAGGCAAAGGGCTGGGCATACATAACAGATTCGACAAACCACAGAGTTTTGCGTTATACGCTTGACGGTAAAAAGAAGAAGATATTCGCGCAGGATAAAGCAGGCTTGAATATGTTTGGTTGCCCGCTTGGAATAGCTGTAGGAGAGGACGGAAAAATATATGTGACCGACTCATCATACAGCAAGCTGATTACTTTTACGGACGAAGAGAAATGAAAAGCGTTCTTTGCGAATTTTCACTAATAAAGTTTTTAAAGAATGTTTGTTAATGACGGAAAAGATTTTGACAAAAGTTAAATAATATTTTTAAAGAGTACGTAGAACAAATCCAGGAGGGTATGAAATGGCAAAGAAAAAAGCTAAAAAGAAAAGCAAAAAGACAAAAAAGAAAGGCAGCGGAGGACGCACATTCCTTTTTATCCTTGTTGCGTTTATAGTGATTGTTTTTATAATTGCAAAATCAAGGCAGCCTGAGCCTGTCAAGTATATAAAAGCTGACCTGTTGGGCTCATGGGGGCAAAGCGGAGCGAAACCGGGTCAAATGAACGGCCCGCGAGGCATCGCTATATCGCCGGCCGGATTCCTATACGTGGTAGATATGCTGAACAGCAGGATAGATGAGTTCGCGCTCGACGGAAAATTTATTAAGACCTGGGGAACAAAAGGCGACAAGCCCGGCGAGTTTAACGAGCCTTCCGGAATAGCAACGGGTACGGACGGAAACGTATACGTTGCTGACGCATGGAACGGCAGGATACAGAAATTCGACGCGAACGGCAAATATATCCTTGAAATAGGCGGCACAAAAAGCGGATTTTACAGCCCGAGGAATGTCGGTGTAAGCAGCAGTAACCTGGTATATGTGGCCGATACCGGCACAAGCAGGCTGCACAGGTTTGACTCAAACGGAAACAGGGTAGGGCAGCCGGTCGGCGGCATAGGCGGGGGCGCAGGAAAATTTAACGAAATATTCGGAATCGCTTTTGACTCGAAGGGGAATGTATACGCCGCAGACCACGGCAACCGGAGAATAAATATTTTTAATTCTGATTTGAAATATATAGGCAAAATAAAGGTTGCGGGCTGGCAGGAAAACGACCCGACATGGCCAATGCTGGCAGTCGACTCAAAAGACAACCTGTACGCGGTAGCTTCGGCTACAGGCGAAATATGGGTGTACAGCCTGAACACGCCAAACAATAAACCTAAATACCTGGGCACAATCAAGACTGACACCCAGGGTAGGCCCTTGTTCGCGCAGCCGCTTGGCATCGCAATAGACAAGGACGATAATATTTATATATCCGAAATGAACAAAAACCAGATAACCAAAATAAAGCCCAGGTTTTAGATTTATACAGAACCAAAAATTAAACAGGGCAGGCCTTTAATGGGAAAAAGCGACCATCTTATAAAAGATTCTTTAATCTTATTTATCGCCACAAGTATAGTAAATCTGTCAAATTTTGTTTACCATATGTATGCCAGCAGGAAACTCGGGCCTGAAAATTACGGTGTTTTGGTTACCATGCTGGCCATGTTTATAATTGTTTCCATGCCTGCCGCGTCTTTGCAGATGACTGTGGCTAAAAAGGCATCCGAGTTCAAGGCGAAGGAAAACTGGGGCGGAATAAAAACCCTTTTCATAACGACAAACATCTGGTTTTTTGTGCTTGGAGCAGCAGCTTTTGCAATATGCTATTTTGCATCGAATGTAATTAAGGATTTTTTTCAGATAAAAGACAGGATAATGGTTGTCATAGTCGGCGGCATAACAATATTCAGCATGATAATACCGTCTGTAAGGGGCCTTTTACAGGGTATGCAAAAATTCATAAGTTTCGGCGCGAATATGGTTATAGACGCAGTGCTCAGGCTGCTCGCGCTTGTTGTCATGATAGCTCTCGGATGGTCAGCGAGGGGCGCTATAGCTGCGGGTCTGTTTTCTGTAGGCTCTGCATATATAATAGGTTTTATTTATTTAAGTTTTATTTTTAAATATAAGAACGATGGAAACACAATAAGTAAGATGGATTTTTTCAACTATACATTGCCGGTATTCATAACCATGGCAGGGTTTTCGCTCCTGAGTTACATGGATGTATTTGCGGTGAAGCACTTTTACCAGCCTTATGAAGCCGGGCTTTACTCGGCTACATCAATAGTAGGTAAGGCTTTCCTTTTTTTTCCTTCCGCAATCGCAATGGCGCTTTTCCCGAAAGTATCGGCGCATTTTGCCTTAAAGTCAGACACAAAAAAGCTGTTTTACGAAAGCCTGCTTTTAACAGCTGGCATAACGCTGGCAGGAGTGGCATTCTGCTTTTTCTTTCCGGGCTTTATCATTAAGCTGCTATTCGGTAACCAGTACATAAATATCGAATATATAGTGAGGATATTCGGTATAGCAATATTTCCGCTTGTGCTTTTCAATGTAATATTAAATTACTGCCTTGCCATACACAAATATTCTTTTATTTATATAATGTACGCAGGCATTATTTTATACGGGCTATTGCTGTGGTTCCTGCATAAAAGTTTTTACCAGGTGATATTAAACCTTTTTATATCAACGCTGCTGATAGTGGTATTCAGCATCATTGACATTAACCGTGATAAAAAGGTACAGGCTGCGACGATTGAAGAGGAACTTCTTGAAAATAAAATTGTCAAATATCAATAGCATAAATATCAAATGCGGAGAAAATAATGGAATTTAAAAAGCTTTCAGTGCTCATGCCTATGTATAACGAAGAGTTTCACGTGGCATCCAATATAATGCAGACGGACGAGTACTTCAAGAAGATGGGCGTAAGCTATGAAATAATCGTAATGGACGACGGGTCAAAGGACCATACCTATGATAAAGCAAATGTAATGAAAAAGGAGCATATCAGGATATTCAAGCTTGCCAGGAACCAGGGCAAGGGGAAGGCCCTGCGCGAGGCTTTTGAGAAAAGTACGGGCGATCTGGTAATGTTCCTGGACGGGGACCTTGATATACACCCGAAGCAGTTTGAAGTGCTTTTTGACACAATGAAGAAAGAAAACGCGGACGTTGTAATAGGCTCCAAAAGGCACCCGAAATCAATCCTGCACTACCCGACCGAGAGAAAAATAATGTCAGCGAGTTATTTTTTCATAGTGAAAATACTCTTCGGCCTGCCCCTGCGCGACACGCAGACAGGCATAAAACTTTTTAAAAGGGAAGTATTAAGCAAAATATTCCACAGGGTACTGATAAAGGGATATGCGTTTGATCTGGAGTTGCTGGTGCTGGCGCACCATTTCGGGTTCAGGATATCCGAAGCGCCCGTGGTAGTCGACTATAAGGGAAAGTTTGGGCACATTAAATTCAGAACAATATTCAATATGATGTGGGACACAGCAGCCGTATTTTACCGGCTGAAAATACTGCGATATTACGACAATGTACAATGAAAACACAAAAAGTAAGCATAATAATACCGGTAAAAGAGATAAACGACTATATAAGGGAATCGTTGTGGCATATAGACAAGCTGGATTATCCCAAGAAAGACATTGAAGTCATAATCCTGCCTGATAAAAAAAACGGTACAATAAAAAAATACCCTTATACCACAAAAATAATACAGACCGGGCACATATTCCCTGGCGCAAAAAGGGACCTGGGCCTTAAGCACAGCACGGGAAAAATAATAGCTTTTATTGACGACGACGTTTTTCCTGCCGCAGGATGGCTGAAAAAAGCTGTGGAAATTTTTAGCGAGAACGGGAACACAGCATCGGTATGCGGGCCTGCCGTGACCCCGAGGACGGATTCCTTCCTGCAGAAGGTAAGCGGATATATTTACGCGTCTTTTTTGGGAGGGGGGGGGTACAGGTACAGGTACATGCCTGAGGAAAGGCGCTATGTGGATGACTACCCGTCCTGCAACCTGATAATCAGGCGAGACATACTGGACAAGATCGGCGGTTTTAACACTGCTTTCTGGCCTGGCGAGGATACTGTGATATGCCTCAAGATAATAAAGGACCTAAAAATGAAGATAGTTTATGACCCCGAGGTGCTGGTATACCATCACAGGCGCAATTTTTTCTTTGGACATATACATCAGGTGAAAAATTATGCGACACACAGGGGGTATTTCGTTAAGAGGTTCCCTGAAACTTCTTTCAGGCTGTCTTATTTTATTCCGACTTTTTTTGTGATTTATCTGCTGAGTTTTTTACTGTCATTTTTTATAAAGTTCAACCTGACTTTATCCATTATCTGGCTTGCGCCGATATTTATTTACCTTATATTGCTCCTCATTGACGGCATCCTGGCCGATAACCTAACATACGTCCTGCCTGTGATGTTTGGAATACTGTTGACACATGTATATTATGGGATATACTTTATCAAAGGTTTGCTGTCAAAAAAACTGAAAGAAGAGTAATTCTGCAATAAAAAACAAGCGAAAAACAAGGAGATTGTTGGATGAAAATTATGATTTCATACCCTCCGCTTCAGGGAGAGGGTACGCCGACTTTAGGTCAGAACAGGCAGTTTCAGTGGTTTCACAATCCTTCATTCATATATCCGATGGTACCAGCGTCTGCGGCTACACTATTAAAGTCTAAAGGCTATGAAGTGATATGGAACGATTTCATAGCTGAAAAAAAGACTATGGAAGACTTTATAAAGCTGCTAGCCGAGGAAGAGCCGGATGTCGTGGCCATGGAGACAAAGACACCTGTGGTAAAACAGCACTGGTGCATAATAGAGGAAATAAAGTACGTTCTGCCGAAGGCAAAAGTGGTAATGATGGGCGACCATGTCACTGCAATGCCGGAAGAAACCATGAAAAACTCAAAGGCAGACTTCGTACTGACAGGCGGCGACTTCGATTTCCTGCTGTTGAATATAGCGGAGTGGATACAGGGCAAGGCTGCACTGGAACCGGGGATATGGTACAGGGACGGCGAGGAAATAAGGAACACAGGCCGGTTCAAGCTGGACCATGATTTAAATACCCTGCCTTTTATAGACAGGGAGCTTACAAAATGGAAAATGTACGGGGAAAAGTTTTTTAAGTACAACCCTTACACATATACGATGGTTGGCAGGGACTGCCCGTGGGCAAAATGCACTTTCTGCTCGTGGACAACCCTTTTCCCGACCTTCAGGACAAGGACACCCGAGAGCCTGCTCGATGAGATAGGGCTGCTCATAGAAAACTACGGCATAAGGGAAATATTTGACGATACAGGCACTTTCCCGAGGGGCGAGTGGCTGAAAAAATTCTGCCAGGGAATACTGGACAGGAAATACAAAATATCGCTTATGGCAAATTTCAGGTTTGATTATATAAACGAAACAATCGCGCCGCTCATGAAAAAAGCCGGGTTCAGGCTGCTTAAGTTCGGGCTTGAGTCCGCGAACCAGCATACGCTGGACAGGCTGTGCAAGGGCACGAAAGTAGAGGACATAGAAAAGGGCTGCAGGATAGCAAAAGACGCAGGTATCGGTGTACACCTCACCATAATGGTTGGCTATCCGTGGGAGACAAGGGAAGACGCGATACGCACATATGAAATGGCAAAAAAACTGCTCGACAAGGGGCTGGCAGATATGCTTCAAGCCACGGTCGTTATAGCTTATCCAGGTACGCCTCTGTACGCGCAGGCAGTAGAAAACAACTGGCTGCGGTTTACGCCCGGCGACTGGGAGAAATTCGACATGACAAGGCCGGTTTTCAAGTTCCCCGATATGGAGCCTGCAGATGTAATGAAAATATGCGACGACATTTACAAAGCTTTCATGACGCCTAAATTTTTAATGAGGCAGATAACCGAGATAAGGTCATGGGAGGATTTTGCCTTCCTTTTCAAGGCAGGCAAGGCTGCTATGGGACATATACTTGATTTCAAGAGGGACAGGAAATAATGCGGCTAAAAAAAAGAAGAATTGCGCCATGGCAGGACTGAACACGCCTTTTTTATCAATCATCACCCCGACATTCAATTCCGAAAAAGTAATATGCGACTGCATTGAAGCCGTTGCTTCCCAGGATTATCCAAAAGAAAAATACGAGCTTATCATAATTGACGCAGGCTCAAAAGACAAGACACTTGAAATAGTGAATTCATATAAGGACAGACTTAATATCAGCGTACACGATAACCCGCTGAAAACAGGCGAGGCAGGCAAATCCGTCGGCATTGACAAAGCAAAGGGCGGCATACTCGCTTTTATAGACAGCGACAACATAATGCCGGACAGGGATTTTATCAGTAAAATGCTGGAGCCTTTTGAAAAAGACAGCGGCATTATAGGCACTGAGCCGCTGTATTTTACGTTCAGGGAAAAGGACACGCCTTTAACAAAGTATTTTGCAATGTCGGGCATGAACGACCCGCTTTGCCTTTATATAGGCAACTACGACAGGTACAGCTACATAACAGGCAAATGGACGGGATTCAAGCTGGATTTTAAAGAGGATGAAAAGGCAATAACAATAAAACTTGACGAAAAAAAAATACCGACAATAGGCGCAAACGGCACTTTCCTGCGCAGGGATATGCTGGTAAAGACCAAATACTCGCCGTATATGTTTGACATCGATATTGTGTACGAGCTTGTAAAGCTCGGGTTTGACAGGTTTGTAAAAGTAAAAATCGGCATTGTGCATATTTACTCGAGGGATATGAAGTCGTTTATTAAAAAGCAGCAGCGCCGCATACTGGACTTCCTGTATTTTAACAAAAGCAGGGAAAGGACTTACCCGTGGAGCAAATTCCCGCTTTCGGGCATAATAATATTCAGCATATGCTGTGTTACCATACTACCCCTTCTTTTCCAGGCTGCAGCAGGCTTTGTGAGAAAAAGGCACATTGCCTGGGTGTACCACCCGGTAGTATGCATTGCCACGCTTTTTATTTACGGCATAAGCTTTATAAAAGCTAAATTATTCAGGAACACCGGAATAAAAAGCAGGGACAACTGGTGAGATAGTTTGACCTTCAATTAAAACAATGACGGAGAAAAAATGGAAATAAAAAATGATGAATTCTACAAGACGCTTCTGGATAACCTGAATGACGGCGTTTATTACTGCGACTGGGAAAGAAAAATAACTTATTGGAATAAGGCAGCCGAAAAGATAACAGGTTATACCAGCGAAGAGATAACAGGGACACATTGCTGGGATAATATACTGGTTCATGTGGATTCAAAAGGCGAGAATCTCTGCAAGTCAGACAAGTGCCCTGCAGAGCGGGCTATGCGCGAAAACAAGCTGATTACAGAAGAAATATTTTTAAAACACAAGGAAGGGTACCGTGTACCGGTTTCAACACGCATTTCGCCGATAAGGGACAAAGACGGCAAGGTAATAGGCGCTGTCGAAATATTCAGTAATAATACTGAAAAACTTATTGCCTTCCAAAAAATAGAAAAACTTCAGGCGCTTGCTTTTATAGACGAACTTACCGAAGTCGGCAACAGACGGTATACCGAGATAAGGATACTCACAAAATTCGAGGAGTGGCAGCGACACCCGTGGATGGGAGAGTTCGGCATACTTTTTATAGACATAGATAACTTTAAGAACGTAAACGACAGCTACGGACACCAAACCGGCGACAGGGTGCTGAGATATGTCGCAAAAACAATTGTCGGCAATATTAGGATAGAGGATTTCGTGGGCAGGTGGGGCGGCGAAGAATTCATCGTAATAATATCGAATATCGAAAGCGAAGATCTTAAATCAGTTGCAGAAAAGCTTAGGATGCTTGTAGCAAGTTCCGGCATACCCGGAGATAAAAAGACCATAGGCGTCACAATATCTATCGGCGCCACAATAGCAAGGAAAAATGAGAATATAGCCAGCGTTGTGAGTCGTGCCGACAAGCTGATGTATGACAGTAAAACATCAGGTAAAAACAAGGTTACGATGGACTGAAACCGGAAAATAAAATGTGCAAATGGGACGCTAAAGATTATCAAAAAAACTCAATCTACCAGGAAAAATGGGCAAGGGAGCTTATAGAAAAGGCAGGAATAAAGCCTGGACAGGACATACTTGATATCGGCTGCGGCGACGGCAGGCTGACCGCTGTTATAGCTGAAAAAGCAAAAGGCGGCATAGTGCTTGGAATCGACAGCTCCAGGGAAATGGTGGAACATTGCCAAAAAGTATTTAATAAGAAAAATCTTTCCTTTCTTATTATGAACGCCAAAAGAATAGATTTCAACAACCGGTTTGACCTGATAATATCCAATTCATGCCTTCACTGGGCCATTGACCATAGGAACCTTCTTAAGAGAATACACAGGGCGTTAAAACCAAATGGCGGGATCTTTTTTCAGATGGGCGGCAGGAGAAACGCCCAAAGAATGGTAAACATAGCGGGCCGGACGATAAGGAAGAAACCATGGAAAAAATATTTTAAAGGTTTTTTATTTCCGTGGGGATTTTACGGGGCCGGGCAATACAGAGTGTGGCTGAAAAAAGCCGGGTTTAAAACAAAAAGCGTGAAGATTGTGACAAAAATAATGAAGCAGGATATTGAAGGCATGAAAGGCTGGCTCAGGACAACGTGGCTGCCCTATACGCAAAGGCTTCCGGAAAATTTAAGGAACAGGTTTTTAAAAGAGATGCTGGAAAATTTTATGAAAAGATACAAGCCGGATCCTAAAGGCAAACTGACGCTAATCATGAAAAGGCTTGAAGTAAAAGCACATAAGGCAGGGTAAATATGGCGGTAAAAGAAAAGGACATAATAAAAGCGATAAAAGAATTAAACATTTCGGGCAAGGCATTGTGCATACACTCGTCATTAAAATCTTTCGGCGAGGTTGACGGCGGCGCAAAGACAATAATCAGCGCGTTTTTAAAGGAAAAATGCACCATGCTCGTGCCTGCTTTTTCCGATGTTTTTCAGGTCATGCCTCCTGAAAGCGACAGGCCTAAGCGGAACGGTATAGAATATAACAACGTATTCTGGATAGACAAAAAAAGCAAAGATACGGTTTATAATACCCGGACAAAAGAAATAAACAGGGAAATGGGCGCAATACCGGCGGAAATTATAAAAATGAAAGAAAAGATGAGAGGAGAACACCCGCTTTCTTCATTCGCGGCTATTGGGCCGTATGCAAATGAACTTATAAAAGACCAAAAACCAATGGATGTTTATGCCCCTTTAAGGGAGCTTGCGCTGTTTAACGGCTACATCCTGCTGATTGGCGTGGGCCTCACAAGAATGACGGCTATACACCTGGCTGAGCAGACTGCGGGAAAAAATATGTTTATCAGGTGGGCAAACGGGCCGGACAGAAAAACCATAAGGGCGGAGATAGGCGGGTGCTCCGAAGGATTTGAAAAACTTGCGCCGGTGCTATTGGTGATTGAAAAGAGGACAAAGGTCGGTGAAAGCATCTGGAGGCTTTTCCCTATGTCGGCGTTTTTAAAACGCGCAGCTGCCGCGATTCAATTAAGGCCTGAAATAACCCATTGCGGCAAGCCTGACTGCGTGAGGTGCAACGACATGGCAGCAGGCGGCCCGGTATTATAATTTGGGAAAATAAAAGGAGAAGACAATTGGAAAAAGTGATTTTATTTTTGTTGGCGGCAATTATTTTTATGCTTTTTGTAAATAAAAGCACTGTTAAAGCATCGGAAAACAGCAATGGAAATATTGGCAGGGTTGTCCTTGATTTCGACAAGGGATGGAAGTTTTTCCATGGAGATATTGATAAGGCAAGCGAACCTGGATTTGACGACTCTTCCTGGCGCAAACTTAATGTGCCGCATGACTGGGCCATAGAGGGTCTATATGATACGGATAAACACGGGAAACAGGACAAGCAGGAAATGCTTTATATTGTGAAAGGGCATTGGCTCTGCAAGGAAGGCGACGATATGGCATGGAAGTCGCCGGAATACGACGACAGCGCATGGAGAAAAATTGAGCTGCCGTCCACGTGGAAACACAGTTCAAACAACGGAAGTTTTTACTGGTACAGGAAGGGAATAAAAATTCCGACTTCGCTTAAGGGAAAGAAAATAATAATAAATGCGGGCTTGATATACGACTCGGACGAGACATACCTGAACGGCAAGCTCATAGGCAGCACAGGCACAATGCCGCCTAAATACAGTTCGGCATGGAATTTCTACAGGGAATATGAAGTCAACCCAGATCTTATCAATTACGGCGGGAAAAATATAATTGCAATCAGGGCATATAACGGCGCAGATAACGCCGGCATATGGGGGGACAAACTGGACGACCTTATCGAGGGCCCGTTTAACCGCGGCTCATACGGCGCAAGCGGCAACGGCTATTTGCCGGGCGGTATCGGGTGGTACAGGAAAAAATTCATTGTTCCTGATTCAATCAAAGGCACTGATATAAGCATTGAGTTTGACGGGGTTTACATGGACAGCGATGTATGGATAAACGGCACGCACCTCGGCAATCACCCGTATGGCTTTACAAGTTTCGGCTATGACATGACCAAATATATCAGGTTCGGCGAAGAAAATATAATTGCAGTCAGGGTAAATGTAAAGCAGCCGTGCACCAGGTGGTATTCAGGGGCAGGCATTTACCGGCATGTCAGGCTGGTAAGCGTGCAGCCTTTGCATATAGCAAAATGGGGAACTTATATAACAACACCTGATATTTCTGAAAAAGAGGCGAAAGTCCGCATACAGACCAGCATTGAAAACAGTTCAGATTCAGAGGCTGAATTTACCCTGAAAACCATAATCATCGATAAAAATAACAGTGTTTGTGCCGTTGCAGAAACCAAAGAAAAGATAGGCGCAAAAAGCAATAAGCAAATGGGCCAGGAAGTAATGGTCCAAAAACCTTTGCTCTGGACGCCTGACTCGCCTGATTTATATACGGCTGTTTCGTATATATATAATAATATAGAAGAGACGGACAAATATTCGACGGTTTTTGGCATCAGGTCCCTGGAATTCACAATAGATAAAGGGTTTTTCCTGAATAATAAGCATATAGCCATAAAGGGAGTGTGCCTGCACCATGACCAGGGATATCTGGGTACGGCAATACACAAGCGTTCGGTAGAGCGGCAGGTAGAAATAATGAAATCCATGGGATGTAACGCAATACGTACCAGCCATAACCCTCCTGCGCCAGAGCTTCTTGATGCCTGCGACAAGCTCGGTATGCTTGTGATGGACGAGGCTTTTGATGAGTGGAAGGATAACAAGACACAGTACGGCTACGGATGGTTTTTTGACCAGTGGGCAGAGAGTGATATCAGCAGCATGCTGCTCCGCGACAGGAACCATCCCTGCGTGATAATGTGGAGCATAGGCAATGAAGTACTGGAGCAGTGGACCAAAAATAAAAAGGACGCTTATGACCGCTCGAAAAAACTTTCCGATATCTGCCATAAGATCGACCCGACAAGGCCCGTGACATCGGCGTGCAACGGGCCCGACCAGTCCATGGATACAGGCATTGCCGGGAACCTTGATGTGCTCGGCATCAACTACAATATAAGCGCGTACAAAAAGTATGAAGGCAAAGTGAAATTAATCGGCTCTGAGACGGCTTCGGACGTGAGCTCGCGCGGAGAATATAATCTTTTCCAGGATGAAGAGGACGCAGCAAAGGTTTATACTGAATACAAATCAAATACCCAGTGCTCCTCGTACGATGATTTTGCGCCTGAGTGGGCAATACCTGCATGGCAGTCGCTGAAAACATTAAAAGAGTCACCGTGGGTCGCGGGCGAATTTGTCTGGACAGGTTTTGATTACATAGGAGAGCCGACGCCTTTTGAATGGCCGGCTGTGAGTTCATATTTCGGAATCGTTGACTTATGCGGATTCCCGAAGGACAGGTATTATTTGTACCAGAGCCAGTGGAGCGGCACACCAATGGTGCACATTTTGCCGCACTGGAACTGGAACAAGTTCAAGGGAAAAGAAATCCCGGTTTATGTTTATACCAACTGCGATTCTGCAGAGCTGTTCTTAAACGGGAAATCCCTTGGTGAAAAATATATGAAAGATTCCGCCGACATCAGGCTAAGCTGGCAGGTGAAGTATGAAGAAGGCGAACTTTTGGCTGTGGCGAAAAAAGGCGGCAGGCAAATATGCACAGACAGCGTGAAAACAGCCGGAAAACCAGCCAAAATAGAGTTAATCACTGACAGAAATGAAATATTTGCCGATGGAGAGGATTTATGCTACATCACTACAAGGATACTTGATGCAAAAGGAAATATTTGTCCTGATGCGGATAACAATATAAAGTTTTCAATTGAAGGCAACGGCACAATTGCCGCAACAGGCAATGGAGATGCCACAAATCATGCTTTTTTTAACGCGCATGAATGCAAAGCTTTTCACGGTATGCTGCTGGCAATAATCTGCTCTAATGAAAAACCGGGCGTTATAAAAATCACTGCGTCTGCTTTCGGATTGAAAAAAACTGAAACTACAATACAAACAAAATAATTTAAAACCACAACTTGAAAATTGGTTAATAAAAGAATATACTTATTTTAAATAAAATTGCCGGAATGCAAATTGGAAATTGGCAATCGGCATGGAGGTGCATCATGAACCCTTTGTACATGCTTTCAGGCGAGCACAGGCTGATAGAACAGATCATTCCTGTAATAAAAGAAAAAGTAAAAGAAGTGGGTGAAGGGAAGAAGATACATCCGCCGTTTATTGAAGCGGCTGTAGATTTTTTCCAGGTTTATGCCGACAAAACACACGAAGGAAAAGAGGAGCATATATTATTTAAAGCATTGAAACAGAAGAACATGCTCAAAGAACACGAGAACCAGATGGAATCACTCATAAACGACCATATTTATGCCAGGAAGACGGTAATTAACCTGGTTGCGTCCATAGAAAGGCACAAAACAGGGGACTGGAACGCTTCAAGGGAAGTCGTTGAAAACCTGCGTATACTTACGGAATTCTATCCGAAACATATTGAAAAGGAAGAAAAGAGTTTTTATCCTGCTTCGATGCAATATTTCAGCGAAAAAGAACTTGAGCAGATGCTTGCTGAGTTCTACGAACATGACAGGCAGATGATACATGAGAAATATAATAAACTAATAGTAGGCTTAAAGTAGGTTTTGTATTAAAAAACCTTAATGTAATCACACTGTAATTATTCAATTATTATTGATTAAACAAAGGATAAAATAAGAAAGTTCATGATTTAAGTTAATAACATTGAAAATGTTGATAATATGTTAATAAATAATAAGACCTTAAATGTACATAAAATATAGTTAAAATCACTGCATTTTATCACACCTACAAAAAAATCGAAAAAATCCATTGACAAAAAAGCTCCAATTGAGTATAATTCTTTTACAAGGAATAGAAGCGACAGAAGTAAATGAAAGCATAGTGTAACAGAGTATAAGAGACTAAAAAATATTACAGGAGAAATTTTTGATGAAAGAAGATTACCCTGATATTTTGACAGTGAAAGAAGTAGCGAAATATTTAAAAATGAAACCTGTTACAATTTATAAGCTGTCAAAAGAAGGCAGGATACCGGCTTTCAGGGTCGCTTCTTTCTGGAGATTCAAAAAAGAACTTATAGATAAATGGGTAACAGAGGAATCAAGGAAGAACTTAAGCTCATATAACGAACCCGGTAACGGCGTGTAAGCCGAATCCCGGGTTTTTTATTTTATTGGGATTTGTATTTATTGTATTTTATTAATACTCCATAGACGGAGGAGAAATGGAAACAGGATTTGGCAGTAGCAGAATAGTAAAAAAGCTGTCAATTGGATTAATAATCTTCATATCTATAAGTCTATTCGCATCTGCAAATCTCAGCGCAACATATTTCCTTAGAGGGTTAGTATATAATTATGATAATACGTCAGGGACCGCGGCTACTGCAAATAGTTATGCCGGGCTTATTGCGTATAGGTCGGGCATAACAGGGCAGATAGGTATTCAAAATCAAGGCCCGGGATCATTTCCAGCTCAAATTTATCCTGCCGGGTATACTCCCGGAGACCCGGCGTATTTTTTCTCTGATGTAGGGTCTTACCAATGGACCACGTCAGAAAATACGGGACAAACAGTAATAGCAATATCTGAAGTTTATAACGGCCAATTTGGATGGACAGGCAGTTCGTATGTCGGAGCAAGGATGGCTGTAATATCATCAAGCGACATAATTAATTCAAAAACAATCATGCCGGACATGGAAATACAATTAATCCCGGCGCCTGTTACACAAACAGCAAGTTACTACTATATTACCCTCACATGGACAGGTATGACCAATGACCCTGACGGCCTGATACAAAGCTACACTGTGTTCAGAAGCAATTCAGCCGCAGGTACATATACGGCCCTTACATACACACCTGCACAGATTGCAGGCGGGCAGGTGTTATTTACAGATGCCACAGTTTCACCTGGGAACACTTATTACTATAAAATAGGCGTCAATTATACCTGGGACGGCAGCGGCAATACAGTACCATATTATACAAGTGATGGATTGTCGGCTTATACTGCGGTTACCACAAAAACTATCAGCACTTCTGGATTGGACTTTATACCAAATTCACCTTCAAGCCCTATTACACTCAGCACAGGGCAATCAATAAGCGTTATTTTTCAGGTATTTAATGTATCCGGGGAAACAATAAATAATGTCACGCCATCCCAGCTTACAATAACCGGAACAAATTCAAATGCAATCACTCTTTTGGCAGGCCCCATGCCGCCTTCTATTGCTTCACTTAGTTCAAGCGGATATTTCACATGGACTTATTTGGCGAATGCAAGCGGAACAGTGACGGTATCCGGAAATGCGAGCGGTACTGGCAGCGTAAGTAATACTTTATATGCGTCTATTGGAGCGCCTTCAAGTCAAATCACCGTAGTTACCGCTACATCTCTTACGGCTCAGACAAACTCGGCTCCAAGCGCGCCTTCAAATGCTTCAATAGGCCAGATAATTACTGTTTCAATGACTGTTACAAACAATGGCCAGGCAAATTCAGACAACACCCAGGGCTTTATAAAGGTAGTAGGATTACCTGGCACAATAACCTATACAGCAGTTAACGCGCTTTCGACTCCTATTGTTTCGTCAATATCGGGATACGGCGGCACATACACGTATGTGTGGACATATTCAGCGACAGGAGCAGGGACAGTATATTTCAGCTGTTATGCGCAGGGCACGGACCATAACTCGTTAGCGTTGGTAAATTCCAATTTTTCTCCCAGCGCAAACACCGTCATCCAGACGCCTGCCACACTGTCATCATCGATTGCCGTACCTGCTGATGTGAGCCAGGGACAGATAATCACTGTTGTCATGACTGTGAATAACTCAGGACAGGCTGCCGCAAACAACATAAACCTTACGATGAACACCAGCGGACCGGGCAGCGTAATAGCGCAAACCACGCCTGTGATAACCGCAGTAAACGGTTCCCAGAATTTTACATGGACATATTCTGCCTCGGGCACAGGCACAGTAAATTTCAGCGGGTTTGCGTCAGGGACCGATGCCAACTCAGGACTTGCGGTCCATTCAAATTCCACCAATGTGAATACCCTGGAGCAAAGCGCCATGAGCCTGCTGGCAGGAGCGTTTTTTATTGCGCCCGGACAGGTATCAATAGGCCAGATTATAACAGTTATCATGAGTGTTACGGACCAGGGCGCTGCAGTCGCGGAAAACGTATCGCCTTTGCCTTTTCTGCTGGGGATTTCCAACCCCGGAACAGTAATACCTATTTCAGAGCCAAACCCTACTGTTGTCAGCATAGGCGGCAACAGTGTATATGATTTTATTTGGACGTATTCCGCAAATTCTTCGGGCAGCACCACTTTCTCAACGCTTGCGACAGGTACAGATTTAAATTCCGGCATTGTGCGGAACTCAAATGTCGCGACAACAGCATCGCTGCAGATCGTCGGCGCTGCGAGCCTGCAGGCATCAGCCGCAGTGTCCCTGCCCACGATTTCTACCGGGCATGTACTTACAGTATGGCTCACTGTCACAAATACAGGGCAGGCAGCCGCAAATAACGTAAGTCCAAGCGCCTTTACATCAGGTACGGCATTTTATACACTGCTTACAAGCCCGGCGCCTACTTCAATAATAGGCGGCGGATCAGCAACATTTATGTGGACATACTCCATGACAGGCGGAGGACTGTTTAATTTCCAGGCAAGCGCTTCAGGAATAGACGCAAACAGCCAGGCAGTGGTCCAGTCAGGCGCCGCGACGGCCTCGGCTAGTGTGCAGAACGCGGCGCAGCTTGCGTCCTCGATTTATGTAAAGCCTGCCATTACAGGAGTAAACTGGGTGATGACCGTGACCATGTCGGTAACAAACACCGGCCAGGCTTCAGCAAACGGCGTGGCGCCGCAGCTGATAGCAACTGGAACAGGAGGCGGAAGCGTAATCCAGCTTACGCCTGTCCCGACAACCACAACTCTTTCAGGCGGGAGCTCATGTGTATTTACCTGGACATATTCGGCAACTTCAACCGGTACCATATATTTCTCGGGAGATGCCACCGGTACGGACGGCAATGATGGTGACGCAATAGCCTCGAACATCACATATACGGCAGAATATATACAGTCGCCTGCAGTGATAAATTCCGCGATTTCGCTTATACCAGGCACAATATCCAGCGGCCAGTTATTCACGGTAATAATGACCGTCACAAACTCAGGGCTTGCCACGGCCAATAACGTGAAGCCGACTGCCCTGACTCCATTCGGCAGCGGCTCAAACCAGGAAGGGCCATCGCCTGCGGCAGTGAATATCACGGGAGGCGCGTCGGCAAGCTTTACATGGACATTTTTATCGCTTGGGCCTGCGGGAACAATAGCATACTCTGGCGGCGCGCATGGATATGACAACCTTACGGGCCTGGACATATACGCCGGCCCGAATATTTCAAATTTTTATATTGTGGTTTCAGGCGCGCAGCTTTACGCGAGCATAGCTGTCACGCCTACCTCGGTCAATGAGGGCTCGGTTATAACTGTAATAATGAGCCTTTCAAACGGCGGTACGGCAAACTGCGTGACAGTAACCCCTATACCTTCGTCTATCGGCTGGACAGGCAACGGCGGGTTCCTTGAGCTTGCAGGGCCCTTGCCTGCGTCCCTGACCGTGACAGGCGGAGCCACATCATATTTCACATGGACATATTCATGCGTCGGCGTAGGGTCGGGAATTTTCACAGCAGAGGCCCAGGGTTACGACCAGAACACAGGGAGCCTTGTAACGTCAAACCTCGGCGTTTCAAACTGGGTGCTTGTGCAGACAAGGGCAGTGCTTGTGGCATCGGCAAGCGTATTCCCGGCTTTTGTAGACGCGAACCAGCAGATGATAACCGTAATTCTTACCGTAACAAATACCGGCGAGGGCGAGGCAGATGATGTAGTACCTGTTGGCCCCGGACTGCAATTCACAGGAGGAGGCAATGCCACGCTTTTCAGCGGGCCATCGCCTGCGTATGTCACCATAACCCCGGGAAGCAGCGAGTATTTCACATGGAATTATGAAGCCCAGACTCAGGGCAATGTTACTTTTACAATGAGCGCCAAGGGTACGGATAAGAACTCAGGCACCACAGTAAATTCAAACTCGACAACGACGACAGCCGTCACAATACAAGATCCGCCAAACCTCACAATCAGTATTATATCGGCAACCCCGGCTGCTATCGATGTAAACCAGCTGATAAACGTTGTTGTTACCGTAAACAATAATGGGCAGGCATCGGTCAACAATGTTTTACCAAACATCACCGTAGTGCCGGTTACAGGCGGCGCTGTGAGCCCTGTGTCAACCCCGACACCCGGAACATTCAATGGTTCCGGCACCCTGACTTTCACTTATGTTTACTCAGGCCAGTCACCAGGCACCCTTGTTTTCTCAGGCAATGCTTCGGGTACAGACGCGAACACCGGATCCAATATTTCATCAAACTATCTGGCCTCATCCACTGTTACTGTGCAAACAAAGGCAGCGCTAAACACAGTCATAAACGGCGTGCCTCCTATAATAGCTTCAAACCAGACATTGACGCTTTACATGACCGTCTCAAACACGGGACAGTCAGCGGCTGTTAATGTAGCGCCATCTGCTATAGTAATAGACGGCACAGGCTCAGCATCCGCGGCCAAACTCACAGGACCTGTAACTTCGCCGCAGACAATCGCAGGCGGGACATACGGTGTCTTTACATGGACATACCAGATGACAGGTGTCGGTTCAGTACAGTTTACAGGCAGCGCCTCAGGCACTGACCAGGATTCAAGCTCGGTGGTCTCATCTGTGGAGGCTGATTCCAATATTATAAGCGTACAGACGCCGTCGCCCATATTAAGTTCCTCGATATCCATATCAAACAGCGTGGTGTCTGTCGGACAGCAGATGACGGTGATAATGACAGTCACAAATACCGGCGTTGTTTCAGGCACTACATCGCCTGACACAAACCTGACCATAGTGCCGTCAGGCGGAGGCAACGCGACAAAACTCACGAGCGTCCAGCCTTCAAGCGCGATAATAGCGCCATTAGGCGGGGCCGCAAGCTTTACATGGACATATTCGGCGTCCGCGAGCGGGTCAGTGCAGTTCTCGGCAAACGCTTCTGCCCCGGAAGGCAACGGGTCGCACACTGCCTCGATTTCCCAGAGCATGACGATACAGAGCATACCGACACTCACGATATACTTTCAACCTTTGCCGGCTTCAATTGACATGGGACAGGTGCTTACCGTCGTAATGACCGTGTCAAATATCGGGCAGGCAGCTGCAACCGGTATAGTTCCGAACAAGTACAGCAGCAACTGGTTCACAAAATACGGCACTGGCGACGCGACGCTCATATCAGGGCCAATGCCTGCGTCTATTACGGTCGCGGGCGGAGGTACAAATTATTTCACATGGACATTGTCGCCGGATTTAAACGGAAGCATATATTACCAGGACGACGTGACCGGGTATGACGTAAATACCGGGCAGCCAATAAGTTCAATTTCGGCAGACACAACAACCATCGCAATACAGTCGCAGGCGAGCCTGGCTGCACAGTTTCTTGCGATGCCTACATCGCTTGAAATTGGACAGGCGTTTACAGTCGAAGTCTCGGTTACAAACAACGGGCAGGCACAGGCATCGAACGTAACGCTGCCTACTTTCCTGTCGAATATCGGCAATGCCGGCGCTTTATGGTCATCGGGCCCGGTTCCCGTATCCACTGTGATTCCGGGCGGAACCTCGCAGGTATTTACATGGATGTACTCTGCCTCAGGCGACGGAACAATACAATTCTCAGCTTATGCCCAGGCAACAGAGCAAAATACGGGAAGTACAATATACTCCAACCTGATACTGGGTCCGCAGATCTTTGTGCAAAAGGCAGCGGCGCTTGTGTCAGGCATACAGGCGACGCCGACCCAGGTGAGCGAAGGAAAAATTATTACAGTAGTCATGACAATAACAAATACAGGAGGCTCCTCGGCCCAGCAGGTATCACCGTCGGCAATGACGGTCGCGGGCAGCGGCTCGGTGGCGCTGTTGTCGTCACCGACAGCATCGGCTTTCACTATACCGGGATTCTCAAGCGTATCACTGACATGGACATATTCAGCTACGGGCTTTGGAAACGTGACATTCTCGGATTTCGCGCTCGGCATTGACGCCGACACGCAGACAAATATCTCAAGCACAGGCACGCTCTCAAACAGCGTCAGCATACTTCGCGCCGCAGTGCTTAATATTACGTCTTTTATTGCGGCGCCATCCTCGGTAAGCGTGGGACAGCAGATAACAGTGACAATGATCGTGTCAAACTCAGGCGACGGGATAGCGGCGGGAGTGGCTCCGGTACCGCTTGCTTACTCAGGCACGGCCAGCATAGCGCTGTCGTCGTCTACTACAGGCAGTTTCAGCTTAAGCCCGCTCGAAAGCCAGTCCTTTGAATGGATTTATAATACTTATGGGCCGGGCGCGCTTACTTTCACGGGACAGGCCACAGGCACTGACGTCAATTCGGCAAGCACCATATTCTCGGGAACAAGTAACAGCGGCCCTGTAACAGTGCAGGCCCCGGCGTCGCTGAGCGCTTCATTCCTGGGCCTGCCTCCAATAGTTTCAACAGGACAGGCAATCACCCTTGTCATGAACGTCACAAACTCAGGACAGGCATCTGCAATCAATGTGCTGCCTGAATTGCCGGTGCAGGCAGGAACAGGTTCTTTCAGCCTGACAACCCCGCCTGCTGCGTACACTATTGCAGGCAATTCGGCATACGCATTCACATGGATTTACAGCGGAGGCACACCGGGCAATTTATCGCTCACATCAAGCGCGCAGGGAACTGACGCGAACAGCGCTAATATCGTAAGCTCCAACCAGGCAGGCACAGCTGTCATTACAGTGCAAAACAACTCGGCGCTGTCCGCGGAAATATGGGGAGCTGATTTTATATCAAACACAGGAGCTGTTTACACCCTGTACATGACTGTCACAAATACAGGGCAGTCCACGGCAAACCTTGTGTCAGCGGCAGTGAGCTGGCAGTCTATTTTAGGCAACGCTACTATTAATATATTAAGCGGGCCTTCACCCGCAGCAGTAAGCATTACCGGCGGTTCAGAAAAAACATTCTCGTGGACTTATGACGCATCAAGCGGAGGAATAGGCACGATAGCATTCTCGGGTTTTGCCGCAGGCACTGACGCAAACAGCCTTATGCCTGTAACTGCCACGGCGCTTGTTAACCCGGTGCAGTCAATAGTAAGAGCACCTGCACCGCAGCTCAGCCTGCCTGTTTTAACCGCGATACCTTCCCAGGCAAGCGTTGGACAGGTGATCACCGTCATAATGGGTGTTACAAATATTGGCATTTCAGATGCGGTTGGAACAACTGCTTCTGCAGGCATTGCAGCAGGCACAAATGCGGTTCAAATCGGGCCTACACCTACAGCCGTCACAATACCTGCAAACGGCGGATACGCAACTTTTACCTGGACATTCTCTGCAAGCGCGGCAGGTTCGGTAATATTTACGGCAAGCGCATCAACTAACGGCTCACTCAGCGGACAGGCAAGCAGCAATGCCGTCACAATACAGCTGGATCCTGTGCTTACCATAACAATGAATTCTGTTGTGCCCCAGATATCCACAGGGCAGGTGATTACCGTAGTAATGAATATAGCAAATTCAGGCGGCGCAATTGCTGACAATGTGCTGCCAAACCTTGTGGCCGAGGGCGACACTGAAAGCCTTACCCAGTCTTCACCGTCGCCTTCCACGGTAAATATCCCGGGTAGCGGCGGAAGCGTGAGCTTTACATGGACATACAGCACGACAGGGAACGGCACGGTAAATTTCCTAGGACAGGCCACGGGCACTGACGCAAATTCAGGCGCGGTTTTAAGCCCTGTTCCACAGCCGACAAATAACACAATAATACAGAGCCCGACAAACCTCGCGGCGCAGGTATCAATGCCGGCGACGGTGAGCCTGGGCCAGCAGTACGTAATATATATGACGGTGACAAACAACGGACAGGCAAACGCGATAGCGGTAGCGCCCGCAAACCTGGTGCCGAGCACAGGCGCGGGCGTCGGCACGAGCATCAAAGTCATTGGGCCGCAGCCGCCGAACGCGAATATCAACGGCGGCGCATCCGAAGTGTTCTCGTGGACATATTCGGCGACCGGTACCGGCAGCATCACATTCACAGACACTGCGTCAGGCTCTGATTTTAACTCAGGCATACTAATGACAAGCCCTGTAACATCGGCAAACATACTTGTGCAGAAAAGGGTAGCGCTGTCGGCAAGCATCAGCGCTTTGCCGGATATTGCAAAGACAGGCGGCAGTATCACGGTCGTTGTGAGCGTGACAAACGGCAGCGGAAGCGCGACTGCGGATAACGTAAGCATTACGCCGCAGGAACTAACACAGATAATTACAGGAGCCGCGAGCGCTGTCGTATCCGCGTCTCCTTCTCCTGCAGCCGCGAATATCGCGGGCAACACCACGCAAACATACACATGGGTATACACGACAGGCTCAGGCATAGGAACGATAGCTTTCAGCGGCCTGGCCATAGGTACCGACGCAAACGCAGGATGGCCGGTGCAGAGCCTGCCTGCCCTTAGCAACAGCGTGGGCGTGACCCCGAGCGCAAACCTGATATCACAGTTTATCATTCCGGTGGGCCAGGTGAGCGTCGGCGAGGTTATCACGGTAGAAATGTCTGTCACGAACAACGGCGGCGGTATAAGCAACACCACGAACGCGAGCGCGCTTACATTATATAACGCGGGCAGCGGAAACGCGCAATTCACCGGAGGGCCCGTGCCTTTCAATATAAATATGGGGCCCAACATATCGCAGATATTTATATGGACATATCAGGCTTCATCCGCAGGCACTATATATTTCTCGGGCAACGCTTCGGGGGCAGACAGCATATTCGGCGCCATATCTTCGCCTTTGAGCAGCAGTCCTGCGATAGTAATACAAAACGCGTCAAGCCTCGGGGCAACAATAACCTCAATGCCGGCGCAGGTATCCACGGGACAGCTTATAACCGTAATAATGTCCGTCACAAATAACGGCGGCGCGACAGCAACAGGCGTGCTGCCTGTAACGCCCAGCGCAATAGGCTCAGGCGCAGTGAGCCTGTCTACCACGGCATCGCCGCAGACCATTGCCGCAAACACATTTGCGGATTTCACGTGGACATATTCTGCGGCAGCGGGAGGCACGGTGTCCTTCACCACGTCTGCCTCGGGCACCGATGTTAACAGCGGCGCCACGGTAAGCAGCCCGGCTGTTACGACTTCAAATGTAATTATACAAAACGCGGCAGACCTTGCAGCGCAGATTTCAGGCCCGGCTGTCATCGGTACCGGCAGCACATTCACCATGTACATGACAGTGACAAACACAGGGCAGGCATCTGTTACGGTCACAAGCGCCACGCTTTCAGGGTCCATAACAGCCGGAGGGACTTTGTCAAATATATCAGGGCCCATGCCGGTAACGGTTACTATACCTGGAGGCTCATCAGCCACGTTCTCATGGACATACCTGGCTACAGGGAACGCGACCATGCAGTTCACCGGAAGCGCGCAGGGCACCGACGTAAACTCGGGCCTGTTAAAGACTGTTTCGCCTGCTGCTTGCACTGTAGTTGTGCAGACGCCTGAACCGCAGTTCCCGCTGCCTTCGCTTGTTGCAATACCTTCGCAGGCAAGCGTGGGCCAGATAATAACCGTGGTACTTGGTGTGACAAACAACGGCCTGGCCACTGCGGTAAATACGAGTCCGACAGTAAGCGTGCAGTCGGGAAGCGCGCTTTACCTCACAGGGCCCCTGCCTGTGACAAGCACAATAGCGGCAAACGGCGGTTACGGGACATTCACATGGACCTACTCTGCAAACGCTGCAGGCAACGTGATATTCACGGCGTCAGCCGCATCGCTGGGTTTTGCCAGCGGTATGGCAACAAGCAATATCGTACTTGTGCAGACGACACCGGTCATAAACATTTCTTACCAGCCGATACAGTCGCCTGTTAGCGTGGGACAGCAGATAACCGTAATAATGAGCATTTTAAATTCACAACAGGCAACTATATCAAACGTGTCTCCTGTACTTACGGGACAGGGTGATACTGCGGGACTGGGCTATGTTTCGGGGCCTACTCCGGGATTTGCGACCCTGCAGGATGCAGCATCGGCAAACTTCACATGGATATATAATATAATAGGAAGCGGCACAGTTAATTTCTACGGCCAGGCAGCAGGTACGGACGTGAATTCAGGCCAGGCAATAAGCGCACAGCCTGTCCAGACCAGCAATATAATACTTCAGACACCGGCTGCTCTTTCAAGCAGCATAATACTGCCTGCCACAACAAGCCTCGGACAGTGGTACACAGTCTATATGTCGGTCACAAATACGGGCCAGGCACTCGCGAACTTTGTCGCGCCAGGAAACCTGTTCCTGTCAGGCGTAGGTACCACAGTAAAAGAGGCAGGCCCGTCGCCTGAAGCCGCAAGCATATCAGGCACTGCGTCGGCAATATTCACATGGACTTATTCGGCATCAGGCACAGGCAATATAACATTCACTGGCAATTCACAGGGCATTGACGCCAACTCCGGCAATATAATAACCAGCTCGACAGCTGTGAGTTCACTGCTTGTGCAGAAGAAGACGGCGCTAGCAGTGAGTATCAATGCGCTTCCAAACCCGGCAAAAACAGGAGATGTACTGACTGTTGTTGCGGCTGTGACAAACGGCTCAAGCTGCGCGCAGGCCGACAATGTAAGTATCACGCCGCAGGATCTCGGCAAATTCATAAGCGAAGCTACAACGGCTTCCATATTATCTCCGCCTTCGCCTTTGAACCTTACTATTACAGGCGGGAACACCGGCTATTTCACGTGGACATACCAGCTGGGATCCGGGGTCGGCAGCATAAGCTTTACAGGCACAGCGCTTGGATTGGACGACAATACAGGGTTTAATATCACAAGCACGGCGGCACAGAGCAACACGGTTACAGTGCAGGCAAGCGCGGCCCTGGTAAGCCAGTTAATTGTTCCGGTTACGCAGGTATCGACGGGTGAAATTATAACATTATATTTATCGGTTACAAACTCAGGTGGAGCAACAAGCAACTCTACAAATGCAAACGCGCTTGCGCCGTATTATTCCGGCGGGGCAAGCGTGTCAAGCGCAGGTCCTGTATCGCCGCAGAATGTGAGCCTGGTGCCCGGAGCGGCAACAGTATTTACGTTTATTTTTAACGCGAATAACGCCGGTACCGTATGGTTCTCAGGAAACGCATCAGGCACAGACGTTTTATTCGGTACTATAAATTCGGCAATTACAAATACCCAGGCAATCACAATTCAAAACGCTTCGGGACTCACTGCGGCAATGTTCGTGACGCCCACCACGGCAAGCATTGGCCAGTTTATTACGGCTTATGTTGACGTGACGAATACAGGAGGGGCAACGCTTGCATCCACCAGCCCGATTACCCCGAGCGCGGCCGGAAACGTACTCATCCCGATATCAGGGCCGACGCCTTTGAACGCGAACATATCCGGCGCCGCAGGCCAGGTGTTCCAGTTCACATACAGCGCAAACGCGTCAGGCACTGTATCGCTGACAGGCCTTGTCACAGGCATTGATGCGAACAGCGGCGTGACAAAGACAGCATCCATAACAGCGAACAGCGTGACGGTGCAAAACGCGGCAGCGCTCAGCGCCAGCCTCTGGGACAGGGACCTTGTCTCAAACACAGGCACGGTTTACAGCGTGTATATGACCGTCACAAACACAGGCGGCACTGCAGCAAATAACGCGACCGGGAACCTGAGCTGGCACCAGGTGGCAGGCAATGCCGTGATTGCGATACTCAGCACGCCTGCCAATACAATCATTAATCCGGGAAGCATGGCCACATTCACGTGGACATACAGCGCAAACGGAAACGGAACAATAGCTTTCACAGGCTTTGCGTCAGGCACTGACGCAAACAGCCTCGTACAGGTGACGGGCACAGCAGGCGCGACAGCTGTACAGGAAGTAGTGCAGAGCGCTGCGCCTGCTTTTACACTGCCTGTAATAACCGCATATCCCGGACAGGTGAGCGTGGGCCAGATAATAACCGTGATCATGGGCGTAACAAACATAGGATTGTCCGACGGGGTCAACACTACTCCTACTGCCAGCGTGTTTTCAGGCAACGCAGTTTACCTTACGGGACCAGTGCCTGTTACAGGTACAATAGCGGCAAACGGAGGGTATGGAACATTTACATGGACTTATTCGGCAAACGGCGCAGGCAACGTAATATTTAGCGCAGGCGCATCATCGCTTGGAGTGGCAAGCGGCACGGGCACAAGCAACAGCGTAACAATACAAAAGGCGCCGGTTATAAGCATAAGCTACCAGCCGCTGATTACGCCTGTAAGCGTGGGACAGCAGATCACGGTAATAATGAACATATTAAATTCCGGCGACGCGACGGCCGCATCAACTATCCCTGTACTTACCGCGCAGGGTGACTCGAGCAGCCTGAGCATAGTAGGAGGAGGGCCCTCTCCTTCGTCAGCGGCAATAGCAGGCGGGGCAACAGCCTCGTTCACATGGATTTATAACACTGTAGCAAACGGCACGGTGGATTTTTATGAACAGGCTTCAGGCATTGACTCCAATTCAGGCGTCACAATCACGGCGCTGCCTGCTACAACGACCAGCATTGCGATACAAAACATAGCGGCCCTTGCATGCCATATATCCCTGCCGCAGACAGTAAGCATAAGCCAGCTGTATACGGTATATATGACTGTCACAAATACAGGCGGCGCGACTGCAAATGCCGTGGCTCCTAACCCGCTGGTATTGTCGACAACAGGCGGCTCAAGCATAAAGGCCACAGGGCCGGTGCCTGCAAGCACCGCAATACCCGGCGGGGCATCCGCGACATTCACATGGACGTATTCCGCGTCAGGAAGCGGAAACCTGACATTCAGCGGCACTGCATCCGGGACAGACGCGAATTCCGGCGCGCTTATGACAAGCCCTTCGGACATAGAGCCGCTTACGGTGCAAAAAGACGCATCGCTGTCCGTGGTATTTACCGCAAGCCCGAGCCCTGCAAGGACAGGCTCGTTAATAACAATAGTAGCAGCTGTTTCAAACGGTGTAAACTGCGCAACTGCTTATGATGTTAGCATTACGCCGCAGGCTCTCGGCACAATAATAACAGGAGGGGTGAACTCCACGGTTGCCACGCTGCCTTCTCCTGCATCGTCTACAATTACCGCCGGCAATACCGCATACTTCACATGGACTTATAACGCAGGCAACGGTATAGGCAATATAACGTTTACCGGCACAGCAATAGGCACAGACGCAAACCTGGGCATAGCGGTATCAAGCGGTGCAATGACTCAGAGCAACACAATTGCAATAATGGACAGCGCCAATCTTGTGAGCTCGGTGATACTGCCTGTAACGCAGGTCAGCATAGGCGAAATAGTAACCGTGTATATGTCTGTCACAAATAACGGCGGGTCAACAGGCAACTCTGTGAACGCGGTCATGACAAATATTTACGGCACAGGTTCGATCAACGGGCCGCTGTCAGGGCCCTTGCCGCAGAATATAAGCCTCGTCGCGGGTGCCGGCACCGTATTCACGTTTACGTACAGCGCAAACGGATCGGGTGTCGAGTACTTCAGCGGAAACGCTACGGCAAGCGACTCGACTTTTGGCACTATAAACTCTGTTACAACAAACAGTGCAGGGCTGACAATCCAGAATGCGGCGGCATTGTCGGCAAGCTTCCTGGCACTGCCTGCAAACGCGAGCATAGGCGAGCAGATACAGGTAACAATGAGCGTGACAAATACAGGCGGGTCAGCGGCGAATAATGTACTGCCGGTAACGCCGAGCGTGTCAACAGGAACAGGGTCAATGACAATATTGACGCCGCCGATAGCGCAGACGATAGCAGCCGGCGGGCACGCGTTGTTTGTATGGACGTTCAGCGCGCAGGGCTCTGGGAATGTGGTATTGACAAGCAACGCGTA
>Ga0335078_10002048_pt1 | contig 30542 bp, 28 predicted proteins | sample Lox_Sample_32_FD_206711 | JGI IMG/M metagenome (GOLD analysis project Ga0335078, IMG submission 206711) | Soil microbial communities from Loxahatchee National Wildlife Refuge, Florida, United States - Lox_Sample_3.2 | ecosystem: Environmental > Terrestrial > Soil > Wetlands | place: USA... | reverse complement strand
CCATGGCGATGAAGTCATGACTGGACTCCACCAGCGAAGCCAGTTTGCGCTGTTCGTCCTCGGCTTGTCTGCGGGCGCTGATGTCGAGAAATGTCACCACCGCTCCGACGATTTTGCCCTCCTTTACCACTGGATAGGATGAATACTCTGCGGGAACGCAGGTGCCGTCACCGCGCCACAGCACTTCGTTGTCGACATGCGAAACCTTCCCATTGAGAACCGTTTGAAACAGCGGACATTCCTCGGCTGGGTAAGGTGTCCCGTCCACGCGCGTATGATGCGTGAGGGCATGCATATTGCGCCCCAGTATCTGCTCTTGCGTCTCGTATCCGAGCATGTGCAAGCCGGCTCGATTGGCGAACGTGCAGTTACCCTGCGGATTAATTCCGAAGATCGCCTCGGCAGTCGAGTCGAGCAGCAGGCGCACCCGCTCGTCGCTTTCCACCAGCGCCGCCTGCGCCCGCCGGCGGCCAACAAACAATCCGAGGCTGCCTGCCACCGAGCCGAGCGCTTGCATGGCCGCATCCTTCATCGGATTGCTGGAACATACCATCACCACGCCTTCCACGCGATCCTCGAGCATTAGTGGCTGACCGGCAAATGCCACCGTGCCGACTCGCCGCATCCATTCCTGGTCGCCCAGGATCGGGTCGTCCTGGATCGCGTTCGTCAAGTAAGGTCTGGCTTGCTCGGCAATCTTCCCCACCCGGAAGCGCCCCACCGGCACACGTTCATAACCTTTTAAAGTGGCATGAATTCCAGCGCTGGCCTTCAGCTCCAGAACATTCCGTTCTCCGTTCAGAGTCCAGATTCGGACCAGCGTTGCATCCAGTGACCGGCAAATGATTTCCACGGAGTGCTGCAGCGTTTCCTCCAAGTTGTCCGACTGCGAGAGTGCGACCGCGATGTTCGCGCCCAAGTTGGCGAGTTGGTCCTGCTCGGCCAGTTCGTCCGTGCTTTCGGCCACGCGCGCTTCGAGCTTGCGCCGTGCCTCCTTGAGCTCGGCTTCCGTTCGGAGCCGGATGGCCACTTCCCGCGCCAACGATTCGCTGACCCGTTCTTGATCGTGCAGAGCGCGTTCGGCGCCCCGGAAAATCGACACCATGCTGCTTAGCAGGCCCGCCAAAAGGAAAACGTCCGCGAGGATTTCTAGCGCATGCGACATGCAGTTGATGCAGTCGAAGTACTCTGCCGACCACGGCACATACGCCAGAAGTGCGAGAGTGCTAACGATCAAGTACAACATCAACCAATGCTCGAAGCTGACCGACTTCCAGCGGGCCTTGCGCCAATGTCCGACGGTCGCGATCCCGTAGAACACACCCGCCAGCATTTCCCCGGCGCGAAATAACGGAAAGCCTGGATAGTATTGGAGCGGCAGGGGAGCGAACTGCAGAATGGTGAAGGTCGCCAGGATAAGCACGCTCGCGGCTAGATAGAGAGTCCGCCCGGGGTGTCTCGTAAGCTTTAACTCGGAACGTTCATAGTCCCACCCGAGAAGCCTTCCACAAATCAACAGAGACAAGAAAAGGTCGGATATGTATCCGCTCCAGGAGATCAGCCCGAGCAAATACGGAGGGTCGCAACCGGCGCAGGCTGGCGAGGTGACTATGGCGTGGAATCCGTCCGATACCCCAGCGGCGAGAAACCCCACTCCCAACAGGAAATATGCGATGGACTTCTGCGCATGGTAGCGTACCAGCGCGACCCCCCCGATCAGGAGCGCAAATAACGTCGCGCTCGACTCGAGCAAAGTGTGAATCCATTCGTCGCCCCTCCAGGCCAGCTTGGTCGAAGGGAAACTTGCGGCGACTAGTCCGAGCATGAGCGAAACGTAGATGATGTTGCGACGCCGTGCCGGGCTCGCGCTCCAAACCCTCATCAACGGCCTTATCGGCTGGGCCCACTGATCCTTGAGGTGCAGCGCGGTCCTTCCCCGGCGGCCAAGGCGAGCGCAGGTTGCATTCGCGGGGCACGAGTCGCAAAATAGAAACATCGTGCTGTATCGCAGTCTTCCCGCACTATTCCTGAGCGCAGCGCTCGGATGCGCGCCCGCCGCGTCGTTGGATGCGGCCGGCGTTCCGAATTTTCACCAGGTGAACGAGCATGTCTATCGCGGTGGACAGCCCGTTCGAAACGGCTGGAGCAGCCTGGCGAATCTGGGCATCAAGCTGGTAATCGACCTCCGGCCCGCCACCGAGCATCCGGTCCAGGCTGAAGAGCAGGCCGTCCGGGCGGCCGGGATGCGCTATTTGAACGTGCCGATGAAGGGCCTCGGCGCTCCTGGCGGCGCGACGGTGCTCAGGGTGCTCGCGCTCATGAACTCGATCTCAGATGGATCCGTGTTCGTGCATTGCAAGCGTGGCGCCGATCGCACCGGCACGGTTGTGGCGTGCTACCGAGTCCTGCACGATCACTGGCAGAATCGCAAGGCGCTCGAGGAAGCGCGCTCCTACGGCATGTATCCGATCGAGCGTGGCATGATGCACTATATTTTGAATTTCGATCCCGCGCTTATGCCGCTCGCTGCGAGCACCGTTGCGGCGTCGTCCGCGGATCAACCGTAATTCCCCTGTCGCAATGCTCACCATCCCCGGACTGGAAACGGCTGATCGAGGCCCCGCGGCAAATCTGTCCGGATGGCCTCTAACCACCGGCGACTTTGAGGGCGCGGCGCAATGCAGCAACCGGTTGCCGCTCGGAAGGGATAGCCGGCTCGCCAATCGACTTTCTTACTTGTGCAGTTGCTCTCCAACGTGATCGGCAAGTCTTTGCCATCGATCCTGTATTTCGCCGTGAACGCCCAGGTGTTAGCCCGCGACTTCTTGCGGCCCGATAGCCGCGTGCTCGCCGTCCTCCGGAATATAGAGCACCTCCGGAATTGCATTCGCTGAGGTTTGCAAATACGCTATTAAGTGGCGTGACATTCCGGTTATCCATTGCATTTACTGCCGGGCTTGTCGCGTGCGCGCAGCAGACGAACTCCGACTCGATTCCCACCGCTGCCCTATTTGGGCGTGTGGTCAGCGCTCAATCGCATCAACCAATCCGCCGCGCGGCGATCAAGATATACAGAGGCAACGATCAATGGGACCAGTTCAGCGATGCTGACGGCCGCTTCCAATTTCCACCCATCAAGCGTGCCGAATATGGATTTGTCGCGCATCGAGACGGTTTTACGGACCGCACCTACAAGGTCGAGCTATCTGACTTCGACAATCCCAAAGAGCTGCTGGTCGAACTGTTCCCGCAAAGTGTGATTACGGGCAGAGTGATCGATGCTGTCGGACTGCCCCTCGAAGGTGCGCGGATTGAAGCACTAGGAGCCGGCGCGGGCGGGGATGCGGCCGTAGTTGCATCCGCGGAAACCAACGACCTGGGCGAGTATCGGTTATCCGGACTCCGGCCCGGCAGTTATCGTATTCGCGCGGCCTATCGCGGAGGGCGCGAGTCGGAATTCGATCCCACGCCGCTAACGATTGCCAGCCAGTATTATGGCAGTCCGGAAAAGGCAACTGAGTTCGCGGTTAAGGCAGGCTCAGTCAGCAATGGCATCGACTTTACCTTGAATCCCGCTAAACCCGCGGTCATTCGAGGCACCGTGGTTACTTCTATAGGGCAACCGGTCGAGCATGCAACGCTCTGGATAATGGGCCGCTCCGGCGAAGGTGGCCACAATGGGCAGGCGGAAAACGGCAAATTTGAAGTGAACGATCTGGGCCCAGGATCGTACACGATCTCGGCCGAAATTTCCAATGGCCCATCTCCGTCATTTGGCGTCGTGACAGTGCAGATTGCGGGCAGCGATGTGAACGGCGTCGAGATCGTGATGCATGCCAGCCCGAGAATTCATGGCCAGATTCAATCGGAAAATGGCGGCGCAATTCCAAAGCTCGATGCAGTCTACTTCAGGCGATCTGACCGAGTCGAGCTCCCGCCGATGAAAATCGCACGTCCCGACAGCAGCGGCGCATTCGAATTGGTGTTGAATCCCGGCGATTACACGTTGACCTTTGCAGGATTGCCGGCCGGCGTCGCAGTGAAGCGCGCAACCCTGGATGAAAAACTCGTTGCGAACTGGAAGATCTCAATCGAATCGTCCGCTGAAAACCGGCAGCTTTTGATCGTGCTGGGAAACAAGCCCCAATGACCAGGTTCCTCATCGCGGCGGCGTTTCTTGCGACTGCCGCTTCGGCGCAGACTAGCGAAAAGATCTTGTTTCGTGTACACGTCGTGAATCAGCTCGATGGCGCCCCGATTCAGGGCGCGAACGTCACTTTGTACAGTACCGGCGACCAAAAAGGGTATGGACGGACCGATCCAGGCGGAAGTTGTGAACTCAGCCTGACCGCCGGGCGATACCTCCTTAGCGTGTCGAGAAAGGGATACTTTCTGGCGGCTCAGCGCGGAACGATGGGGAAAATCGTAGAGATTCGGTCCGGTGCTCCGAACGAAATCACTGTGCAATTGACGCAATCGGGAGTGATTGCCGGCCGCGTTGTGGATCAGTATGGCGATCCGGTTCACCGTGCAATTGTTCGCAGCATCGACAAGCTGAGACCGACGAACGGCTCGGATGACGGCTACGAAGGTTTCACTGCGGCGTTCACCGACGATCGAGGCGAATTCCGAATCGCCAATGTCGTCCCCGGTTTGCATTACGTGGGTGTCGAATTCGACAGCGAGAATATCGACCAATTTTCCGGTACTGTCTCGCGATTCCGGTGGCCACGCACGGGCGGTTATGTATTCTATCCGGACGCCACGAGGATCGATGAAGCCCAGCAGATCGAAGTCTCCTCCGGTCAAGTAACGCGCGTCCAGGATCTGCATTTGAGCGTGCGCGGTGCCGTGAGCGTCAGCGGTCGCATTGTACCGGCTCCGCAGGGAAAAGGTGCATCCGTGCAGCTTGAACCGGCCGTCGGAAGATTTGGCTTGAACGTTACCGCCGGCCGAGGTGGCCTTTCGAAGCCTGACGGTAGTTTCAAGATTACGGTTCTGCCTGGATCGTATGTTTTGCACGCCTCCAACCAGCAAACCGGGAAAATCTCTCAATCCGTGCGAATCGATCTGAATGACGAGGATCTCCCCGATATAGAACTGAAGCTGCAATTGAGTTATGAACTCTCCGGACGAATCGTGGTCGATGGTCAAGAAAAGCTGGACTTTTCGAAACTACGGCTGAGCCTTCTTGGGCCTAACGAGAAAATCGACAGTACCGGGGCGTTCCACGCGAATCTACTCGGAAACCAAGGCCTTTATATGCTGCAGGGTCTGCCGGACGGCTGGTACGTGAAGGACGTCATGGCAGGGGGCAAACACATCAGTGGCAAAACATTTGAGGCTCAGCCGGGCATCACCGATTTTTCGATCACAGTGAGCCCCCGTGCCGCCCACTTCGAAGTCGGTCTCGAATCTGGAGCCAACGACGTCGTATACGTATTTCTTCTTCCGGCCGGTGCTCAGGTATTGGATGTGGATTCGCTGCCAATTTCGCAGCGCGATGCCGATGGCAGGTTTGCGTTTGCCTCCGTTCCTCCCGGCTCGTACCGCGTTTTTTCGTTTGATGCGGCCCATTGGGGGCTGATGTTCGACCCACAGGCGCTGCTGGAAAAATACGGCAGTGAAGCGCCGTTGATCACGCTTGCGGAAAGTGATCGCAAAAGCATCCTTGTCCGCGCGACCAAGTTCGAGCGCGAGTGACTACGGCGCGCTAGGGGGCGGCACGCGGCGCTTGGTTGCCTGCTCGAATGCATAGGCCAGCTCGATCAGACGTGGCTCGCTGCACGCCATGCCGGTGAAGCTTACGCCAAACGGTTGCGGCAGCGCGTTGAATCCTTCGGGGAACGGCTGCTGCATCGGAGCGTTGGGAACCATCGCGAACGGCACGATCACCGTTGGGTATCCGGGCTTGGCCGCGATAGCCGCGCCGTTCGCACCCGGGAAGAGCAGCGCGTCCAGATCATTCGCCTTCATGACGGCATCGATGCCATTGGTCGCGGCTAGCGCGATGTCCTTGGCGCGATCGGCTTCATAGCGCGCGCGGTCCGCACGCACGTCCATTTCGTCGGAGACGTCTAGGTTCGATTCCCCGAACCGGATGGCGCCTGCCTTGGTGTGCGTGATGTTCCATTCGCGCAGCTCGGTGAGCGTCTTCACCGGCGCCGTTGGCCCGAGCGTTTCCAAGAAATGGTTGAAGTCCCGCTTCATTCCGTATTTCAGGACCACCGAGCAATCCGCGTCCTTGCCTTTTGCACCATCGAATCCGCCGCAGGTGCCCCAAGAAAGGAAGTTCTTGTCAGGGTCGCTAGTGACGATGCTCGGGATGTCCGCCGGATCGACGATCACCGCGCCAAGCTTGGTCAGCACATCGATGGCATCCGCCATGGCTTTGGCTTGATCCGGATTCAAACCTCCGCGCTGCTGCTGGTCCTTGTTGCCTGGCACCGTGACGCGATCGTAGAAGAAAGCGCGGGGAATGCCGATGCGAGCGCCTTTCAGCCCGTCGGCTTTTAAGAACGGCGTATAGTCGCGCCCCGCGGGAGGAGTGCACGTGGAAGTGGCAGGATCGTTCGGATCGGGCGCAGCCCCTTCGAGCGCGCCCAGCATGATCGCAACGTCGGTCACAGTTTTGGCCATCGGCCCGGCCGTGTCCTGATCGGCCGTAATCGGGATCACGCCATAACGGCTGACGCGCCCGACGGTGGGCTTGATTCCGGCCAGCATGTTTTGATTCGACGGGCTCAGAATCGAACCAGAGGTTTCCGTACCAATGTTGGCGGCCCAAAAATTCGCGCTGGTTCCAATGCCGGAGCTCGATCCGCCGGTCTGCATGGCGGGCCGTCCGTCGTCGGTGGCGTCGCGCGGATCGCGCCGCGGATCGTAGGGATTCATTCCGAATCCGCCCACCGCGTTGTAGTTGCCGGGCATCGGCGTTGGTCCACCAGCTACCCAGTTAGCCAGCTCAGTCATTCCGGTCTTCGCGATGATCAGCGCACCCGCAGCCCGCAGATTGGTCACCAGGGTCGCTTCGTATGGCGGAGTGTAATCCATAAAAACCAGCGCACCGCCGGTGGTTGGCATGTTCGTGGTGAGTACATTGTCTTTGAGTGCGATCGGGATGCCGTGCAGCGGCCCGCGGATGTGTCCTTGCGCGCGCTCGCGATCCAGGGCGTCCGCTTCCTGAAGCGCATTGCGATTCACGGTGATGGCGGCGTGCAGTTTGTCCTCGTACATCGCGATGCGGGTGAGGTACTGCGTCACCAGATCGCGCGACGTGACGCGACCTTGTTCGAGCGCGATGCGCATGTCGGAGATGCTGGCCTCCACGACCGAAAACGGCGGCTGCGCGACGCGGGTGTCCTTCGAGTCGTGCCTGGGCTGAGCGTATATCGCCGGAAGGAATGCAAGCGTACAGACACCTGCTACAAGGATGCGAATCATTTGGAGCCCATTCTACTATGCGATCCCGGCGCGGGGCCTTGCTAAAGTTGATTTCGGATTGGAAAATAGCAGCGTTTGATACTCAAGCTCAGCGTGCTGGCGACTGGGGCGGTGTTGCTCGATGGCGACCTCATCGCGATGGGTGCACTCGACGCGAAGCTCGCCTCCGTCGACAAGCAGAGCACTACCATCTGGTATTACCGCGAGGCGGCTGCTAAGAATCCGCCTCCTGAAGCGCAGGCCGTGATCCAGTTGGTGGTCAAACACAAGCTGCGCATCAGCATGTCGAGCCAGCCCGATTTTTCCGATTACGTCGATGCCAAGGGCGTCTCGCATCCTCGTGTGGCAGCCGCTGCTCCGCGAATGCCGGACGTAGTGGTTCCTTCCAACATTGCTGAAATCTTCGAAAACATCCGCAAGCTCGCGGCCGGCGACAAGGGGCAGGGCGGCCTGGTAATTCTTCGGCCGAACCGCACGTACCTAACAGTCCCCCGGATGCCGGACAATCCTGAGTTGAAGAAATTCGCCGACGGCCTGGCGCACTTGGTGCCGCCGGGAGTGCAGCGCAATATCGCCGTGATCGCCAACACCAATTTCGAGCCCCCCACCGTCGCCGCGGTCGACCAGGCGATCCCGTTCTTCGGTCTGTTGATGGGCCTGAGTTATCTGGGGCATGCCGTGTGGGTGTTCGAAGGTCACGCCTCGGCGCTTGAGGCAGGCTTGCACGACGCCGACGCGCTGCTCGTGGATAGCGCGGTAGTTCCGTCGCTTGCGCCGGGCTGGCTGGATACGGCGCGTTCCACGATGCGGAGCGCGAACATCCTGGTGCATGACCGGGCGACGTATCAGTTGCGCGTGGTCTCGAAACTCGGTGCGGCGGACAGTCTCGGGTTCAATGCTTAGCCTTTGCGCTCGCAGCGACGAATGGCGGTGGCGCGGCCACTTTGAGGATCCACGGTGACGATGGTCGCGTGCAACTCGGGACCGGTTTTGGAGCTGTCCAGGCGAATGGGCATGCCGGTCAAAAAACGACGCAGCGCGAGATTCTTGTCCGAGCCGATCACCGAATCGTATGGCCCGGTCATTCCGACGTCGCTCTGATATCCGGTTCCTTCCGACAAGATGCGCTCGTCGGCGGTGGGCACGTGCGTGTGGGTGCCGAGCATGGCGGAGACGCGTCCGTTGAGATGCCAGCCCATGGCCATCTTTTCGCTGGTCAGCTCGGCGTGGAAATCCACCAGCCGAACGCGGACCGAGTCATCAAGCGAGGCGATTAGTTCATCGGCCGTTCGAAAAGGACAATCGGTGGCAGGCATGTGCGTACGGCCTTGAAGATTCATCACGGCAACCGCCACACCGTTGCGAGCTTTCGTAACTAGCAGTCCCTTGCCGGGCAGATCCTTCGGATAATTGGCCGGGCGCAACAGCCGCGGCTCGCGCGGAAGATAGTCGTAGATTTCCTTCTTATCCCAGATGTGATTGCCGGACGTGAGCACATCCAGACCGATAGAAAACAACTCCTGTGCGATGAGCGGCGTAATTCCGAAACCGCCCGCGGAATTTTCGGCGTTCGCCACGGCCAGCGATATCTTTTCTGATGAAATAATTCCCTGCAAATAGCGCGCGACAAGACCGCGACCGGTGGAGGCGAATATATCGCCGATAAAAAGAATGTTCATCAATTCGTGCTTGCCGGGTGTGATACAGCCGGGAAGGAAAAGGAGCGAACCAACCGTGAACCGGCCCCGTCCTTGACCCCAGAACTCAACAGGGGCGGAGCCCCCCGAGCGTCTTCAGGCTTCTCCATGGCGCTGCCGCCGGAGCTTGCTCACCAACGCTTAGACCGAGTCGGACCCCAAGACAATTGACTGTCGGATCAATTATAGGAAACCGGTCCCAACAACCCGTTGGAACGCTCCAGTCGCAATCATACCAGAAGGACGTGTTTTCGCCTAGAACCAGTCGGTATCTCATTCATGTGCAGATACTTGCTGAGATTCTTGGGTCATCCGGATGCGCGCTCGGTTGACCGCGAGAACTCGCTATTCCTGCCTCAGTGCCCGCATCGGGTCGAGGCGGCTGCCGCGAAGCGCCGGCTGAAAACTCGCCGATTTTCTACATATCTTGTCCCAGCCATAGGTAGAAGCCCAAGGTGTTAGCTGGCACCACCGCGAACCGGATAAAATCTGATTCGTGGACATCCCCATAGGAACCAAAGGCCAAACTAAGCTTCGAGTCACGCCTGACATCGCCGTCAGTTTTCTGGGACCCGACGCCGCGCGCGTTCTAGCCACGCCGCATTTAATCTATAAGCTCGAATTCACGGCGCGCAACTCCGTGCTGCCGTTTCTCGATGCAGGTTTTGACTGTGTGGGCACGCGCGTCGATGTACGGCATCTGGCCGCTACCCCGATCGGCATGGAAGTGACATTCGAGAGCGAGCTGATTGCCGTCGAAGAGCGGCGGCTCACCTTTCGCGTCCGCGCTTTCGACGAAAAGGAGCTGATCTCGGAAGGCACGCACGAGCGCGGCATCATCAATGTGGAGAAGTTCACCGCACGCGTTCAGGCCAAGGCGGAAGGAAAGTGAGGTTTGTTATGCTGATCTATCACGAAGGAGCGATTCTATGAACCGAATCCTGATCACCTGCGCGATTCTGGTTGGCGCCGGCTTCGTGCTGGCCCAGGCGCCCAAAGCGCCGCCACGTCCCGGCCTCACGCTCACCACCACGGCTTTTCCCGACGGCGGAGAGGTGCCGGCCAAGTACACGCAATCGGACCCGAATCCTGTTTCTCCGAAGCTCGATTGGACCCACGTTCCACCGGGCACAGTGACGTTCGCCTTGATCCTGCACGATCCCGACGTAGCCATACAGAAGAAGACCGGCGACGTTCTGCACTGGATGATTTTCAACATTCCGGGAGCCGCAACCTCGCTGCCGGAAGGAATGCCCGCCACCGCGACGATGCCGGACGGAGCGATTCAGGCCAAGAATCTGCGCGGCGGGGTTGGCTACATGGGCCCGGGCGCGCCGCCAGCCGGACCCGATCATCACTACACCTTTGAACTGTTCGCGCTCGATACCAAACTCGACTTAGGCCCCGACGCTTCGCGCGCCGACGTTCTGGCTGCGATGGAAGGCCACATCCTCGGCAAAGGTGTTCTGGTAGGACGATTCCATCGCAAGCAGTAGATCGCGCTCCGCGGCAAGTTCGTAGCCACCAATGAAATTCCGTGTTGTTTGGCTGGCTTCGGCTGGCATCGTCGGAGCCCTGTATTACTGGATCATCGGCATCGGCGCTCTTCCAGAGCGATTCAAGTTCGAGAACCAGTTCGAGCGCTACTACGGTTCACCTCCAGTGAACAGTCTGGAGGGCTCAGACGCTGTCAACGCCTACTACGATTTGCTCGCCCGCTCGTTCGCCAGCGGTAAGCTGCGTCTCCCCGTCGATCCGCTCCCGGAGCTTCTCGCCCTGCCGGATCCCTGGAAAGGCACGGAAAATTGGAACGTACGACTTCTCGACGTTGCACTGTTTCAGCGGCACTATTATCTCTATCACGGGCCGACGCCGGTAGTCTTCTTTTTCCTGCCGTGGTATCTCGCGACCGGCCGCGACCTTCCGGAGAATTTTGCGGCGTTCCTGATTGCGCTGCTGGCTTTCGTGGTGTGGTCGCGTTTGTTCTCCGATATTCTCGACGCGCTTGAAATACGCTTGCCGCTCGCATTGTACGGCTTGATTCTGATCGCGCTGGGTACGGGGCAGACGGTTCCTTTTCTTCTGCATCGCGCGAAAATGTACGAAGTCGCGATCGCCTGCGCGCAATTGTGCGTTGGGGCAGGTTTCTATTGCGCCTTCCGTGCGCTGACCGAGTCGCGACGAGCTACGCTCTGGATCGCCTGCGCTGGTCTGTCCTTTGGGCTCGCGGTGGGATGCCGGCCCCACGTAGGGCTGGCGGCCATCGCTGCGAGTTTTCTGTTCGCAGCGTTCGCGCGTGTGCGCTCATGGCGCAACTTGATCGCCTACATCGCGCCGCTCGCACTCTGCGGCATGCTTCTGATGGCCTATAACTACGCGCGCTTCCACAGTCCTTTCGAGTTCGGAACACGATACATGCTGGGCGACGACCGATATCGCAACTTCTCACCCTCGGTGTCGAATGTCGTGGCCGGTTTGTACTATCTTTTCTTGTCGCCGCCGAGGATCGAGCCGGAGTTTCCGTTCATCCGTCTAGTGTTGCGCGATCATCTCCATTTGCTTAGTTACACGCTGCCGCCGGGGTACTTTCTCGAGCGGATCGCTGGCGCGTTGCTGCTTTGCCCACTGATCTTGCTCGCGCCCCTTGCGCCGGTTTTCGTGAAACGGCTGAAGAATAATAGCGCGGTCGCGGCATTGCTAGCCGTGATGCTGACGTATGCGGGCGCTTGCGTGCTTATCATCGCGATGTTGCCGTTCTCTTCGCAGCGCTATGCCGTGGATTTTCTGCCGTCGCTGCTTTTTGTGTCTTGTGTTGGCGCAGCTGTATTGCTGTGGCTCGCTCCGGCGCGGATCGTGCGGTCGATTACGGGGGGGGCCATCGTGCTCGCGCTGGTTTACGCGATTCTCGCGAATCTGGGCCTCGCGGTCCAAGGTCCGTACGACCAGTTCGTGCAGCGGGACCCTCAGGCGTTTGTGGCTCTGGCGCGCACCGCCAGCCCGAATGTGCGCTACCGGCCGTTGCTCAATCCCTCTCTTCGCGCCGAAGCGACCTTCGACTTTGCAACTTGCCCGGCACAGCGCGAGGCGCTGATCTCCGCGGGCGAACTCGGGTCACGATATTTGCTTTCGGCGCAATGCTCTGGGCCCGGAAAACTACGATTGTTCTCTGAGAGTGCCAAGCGCGGGCCGGGCGACGACCCTGCGAGTGTAGAAGTGCCATTCCCGCCAGGGCCGCACAAAATCGGCATCGACTTTGCGCCGAAAAGCCTCACAATGACTGTGTTCTGGGACGAAGGTCCGGTGCTGCGGCAGAGCTTGCCTTATATGGTGACTTCCCGTTCGCAGATTCGCTACGGCTGGGATGCGACGCTCGGCAATGTCGAAAATTTCCAAGGCCGCATCACGCCCACGAGCCCCGAACTCGGTTACTTGTTGAAGTAGAGCGTCACGTCCACGGTGTGGGTCTTGTCGTCCACTTTGGTTTCCGATCGTGTGGTTTTCAGATTGTCGAAGACACCGCCCTTCTTCACGCGATCGAGAAAGTGATCCGGATATTCCGAGTTGAACGGCTTGCCGGGGTCGATGGTCCACATCTTCCGGATCACCGGCTCGCTCTCGATGTCCAGGCCGACAATGTTAAGCTTGCCGAGCGTGTAGAGGGGCCCCGCAATCACGTCGATCACGATGCTCAGCTTGTGATCTGTATCGTTGATATCGCGTTTTACCTGCGTGGTTGCCTGAAGATAGCCGGCGCGACGCATGCTCTGCGCGATGCGTTCCTGTCCGGCTTTCACGTCGTCAAAATTCACCGTTTGATTCAGCTTGATATTGGCAAGCCGCGAGAACGGCTGGTTGGGCGCTTCGGCGCCGGCAAAGGTCACGCGTTCCAGAATGTACACCGGGCCGGGCTCCACTTCGACGCTGACGTCGACGCCGTCCACATCTTTTGAACGGGCAGTCGCGATGTTGGCGAACGCGGCGCGAATCATCCCGCGCGCCTCAAAAACCGGGCGAACTTGCGTGTCGAGCAATAGCCGGAACTCGGCCTCATCGTACGGAAGCCCGACTGCCACGCCATAAATCGCCGTTTCCAGCAGGCCCGGCGGCAGGTCGCCGGTGTGACTGAATTTCACGCGCGCGATGTTGGGGCGTGCCTTAGCGGGGCGAAACACGATCAACAGATCGCTGGTGGCGTCCGAGGTGGGTTTTCCCAGGATCGGATCGCGATAGTTCTTGCCGGCTAAAAACTGGGAGATCCAGCCGACGTAGCGGTCGAGCACCGCCTTGGTCGCCGGGATTTTCTCGCCGAACAACGGATCTTTTTGACGCAGCAGCGCGCGCAGATCGGCATCCGTGGCGGGAAGATCCTGGAAGCGATACGGGTAGACCTGCGGCACTTCGATCACCTCGAACGCGGCGTCGTAGCCTTTGCCATCGGGCGAAGGTGCGAAATGATAGCCAACCTTGTCGAACGCACCGGTGGCATCCAGGCGGTCGTGTGCGGCTTCGAAATCGGCTCTTCCCGCCACTTGTCCCACCCGCAACTTCGCGACCGCCAGGATCTGATCGGTTTTGTACAGATGGTTGCCTTCAACGGTGAGTGTCTCGATGGGCCAGGGCGACCCCGGCGGAGGCGGTGTTGGCGTGTTTTCGCTATCGGTGGGCGCGGGCGCCGCTTTTGGCGTTTTGTGCGTCTGCGCGTAGCCCGCGGATGTGGCTAACGCGAGCGCCAGCGCAATGGAGAACGGCTTCATTCGAGGTCGATCGGAATGTACATCAAATGGCCTGAACGCTCCACTTGAATCACGATGGCCGCGCCCGGCTTAAACTCGTCCAATTTCTTCTTCAATGCTTCGACGGTTGCCATGGGCACTCCGTTTAAAGAATAAATGACATCGCCAGGTTGGAGGCCGGCGCCGCTTTCGAGATCCGAGGTCGACCCGGCGGCGACCACCAATCCATACTGATTGCGCAGATCCGGCAGCAGTTCCGCGAGTTTCTTGTCGATGGCGATCACCAGCACGCCAAGCTTGGCTACCAGATTATCTTCTGGATTTACCATGTCGGCGAAGCGCTGCGGGTCGTCAATGGTGTCGATCACCGGGACATCGATGTTCAGCTCTTGCTTGCCGCGCAGCACCGTGAGCGCTAGATGCTCGCGCATGGGAGAAAGGAAAATGTAGGCCTCCAGCTGGCGGGCATTCCGCATGATATGCCGATTCACCGTCAACACGATGTCGCCGATTTTCACTCCAGCCTTATCCGCGGGCCCGTCCGGCGTGACATCGCTGACCACCACTCCCCAGTCGCGGTTGAGACGCAAACCTTCGGCGATGGTAGGTGTGACGGTTTGCACACCCACGCCGATCCGGCCGCGATGCACGTGGCCTTCCTTGCGAAGCTGCGTGTAGATGGTATTGACGATGTTACTTGGGATGGCGAAGCCGAGGCCTTCGCTACCGCCCGATTGCGTGATGATCAGGGTATTGATGCCGATGACGCGGCCGGCCGAGTCGATCAGCGGTCCACCGCTGTTACCTGGATTGATGGGGGCGTCGGTCTGGATGTAGGCCACCATGTCGTCGGGATGCAACTCGCGCATAGTCGAGCTGATGATTCCCATGCTGACCGAGCCTTCCAGGCCCAGCGGATTGCCGAATGCCATCACCAGCTCGCCTTGGCGCGCGGTGTCGGAATCGCCGAACGCCAGATGCGGCAGAGCGGTGCGATCGATCTTGATCAGGGCGACGTCCATGTCGCGATCGCTGCCGATCAGTCTTGCTTCCAGGAGCTTTGGCTCGGGCTCGATGGTCGTGCCGCGGCCGGCGGGATTGCCGCGCAGCGTCGACAGCCGAACCTGGATGCGTCGAGCACCCTTGACGACGTGCGCATTGGTGACAATGTAGCCATCCGCCGACATGATGAAGCCCGATCCTGTGCTGCGTTGTTTGGAAAGCAGCGCGGCGGCATTGCCCGAATCGCTGTCGTCGGCGGTGGCGTAGCCGGTGGAGAAAATCTGGACGACGGCGGGCCGGATACGGTTCACCAGGTCCTCGAACCTGCCGCTGAGTTCGTTCAGAGTAACTGGCTGTGCAGCAGGCGCTCCCGCCGAGGTTTGAGAGGTTGTAACCTTCTCCGGAGGTTTGTCCGCCACAGGCGACGGCGTGGGAGTTTGTGCGGTAACGGCGCTCACGCTGAGCAGTGCCGCGATCGAGAGCAATGGACATCGCCTCATATCTTTATTTTCTCCTACCCAACAAAGGGACGGCCCGCCAAGGAAAAGCTTTCGGGTTTTCGTCTATCGGCGCGCTCGCCGGGAGATCACTTGTAACGCCTGGGTTTACGGCAGCCGAGCGCGGAGATTCTTCAGGGCGCGAAAGGCTTCCTGCGAAACATCGTGATCGGTGTCGGATGACAATTTCTGGAGCGGGTCGATCGAATCCTGACCACCGCTTGCCGCCAGCACTTGCGCCAAGCCGATCTTTTCGTCCTTGGTGGAGGAGGGGTCCTGACACGCGGGATACAGCGCGGCGCGGACATTGGGATCGCGCGCGAGCTCGATCAGGTACGGTTGCGCGGTGTTGTGGAAAGCCGCCGATGTGAGATTGTTGACTAGGTAGCGCAGTGGATCGAATTCACCCATGCCGTGCTTTCCGAGAGAGGCTAATGCAAAGGCCAGCGCCAGGCGCGCGCCAGTCTTAGTCTCGGCCGAAAACAGGCGCTCCATCTCCGGCAGATCGGCTTGATCCTTGAGCCGGGCCAACCCCTCGGCGCCTGCTTCCCGCAGACCTTCGTCCTTGTTCTCGAGGTATGCCTGATAGACGCCGTGCAGTTGCGGGTCCGGCATCTGAGCGAGCGCGGTGAGCGCAGCACGCTTCACACGAATTTTTTTGCTGCGATCCAGGACCCCCCGCAGATCGTTGGTTGCGCCGCGATTGTCCAGCAGGCCGGTAGTTTCGATGGCCGCCACCTGGACTTTCTCGTCCAGATCGTGTAGCCGGACGGCCACACTCGGGCCGGCGCTCTGGTCGCGGATTTTCTGAAGCGCGATCAACGCTTCGTAAATTACTTCGGAATCCTTGGAGCGTAGGGCCTCTTCGAGATCGGGTACCGCCGGACGTGCCCTCAGGATGCCGGCGGCGCGGGCCGCGTTCGCTCGGGCGTCGATGCTGGCGCCGCCGCGAGCGACTTTCCCGATCGCCTCGGCGATTTCAGGCCGCACCACGATGTAAGCGTCGACCTCCTGGTCGTTGGTGTCGGTGAATTTGCTCTTGATCGTCGCGCCCACGCGGCGCAGAGACGCGGTCATGCCGGTTTTGATGTATCCGGGAAGGTAGAAATTTACCAGGCCGTCGACAGCGCGAATCTGGATCTCGGCATCGTTGTCCGAGCAGGCTTTCTCGAGCGGACTGAGGCTGCGCTCGGTGCCGATGTCTACCATCGCTTTCACGGCTTCGCGCCGCACATCGGCATCCTGGTCGTTTAGATACGGTTCCAGCTTGGGAATCGTGTCGGACGTCCCGTTCTTTCCAAATTCCCGAACTGCTTTGGCGCGCGCCTTGGCGTCTTCTTGAGTATTTTGCGCGCCGGCCAAGGAAGCGCCGAGCAGAAGACCGCAGAGCGACAGGCCAGCCGCGCTCCGTGTCAGGAGAGACATACACCGTACCTCAGCGAACGAATTCCACCTCGACCTTTTTCGAGATCAGCCCCGCTTCGTAGCCCATGTCGAGCAGCTTCTGCGCGGCCAGCGGCACAATATCGCCGCCATCGAGCGTGTGGTGATTGACATACATGCCGACAAATTTCTCGGCTAGGCGCGGTTCCAGGTCGCGGGCAAACTGCAGCGCGTAGTTCAGCGACTCTTCGCCGTGATCGAGTGCATACTGGATGCTCTCGCGCATCAAGCGGCAGCATTCGCTCTTGATGTCCTCAGGCAAGGTCCGGAGCAGCGCGTTCGCGCCCAGCGGGAGCGGTAGATCATAGGTGGTCTTCCACCATCGTCCCAGATCCACGACGTTTTGGAAACCGCTCTTGCCGTAGGTGAGCTGGCCCTCGTGAATAACCAATCCGGCGTCCACCGAGTGTTCGGCCACCGCATCCAGGATTTTGTCGAAGGGCATGACCACTTCCTCGAAGTCGGGCTCGAACAGACGCATCGCCAGGTAGGCGCTGGTCATGCGTCCCGGAATTGCGATTCGCTTGCCCTTGATTTCTTCGGGCGCCATGGGCCGCGTGCTCACCAAAATGGGACCGTAGCCGTCTCCAATACTGGATCCACTAGCCATCAGAACGTACTTGTCGGAGACGTAGGCGTAGGCGTGATAAGAAATCGCTGTGAGATCGTAAGCGCCTTCGGTGGCCTTGCGGTTCAGGGTCTCGATATCTTCGAGCACGTGGCGGAAGTTGACCAATCCGGAGCGGACTTTCTTGGTGGCAAGTCCATAGAACATGTAGGCATCATCGGAATCGGGGCTGTGAGCGCAGACAATTTCCGTAACGGAAGTGCTTGCCATAGGAAGTGAGTTAGAAACGCGAACCATTCACACTATAGCAGAAGCCTTCGCGACTTCCGCGCGAGAGTTCGCGCGCAAATGTTGCGATCGGATGAACCGGGGGGACGGGCTAGCGCTGTTAGCGCGCTTGGATGCTCTCGAGTTCGGGACGCAGCGCGCCCAGTGCGGATTCGAGCTGGCGAAGGCCAGCCTCTACGTCGGCGAGCTCGCGGGTGCGGCCTTGGCGTTCCAGCGCCAGGGCGGCGTCGAAAGCGCTTTGCGCGCCAAAAGTGGAGACCGAGCCTTTGAGGCTGTGGGCATGTTGCTCGATGGCGACAGCATCGCGGGCCGAGACTGCGGCCCGGATTTTTTCGAGCGTCATGGGGTAGTCGGCGAGAAAGAGTTCTGCGATCTCGCGTAACAGATCGGTGTCGCCGCCGACGCGGCTCAGCGCCAATTCTTCGTCGAGTTGGTGGAGCTGATCTGCCACCGCTGCTTGCGGATTTTCTGCGTTCATATTTCAACCTCGGAAAAGACGGAGTCGATCGTGTGCATTAGTTCTGGGACTCGGACGGGCTTGGTGATGTAGGCGTCCATGCCCGCTTCAAAACATCGCCGCCGGTCCATCTCGGATGCCTGCGCTGTCACGGCGACGATAGGGATGTGGTGTCCGGAGCCTCGCTCCTTGCAGCGAATCTGTTGGGCGGCGGTGAGACCGTCCATTTCGGGCATCTGGATGTCCATCAAGATGACGTCAAAGGGGCCACTCTCGAACATTTCCAGAGCCTGTTTCCCGGACGCCGCCACTTCCACCCGGTGTCCCTCACGTTCCAGCAGTCGCGTAGCGAGGCGCTGGTTGACGATATTGTCTTCGGCCACCAGGATGTGCTTTTTGGATTTGCCGGCCGACGTGCGCCGCGGCTCGGTCACCGCCGCTTTCTGGAGAATGGCGGAGAAAGTGAACTCGCTGCCGAGACCGGGGATGCTTTCGAGCGTGATCGTACCGCCCATCAACTCCGCCAGAGCGCTTGCGATGGACAGGCCCAGCCCGGCGCCGCCATAAGGCCGCGTGGCTGAGCCGTCGGCTTGTACAAAGGGTGCGAATATCTCGCGCTGCTTTTGGAGTGGAACGCCGATGCCCGTGTCGCGGATGGCAAAATGCAAACCGATGCTCGCTCCGCCGAGCGCTTCGGTGGAGACCCGGAGCGAAATGCTTCCCTTTTGAGTGAACTTCACCGCGTTGCCGACCAGATTTCGGAGAACCATCGCGAGGCGTTCGGGATCGCCCGCCAGCATGTCCGGCACGTCGTCGTCGAGCGTGCACCGGAATGCGAGATGCTTTTCCGCGGCAGCCTTGACGAGCGGAGAGATGGTGGCTTGGAGCAGCTCGCGCAGCGGAAATTCCATGGATGTGAGAGCCAGCGTACCGGCTTCGTAGCGTGCGTAATCCAGAACGTCGTTCGCCAGATCGTGCAAAGTGTCCGCGCAGGCTTTGGCCATTTCCAAACACTCGAGCTGTCGCGGGGCCAGCGGATCGAGCATGGCCAGGTCGAGCATCCCCAGGATGCCATTCAGCGGCGTGCGGATCTCGTGTGTCATGTTGGCCAGGAACTCGCTCTTCGAAATCGTGAGCGACGCGGCATGCGCCGCCAGTTCGTGCGCGAGGGCGCCGGTCTCTTCCAGATAGCGATTCGCCGTGGCCAGCTCGCGCTTCGCTTCCATCGCACTTTGGCGGGCTAGCACGAGTTCGATCGCGCCGGGCTCTCGACGGCAATCTTCGTCGTTCCCGGATGTGTCGTGGATCGGTTGACCCATAAGTTTGCGTCGTGCCCCAGGGGGGCTCTGAGTGGTTATCGGCTGTTTCACCGATTAATATGAGGATTCCTATGCCGAACGAAATCGAGCGCTGCGAGTTCGAAACTCCGCTGATCTGTCGTTATCTGCTTGAGGTGCCAAAAGATCCTGGCGCACAGCCGCTGCTGGCGCTAGCTCTCCACGGGTACAGCTCCAATCCAGAAGACATGCTGCGGTTGGCGCGCATCGCCCTGGGGGAGCGCCCCATCGTCGCCGCGTTGCAGGCGCCTAACCAGCACTATACGAGTTCCGGATTGCCGGATGCGCAGTCCGTGCCCGGTTATAACTGGGGAATCAGCAGGCATTGGGAAGCGGCCGTCCGAATGCATCACACCATGCTGCTGCGGGTTCTCGCGGATCTCAAGAAGCGCTTCGCGTTGGGTTCCGAACGGAGCCTGCTGATCGGATTTTCGCAGCCCGTGGGGCTGAACTACCGTTTTGCCGCGACGCATCCCGAGCAAGTCCGCGGCGTGGTGGGCGTTTGCGGTGGAGTGCCGAGGGATTGGGAAGACCCCAAGTACCAGCCGGTCCAGGCGGCGCTGCTGCACATCTCACGCGACGAAGATCCTTTTTACCCCGCCGCGTCCGCCCACACGTTCGCCGATCGGCTGCGCTCGCGCTCCAACGATGTTGAGTTCCACATGCTCCCGGGGCCGCACCGCTTTCCTTCCAAAGCGGCGGCCATCGTACGGCCGTGGGTCAAGCGCGTTTTCGCCGATTAATCTAAGGCTTTCGCCGCATTGTCGGTCTAAGCGATGCGGTTTAGGCTGGAATTGTGAGAACGTTGTTCGCGAGTTTCTTTGTCTCGGCGGCTTGCTTGTGCGCGCAGAATACCAGCGTCTCGAGCACGACGCAGGTGGACATCAATGGTCATCGTGTTTCCGATGGTCCGGAGGTCGTCGTCACTAAGACGGCGGATGGGTCGCAGACCAGTTTGAAAACGCAATCCATCAACGGACGCACGGTGCCGCTGGAACGGATTGAGGAAAAAGTCATCCGCGACGATGCCTCGGGCAAAGTTGTGGAGCGCACCATTCGACGCTACGATCCGCAGGGAAACCCGACCCCGCCGGAACGGCAAACCATCGAGGAAGAAAAGCGTCCGGATGGAAGCGCCACTACCATCGCGACCACCTATCGCGGCAATATCAACGGAGGGATGCAGCTGGCTGAGAAAGCGATCACGGAGTCGAGCCAGAACGGATCGGAAGAGCATAGCGAGACCGTGATCCAGAAGCCGACCATCAATGGCTCGCTCGATACCGTGGAAAAACAGAGTAGCGTCAAAGTCATCAGCAGCGACGGTTTTCGCGAGGAATCCACGACGTATCGGCCGGGAGGGAACGGCGGATTTTATCCTGCTCTTCGGACCGTGACGGAACATAAGCAGGCGGGTGCCGAGGCGGAGGACAACACTGTGGAATACGAAGCCGATCCGTCGACGGCGCTGCACGTCCATAGTCAGACGGTGGCGAAGACTGTCACCTCCCCGGATGGGTCGAGGGATACGGTCTTGAACATCTACGGGAACAGTGTGCCGGGCACTGTGAACGAGCCGGGCTCCTCGCTCAAGCTAAAAGAGCAACAACTCATCCAGTCGCAAAAAGGTCCGAACGACACAGTGACGGAAACCTTGAGCGTGCGCCGCCCGACGGTGAACGATCCGAACACCTTGGGGCCCGCGCGCCAGCTCTCGCAGACTGTCTGTACGGGTGTGTGCAAGCCCTGACGATTGCTCAGCCGTGGCCGAAGTGCATCAGCCAGCCTAGCCCGATCAAAGCCGCCACAAAGTAGACGAAGCAGCGCAGGCCGTAGCGCAGCCGCTCATTGTCGGTCTTCTTGGTGATCACTCCGAGCACGATGGAAGAAAACAGAGCGAACAGGATGGCTGCTTCGAAGTGCGTGAGATTCATTTTCGGCATTAGTCTTTTTTCCCGATCGCGATCTCGTACGCATCTACCATGCCCAGGATATTGAGCAGTCCGGCGGCTACCAGGAATTTCGTCCCGTAGTCGTGAACGTGGCCCGCCACGTCCGGCTGCGAGTATCCGAGCCAAATGGTGAGGAGATAGAGCAGGCCCGAGGCTAAATCGCCGATGAACCCGCCGACGTAGATCACCGTGGTGAGGATGTCGCCGGTCTGGGGTTGGAACATGACGCCACGCATCATTAGTCCGAGCAGGAACATGCTCAGTACTGAGGCCAGCACTAGCGCCCCTCGGCCGGGCCGCTTCAGCAGGAAATAACCGGCGCCGGGAATGAGCCAGCCGAGCCCGACCACCGGATACCAGGAGCGCGAGGGCGCGGGTTGAGCCTCAGTCTTAGCTGGATTGGATGGCACCACTTCAGTTTACCAAGGCGAATCGCTACTGGGATTCGGCGTAAACGCGGCGGACCACGTTCCCGATCCCGCCCGTTCCGCCCCAGTCCGGGTATTTGGCCTTGAGCTCGGTCTCCAAACGGCGAGCGGCGTCATCTACGGGCACGCCCTGGCGTTTTAGGTCGAGCGCGCGCGATTGGAGATCCTGCAGGAATCCGCGCTCCTGTGCGACCAGGGAGCCGTCGCCCAGCGCGCCGTGGTCGGGAACGATGTAGCGGGGTTGGAGCGGAACGATCTGGTCGAGAAGAGCGAGCCAGCCTTTCGGGGTCGAGTCGGCGTTCGGCATGCCAGGGACGAGTTTGTTTTCGACGATGTCGCCGGGGAGCAGCGTGCGATCGGGATCGATGAAGATCAACTCGTCACCTTGCGTGTGGCCAGGGCCGAGCCACATCAGCCGCGCCGTAACGCCGCCGCCCAAGTCGAGGGTCAGCTCGCGATCGAAGAGGATGTCGGGCGGCCGCGGCTTCACGTCCTTGAGCTGCTCGCGGAACAAAGCGGAGCGCGAGCTGAACATCTGGATAAATTCTGCGCCGTGTTTTTCCATTTCCCGCTGCTGGACGGTTGGACGGATCAGTACCGTCCCCGAGGGGAAGGCTTGAGCGCCGGAGGCGTGCTCGGGGTGGAAGTGCGTTGTGGTGAGGTAGAGCGTGGAGCCTTTGGCAAGTTTCGCGGCCTCGCGCGCGACGATGGCCCCGTTCGGCGGGCCCATGCCGGTATCGACTACCAAGGTGGCGCGATCGCCCACAATGATGCCGACGTTCGGGAAGCCGAGGATGGCGTAAACGTGATCGGATACACGCTGGACGGCGTTTTCAGGGACGCCTTGCGGTGCCGGAGGCTGCTGGGAGTACACGGGGACGGAGACGAGCGCGGTCACTAGAATCGCAACGAGCTTAAGCATTTGCCACCGATTATATCCCCGGCGAACTTTGGCCTGCGATTTTCACTCCGCCGGCGGCACTGATAGGCATGAAAATCATTCTCTCTTCGCTCCTGGCATTGTCTTTATTGACGGGAGGTGTGGCGCTGGCAAGCAATACCGAAGGCTCGACTGGCAAGTCCAATTCCGGCTCGAAGAAGCACAGCCCGAGTAGTCACAAGGGCAATCGCTCTGGGCATCGGAAACAAAACGGGAACGTTCCGTCGAATAAGTAGCGCCGATTTTTCGGGTGTTTGGGTGCCGGCGTTCACTCGGAGAGTGAACCCGGCACCTGCCACGCTACACTCGCGGATATGTTCTCTTCGCGCTTGGATTGGAGCGCGCCGGAAAATCCAGTCGCGAAATCATTGCGCGAGAAGCGCTCGCGCGGCGTGGAGTTGCTGGACCTCACCGAGTCGAACCCGACTGCCGCGGGATTTTCGTATCCGGCGGATTTGCTTCTGGCGGCGTTGTCGGATCCGCGGGCGCTGCGCTATGAGCCGAATCCGGCTGGACTGGCGGATGCGCGGGCAGCGGTAGCGGAATATTATCGGACAATTTCTCCGGATGTCTCGCCGGACCGGATTCTGCTCACGGCGAGTACCAGCGAAGCCTACTCGCTTCTTTTCAAATTGCTGGCCGATCCGGGCGATGAAGTCTTGGTCCCGCGGCCATCCTATCCGCTGTTCGAGTTTCTCGCGGCGCTGGAGTCGGTGCGGCCGGTTCCCTATCCGCTGGTCTATGATGCTCAGTGGTGGATCGATTTTGACGCGCTTGAGCGCCAGGTCACCGGCAGAACCCGAGCCATTGTGCTGGTGAATCCGAACAACCCCACTGGTTCGTTTTTGAAAGAACAGGAGCTGAATCGACTGGCGGCGCTATGCCGGCACCACGGCATGGCGATCTTATCGGACGAAGTTTTCTCCGACTACGTTTTCAGTCCTGACCCGCAGCGCGTCGGTTCGCTGGCCGGCGTGGACGGCGTCCTATCTTTTGTTCTTAGCGGATTCTCCAAGGTACTGGCACTGCCGCAAGTGAAACTCGGCTGGATACTGGTGGGCGGTCCGGAGAAGCTCAGAAGCGAAGCCTTTTCCCGTCTGGAACTGATCGCCGACACGTATCTGTCGGTGAGCACGCCCGTGCAATGGGCCGCTCGCCGATTATTGGCCTGTCGCACGTCCATTCAAGCGCAGATTCTGGACCGCGTTCGCGCGAATCGGGCGTTTCTCGCGGGCCGGATTGGAAGCGATTCCCCCTGGCGATTGCTGCACACCGAAGGCGGCTGGTATGGAGTGTTGGAGGCACCTCGGATTCATAGTGAAGAAGAATGGACGCTCGAGCTGTTAAGTCAGGACAACGTTGTCGTTCAGCCCGGGTTCTTCTTCGACTTTGAGCGCGAAGCGTTTCTAGTGGTGAGCCTGCTCACGAGCGGTGAGATCTTCCGCGAGGGAATCGATCGGATACTGGCGCGCGCCCGCTGAGTTACTCCCGTGCAGCGACTTCGCAAAACGGGCGTAGCTTTGCTCAGCGCCGGCTCGTTCCGGGCTGTGAACGTCCAGGCTCTCTCGATACACTTCTAGCGCCTGCCTATAAAACCTGTCCGCGTCCGCGCGCCTGCGGCCCGCTTGTTCGACGTTGCCGGCGATCATGAGGAGCCGTGCGTAGTCAGAATGCTTCTCGCCCAGGATCCGGCGCTCGATGTTGAGAGCTTCGCCGATGAGGCTGCGGGCTTGCGCAATATCTCGTTCTCCCAAGAATGCTTCCGCCAGCGCGGCTTTTACGCGGGCCGTCATCACGTGCGCCGGTCCGATCGCTTTCTCGTAAATATGGAGGCTCTGTTTGATGTAGTTTTTTGCGATGGCGAACTTCTGCTCGTCCAGGGCCACGAGACCCAATTCATTCAACGCTCCAGCCTGGTGAGGATCGTTCGCGGTCTCGTAGATGTTGAGAGCTTTTCTAAGCAGCGGCTCGGCGCGCGCATAGCTGTGCTCGAGCCGGTACATTTCGCCGAGGCTGACCAGTGTATCCCCCAAGACTGGAGCCGGGATACCGCTTTGTGACGCCAGGCTGAGCGACTCCTGTAGCAGCGGTGCGGCGCGATCGAAGCGCTCCTCATGAACGAATAGCGCTCCGTAGTTCGCCAGCGTTCCGACAAGAAAGTCGGGCCGTTCGGAAGGCAAACGGCGCAGTGTCGAAATGAGATTTTCAAAATGGGTCTCAGCCTCAGTAGTGGAACCCTCGGCCGCCAACACCTCGGCCAGATGCCGCTCGGCGCTCAAAGTGCAAGGATGCAGGGGGCCGGCATGGACGATGCACACGGCCATGGATTGTCTCAAGAGCGACTCTGCCTCTTTCCAGCGCCCCTGATCGAATCGCAGTTGGCCCAAGCCCTGATAAACATAACCAAGCAGCGGTCTGCTCGGCGGGCCCCCAGCTTCAATCGCGGCCTTCGCTTCCATGTACAGGGGTTCCGCCGATGCAGGATCGCCTTGGGTCTGATACGCCAACCCAAGTGCGTATAAACTCTTCATCAAACGGACATCTTCGGGTCCGGAATTGCGCGCCAGATCGAGAGCGGCCGATAGCTGTTGCACCGCATCCCCATAACGGCCGTCGTCGAGTGCGGCAACACCCTGGCTGTAGGCGAGATCCCAGTTGGATTCTTCAACCGCCGCGAACACCGGCGTGGTTAGGAAGAAAAGAAGGACCGAACTCTGCCACACGTTCGCTGCACCAAACATCACGCCTCCTCATTTGCCACACGCTTGTGGGCGGCCATCCGGAAACAGTTCTCCCAGAAGGCATCTGAGGCGTGCCAGGTGATTCGCCCGAAGGCGACAAACGTCAGGCAGTGTTGAGAATCAATAGATCCGGTTGGTTTGGGCGCGTCGCGTTGGACCTCACCCTCCGGTGTTCCTTATCGGAACAATCGAAACCCCCTAGAGCAGTTCGCGTACCAAAGTACGAGCACGATGGAGCGGATTGGGACAATTTGCCCGTTCCGTTGTAGGTCCTGACATTTTGACGCTCGCGCGCTACGAAGTAGTTGCAGTAAGTGGTTCAAAAATTGAGCAATTCATTCATCCGTCCCTGCGGCACAGAAAATGCTCTTCATCCGGCGTGACTGATCGAAAGGGGCAGGACAATATGAAACCCGAATTGAAAGATCTCATGCAAGACCTTCAGATGGCGTTCAATGAATCTGTTTGCGAATCCGAGCGCATTGCGGAAATTCTGGCCGAGATCAAAAACTCGGGCTACGAAGTCCTTCTCGCTCTTGAGGTCACTGTCGGTATGACCGCCGGGAAGCAAGAGGCATCTCAACCCGCGCCCGCTTCGACGGTGAGTGCTTCCGGCGAATGCAACTTCACTGACTTCGATCGTCAGTTTCTGCAGACCCTGCACGTTGGGGAGTAAGCCATTCGTCCGGCAGTAAAGTAGCTCTCCGGTCTTTGTATCCGCATCGGGACCCGTCGGTGCTTTTTTCGCTACGATAAGGTTTCCTCCTTCCATGTTTCGTTTCGAGACCGCCGGAGAATCCCATGGAGAGTGTTTGGTCGCAACCCTGACGGGTTTGCCGGCCGGCTTACCCGTCTCCCTGGATTTCATCAATCACCAGCTCTGGCGCCGCCAGCAGGGATTCGGCCGCGGGGGACGCATGAAGATCGAGACCGACCAGGCTGCAATCGTCTCCGGCGTGCGGCATTCAAAGACCATCGGATCGCCGATCGCAGTAATCATTCAAAACAAAGACTGGAAGAACTGGACCGACGTTCTGCCAGTGGAAGATATCGATGGCGCAGAGGACAAACGCAAGCCGGTGACGCGCCCGCGTCCCGGGCACGCCGATCTTGCGGGCAGCATCAAATACAACCTGCCTGAAGCTCGCTACATCCTGGAACGTGCCAGCGCGCGTGAGACCACGGCACGTGTTGCGGTGGGCGCCTTTGCGAAGACGCTGCTCAGCGAGTTTGGAATCGGTGTCCTGGGCCACGTGATCGCGATTGGCGGGGCGCGGCTAAATCGTCAGGCTACCTGGGACGAACTGGTCGCCCTCAACGAACGCGACGAAGTGTTTCTGGCTTGCGTCGACCCTGACGCCGAAAAGCAGATGAAAGAAGTGGTCGATTGCGCTTATCGTACTGGCGACACGATCGGCGGCGTGTTCGAGGTGGTGGCGCACAATCTTCCGATCGGTCTCGGGTCGCACATCACGTGGGACACGCGACTCGACGGGCGCCTGGCGCAAGCCATCGTATCGATGCAGGCGGTGAAAGGTGTTGAGATCGGATTCGCCGCCGAAGGCGCGGCGTCCTTCGGATCGCGCGTGCAAGATACGATCCACTACAATCGGGAAGAGCGGCGCTTCACGCGCGGATCGAATCGCGCCGGAGGGTTGGAAGGCGGCATCACCAACGGCCAGGATGTTCTAGTGCGTGGATTTTTGAAGCCAATTTCCACGCTGCGCCGTCCGCTCGAATCTGTAGATCTGGTTACTCGCGAGCCCGCGTTGGCCGCCTACGAGCGCAGTGATGTTTGCGTCGTCCCAGCCGCCGCCGTCATCGGAGAAGCGATGGTAGCCATCGTGCTGGCGCAGGCGTTCTTGGAAAAATTCGGCGGCGACTCGCTCGACGAAGTTCGCCGGAACTTTGAAGGCTATCAGGAGCAGGTCAGAAATTATTGATGACGTATCCGATCGTTTTGTACGGCGAGCCCGTGCTCGAAAAGCAAGCCGAGACCATCATCGCATTCGACACACCGGAATTGCACAAATTGGTCGACGACATGTTCGAGTCCATGTACGCGGCCAAAGGTGTCGGGTTAGCTGCGCCGCAGATCGGGATTTCCAAGCGCATAGCGGTCATCGATCTGTCCGTGGGCGAAGATCCCGCGCAGAAAATTGTCCTCATCAATCCGGAGATCGTCAACAAAGAACACTTTCAATCGGGTGAGGAAGGCTGCCTCAGCATTCCCGGGTTTCGCGAGCAGGTGACGCGTCCCATGCGAGTGACCGTCCGGGCGCAGGACGCAAAGGGCGAGAAGTTCGAAAAAACCGGGGAAGATCTGCTGGCGCGCGCGTTCTGTCATGAGATCGATCACTTGAATGGGCGCCTGTACATCTCGCATGTCAGCGCGTTGAAGCGCGATTTAATCCGCCGCAAAGTTCGCAAGCTGGTGAAAGCCGGCGAATGGGGCGGGTAGCTCCTCAACATGGACCTGATTTTTCTAGGCACGCCTTCGTTCGCCGTGCCTACGCTCGATGCCGTCGTAGCTGCGGGACATCGCGTGCTCGCGGTCTATACGCAGCCCGACCGTCCCAAGGGCCGCGGCGGACAGCTCGCGATTTCGCCGGTCAAGGAAGCGGCGCTGCGGCTGGGGCTTGCAGTTCAGCAGCCCGAACGCGTGCGGCGGCCCGAGATCGTTGAACAATTACGCGCCCTGAATCCGGAGGCAATGGTCATCGTCGGCTACGGCCAGATCATTCCTCAATCGATTATCGATATTCCACCGGTCGGCATCATCAACGTGCATGCTTCGCTGCTGCCCAAATACCGGGGCGCGGCGCCGATCCAGTGGGCCATTGCGAACGGCGAGACGCAAACGGGCGTCACCACCATGCGGATTGACGCGGGCCTCGACACCGGCGACATGCTGCTCAAATGGGAAACCGAGATTGGCGCGGAAGAAAATGCGTTGGAACTCGGGCCGCGGCTGGCTCGCGCAGGCGCCGACATTCTGGTCGAGACGCTGGCCGGACTCGAAGCCGGAACGATCACGCCGGAGAGGCAGGACAACTCCCGGGCCACGCTCGCGCCGATCCTCAAGAAAGAAGACGGCCTGATCGATTGGAATTGGCCGGCCGCGACAATCTTCAATCGCACGCGCGGCTTCTTGCCGTGGCCCGGCGCGTATAGCCATTTCCGCGGGCAGATGTTTCATATTTGGCGATCGCGCTTGTCCAATGCAGCAGTCGCGGGCGAGCCAGGGCGCCTGGTGGCCGTCAAAAAAACAATGCTGGTGTGCTGCGGCGGCCCCGCCGCGCTCGAGCCGCTCGAAGTGCAGATCGAAGGACGAAAGAGAATGCCAGCCGAGGCGTTTCTCAACGGCCAGCGACTGAACGAGAATGAATTCTTAGGAGAGAAGACTTAAGTGAAGCTGCCCGCGGGCTACCGCTATTCCTCCACCTACGCCGGAATCCGAAAGGTGAAGAAAGACGATCTCGCTTTGATCGTTTCGAGTACGCCTGCTTCGGCGGCCGCCGTGTTTACGCGCAACCGCGTGCAGGCCGCGCCGGTGCGCATCGCGCGCTTCAACCTCGAGAAATCGCGCGGGCATGTCAGTGCGGTTCTGATCAATGCAGGCAACGCCAACTGCGCCACGCGGACCGGAGATCGCGTCGCCATCGCCTGCTGCGATGCGGTTGCCAAGCAGCTTCATGTTACTCCCGAGGAGGTTTTTCCGGCGTCTACCGGAGTGATCGGCGTGGAACTGGACTCGACCCTGATCAGCAACGCGCTTCCAGCCTTGATCGAGGGCCTCAAACCGAAACGCTTCGACGACGTCGCGCAGGCAATCCTGACCACCGACACGCGGCCCAAAACCGCCCACGCCGAAGTACGCGCCAGGCGCGGTGGGATCCGCATCGCGGGCATGACCAAGGGCTCGGGAATGATTCAGCCGAATATGGCCACTACGTTGGGATTCGTCATGCTGGATGCCTCGATCCCCGGCGCCGCGCTTTCATCGATGCTCACCGCGGCGATCGGTCGCAGCTACAACCGCATCAGCGTGGACGGCGACACGTCCACCAACGACACCATGCTGGTGCTCGCCAACGGCGCGGGCGGTGTCACGCCCAGCGACAAGGAAATGGCGAAGATCGGCCAGGCGCTGGCCGAAGTGATGGAAGATCTCGCGCGACAGATCGTGCGCGACGGCGAGGGCGCGCGTAAGCTGGTTACGATTGAGGTAAGCGGCGCGTCCAATGACGAGGCGGCCGAACGCATCGCGCGCAGCATCGCCAATTCGCTGCTGGTGAAGACCGCGATCGCCGGATCGGATCCGAATTGGGGGCGCATCTTGTCGGCGGCCGGGAACGCGGGCGTCGCGCTCGACCCGGCGAAAGTGGATATCGATCTGCAAAACGTTCCCGTGTGCCGCGCCGGACTGGCGGCCGATTTTTCAGAAGACGAGCTTAAGAAAAAACTGGATGAAACCGACTGCCTGATCCGCTTCGTCCTGAACGGAAGAGCCTCGGGCCAGGCGCGTTTCTGGACTTGCGACCTGACGGAAAAATACATTGAGATCAACGCCAGCTATCGTACGTAACGTATTGCTTATCGTCTCGCTTACGCTGGCGTCGGCGCGCGGCGACGCGCACTCCGACGTGGTCGCGCTCTTCGGCTCGCTTGCTGCCGCACTCACCGACTGGAACGTCCCCGCGTTTATGGACGGCTTCGATAAAGATATGCCCGGTTACGACAATCTCAAGACCCAGGTTGCGGCGCTGGTGAACCAAGCGGATGTGACATCGTCCATCGAACCCGTCACCGAACAAGGCGACGACGCAAAGTACCGCATCGATCTCGACTGGTTCCTGCAAGTGCGCAGTCTTTTGGATAATGGACCGATCGCCGAGCGGCGCCAAGTGATCCATTGCGAACTGCGCAAGGAAAAGAAGAAGTGGAAGATCGTTTCCCTCAATCCCATCGAGTTTTTCGCGCCTGCCAAAGTCGGTAAATGATTTTTGAAAAACG
>Ga0335078_10002047_pt1 | contig 30547 bp, 27 predicted proteins | sample Lox_Sample_32_FD_206711 | JGI IMG/M metagenome (GOLD analysis project Ga0335078, IMG submission 206711) | Soil microbial communities from Loxahatchee National Wildlife Refuge, Florida, United States - Lox_Sample_3.2 | ecosystem: Environmental > Terrestrial > Soil > Wetlands | place: USA... | reverse complement strand
TTGGGGTCCAGTTGCAACGGTTTGGCGGCGGTGATATAAATCCATCCTGAAAAAGAGTTAACAACCAGGGATGCAGAAGCTGGAAACGGGAAGAGGGACCCGGCTCAGAACAATCCGTCATTTTTTGGATTTTATTTGCGACGAGCCGCCGCGCCCCCTTGCCGGATCTCCGGCCGATGTTTCCGCGCTAAGCGTTGACTCAGAGAGAATCCGGCCGGTTGTTCCGGCCATGGGGACAAGATGGCGAATCCAACAACAGGCCCTGGCGGGACGCAGGGACCGCAGCCGACGAAACCGTCCCTGCTCCAGGCGCTCCGCTCGATATTTTCCAGCGGTCAAGATGACGATGAATCTAAAGTAGTTACTCGCCGCCGCAAGTTCGTGATGGCGGCCGTTCTAGGCACGCTCGGGATGAACCTCCTGATGTTCCTGCGGTTCTTTTTCCCGCGCGCGCTCTACGAACCCAAGACCCGTTTCAAGATCGGGTATCCTTCCGATTTCGGTTTCGGCGTGGATACGAAGTTCCAGAATCAGTTTCGCATCTGGGTGGTGCGGAATACGGAAGGCATTTTTGTCATTTCCGCAATCTGCACGCACCTGGGGTGCACGCCCGACTGGAAGCCGAGCGAGAACAAATTCAAGTGCCCCTGCCACGGCAGCGGCTACGATCCGGAAGGCATCAACTTCGAAGGCCCCGCGCCCCGTCCCATGGATCGCGCTCACGTCGAGGTCGATCCCGACGGGCAGATCGTCGTCGACCTCAGCAAGCTCTATTCGTGGCCCAAGGGCGAGAGGTCGCAATTCGGCGACCTCGATCCCGGAGGGAAGGGCGGAGCCATTTTACACGTGTGAGAAAACCATATGCCTGAAACCAATGGACACGACGGAAAACCGGAATCCCGGCCCGCCGCGACGAACGGTCACGGTGCGTCCGGCGGCAACGGCCAGGGCAACGGGACCAATGGCGGCGGAAATAAGGTAGCCGCGCTGGTGGCCAGCGCCAAAGCCACGCAATCTCGCGCGGTCGAAGAAATCAAGGAAACCATCAAGGCGCCCGAGAAGACCGATCTCTGGAAATCGGTTTTGCGCGTCAAGCACGATGAAACACCGCGCAGCCGCGCCCTGGGCGTACTCAGCAACGTCTTTCTGCACCTGCATCCCGCCAAGATCAATCGCGACGCGGTGGCCTACAACTACACCTGGGGCATGGGCGGCATGACGTTCTATGTCTATATCACCCTGGTGTTCACCGGCACCCTGCTGATGTTTTACTATCATCCGTCCAAGGTGATCGCTTTCCGCGACATCCTTTACCTGGAAAGCGACGTGCCGTTCGGCAAGCTGCTGCGCAACATGCACCGCTGGGGCGCCCACCTCATGGTCATCATGGTGGAGCTGCACATGTTCCGGGTCTTCCTGACCGGGTCGTATAAGAAGCCGCGCGAGTTCAACTGGGTGGTGGGAGTGTTGCTGCTGGTGCTTACGCTGCTCCTCAGCTTCACCGGATACCTGCTCCCGGACGATCAGTTGGGATTCTGGGCCGTCACCGTGGGAACCAACATGGCCCGCGCCACGCCGCTGCTCGGCCACCAGGGGCCCTTCGGCCCGCAATTAGGCATGACACCTTTCAATGATGTCCGCTTCGGCCTGTTAGGCGGGTCTATTGTCGATTCGAACGCGCTGCTGCGCGCCTATATCTGGCATTGCGTGGCGATTCCGATCATCGCGTCGGCGTTCATGGTGGTCCACTTCTGGCGCGTGCGCAAGGACGGCGGCATCTCCGGACCCGCGCCCATGGTGCTGGAGAGCGAGATCAAGGAAGTGAAAAAGGTGTGAAGACAGGAGTCAGAAGACAGAATGACTCGCAGATTCTGTGGGGCTCGCAATTCTGACTCCTGACTCCTGAATTCCCAAAGGTCTTTTTATGGACTTTCATCAGCTTTGGACCATCGTCAGCACTCCCGATAACGTGCCCATCGTGCTTCTGCTGTTCGTGGTGCCGTTCTATACCTGGTACGGCCTGCGCCAGGCGTTTGCCAACGACCGTCTGATCGCCCAGCTCGAAGCCGATCCGGCCATGGCCAAGACGCATCACCGCAAGGTTCAGCCTTACAAGTCCGGCTGGGCCAAAGAAGTGCATGTCTGGCCGTATCTGCTGCGTATCGAGTTCCTGGCCGCCATCATCGTCACCGTGCTGCTGATGGTCTGGTCTATCGCGCTCAACGCGCCGCTGGAGGAGCCGTCGAATCCCACCTTGACCATGAATCCGTCGAAAGCGCCGTGGTACTTCCTCGGATTGCAGGAAATGCTGGTCTATTTCGACCCATGGATGGCCGGCGTGGTGATGCCTTCGTTGATCATTATCGGGCTCATGGTGATTCCCTACATCGATACCAACCCGCTCGGCAACGGCTATTACACGTTCAAACAGCGCAAGTTCTCGATTCTGACATTCATCTTCGGGTTCATCGTGTTATGGGTTTCGATGATTGCCATCGGCACGCTGATTCGCGGTCCGGGCTGGATGTGGTTCTGGCCGGGGATGACCTGGGACCATAACCGCCTCATCTTCGAAGTGAACCGCGACTTGCCCGACATCTTCGGCATCACCGGCCGCTGGGCCAAGGTCGTTTTCGGCGCCATTGTGGTCGGGCTGTACGGCGTCGGGGCGGGCGTGTTCATTCACAAGCTGATTACCTGGACGCCGTTCAACCGCAAAGTCTTCGCCCGCATGAGCGTTTTGCAGTATGTGGTGATGCAGACGTTCCTGATCATCATGCTGGCTCTGCCGGTCAAGATTCTCGCCCGGCACTTATTCCGCATTAAGTACGTTTGGGTGACCCCCTGGTTCAACATCTAAGGGCCTGAAATTCGATATGAGCGATCAAGAGAAAGATCCGGTAGTCCACTCGTCGCTGAGCAAGCCGCTCTTCATCTGGTCGGCGGTGCTGGTGCTTTCCATGGCGTGGGGACTCTACGACGAGCTCTACGGAATCCGTCCGTGGAAGAATTACGAATCTCGTTTCGAGAGGCTGTACAGCCGTTATGTGCGCGATCAGATGGGGCCTGAATCGCAGATCGAAAGGAACATCAAAGCGCAGCCCGAATACCAGCGGCTCGATCGTGAAATGCAGGCCGCCGAACGCGCGGTCGCGCCGCAGGTGAAGGCCATCAAGGACCAGGTCGACGATCTCACGCCTAAAATCCAGGCCCTCAACGATCCGTTCCAGGAAGTCCGCGGCCACGTCGGCGCGCTCAACTACGAGGCCGAGCAGGCGGGAGCGGAACACAATCAGTCGCTGCTGAGCCAGATCGCCGAGCTGAAGAAGGAAACCCGCAAAGTCAAACTGCCCGGCGAAACCGAAGAGCGAGTGATGAACTACGACCAGATGGACCAGCAGCTCAAGGAGTGGAAGGCGAAAAAAGCGGAGCTGCTGCAGCAAAGCGCCGACCTCACCAAGCCCGCCAGCGACAAGCGCGCGGAGCGCGACAAGTATCTGAGCGACCGCATCTCCGGCGCCAGCGACGAAGTCCTCTCGGGCGTCGAAAGCTCGCTCGCCAAGTTCGATATCAAGATCCGCCAGATTCACATCAAGGACATCGACCTGGTGGATCGCTGCGAAAGCTGCCATCTGGGCGCGCGCGAACCGGTGCAACTCACCGCCGCCAGCATGGGCGGTGAGGAGGTCTTCGCCAGCCATCCCAACAAGGAGCTGCTGAAGATTCACGACCCCGAAAGATTCGGCTGCACGCCTTGCCACGGCGGCAATGGAGTGGCGCTGTCCAGCGTGGAAAAGGCGCACGGCTATAACAAGTTCTGGCTCTGGCCGCTGCACCACAAGGAGAACATCGAAGCCGGCTGCCAGCAGTGCCACAACAAGGAAATCGTCACCGAGATGGCCGGCACGCTCAACCAGGGCCGCGAGCTTTTCCGTCTTCGCGGCTGCATGGGCTGCCATCGCTACGAAGGGTTCGATCGCGAAGCCGACGAAATGTCCAACGTCACCCAGACGCTCCGCCAGCTCGAGCAACAAAAGGCCGAGTGGCTGCGCCAGGCCGGTTTCGACGAGCAGAAAGCCAACAACCCCCGCACGTCCGACGCCGACGCCCGCAAGCTGAATCAGGAGGCCAACGATCTGCGCGTCCGCACCACCGGCATCGATGCCAAGGTCGAGCAGCTCGACAATCGCGCCGTCAGCCTGGTTCGCGAGGTCAAGAAGGTCGGCCCCAGCCTCAAGGAAGTGCGCGTGAAGCTGCGGAAAGAGTGGATTCCCGTCTGGCTGAAGGATCCGCACGCCTGGCGCGAAGGCACCAAGATGCCGACTTTCCGCCTGTCCGACGACGATCGCAAGGCCATCGCCGCGTTCATCTGGCAGTCCGGCCTGCAGGGCACGCTTCCCGCGCAGAAACCCGGCGATCCCGAGAAAGGTAAGGAATCGTTCGAAACCCGCGGCTGCATGGCGTGCCACTCCATGGGCGAAGGCTCGCAGAAACAGGGCGGGACTTTCGCTGCGAACTTGAGCCGGGAAGGCGAGAAGGCCAATTACGATTATTTAGTCCGCTGGGTGCACAATCCCCGCCAGCGCACCGCTCCTTACTGCTCATTCGAAAAGCGCGATCTTACCGAGGAAGACTACAAGAAGCACAATCTGCCGTACGTCTTCGATCTCGATCACACCAAGTGCCCGAACGACGGCCATGAGCTGCAGGTGCAGCAAATGACTCCGATGCCCAGCCTGCGCCTCACCGAGGACGAAGCCCGGGATATCGCCAGCTACCTGATGACGCGCAAGCACTCCGACGCGCAGTACGCCGATGCCGGCTACATGGACGATCCTTCGCTGGCCAAGAAGGGCCTGGAACGGGTCCGCTTTTACGGATGCGCCGGCTGTCATGAAATCTCCGGCCTGGAAGAGGAACAGCGCATCGGAACCGAGCTGACCAAAGAAGGCTCCAAGCCGCTCGAGCGTCTCGATTTCGCCATGCTCGGCCACACGGCCGAGGAAGAAGGCTGGTACACCCACAAGGGTTTCTTCGAGCACAAACTCGTCAACCCCGCCGTCTTCGACGAAGGCAAAATCAAGGCCCCGGACGACCGGTTGAAGATGCCGAATTTCAACCTCTCCAAGCCGGATATCGACGCCTTGACCACACTCCTGGAAGGCTCCGTGGAACCCTCCATTCCCGCCCGCTATTTCTATGACCCCACCGATGCCCGGCAGGACATTATTGAAGGCTGGTGGGTGGTGCGCAAGTACAATTGCATGGGCTGCCACCGCGTCCACGTCGGCCAGACCACCACGTTCGACACCATGGCGCGCTACCAGGATCCCGATTGGAAGGACCAGAAGCCGCCGACGCTCATCGGCGAGGGCGCGCGCGTCAACCCGGAATGGCTGATGCGCTTCCTCAACAATCCGTCTTTGAGCGATACCGATACCAATCGCGACGGCGTCCGCCAGTACCTGCGCGCGCGCATGCCCACCTTCAGCTTCTCGGATGGTGAAATCCGCAAGCTGGTGCGCTTCTTCGAAGCCCTGTCTTCGCAATCGGAGCCGTACATCGCCGAGAAGCAGGATCCGCTTACCGATGCCGAGCGCACCATGGCGCGGCAATTGTTCACCAGCGAAGGGGCGCCCTGCCTGAAGTGTCATATGACCGGAGATCCCAGGCATGATGCCAAGGCGACCGCTCCCAATTTCACCGTGGCGCGCGACCGCCTGAAGCCCGGCTGGACGCGCCGCTGGATTCTGGCGCCGTCGATGATGGCCCCCGGAACCGCGATGCCCAACGGATTATTCCGCCAGGACGGCAGCCGGATGGTGTTCGCGGGTCCGACTCCCGCCAGTTTCAACACGTATACCGGCGACCACGCCGATTTGCTGGTGCGCTACATGTTCCAGTTCACCCCCGAAGAGTTGGCTCGCCTGCGGGCCTCGGGAAGCGGAAATAACTGATGGAGCGCTGCCGGGGCATACTTCTAACCTGCCCCAGAATTTCGAATTTTAAGGAGGCTCTCAAGGAGCAATTGCGATGAAGAACATTTGGATAGGAGTAGGACTGGCCTGCGCATTGACGCTGGCCGGCTGCGGTGGAAGCGATACGGAAAAGAAGACGGAAAGCTCCGCGTCCACCGCTCCGGCGGCAGGGGGAACCGCTACACCGGACGAAGCGAACGGCGCCACCGTCACCGGCAAAGTAACCCTGGAGGGAACCGCGCCCGTAATGAAGGCCCTCGACATGTCGGCGAATCCGTTCTGCGTGCGTGCGCATCCGACGCCGCAGAAATCGGAAGAAGTCCAGGCCGGCCCGGGCGGCGCGCTCAAGGATGCTTTCGTGTGGATCAAGGACGGCGACGCCGTCACCGGCAAAACCTGGCAGGTGCCCACCACCGCCGTTCTGCTCGATCAGAACGGCTGCATGTACAAGCCGCACGTGCTGGGCGTGATGGCCACGCAGAATATCGATATCAAAACCAGCGATCAGACCAACCACAATATCCACCCCATGCCGAGCGTCAACCAGGAGTGGAACGAATCGCAAGCGCCGGGTTCGGAAGACAAGATGAAGAGTTTCGCGCGCCAGGAAGTCATGATTCCGGTGAAATGCCAGATCCATCCGTGGATGAAGGCGTACATCGGAGTCGTCTCGCATCCATTCTATTTTGTGACCGGCGATGATGGATCCTACACCATCAAGGGGCTGCCGGCGGGAACCTATACGCTGGAATTCTGGCAGGAAAAGTACGGCACTCACGACGAGCAAATCACGGTCGCTCCGAAGGACTCGAAAACCGTCAACTACGCGTTCAAGACGAGTTAAGCAAGAATTGTTCAGACGTCGGCGATCGGCCCTCGGTTCGAGCGTACCTGGCCGAGGGCTGATCGCTGGCAATCGCCGCATGCAGCCGATCGAAGTTGTTGAGAAATTCAGCGGAAAATCGTGCGGCAAGGGCTGCAACGTACATTCTGCCAGTTGGATGCGGGGGGTGAACCCGATAAGCCCGTGCGGGCATCTCATTGTATACTGGCACAATCAGTTGCCGGAATCGTCGGTGGTACGTGGAGGGATGGCTGTCGCAGGATGCGCGAATATATCGAACTGACTAAGCCCCGCATTACCTGGCTCATCCTCATGAGCACGGGGGTCGGTTACTTCTACGGGCTTCCAACCGCCTCGAACTGGCTGGCGTTTCTCGAGCACGTGCCGCTGCTTCCGCTCCTCCACACGATTCTCGGCACCGGCCTGCTGGCCAGCGGAACGGCGGCTTTGAACCAGTGGTACGAGCGCGAAGCCGACCGTCGCATGCGCCGCACCGCTGCCCGCCCACTGCCTTCGGGAAAGATCACTGCCTCGCGCGCCCTGGCGTTCGGCACCGCGCTCTCGATTGCCGGGTTTCTGGATTTGTGGCTGGGCGTGAATCTGCTGGCAGCGTCGATCGGAGCTTTCACTCTCGCCAGCTATCTCTTCCTCTACACGCCCATGAAGCAGCGAACGTGGTGGAGCACCACAGTGGGCGCCATCCCCGGCGCCATGCCGCCCATCATCGGATTCGCCGCCGCTGCCGGAACTCTGACGGTGCAATCGTGGGTGCTGTTCGCAATTCTATTCCTCTGGCAGTTTCCGCACTTTTATTCCATCGCCTGGATGTACAAAGACGACTACGCGCGCGCCGGCATTCGCATGCTGCCGGTGGTGGAACCCGATTGCCGCTCCACGGCGCGCCAGATCGTGCTCTTCGGCATCGCCCTTATTCCGGCGAGCCTGATTCCGGGTATGCTGGGAATGTCCGGCCGCATCTACCTGATCGGCGCCTTACTGCTCGGCCTATGGTTCCTGTACTCCGGTGTGCGGGTGGCCCTGGAACGCAGCATGCTGCGCGCGCGGAATGTACTGGTGACCTCGGTATTTTACCTTCCGCTGATCTATGGCCTGATGCTGCTGGATAGGCCTGGTCTGTGATTCGAGTCGAGAACCTCACTCATCGATACGGCGATCGCACGGCACTCCAGAACGTAAGCTTCGAAGTGCGCAAGGGAGAGATTTTCGGCCTGCTGGGCCCGAACGGCGGAGGCAAATCGACGCTCTTCCGAATTCTCTCCACCATGATGGTCCCCACCGCCGGCCGGGCGGAAATAGCCGGCATCGACGTGGCGCAGGATCCGGCATCGGTCCGCCGCAAGGTGGGCGTGGTGTTTCAAACGCAAAGCCTCGACAAGGCCCTCACGGTGGAAGAGAATTTGCGCGCGCAAGGCCATCTTCACGGTCTTAGCGGCGCCGATTTGCGGAAGCGCATGGAATCGGCCATGGACCGTCTGGGACTGATCGACCGGCGCTACGACCTGGTGGAATCGCTCTCCGGCGGTCTGAAGCGGCGCGTCGAAATCGCCAAGGCGCTGCTGCATCGGCCGGAGGTTTTGCTCATGGATGAAGCCTCCACCGGCCTCGATCCGGCCGCACGACGCGATTTGTCGCGGCATGTTGAAAGCCTTCGCGAATCCGAAGGCGTGACCATCCTGCTGACCACGCACATCCTGGAAGAAGCCGAGCGCTGCGACCGGCTGGTGTTGCTGCACCAGGGTAATATCGTGGCGCGGGGAACACCGCGCGAGTTGCGTTCCAATATCGGCGGCGATGTGGTGGTGCTCGAGGCGCCGGACACGGAAGCACTGGCCTCCGGCATCCAGGAGCGTTTCGGCGTAACGCCGGCGATCGCCGACGGCCACGTGCGCATCGAGATCGAGAACGGACATCGCTTCATTACCGAGGTGGTGGAAGCCTTTCCCGGCGCCATCGATTCCGTTGGTTTGCACAAGCCGACGCTGGAGGACGTTTTCGTCCGCGAAACGGGGGCGTCCATTGAGTAGCTTCTGGCTGCCCGCGGCCACCCTCTGGCAGCGCGAACTGGTCCGCTTCTGGCGGCAGAAAAGCCGCGTCATGGGCGTGGTGGCTTCGCCTTTGCTCTTTTGGCTGATTATCGGCTACGGGTCGAACGACCTGGGACGGTATTACTCCGGAGCGCTGGTATTGACGGTGATGTTCTCCGCCATTTTTTCCACCATCACCATCATCGAAGACCGCCGCGAAGGCTTTCTGCTCTCGATGCTGGTCTCCCCTGCCCCGCGTACCAGCCTGGTGCTCGGCAAGATTCTCGGATCGGCGACGCTGGGATGGATTCAGGGGCTGCTGTTTCTCGCCTTTGCCCCGCTGGCCCAGGTCGCGGTCTCGCCGGCGGCCATCGGTCCCGTGGTCGCGTCGATTTTCCTGATCTCGTTCACATTGACGGGCATGGGATTCGTCATCGCGTGGCAGATGAATTCCACCGCCGGGTTTCACGCCATCATGAATTTGCTGCTGCTGCCGATGTGGCTTGTCTCGGGGGCGCTGTTCCCAATGGCGACGGCCCATGGCTGGATCAGGGCCATCATGTGGGTGAATCCGCTGACCTATGCCATCGCGCTGCTGAACCACACGCTGCGGTTGCCCTACGCGTCGCCCGGTGCCCTTGCGAGCCTGGTAGTGACCGCGGCGTTCGGAGTGCTGCTGCTTCTGCTCAGCGGCGTGTTCGCGGCGCAGAAAGCCACCAGGAGCGCCGCATGAAAGAGGCGGGTGTGGGGCAGGTTGGTAACCTGCGGCGGACTGGCAGTCCGCCCTGGCGGCCCGAATGCGGGTTGCCAGCCGGCCGCAGACTGCCAGTCTGCCCCACAATCTTCTTCCTTCTGCTCGCCTCCTGTGTGAAGCCCACCCCTCTGCCGATCCTCGGCGACGCGCCGACTTTCCAACTCACCACACAGACTGGCGAGCCCTTCGATAGCAAATCGCTCGACGGCCGGATCTGGGTGGCGGATTTCATCTACACCACCTGCCCCGGACCGTGTCCCATGATGACGCAGCAAATGCGCCAGCTTCAGGACCGCACGGCGCTGGAGATGCACGATGTGGAGCTGGTTTCGTTTACCGTCGATCCGGCGCACGATACGCCGCCCGTGCTGGCGGAGTATGCCCGGCATTACCGCGTCGATCCCTCGCGCTGGAGCTTTCTGACCGGCGACATGCCCGCGCTCAACAATGTCGGAATGGGGTTCAAGCTGAATACTGTCGATGGCAACCTGACCCACAGCACCCGCTTCGTGCTGGTCGATCGCCATATGCGGATTCGCGGCTTCTACACCACGTCGGAAGATGCATTTCTTCCGCAATTGGTCCACGATATCCGCCAGTTGGAACAGGACCACTCGTGACACACTATCTCCCCACCGTGAACGCCACGCTCAACGGCCTGGCCGCCATCCTCCTGGTCTGGGCCTACTGGCTGATCCGGCACAAGCAGGTGCAGAAGCATCGCAAGGTGATGATTACGGCGTTTACGGTCTCGTGTCTCTTCCTGGTGTGCTATCTGGTCTATCACATAGCGATCCACGGTTCGAAGCGATTCCCGCACGTGGGCATTATCCGGACCGTCTATCTGACGATTCTCGGCACGCACACGGTTTTAGCCGCGACTGTCCCGGTGCTCGCCATTATCACGCTGCGTCGCGGGCTGGCAATGCGCGTCGACCGGCACCGCCGCATCGCGCGGTGGACTCTTCCCATCTGGCTGTACGTGAGCGTGACCGGCGTGGTGGTGTATGTAATGCTGTATCATCTGTAATTGTGTGATTCCGAACTTTTTCCTGGTTGGCGCCCCCAAGGCCGGCACGACATCGCTCTATCACTACCTCGGCCAACATCCCCAAATCTATCTCAGCCCGATCAAAGAGCCATGCTTCTTCGCCGACGAAATCCGCCCCAAGAATTTCAGCGAGGCGGTCCGGCCGCGCCTGATGCGCGAACTCGAAGAGACGGAAGCGTTCCTTGCCGGCCCCATGCTGGAAAAGCGCAACGGCGGATTCGTGGTGGACTGGGGCGGCTATCTGACGCTGTTTGCCGGCGCCTGCGGGCAGCCGGCCGTCGGCGAAGGCAGCATCAATTATCTGTGGTCCCCGACGGCCCCGCATAACATTGCGGCGCATATCCCGGGCGCGCGCATTCTGATGCTGCTGCGCGATCCCGCGTCACGAGCCTATTCGCAATATCTACATGGCGTAACGAACGGGCTGATCGGGGTCTCGTTCCGCCGGCACCTGGAGCGCTCGCTGCATCACGGGCCCCTCTTCGATGATGCCCATCCGTTCCTCGAATTCGGCCAGTATCATCAGCAGGTGACCCGGTACCTGGAGTTCTTTCCGCGCACGCAGGTGTTCATCCGGCTGTACGAGGATTTCCGCGATCGTCAGCCGCAGACGCTGCGGGAGGTCTTCGAGTTCCTGGGAGTCGATCCCGGGGTAAAGATCGATGCTTCGGTGAGACATCGCGAGCCGCGCGTGCCTCGCCATCTCCGTTTCGGGTATCTGCTGAAACGCTCGGGGATCTGGGAAGCCGGCAGCCAGCGACTTCCCCGCCGTTGGCGCAACGCCGTCAGTGCCGCACTGCTGCGCCCGCGACATCAATTGCAGATGGACGCGGAGGATCGCGCATTTCTCGTGGCCTACTACCGGGACGACATCGAAAAACTGGCGGCACTGATCGGCCGCGACCTGAGCGCCTGGCTGCGATAGCGGTCATCAGTGCAGGACGCCGATCAGCAATCCGAAAGTCGCGGCAAATGCGGCCAGAAACAGCCAGGACAAGCGGTTTCCCCAGTTGATCGTGTACCCGAAGCCCAGGCGCTTTTGAACGAATACCGCCGGATCCCGCGGATTGGCATAGAAAACCCCCAGGTGCCAGCACGTATCCGGCGTCACCTCCACCGGTACGCGGGGGTTGCGGACAAAGGTATACGCCCAAATCACCAGCAACGCGACTAATAGCGGCGTGGGAATCAGAATCCACAGAATTGAAAACCCGAGCAGCGGCTCCACGCTGCTGGCCGCCATTTCCAGCGAGACATACGAGGCGGCCGCCACGATCATTTTCAGGATGATGGTGCGCTGCGGCAGGCGGCGGGCGCCATAATAGACCGCGACGCCGAGCAGCAGAAGCAGCAGCACAAATCCGGTATCCACCGCCAGAAGCCCGAAAACGCCGTTGGCCGTCCTGTCCACCCACCGGTCCGGCTGGCCGTTCAGCCCGAAGTGCACGGGAATTCGCGCCGGCAGTTGGTCCCAGTGCGCCCGCAGGTAGAGCGCCGCCGCCATGGGAAAGACGAACGCCGCTAACGCGAAAGCGAACCAGCGGGGAAGACGATCGTCTACCGGCGAAAGGTCGGCCTCGCGTATCGAGTTGCCCGATGAGTCCGCATATCGCAGCGCCCGCGCGCGGGCTGCCAAAAACAGCGTGGCTCCGCCGGCGAAGGGAAGAACAAACGCCGCCGGCGGCACCGATTCCGGCCAGATACCACCCAACAGGAGCATGAGTAGCGCGGATAGAAGAGCCGCGGCCACTATACCCCAGTGGTACAACCGCGAAATGGAACGGCCCGTTTCCGTACGCGCGAATCCCGCCGGCACCGTCACCGCGAAAAAATACTGTCGCGGCGAGAGATGCGGCAACATCAGCATCGCCGCACTCGAGAACATCAAGACGGGCCACGCCACGAACCAAACCGGCGTCATAACAGTACGACCAAAATCAGGAGCAGCAGGCTCCACATATTGCCCCCTTAGCTGTGCATCCAGAAAAGGAACCCGACCATCAGGCCGATTCCCGTGAAGAACCCCGCGAATACCCATTTCCCCGCGGGATTCCCGAAGTTAATGGTGTAGCCGTATCCCATGCGCTTGGGCACGAAAAGGGCAGGATCGTTCGGATTGCTGTAGACGTCGCCTACGCTCCAACATTCGTCGGGCGTGGTATCGGCCGGCGGCTGCGGATCGCGCGACCTTTTGTGATTCCACCAGAACATCGCGGCGATGAACGGCGGCAGAACAGCCAAGGTGATCCAGATCGGGTAATGATGCGCTACCCACACGCCGATGCTGCTGAAGATCAGCGACATCGGGTACATGACGGCGATCATCATGGCGAGCATGGTGCGCCGGCCGGGAGAGCGGCGCGCTCCGTAGTATCCGACTATGCTCATCGCCAGCAGCAGCACCAATATGCCCGTGATGAAGATGAACCAGCCGTAGAGGTGCAGCGGCGTGCGCGTGGTCCAGCCGTTGGGTTGGCCATCGGGACCGTAGTGGATCGGAACGCGCGCCGGGATTTCGCTCCAGTGGGCATTTACCCAGAGCGCTCCGGCAACCGGCAGCACGAACGGCGGCAGCGCCAGCAGCATCCACCGAGGCAGCCGATCCGGTTCGAGCGACAAATCGGCCTCGCGGACGGACGCCAGTTCGGGCGGAGCGGCGAACGGACGCAGGCTGCGGTTCGCTCGCATGTAGCCGATACCGGCGAAGATCTCCGGCACGATGACAACGAGATACCAGATTCCGATATGGGATAAACCCGCGGCGGCGGCGATCGCTATGGTCAGGAGAATGCCGGTGATGTCGTGCGCGTAATAGACCCGCCGCGCCTGCCGCGCCGGCTCCGATTTTCGAAAGCGCGCGCCCACGCGCACGCCGAAAAGGAAGCGGGCCGGCGAAAGCTCGGGCAGCGCCAGCGTGCACGCGCTGATCAGGACCATGGCGATAGCGAAGATGAGGTTCAGGCTCATGATTTCAGACCTTCGGTAATGTTCTTCAACTCGGCCGCGATGCGCGCCGCGGGCACGCCATCGGCCCGCATCTGCGCGATCAGCCCGCGCAGCCGGTCGCGAAACTCCAGCAACCTTTCCGGCGGCGCCGGAGCTCTTTGCGCGCGATCCAATATGATGGCCGACCGGCCGTGGCGCAGATCGAGCCAGCCTTCATCCGCCAGGGCACGGTACGCTTCCCCGACCGTGTTGAAGTGCACCCCCAGTTCCATTGCCAGCCGCCGCACCGAGGGCAATGCCGTGCCCGGAGCCAGCCTTCCTTCCACCAGCAGCACGCGAATTGCATCGACGATCTGCCGGTAGGCCGGAACCGGGGAGTTGAGATCGATTCGAATCTTGGCCGGCTGTGGCACTTGCAACGCCTCACTGTCTACTGTACATATACAGTGTACAGTTGTCAAGACGTATCTTGGCTTGCGATCTTTCGAACCCGGGTGCGTCATTGGATCAGAATAAATGCGCCTGTGGATTGCCCCGCTGGGAACTGGAGATCGGCCCGAACGCCGCCTGGTGCGCGGCGGATCTCATCGGACCGGGCTCGCGCGCAAGCGGTACCACCGCGCGATGGAACGAGATCGTCATCGATCCCAAGCGCCCAGATGAGAATCGTCGGAGCCGCGGCGATCGCCATCGGCGGCGCACACGAAGCGGAGCTGAACTTACGGTTGCGGGTGAAAAATAGGCGATTCAGTCCAGCCGCAGGGACACGACCGTCTCCAGATGAAACGTCTGCGGAAACAGGTCGATCATGGTCATCCTGGCGACCTTGTATCCCGCCGCCAACAGAGCAGCCAGGTCGCGCGCCAAGGTGGCCGGATCGCAAGCCACGATCGTCAATTGGCGCGGCCGGAGCGCGATCAGGCGCTCCACTACCATCTTGCCCAACCCGGTGCGAGGCGGATCGACCAGCGCGAAGTCCGGCGCCCGCCTGGCTTTCACTAGAAAAGCTTCCACGGTTGCCGAATCGGTTTTCACCTGCGCCAGCCCCGCCCGGTCGAGGTTAAAGCGCAGATCGCGCGAGGCGCCGCCGCCCGATTCCACCGCCGTCACCTGCCGGAATCGGCGCCCCATCGGCACCGTGAACAGGCCGACGCCGGCGTACAGGTCGAGCGCCGAATCGCCTTCCACGCCGTCCAGTGCCGTTTCCGTCAACCGCTCCAGCAGAAAACGATTCACCTGGAAAAACGCATTGCTGCTGACCCGAAATTCACCGCGATAGTCCAGCGCGCCCATCACCAGTCCCGGGATGTTCTCGCCGCACCAGTCGAAGAAACGGCGCGCCACCGGCCGCTCCGTTTCGTGCACGTTGAGCTGGACCTGCTCCTCATCCGTGAAGATTTCAAGCGATTGCACGAAATGCGGCCATCGGCCGTCGCGCATCATCTCCGACACCGCCGCGATCGCCTGGTTGATTTTCGGCGACGCGATCGGACACAACGTCGTGGCGCAAAGATTATGCGATCGCGGCCCCCAGTAACCGAGCTTGCCGTGTTCGATGTGAAGCTGCACGCGGTTGCGGTATCCCCATGGCTCGCTCGGCGCCACCTCGATCTCCCCGGGCGGCTCGATCTTGCCCAAACGCCGCAACTCCTCCACCAGGATCGTCCGCTTGGCCGCGATTTGATATTCGTAGGGAGCGTGCTGGTAATGGCAGCCGCCGCACCGTCCAAAGACCGGACAGGGCGGATGCACGCGCTGCGCCGCCGGCTCCAGCACTTCCAGGGTTCGCGCCTGCACCAGCCCGGGCTTCTGGCGTTCCGGCTCGGCACGCACGCGCTCGCCCGGCAGCACGAACGGCGCAAACACCACGCGGCCGTCCAGGCGCGCCAGACCATCGCCGCCATAGACCAGTTTTTCCACGCGAACTTCGAAATTGCTTACGATAGGACTTTACTCCCGCTTCCTTACCATGAAAACACGAGTCTTCTCCGGAATGCAGCCGACCGGAAACCTGCACATCGGCAATTACCTGGGCGCTCTTAAGAACTGGGTGCGTATACAGGCAGACTACGAGTGTATCTTCTGTATCGTCGACCTGCACGCCATCACGAATTATCAGGAGCCCGCCGAGCTGCGCTCCAAGATTTCGGAAATCGCCGCGCTCTACCTCGCCGCCGGAATCGACCCGAAAATCTGCTCGATTATGGTGCAGTCGGCGGTGCCCGCGCACACCCAATTGGCCTGGATGCTGACCTGTGTGACGCCGGTCGGCTGGCTGGAGCGCATGACGCAGTACAAGGCCAAAGCGGCCAAGCAGGAATCGGTGGGCGACGGGTTGCTGCAGTATCCGGTCCTCATGGCCGCCGATATTCTGCTCTACCAGGCGGGTATCGTCCCTGTCGGCGAGGATCAGGCGCAGCATCTCGAGCTCACGCGCGATATCGCGCAACGATTCAATTCGCTCTACGGGGATACCTTTGTCGTGCCGGACACCAGCCTGCCCGCGGTCGGCGCGCGCGTCATGGGCTTCGACGACCCGACGCAGAAGATGAGCAAATCCGCCACTGGAACCAATCACGCCGTCGCGCTCCTCGATCCTCCAGACAAGATTCGCAAAACGATTATGCGGGCCACCACCGATTCCCAGCCCGCGGTGAACCTCGATACGGCCGGCCCGGGCGTCCTCAACCTGCTCTCGATTTACCAGGCCTTTTCCGGCGATTCCGACGATGCCATCAAAGCGCGGTTCGAGGGAATGCGGTATGGCGATCTGAAGAAGCACGTGGCCGAGATGACGATTTCCCACCTGGAGCCGTTTCAGGATCGCTACCGCCGCATTGTCGCCGAACCCGGATACCTGGCGGGAGTCCTGCGCGAAGGGGCCGAGCGGGTCGCGCCCATGGCCGATGCGACCGTCGCTCTGACCAAGCAGAAAATGGGCTTGCATTCGTGAACGGACCAGAGAATGAGCACTTTTACGGTAGAACGGACGATGCAATCGCCGCCTGCGGTGCTGTTTCGGGCCTGGACCGAGGAGTTCGAACGCTGGTTCGCGGCTCCCGGGTCGGTTGCCATGACCGCGAAGACCGGCGCGCCATTCTATTTCGAAACGCGCTTTGAGGGACAGAGCCATCCGCACTACGGCCGGTTTCTGCGGCTGGAACGCGACCGGCTGGTCGAGCTGACCTGGCTCACCGCCGCGACGCGGGGCGCGGAAACCGTGGTGACGGTGGATCTGGCTCCCCAGGGAAGCGGCACGCGGCTGCGGCTCACCCATGCGGGCTTTCCCGATGACGAATCGGCCGATCGGCACCGCGAAGCTTGGCCGCTGGTGCTTGCGCAGCAGGATGAGCGCCTGATGCAGGGAAGCGCCGGCTGACGGAGAATCAAGGGACCATCTTTTTCGGGGCGGCATGCTATGAACCGCAGGCAATTCTTCCAATCTTCGGGCGCGGCGGCGATGTCGATGGCGGCCGCGGACTCGGGCCAATCCCAGCAGCGCAAGCCGCCGCTGATGAAGCTGGGCTGCCAGAGCGCGCCCACCACCGACGAGCATCTCAAATACCTGGCCCGCTACGGCGTCCGCAATATCTGCGGCTATCCGCCGACGGCCGGCGACGCGGTCTATGCCACCATCGACGAGCTGAAGCAAATGCGCGACCTGGCGGATCGGAACGGCATCAGCGTGGATTGCGTGGCGCCCAGGATTCTGACCTCGAGCCACATCGATCGCGAGAAACACGGCGCCATCATGCTGGCCGAAAGCCCCGAGCGCGACCGCGATATCGCCGGATTGCAGGAGTTCATCCGCGCCTGCGCGGCCGCCGGAATTCCGTCGGTCAAGTACAACATGAGCCTGCTGGGAGTGTTGCGGACCGGCCGAACGCCCGGCCGCGGCGACGCGCGGTACAGCACCTGGCGGCTTAAGGATGCCCGCCCGGCCACCCCGCTGACGCGCGCGGGACGCGTCGATGCCGACCGCTTCTGGGAGCGCATCACCTATTTTCTCGATCGCGTGATTCCCGTCGCCAACGAATACAAAGTGCGCATGGCGTGCCACCCGCAGGACCCGGGCGTGCCGCCCGAGGGATACCAGGGCGTCGTGCGCGTGCTGGGCACGGTGGATGGGCTGAAACGGTTCGTGACGATTCGCGAGAGCCCGTACCACGGCCTGAACTTCTGCCAGGGAACCGTATCCGAAATGCTCCCGGATCCGGGCCGCGAGATCTACGACGTGATTCGATTCTTCGGGTCGCGCGGCAAGATCTTCAACGTGCATTTCCGGAACATTCGCGGCCACCGCGACGATTTTCTGGAGGTCTTTCCGGACGAGGGCGACGTCGATTTCGTGAAGGCCATCCAGGTGTACAAGGAAATCGGCTATTCGTACATGCTGATGCCCGATCACGTGCCGGAAGCGGCCTCGGATCCGAACGGGTTGCAGAGCTTCGCGTATTGCTACGGGTATATTCGGGCTTTGATCCAGGCGTTCGGCTGAGCGCCTCACACCACGTTGAAGAGCTCTTTGAAACCGAAATCCATGTGCAACTGCTGGTGGCAATGGAACAGGGTGAGCCCGTCGCCGGCCGGCGTGACATCCACGGCGATTTTGCGGAAGCCTTTCACCAGAACCACGTCCTTCAGAATTCCGGCCGTCGGTTTTCCCCAGACATCGACCAGTTCAAAACTGTTGCGATGGAGGTGGACCGGGTGGGCATCGTCGGTCTGATTGTCAAAAATCAGGCGATAGCGCCGGCCTCGGTGGAGGGTGGCCGGCGCGGCCTTTTCATCGAAGCTCTTGCCATTGATGGTCCAGTGGTTGAAGCCCCCCTGGCCGCCGTTGATTTTTCCGAAGACCAGCGGGATGGTCTCGTCGGGAGGTTTGGCGGTTTCATTGCGGCCGAATAGCGTATAGTCCCACGGCTTCTTCGCCGGCTTGATCCAACGCGGCGGGCCGGATTTGTTTGAGTACTCCACAACGATGCCCATGCCGTTCTGCCGGTCATCATCCATGGGCGTGCCCAGGATCCATACGCCGGGATTCTTCATTTCGACGACGGCCGAGATGCGCTCCGCCGTCCCCATTTCCAGCACGTCGACGGGCGCCGGCCGCGGCACGGGATTGCCGTCCATCGCGACGATCTGAAACTGGTGTCCCGGCAGGGCCAGCTGGATGTTTTCCGTGGCGCTGCCGTTCAGAATATGGAAGAGGACGCGCTGGCCTTCCTTCACACGAACCGGGTCGCCGTAGCCGAGAGATTTTCCGTTGATCGTGAACCGCTGGTAGCCGATCTCCCAACCGTTCGGTTTGGCCTGCTTCTCCTGCGCTTCCTTGGTCTTGCGCACGATCTCCGGATCCTGGTCGCCTTCCTCCATTTCTTCGGCTCCAAAGAAGGGCTCGAATTCGTGGGTCGCGAGAAAGATCTCCTGGTCGTAAGCGCCGGGATTGTTCTTCGGCTCTATATATACGAACGCAAACTGTCCGGTATAGGTGCCGCGGCTCAAGTCCCCGCCCGGCATCACGTGGCTGTGCACGAACCGCGCGCCGGACGGCTGCGGCGTCATCCGATAACGGATATGTCCGTGCGCGGGAACTTCCAGGCTCTTCTCCTCGGCGGCGCCGTCCACCGCCGCGGGAATGATCTGCCCGTGCCAGTGGACCAGTTCGGCGATATCCGTGTCATTGAAGAGATCGACGGTGATGGGGACGCCTTCGCGCAGGCGGATGAGGGGTCCGGGGACGGCGCCGTTGTACCCGGTCGTGCTGACGGTGTGATCCTTGGCAATATCGGCCAGCACCGTACCGATGCGCAGGGTGACATCGGCCGGACCGGTCTCCAGCGCCGCGGATCCGTTTCCGCCGGGACCGGCTGCCCGTGTGCAGGCGGCGCCCAGAATGCCGGATGCCGATGCGATGCCTGCCAGGAAATCGCGGCGAGTCCCCTCGGGTCGGTTCATAGAGCCTCCGCAATCAGCGTGCGTCGAGGCCGGCAACCAGGGTTCCCGAGCCGGCGCAGCCGACCAGAAACGATTATTTCACTTACTGTTGATAACGATCGTCCTTCATGAGTTTTCCGACTCGTTTCAACTGGCTCTTCAACTCGTCGCTGGCATCCAGCAGTTGGTTGGAATCCCAGATGACGCGCGGCGTCAGAAAAATGATCAATTCGGTCCGCTGCGTGCTGACGTTCTTGGCGCCAAAAATCGGTCCGATCACCGGAATGCGGCTCAGGAACGGCACTCCGCCCGTGCTCTCCGTGTGGGTCTCCAGGATCGCGCCGCCGATGGCCACGGTATCGCCGTCCATGATCGTCAATTGCGTGGTCACCGACCGGTTGGAGAATGACGGTGATTGAATAACCGAGCTGGCGCTCTGCGGCTGCGGAGCGGATACCTGCTGGTCGATCGCCATCGTCACCACGCCGCTCGCGCTGACATGCGGCGTGATGCTCAGCGTCACGCCGGTGCTTTGATTCGAAATCGTATTGGCGAAGATGGAACTCCCGCCGGACTGGGCGCCCGAGGTGAGCCCTTGCGACGTGAGAACCGGCACCTGGCTGCCCACGTTCATGGTCGCCGGAATGCCGTCGGTGGCGATGATGCTCGGCGACGAAATCACTTTCGACTTGCCCCGGGTCTCCGAGGCCGTGAGTAGTCCCAGAAGTTGCCTGCTATTCGAGACAACCGCTCCGGCCGTCAGGGCGATGCCACCCGGTCCCGCGGCTCCGGCTAATGCCTGCGACACGCTCACGCCGCCGACGACGGTCGAGCCGTTGCTGCCAGCCACGCTGTTGCCGGTGGCGCCGGTGGCGGCGGTGGAACCGATGTTCTGCAGAAAGCTCTCCACCCCGGCGGCGAACTCATTGTCCAGGTCTACTTCGTATATCTTGGCGTCGATCAATACCTGTCGCGGCGCCACGTCCAGTTGCCGGATCAGGTTCGAGATCTGTTCATATTCCTCTGCCGTGCCCTGAATCAGCAATGTGTTGTTGAAGGGATTCGGCACCACGTGGGGTATCGACTGGCCGGTGGACGTGGTTCCCGCAGGCTGCGTCCCGAGATAGGTCCCGGTGGCATCCGGACGCGGTGCGGTGGCCGCCGCGGCGGTCTGCAGCATCGCTGCGTTTCCGGTGAAAGGCGTGGCCGTAGTATAGCCGTTGTAATAGCCGCCGCCTGGATACCCGCCCATCCCATTACCACCGTACCCTCCATAACCATAGCCGCCGCCTCCGTATCCGCCCATCCCCGAACCGGGCAAGCCGTACCCTCCCAGACCCGGATAGCCGCCCATCCCGTAACCGCCGTAGCCGCCGCCGCCTCCGTATCCGGTGCCGTTGTTGCCGATTCCCGCCGAGTACATGCTGGCGTTCATCATGTACGACATCATGACCAAAGCCTGCGTGTTGCCGGTATAGAGCGCTTCGATGGCCATGGCCAGAATCTCGGCGCGCTGGTATTTGAGCTGGTAGACCCAAAGGTCGCTCGAGCCGGTGGTCACCTTCGGTTTCACATCCAGCTTCTCCACCCATTTCTTCACCTGTTCGAACACCCCGGGGTTGGGCGCCACCGCGATCAGCGTATTGATACGGTCGATCGCCATGAAGTGTACCCCGCTCTTGTCCGTGATGGAGTAGGCTTTCATGATGCTGTCGAGTTCCTTAGACAGATCCGACGGCCGCGTGTTGACGATCTCGAACTGCTGCACGCGCTGTCCCGCGAAGGTATCGGAATCGAACATCGCGATCAGTTCCATGGTCCGCCTCATGCTGCGCGAATTGTCTTCGATGATGAGCAGATTGGCCGGTTCGTATACCGTGTGGCTGGCGCCTTCGCCCAGAAACGGCGAGAGCAGCGTGTCCATTTCCTTGGCGGTGGAATATTTCAGGAACACCAGGTTCATGATCATCCGCTCGTCGTCGGGAAGCGTTTTGGGGTCGGTCACCTGCACCGGCGGAAGCGGCAGCGCCGATACCGCGGTCGAGGGCACGATCCGCCAGAGATCCCCTACCTGCACCATGGCCATGCCGTTTACCCGCAGGATCGTGTAGAGGAGCGGCATCAGCTCCACCGGCTTGATCTCGCCATAGGTATGTATCGTGACCGAGCCCTTTACGCGCGGATCCAGGATGTACTTCAAGTGAAGCTGTTTGGCCAACTGGTCGATCATCTCGGTGAGCGAGACGTTGTCGGTGATGAACGGAGTGTTGGCGTCCAGCTTCAAGGTCGGAGGAGCGTTGGAAGGAGCCGTATTCTGCGCCGGATTCGTTTGCGCGGGAGTCGTTTGCGAAGGATTCGGCTGCCCCGGTTGCGCCGGGGTGGGCTGAGGCTGCGCGGGCTGCGTCTGGGCGGGGCTCGCCGGCTCGGGCGGTGTCGGCCGCGGGCGCGGCGGCCATTGCACCCCTCCCTGCGCGGCGAGGGTGGCGGCTAAAGCGCAGCCTACAAGTAACAGTCGAAATAGTCGATACATTGGTTTCTTCTCTATTCCTGAACCAACCAACTAATGTCCCACCGGCTTCCACACGCAGCCTCCGCCGCTATTGGGAAACAGCGGGTTGCGCACCTCGGTTTTTATGTACCCGTCCTTCACGGTGCCGAACGGGTCGCTATCGTTGTTCTGGCAGCCGCGGTCGCCATTGGCGCCCGGGGCGCCCGGCCCAAGCGATACCTGTTGCACCGGGGCCGGCGCGGGCGCAGATGCCTGGTTGCCTGCCTGCTCTCCGCCCGGCTGCGGTCCCGCGCCGTGGCCCGAAATCTCCGATAGCTGTTTGATGAATCGCTGCCCGTTCCACTCCAGCTCGACCGCTTCCGAGTTGAACGACACCAGTTTGTATTCGCCGATTTTGTCGCCGGGGCTGAGCCACTGGCGCGCCGTGTTGGCCTTCTCGCTCATGATGATCTGCGGGCCGGCGCCGATGTTCATCATGCCGTGGAACACCGGGGGCGGCGGGGGTGGCGGGGGCGGCTGCGGTTCGGGCTTGGGCGGGATGGGGATGTCCGGGTTTCGCGAAGGATCGAGCAGCAGTTCTTGAGCGATCTTGGCGTAGCTGGTCGCCATCACTGCCGGCGGTTCCGGCGACTTCTGGAACGGCGGCGCCGGCGCGGGCTTCACCAGGCTGCTCCTCGACAGTGCCTCGCGCCGCGCTTTGCCCGCCACCCATTCTTCATGCAGGCGGACCCCGGCGAACACAACCACGGCCAGCAGCAACACGTCGAGCGAAATGAGCTTGCGGTTCAAGGCCGCCCTCCCTGGCTTGTGGGGCAGGTTTTCAACCGGCCATGCGGTGCAGCACCTGGAATCCTGGTCAAAACAGGGTTCCTCCCTTCTTTTCGGGAAGCAGTTTGCGCGGCACGACCGCCGTCACCGTCATCACGGCTTGCAGTGTCTTGTTCTTGTCGTTCCCGCCCGTGAGACGCAGTTCGTTGGTCGCCAGTATCTGCGGCTGATCGGCGATGGCGGCCAGCAGATTGACCAGCTGCACGATGTCGCAGGAGAAACGCACGGTCACGCCGACTTCGCCGTAATCCTTGGTGAGCACGCGGTCGCGAAACTCGCCGCCCTGGGTCGTAATGCCGTTGTTCTTCGCCAGGTCGTTCAGCGTTCCCAGAAGCTGCGCCTGGGCTTGCGCTTCGGTGGGCGCCACCAGCATTTCCTTTTCGCGCGCCGCCAGCTCCGCCGACGCCTGTTTCAGCAGTTCCTCGCGCGCCGGAACCGTCGCCGCGATGTCGCGCAGGCGGGCCAACCGCCGCTGGGCCGTCGGAATATCCTCGGTGGTGGTGACGGATGCGGCCTCGCTCGAGCCGCCAAAGACGCTCCACAAGCGCCACCCGGTCAGCGCCGCGCCGGCCACGATCACGGCTACGCCCAGCTTATTGACCCGCCCGGCCTCGAACTTCATGGCGCCACCTGCCGCGTCGTCCGGATCTGAAAATTGTCGGGAGGCGAGGTCACTTCCAGCGTCGTGTTCTTGAAGAGCGCCGAAGAATCCAGGATCTTCACCAGCGACGTGGACTGCGGCGAATTCCCCATGATGCGCACGCTGTCGCGCGTGATTTCAACCGATTTCGTCCAGGTGGGCGGCTCCAGCAGCCGCGTCAGGTCGTTCAGCGCATCCAGGTCCTGGTGCGTGCGGCCGCGGATCTGATCGAGCAGGTGCGTGCGCGCCACCGTATCGTCAAGAGCTCGCTGCAGATTCTCGGCGCGCGCCTGCCGCGGACGCAGCCGGTCGATTTCCGCGTGGATGGCCGCCAGGTAGCGCTTTTCCGAGTATTTGGAGTAAATCGCCATGCCGGCGGCCAGCAGGAGCAGCGCCGCCGCCAGCGAAACCGTGGGCACATACAGCATGCGCGAGCTGGATTTGCGAAACTCCGCGGGTAGCACGTTCGCCGACGGCGCCAGGCGGGGACAGGCCCCGGCCAGCGCCGTGGCGTACGGCAGTGCGTTGCGGGAAATATCGTTCTCGACCGGGTTCGCCGACGGCCTGGGCAGTACGTCCTCCAGTTTCCGCGGTTCCGTGCCGGGCTCCAGACGCAGTTCGGAAAGAGCCAGCGCCGCCGCGCGCGGCTCGGGAACATCGAACTCGGCCGAAAACACCGGACGCGAAGGGCTTTCTCCATAAACCGCCACCGCTCCCGTGGCGGTGCGGCTCAGCGCCACAAACCCATCCGATTCGGCGTGGCCGTTCAACCGGACAGCGGCGTGAACCGCGGCAGCCGAGAAGGTGAAGCTGCACACGGCCACGCCCGCCGCCGCAAAAAGCTGCACGTACCTGTCCACGGTTTCCTGCCGCACAATACCTACCAGCGCCGCCCCCTGCCCCGCCGGCGACCATCCCCACGCCACGCTATCCTCGCCATAGGGATGGAGCGTGTCCAGTTGAAAACGGATGGCGCTCTCCATTTCCTTCGCCGCCACCCCGGGCAGAGACACCGGCCTCACGATTACTTCCCGGCGCGGCAGCAGCACGGTAGCGCTTACGTGGCCCATGCCGAGCGATTTCAAAAACTGCGCGTAATCGGCGCCCCATTCCGCCGCCGGCCGCGTGGCGAAATCAGCAATGATGCGATGCCCGGCTACCGTGACGCCGGTAGGGCGGACCCGCGCGGCCACGATTTCCAAATCCGCGGCGCCGATCTCGATGCCCACGCCGGTGCCGAAGGCCATCCACTTGCGAAGCTCCCGGGGAATCGGCATCGTCTCAGATTCGCTCCCGGCCCTGGAAGGCGGTTCGGTTTTGGCAGGTAAAGCCTTTCACGTGAAGCAGTTCCTCAGTCCTTTGAAATGACGCGCCGGAAGCTCGAAAAGACGGATTCTGCGGCAAATAATACGGGAAAAACCCGTAGACGGCAGATTCGCCGGGTTTGGCCGCCCGGCTGCAGGCTTCCCGCGGATGAAACCGGGGCTGATATTGGCTTTGGCGGCTGCCTCTCTGTGCGCACAAGAGCCGCAGTTCAGCACGCGATCGCGTCTAGTGCTGGTGCCCGTAACGGTTACCGACCAGCGCGGGGCAACCATCGCCGGTCTGGAGCCATCCGATTTTCGGGTATTCGATCGTGGCCGGCCGCAGAAAATCTCTGTCGACTTCGTCGATACAGGTGTAGCCCCAATCGCACTGGCGGTCCTGGTGCAATCGTCGGGAATCTCAGCGCCAGCACTGGAACATATCCGCAAAATCGGGTCGATGATTCAGCCCCTGGTCACCGGAGATCGCGGGTGTGCCGCCCTGGCGTCGTTCGATGAGAACGTCAAATGGATCGAGGAGTGCACCAACGATCCCGGCAAGCTCATCGGGGCATTCCAGCAGCTTCAGCCGCTCCTGCGGCCCGCCGAGGAAAAGCAGGGGCGCATGCTGGACGCGGTGGACTCGGCCGTCCAACGCCTCGCTCAGAAACAGGAATCGCGGCGCGTTCTCCTCTTGATCTCCGAATCGCGCGACCGCGGCAGTGAAACCGATCTCGTCACGGCCACGGTGAACGCGCAGAAAGCCAGTGTCACCGTCTATGCCGTCACGTACTCGGCTTTTAAGAGCGCGTTTCTCTCCAAGCAGCCGGTGAGCGCCCCGCATCGGCCGCTCAAGCCCAAAATGCCGACCGATGAAGGAGTGAATTCGGTCAACGGCATGCCGCCGGGCAAGGGTAATCCATTTCCCAGGCAACTCCCGCCGGAACAGCAGATCGACGCCCTCGGCGGAATCGAGGAGCTCTCCCGTCTGAAATCAGCCAATACCACCGAAATCCTCGCCAAGCGGACCGGTGGTGACGTCTTCTCGTTCACGAAGCAGAAGGCGCTAGAGAACGCCATCACGCGGCTCGGCGGCGAACTGCACGCGCAATATGTGCTGAGCTTCATCCCGGAGGCGTCCGAGCCCGGTTATCACGAAATCGATGTCGACGTCACGCGTTCGGGATATTTCCGGGTGCGCACGCGCCCCGGATACTGGTCCGCCGACGACAAGTGACCGCCGGAACGCCGCGGCCGCTCAGCGAGGCGCCCGGAAGCCGATCATCGTCTTGGCATCCTCGATCTTCCCGGTGCGGATCATCTCCGCGATCTCGCGCCGCGTGAACCAGCGGGTTTCGATCCGCTCGTCGTCCATGGGAGTCGGCTGGCCGGCCGTCAGGTCCTGCGCCAGGAAGATGGTCATGCGCTCGCCTACATATCCCGGACTCACGAAGAAGGACGCCAGTTTCGTCCATTTCCTGGCGCGGTATCCGGTTTCTTCGGCCAGTTCGCGCCGCGCCGCGGCCAGCGGCTTTTCGCCGGGATCGAGCTTGCCGGCGGGCAATTCCCAGAGATATTTGTCCGCGGGAAGCCGATACTGCCGCACCAGCAGGATGCGCCGCTTTTCATCCTCCGCCAGCATCACCGCCGAACCGCCGTGGCGCACCACTGAACGTTTGATTTCGAAACCGCTCTTGGGGTCGACGGCCTCATCCTCCGTCACCCGAAACAGCCTGCACTGGTAAACTTCGCGCGATTTTGTGATTTTCATAATCTTGTAAGGAATCACGGCCGGGTCCGCAGCGCGGCCTCAAACCGGCCCGCCGGGAGCGTGTTCACGATGTCGCCCGGCCCGAGCCATCCGCGCCGCGCCATTACCACGCCGTAGCGCATGTTGTCGAGATGCCTGGGATGGTGGGCGTCGGTCGCGATGATGAACCGCGCGCCCTTGCTCTTGGCGCTCCGTATCAGCGGGCCGTATAAGTCCAACCGCTCCGGGCTGGCGTTGATTTCCAGCCAGACGCCGCGTTTCGCCGCTTCCGCCGCCACGCGGTCGAAATCGAACCGGTAGCCTTCGCGCTGCAGCAGCATACGGCCGGTGGGATGGCCCAGGATGCGCAGGTGCGGGCACTCCAGGGCGCGCAGCAGCCGGTCGGTCATTTCCGCCGGCTCCAGGCTCATGTGGCTGTGGATGCTGCCGATCACTACGTCCAGCTCCGCCAGCGCGTCGTTTGCCAGGTCCATGCGGCCGTCGCGCAGGATATCGCACTCGATGCCGGAGAACACGCGGATTCCATTGCCATCGCGCTTCCTCCGGCGCACCTGTTTGGCGAACTCGACCACGCGGGCTTCGTCGAGGCCGTTAGCCATCGCCAGCGCTTTCGAGTGGTCGGTGATGGCGATGTATTCGTAGCCGAGAGCTTGGGCGGCATCGGCCATCTCGTCGAGGGTCGCGCGGCCGTCGGTCTCGGTGGTGTGCATGTGGATATCGCCGCGGATCTGGCGCTGCTCGACCAGTTCGGGCAGACGGCCTTCGGCGGCCGCTTCCACTTCGCCCGCGTTCTCCCGGAGCTCGGGGGGAATCCAGGCCAGCCCCAACGCCTGGTACACGCTCTCCTCGGTCGCGCCGGCGACTTTGGAATCGTCCTCCACCCGGAAAAGGCCGTATTCGCTCAGCTTGAGTCCCATGCGGACGGCGCGCGTGCGGATGGCGACGTTGTGGTCTTTGCTGCCCGTGAAGTACTGCATGGCGGCCCCGAAACTCTCCGGCGGCAGCGCCCGCACGTCCACTTGCAAGCCTTCCAACCCGACCCGGGCGCTGGCCTTGTTCTCGCCCCGGCCAAGCACTTCCTGCACGCGCGGGTAGGCGGCGAAGCGTTCGAGCACCGCTTGCGCGCCCGGGCCGGTCACCAGCAAATCGAGATCGCCGACCGTCTCGCGGCCGCGCCGCAAACTCCCCGCGGGCGTGATCTTCTCCACGCCGGGCGTCTGGATCAGCGCGTCGGTGAGCTCCGAGGCGACGCCTTCCGCGTAGCTGAGGAGGTACCGGCCGGTTCGCATTCGATATTGCGCAATCGAGCGCAGCACTTTCTCTTCGAGCTTGGCGCCCATGCGCGGCAGCACGCGGAGTTTCTGCTCCTGGCACAGCCGCTCCAGCTCATCAATGGTGCTGACGCGGTAATGCTGAAACAGGAGCGCAATGCTTTTCGGCCCCAGGCCCTGGATTTTCAGGAACTCCAGCGCCGTGGGCGGGAACTTCTCGAGCAATTGGTCGCGCCGGTCGCAGGAGCCGCGGGCCTCGATTTCCTCGAGCACTTGCGCCAGGCCTTTGCCGATACCGGGAATCTCGGTGACCTGGCGCGCGGGGTCCTTGAGAATGTCGGCGATGCGCTCCGGGTAGCCTTCCACCGCGGTGGCGCCGTTGCGGTAGCTGCGGATGCGGAAGGAATCTTCCGCCGCGATCTCCATCAGGTCCGCCGTTTCCCACAGAATGCGCGCGATTTCCTTGTTCTCCAAGCAGGCTCCCTGAACAATTGTAAAGGAGCCGGGAGAGCTGCAAGCTCACGCTGCTTCAGCGCCTGGCCTTCAGTTTCAGCTTCACCACGCTGATGGAATAAGCCGGGAACGTGTGTGTGAAGTCCGGGCTCACCCCGTCGATCGTCTCGTCGGCCGGCGCCACCTTCTTCGGATCCTCGATGGAGTTGGTGTCCGCCGGGCTGGCGGCCGACATGGTGACGGACTCGGCCTGCGGCTCCAGGACCAGCGGGCCCAGAACCTGGATTCGCACCGGCTGGGGCGCGCCCGCCCGGTTCACGATCTTCAGATAGATGACGTAGGAATCGCTGGCGTAGGTGGCGTTGAAAAACAGCGTCGGGACATCCTGCGGCGGAGGAGTCGGCTGCGGCTGCGGCGGCTCGCCGTTCGGCCCGGGGCGTCCGCGCGGGGCTGGAGGCTGCCATTGGCGCGTGGGCACGTCGCGCGCATCGATCGGCAGAACCAGGTCGCCATGATTCGTGCTGAACATCTTTTGCGCGTAATACGCCGGCGAGCCGTAGCTGGTCATCCCGTTATAGCCGATCAGGTCGGTGTGCCATTGCATCGCGCCCTGGTTGACGTTGACGAAAAGAGGCGCGTAGGAAGACATGATGACGAGATCGGAATTCCGTTCCATGCCCGTCATCCAGGCGGCATCGCCCAATGCGGCGCTCATGTTCGGAGTGGGATCGCCCACGCGCGTCGCCCATTCGCCGACGAAGACCCGCGGCCCGTCGCGGGGGCGCCGGTCGTACAGGTGCGCGGTGGAAGCCATCTGGTCCTCCGAGCCGCGGTAATAATGCTCGTCGATGACATCGGGCGTGCGGCTGGTGACACGCGCCGTGGCGATGACCTGCAGCGTGGGGTACCGCGCCTTGATGGCGTCGTAGAACTGCGTATAGCGCGCATCGTAGCTGCCCGACCGGTCGAAATTGTCTTCGTTGCCGATCTCCACGAAGTTCAGCGGAAACGGACCGCGATGGCCGTCGTGGGCGCGCAGCGAACCCCACTTGCTGATCTCGCCGCCTCTGACGTAATCGATTTCATCCAGGGCATCCTGGATATACGGCTGCAGCGCGGGTCCCGGCTCCACGCGTTCGCCGTGGAGCGAGTAGCCGGCATAAACCGCCAGCACCGGCTCCATGTGCAGGTCCTCGCACCATTCGAGGAATTCCAGCAGACCCATTCCGTCGGTCGACCAGTAGCCCCAGGCGTCGTTCAGATGGCCCGGCCTCGCGGCCACGTCGCCGATGGTCTTCTTCCAATCGAAGCGGGTGGCGATGGTGTTGCCTTCCAGGTAGTTGCCTCCCGGGAACCGCAGGAAGCCCGGCTTCATGTCGGCCAACAACTGCATGATGTCGCGCCGATTGCCGTTGGGGCGGTCGTTGAAGGTCGGCGGGAACAGCGAGACCACGTTGAACCACACCGTGCCCGTCGACGAGGCGGCGATCACCAGCCGCCCGGCGGCGGTGCTCGGGCCGGTTCGCGTCGTCAGCACGACCTGGTATTTCAGCCAGTCCCCGCTGATGTGGGCCACCGGCGCGGTGGCGAACACCGCTCCGCCGTCCTGGCTGACCAATGACACCGTCAGCGACCCCTGAAAGTCCGGCGCCGCCTTGGCGTAGAACGATGCCCGGTAGGGCGTGCCGGGACGCAACGGAATCCCCCAGAATCCCTCGTTGGCGATCCCCACCTGCTGCTCGTGTCCCGCCCGGCTCACCGTCAGTTTCAAGCTCGCCGGTATGGCGTCGTTGAATTTCTGCGAGCGGTCGAGCGTCATCGTGCCCGATCCGCCATGCTCCTGGACGAGCGACCAATGGGCGAGCTCTTGCGGATCCATCATGGTCCGGTTGCGGACCAGCTCGGCGTAAAGTCCGCCCTCGTAGGAGTAATTGATCTCTTCGGTCATCAGTCCGTAGAGCTTGGGGCTGACGCGCGGACCGGCCTGGTCGGCATGAATCTGCAGGACGGGCGTCCCGGATGTCTGCGCGGCCAGCGTCGCGGCGAAGCAAGCGGCACAGAGAGATGCGCTGGTGCGTCTCATTGGTAGATTTTAGCGCGGTACTGGTTTAAACCAGTCGAGGGTGTAAAACAATCTGTGTAAACGTTCTCCGCATCCAATAAGGAGAACGGAGAATGGAAATCAAAAAGGAACTGATTGACGAACTGCTGAAGGA
>Ga0335078_10002046_pt1 | contig 30550 bp, 25 predicted proteins | sample Lox_Sample_32_FD_206711 | JGI IMG/M metagenome (GOLD analysis project Ga0335078, IMG submission 206711) | Soil microbial communities from Loxahatchee National Wildlife Refuge, Florida, United States - Lox_Sample_3.2 | ecosystem: Environmental > Terrestrial > Soil > Wetlands | place: USA... | reverse complement strand
CCGCAATGGTGAACGAACTCGTGACTGCGGGAGCCTGGGTAGCCTGCTGCTGCGGCGGCGGAAAGGGCGCGAGCGGAGGCGGAGGAGGTGGGTCGGCCGTGCTTTGATTCGTCGCCGGCGGCGGAGTAGATTGCCCGTTTTGCGGCGGCTGGCCATTCGACCCGGCACTCTTAGCGGTCTGCCCGCCCGGCACAGTCTGGTCGCTCAATGGAATGAGACTGCCTGCGGGAGGCTGCCCGGACGCTGAACCGTTAGGCGGCGCGGCCGGCGGGAGGGCAGTGTTGGGCGCAGGCTTCAACGTAATCCAGGTGATACCGGCGGCGGCCAAAACGACAGCCGCGATCGCACCGAGCTTCAGGAGTTTTCCGCTGCCAGTGGACGGCGTCGGGCGAGGCACGCTGGGCGGTGGCACCACGATGGGTCCGGCTGTTTGCTGCGGCGCGAGCGCGCTTGTTGCGGCCACGGAACTCACTGGAATCCCCGGCCCAGTGTTTCGCGGAGCGGTGTCGATCACGGTTGCCGCGGGAATGGACTGCAGCGGTAAAGCCGAAGGCGCCCCAACACCGGCGCCCGGAACTATACCAAAGTCCCGCGGATGCTCAAGCGCCATGCCGAACTCCTCGACGGTTTGGAATCGGGCATCCTGGCTCTTTTCCATCGCTTTGAGAATCGCATTCTGCAGACCGGCGGGAATGTATGGAAAAAACTTTGAGGGCAGCGGGGGCGGCGTGTTCACGTGATCGCTCATCACCTGAAAGTCGCTATCGCCGCTGAACGGCACGTTGGCGGTGATCATCTCGTACAGCGTTACGCCGAGCGAGTAGATATCCGAGCGAATGTCGACGCCGCGATTCAAGACCTGCTCGGGCGACATGTAGTACGCGGTACCCATCTGGGTTCCGGTGCGTGTCAGGCCGCGGCCGCCGAGAACTTTGGCGAGCCCGAAGTCCATCACCTTCACGATGCCCTGACGGTTCACCATGATGTTACTGGGCTTGATGTCGCGGTGCACGATGCCCATGCGGTGTGCGTATCCGATGCCGAGAAGTGCCTGGCGAAAGATCGGGATCGCTTCTTCGGCAGGAATCACGCCGCGGCGTTGGATCATCTGGGCGAGGTTTTCGCCCTCGATATACTCCATCACCATCCAGGGGCGGCCGTCTTCGATCAGCAGCGTGTAGAGCGTGGTGAGGTTGGTGTGATTTAGATTCGCCTGCGCCTTGGCTTCGGCACGGAACCGTTGTTCGAGTTCGGTGTTGCCGCGCAGTTCCGTGTTCAACGCCTTGATGGCGACAATGCGATCCAAGTTGACGTCGACGGCGCGGTAGACCACACCCATTCCGCCTTCGCCCAGCTTTTGTTCAATCCGGTAGTTGCCAATCTGCGACCCGACCATACATCAACATCCCTTGCCGTTGGATGGATTGCGCCCCCGGGCGCGGATACTCGTTCACGCGATGCGCAAAATCTGTAAGGTTATGTTATCAAACCCACCCCGTTCGATGGCTGCTTGGATTAAGTCGCGGCAGGCCTGTAATGGTGGTTCGTAGGCGGCGCGCGCGAGCACTTCCTGGTCCGACACGAGCCCGTGCAGGCCATCGGTGCAGAGCAGAAGCACGTCGCCGGACTGGAGCGGGATGGGCTCGGAGGAGAAGTCGGCCGCAACCGCGGCTGGCATACCGAGGGCAGCGGTGAGAATGTTGCGATCGGGATGCGAGGCAGCTTCTTCGGAGGTGAGCATGCCTTGACGGACCAGCTTTTGGACGTAGGAGTGATCTTCTGTGAGGAGCGAGATGGCGCCGTCGCGAATCAGGTAAAGACGACTGTCGCCGACATGGCCGTAATAGAGTTGGTGATCCTTGAGCACGACGCATGTGCACGTGGTCCCCATACCCTCGAACTCGGGATTCTGGCGGCCATACTCCTGGATGGAGGTGTGGGCGTCATGAAAGGCCACGATGAGCGATTCGCGCGGGTCGCTGCCTGGATTGGCGAGGTAGACATCGCGCACGCGTTCGGCGGCGATGCGGCTTGCCACTTCGCCACCGTGATGGCCGCCCATGCCATCAGCAATGACGGCCAAGCGGCCTTTGATGAGAAATTCGTCCTCCGATTCGGGCTCGGCGTAGCAGTAGTAATCCTGATTTTGCGACCGGTGCAGGCCGGTGTCGGTGAGGTTGGCGAGTTCGAGGCCGGGGCGGATCAGCATGATGAAGGTGAGGGCTTCTTCACAGCGTTTCCACGAGTGTGATCGCGGCACGCACCAGTGCGTGCGCCACGGGAGGCGTGTCGGCACTCATCCAACTGAGCGAGCATCGCCCACAGGCCGCAATTAGAAGCATTTGAATTTTAGGGTGATGTCGCCGATGCGGACGATGTCGTTGTCTTTGAGCTCTTCGCGCGCGATTGACGAGGTGCCTTCGTTGAGGAAAGTGCCGTTCGTGGAATCGAGATCCGTCAGGAAGAATTTCTGGTCTTTGTAGCGCAGGCTGGCGTGTTTGGACGAGACCGCCGAGTCGCGCAGCACGATGTCGGCGTCGGATGCCGACCCGATGATGTTCTGGCCGTCACGAATACGGAAGTCTTCCCCTTTCTGTTCGCCGGTGAGCGCGACAAACCAGCCCACCACGGGCGGCTTGCGCTTATCGGTGAGCAAGACCGTTTTGCGTGGAGCAGCGGCAGCCGCGGCGGGCGCGGGTTCCGATTCCAAGCGTGTTTTCGCCACGGGCGACACCGGGGTCTGGTAGCCGGTCTTTTGACAATAAGGACAGATGGTCCAGCTATCTTCCATCTGATGTCCGTTCGCGCAGAATTTCGCCATGCGGGTTTTGTCCGTTACGAGGTGAAGTAAGTCAGGACCACCGATCCCTTTTTGCCGAGATAGACGCGATCCCCGTTTTGAAGGCCGACTTTGCTGACGCGCGGCGATTCCACCGAATTGATGTAAGTTCCGTTGGTGGAACCGCGGTCGATCACAACTACCGAATTGTCCACAGGCACGATCCAGGCGTGTTCGTGCGACACGGTTTCCTCGTTCACCACGATCTGACACTTCGCCGGATCCTTGCCGATGAGCAATCCCGCCTTGGTGATGTTGAAGCGTTTGCCCGATAGCGCACCGGCGGTGACCTGCACGCTCCCGAAACTGCGCTCGGGAGCGGGGGCAGGAGGCGCCACAGCAGGCGGTGTTTCGAGGCGAGTACGCATGGACGGGCCGCCACCGGCCACCGCGACTGCCGGGCGCCGCCGCGTGAGGACAAAAAACGCGGCGGCCAGGATCACCACTCCTACAACTCCGAATAACAGCAGACTCGAGCCCTCCATCATGCGCCCAACCACGCCTTCTTCGGAGATGCAATTTTCGGACGCGGCCATGAGACGCAGCGCGTCCGGTTCACCCGGCATGATGTTGAGCACGCTTTGGAGCTTGGGCTTGGCGGCCTGGCAATGGCCGCTGTCGTAGGTATCGAGAGCGTCCGCCCACAAGCGGTTGAAAATTCCGCTTTCCGGTTTCGCGCCGGCGGTATTGACGTACTCCATCGCGGTGTTGATGGGCACGAAGAAGTTGAACCCGCTTTCCTCCTGCGAACCGAAGGTCGTGATGCCGATCACCTGGTTGGCATCGTTGAAAGCCGGGCCGCCGCTGTTACCGTGCCCGGCGACGGCATCCGATTGGATGACGCTCTCCTGTCCAACCAATGTCTTGACTGCCGAGACATGGCCGTTTGTGACGGAGGGGATCATGTTGGACTGTTCGCTCAAGATGGAAAGCGAGTTGTTCGAGGCCGCGCCGGGGTATCCGATTACGGTGATTGGTTCTTGAATGTGGACCGAGCTGGAATCGCCGAGTTTCACCGTGGGGAGGTTGTTGGCCGCGATTTTGATGATGGCGACATCTTTGCCGCCCATGTCGATGGAGTCGCTGTATTCCTTGGTATCGGCGCGGTACTCACGGCCGTTTGCGAGCGCCACAATCAGCGTGGGCGTGCTGTAGTAGGCCTTCAGTCCCACCGCGGCCATCATTTCCGGGATAGTGCCGCTGAGCGACGGACCGTTGCGCTTGCGGGTCTCGGGGATTACAAGATTCTGGAGAATGACGGTGCGGATCTTGTCGCGTAGAGCGTTCTGCGCGGCGACGTCCTTTAACTGTGCGTCGGCCACCACGTGGCCATTGGTGATGATGTAACCGTCGGGGCGATAGATGAACCCGGTGCCAAATGTTCCCACCGTTTCCGGACCGAACTGGATGGTTTCACTGCCGACCAGGAATGTACCGGAGACGTTGTACTTCACCGAAACTTTCACCACCGCGGGGTTCAACTCCATGGTGCGTTTTTCGGCGGGGTTGAGCCGGGAGGCGCCGAACCCGGGCGCGACGAACAAAGCCGCGCACAGGCATGCACCGACGATACGTCTCATAACGTACTCCTTGAGATCAGACTGACAGGCGCTTCAGAGGAATCCATTTTTGCGCCGCGTGCCCGGGTAAGTCAAGACGCGGCGCGCGAGTGGAATGCCAATGGGCGGCTAGCCGAACTCAGGGCGGACCGGCGTGTCGACGATGATGGCGCGGCCATCGGTGAGCGCTTTCACAGAGTGCTTGGCGTGGGGAGGGACAATGGCGACGATTCCAGGCTTCGCGATTCGCGTGACTCCGTCCACTGTGACTTCGAGTTCTCCTTCGATCACCTCGTAGACTTCTTCCTGCGGATGAAAGTGCTCGTGGATGGAAGCACCGCGGTCGAAGTCGTAGTGCGCGAAGGTCATGTTCGGGGAATGGAAATAGCGGCCGTGCCAGCCGGGCAGGCGTTCGATTATGGTTAGATCATTGATGTCGACGAAGGCCATCGAAACCTCTGAGGCGCATCGTATCACAGGGATCGCGCGGTCGTTTTGGACTATTGCTGTACTGCTATATAGAGGGTTTGCGTTCCCGGCGCCCCGCCCAGGTTGAAGGTCAACGGCACCAGGTTGCTGGTGGACACCGAGGGCACCACGACATTGAATTGGTACAGTCCGACAAAGCCGGGCGCGAGGCCAGCGTACGGTACTTGCGCGGGGGTCTGGCCGAAGATCATCTGTAAAGGGTGGACGAGTTGATTGGATACGGTTGCGATTTGGCCCGCGGGTATGTCGGGCGTGACGGCGCCGAATCCGATGCCGTAAAGCGTGATGGTATCGCCCGGACGCGCGGGCCTGGACGCCACGCCTGGGATCGCGCCGGTTGGGAGAACGTAGGTCGCACCGTCGGGAAACAAAGCGACCGCGTACTGGTTGCCGCCAATCAGAAACGATGACGGCGCGAGCAGGCCGGGTTGCACGATATTCACCGCGATGTTGTAAGGCGGGCTGGCCGCGTTTCCGTTGGTCAGCGTGAGCTGCAATGTCCCTCCGGCAGAAATGTTGGAAGGCAGCTCGGCGTTCACTTGGCCGGGACTGGATGAGATGTAATCGACGAACGCACTCTGTCCACCGATGCTGATCTTGACGCCATCGAGCGCAGTGGGTGCATTATCGCCGGTGAAATCAGTGGTAGCCCACTGACGGGTATCGGGCGCGAGGTTCGAGCCGTAGATCTCCACCCAGGTGCCCGGCGCCACGGCCGAAAATCCGCCGAAACCGGAAGCGCTGATCACACTGGTTATTGCCGGAACGGGTTGCGGCGCGAAAGGCGCTCCGAGCCATGCCCAAGTGTCGCCGAACTGGTTACCTGCGCCACCGAATGACGATTCTCCGCCAAACAACACGAACTGGCTGTGTCCGGGGTCGTACACCATTCCGGCCCCATCCCGAGAGGAGGGGCTGTTGGTTGGAGACGAGGCCGTCCAGGTCGCGCCATCCCAGGCCCAGGCATCGTTGACGTCCGCGTTTCCGGTCGATCCACCGAACAACAGGATCTGGTGGTGCGCAGTGTCATAGTCCATCGCGGCGCCGAAGCGGGGCGCAGGCTTGGTCTGCGTCATCTTCTGGGCCCAGTTCGCTCCGTCCCAAACCCAGGTTTCGCCGGACGGGGCGAACTGGGACGCTGCCACACCTCCGAACAGTACGACCTGGGAGTGTGCGATGTCGTAAGTCATCGCGGCTTGCGCCCTTGCGGACGGACTCGTTTTAGGCATCCTCTGGGACCAGTTGGTTCCGTCCCAAACCCACGTGTCGGCGAAATAGGTGCCATGGAGGTCCTCACCGCCGAACATGACCACCTGGCTATGCGAAACATCATAGGCGATCGCAGCGCCACGACGCGCCGGGGGGCTGGTCAGAGGAGCTGGGTTCGTCCAGCCGGTTCCGTTCCAGAGCCAGGTATCGTTCAAGACGAATCCGCTTTCGCTGCCGCCGAACATTACCACTTGGCCAAGCTTCCCGTAGTAGGCGGCGGCCGGCTCAGCCCTCGCCGACGGTGTGACGAATGGCGCCGGGGACGGCCCCTGGGTCCAATTCGTACCATTCCAGAGCCACGTGTCGCCCTGATTCGAAGTGACGCCGGAACCGCCGAAGATGACAACTTGATTCTGAGCGCTGTCATAAGCCATGGCGAAGTACGATCGCGGCGGAGGCGCGGTGATGGGGGAAAGTTGAGTCCAGTTACTGGTCTGCGCGTGCAATGGCGACGCGGCGAGAACGACGAACAACCCTGCGAATCTGATTTTCTTCTGCACGCCGAAGTTCATGTTGTACCGGGATCAGCCAAGGCTATCACGAAGGAGGTCGGCAGAGTACTCGTTGCTAATTCGGAGTGGCATGCGGGAAGAGTTGGTCGATCACTAGGACATCGTAGGATGGTATCGTTTTCCCCGCGCTGCTACCATCTTCAAGGCGGCGCGGGCTTCAAGCATGGTGGGTCGGGCTTTCGGGTTCGGTTCGCCGCTCTGGGGTTACCCCGGGGACAACGAGTGAGTTCGCCAATTCGTCGCGTGAGCTTCCCTGCGACGGCCAGCAGAGCAGTCCTGCTCACGCACAGTCAGACTGGTTGGAGTCCGGCCGCCATCCACTTATGTCCGCCTCGGCTTTGATCAGCACACTGGCGCGGAGTCTTTTGGCTGGGGACGCATCTTTGGATGCGATTCATGCGCGGGCGGTGCGCACTCTGGGGCGGCGCTGGCTCTGGCTGCGGCCGCTGGTGGAGCGATATGTCGAAAGATTTTCGCAGGGGGCGCGGCCGCGGCATCGCGATGTGGTTCGATTTCTTTTGGACGATGCCGGTTTTGGGCGAGTGCGCAAGAAATACCACGCCGAGATCCACGTCGCCGAGTGGATCGCCGAGCCGTCACGCATGCAGCCTGTCGAGGCGGCGAAACTGTGGAAGCTGCCGGCGATTGAAACGTTAGGCGATCTGGCTGATTGGTTGTGCCTAAGTCCTGACGAGCTAGAGTGGTTCGCGGATTTGAAGGGGCTAGGGAACAAGCTTCACAATCCGAAGTTGCAGCATTATCACTACCGGATGTTGCCGAAACGGTCGGGCGGAATTCGGCTGACTGAGGCTCCCAAGCCTTGGTTGAAAGAGCTCCAGCGACGGATTCTAAGTGGGATTCTGGACCGGGTTCCGGTTCACGCCGCGGTGCACGGATTCGTTAAGGGACGGTCGGTTGCGACGTTCGCCGGGCCGCATGTCGGAAAGAACGTGTTATTACGGCTGGATTTCCAGGATTTCTTCCCCGCGTTTCCAGCGGCTCGCGTGCAGGCGTTGTTTCGCACTTTCGGATATCCCGAGCCGGTGGCGGACCGTCTGGGAGGCATCGCAACCAACGCGGTTCCTTGGGACTTCTGGCAGAGGCGCCCGGCGGAAATGGACGCGGAGCAATGGACTGCGTCGCGAGTCCTGTATTCGCGGCCACATTTGCCGCAGGGCGCGCCAACATCGCCCGCGCTCGCGAACCGGGTGGCATATCGATTGGACTGCCGGTTGTCGGGGCTGGCGCGGTCGGCGGGCGCCGTGTACACGCGCTATGCGGACGATGTGGCGTTCTCGGGTGATGGGGAATTCGAACGCGGCGTCGAACGCTTCGCGTCGCACGCGGCGGCGATCGCGATGGAGGAAGGCTTCGCGGTCAATCATCATAAAACGCGGATTATGCGGCGCGGCGTGCGGCAGCAGTTGGCCGGGGTGGTGGTGAACGAGAAACTAAATCTTCGGCGGAGGGATCTGGAATTGTTGGAGGCGATTCTCACGAACTGCGTCCGGTTGGGGCCGGAAGCGCAGAATCGCGCGGGTGTCCTGGATTTTCGGGCGCATCTGGAAGGGCGAGTGGGGTTCGTGGAGATGATCGCGTCTGAGAAGGGCAAATTACTAAGAAGCCTATTCCAAGAGATCCAGTGGACGCGCGACAGTAACTGATATGTTCGGAGCCTAAGTAACTCGCCGCACGAAGACGGGCAAAAACGGCTCAAAGTTAACGTTGACCGTATCGTGGAAGAGAAGGCGATGTTACTACTGGTACGGTGTTAGGCGAGCCAAGCGCGGAAAATCTAATGCAATCGAAGGCTTCTCATGTACGATTGCGATTATTCTCAGAAAATGTCGGAGAACCGGCGAAAGACGTCTGGGGCAATTCTAGGAAACAAGGAGCTTTCACGCGGCTGGCTCGGACCCTTCTTCTCACGTCATCGCTGGTAAGACTGACAACAAGCGCGCGCCGACGTCATTCTGTGGGTTGACGACGGTAGCGGCAATATGGCATGAATGCTCTGGTGGGTAGCGGGGGCCTCTCTTGGCGGCTTCGAACGACTCGGTGGACATTTTCAACAGGAGCACTAAGCCGAGAACGCCAGTGAGGAAGCGGCTTTGATATTCGATGCAAACGGCATTGACCGTTGGTCGGTGGTTCAGATTTCGCCCGAGCCAAGTTTCCGCTATCATAAATAAGGCGGCCTGGGTCCCGCAGAATTAATCTCCCGGGCGGCATGGGCTCGCACGCGCCGTGGACAGGGTTGGGCGCTGCAGCCAAAATTTGTAGTGCGTCCGTACGTCTGGATTCGCTACAACCTTTACTTTCAAATACATCAGATGTTACGCTGAAGACCTTAATGCGCACAGTCGACTTGATCCACCGAAAACGAGATGCTGAAGAGCTGACGCCGGAAGAGATCGCTGCGATCGTGGACGGCTATACCCGGAACGAGATTCCGGATTACCAAATGTCCGCGTTTCTGATGGCTGTGTTTTTCTCCGGAATGACGGATCGGGAGGTCAGCGCGCTCACCGATTGCATGGTGAAGTCGGGCGAGACGGTGGATCTCAGCGGGATCCCCGGTGTCAAGGTAGACAAGCACTCCACTGGCGGAGTCGGTGATAAAACGAGCCTGATCGCCGCGCCGCTAGCTGCAGCTGCCGGCGTGATCGTGCCGATGATTTCAGGGCGAGGGTTGGGGCACACCGGCGGGACGCTCGACAAGCTGGAAGCGATTCCCGGGTTTCGCACCGATCTGACCATCGACGAATTCAAGGCGCAGTTGGCCAAGCACGGGCTGGCGTTTATTGGCCAATCGCCCGAGGTCACTCCAGCGGACGGGAAGCTCTACGCACTGCGGGATGCAACCGCGACGGTGGAATCGATTCCGTTGATTGCATCGTCGATCATGTCGAAGAAGCTGGCGGTCGGCTTGGACGCGATCGTACTCGATGTCAAAGTGGGCAACGGCGCGTTCATGAAGCGGCAGGTGGATGCACGGCGTCTTGCGCAGATGATGGTCGGGATCGGCCGTCGGATGGACAAGCGGGTGCAGGCGTTGATCACCGACATGAATCAACCGCTCGGTTACGCGGTGGGCAATGCGCTCGAGGTGATGGAAGTTTCGCAGACGCTACAGAACGCGGGGCCAACCGATTTGACTCGCATTTCGCTGGAACTCGCGGCGCGCATGATTTTCCTGGGCAAGATCGTGCCCACGCTCGACGACGCGCGCGAGCTCGCGCAATCGAAGCTGCTGGACGGGTCGGGCTACAAGAAGTTCAAGGAAGTGATCGAAGCGCAAGGCGGGAATCCGCTAGTGCTGGATCGTTTCGAGCTGCTGCCCAACGCGACTGGGGTGCGCGAGATCGCCTCGCCGCGGGCCGGCTACGTCACCGCAATCGGGGCGGAAGACATCGGCATGGCGTCGTCCATGATCGGCGCGGGGCGTGACACGAAGGAAGACACCATCGATCCGGCGGTGGGCGTAATTCTGGAAGTAAAGGTCGGCCAGAAAGTGGAAGCCGGCGCGGTGCTGTGCCGCGTGTATTACACCAGCGAAGAGCACGTCGAGGAAGCGTCGCAGCAAGTTGAAGACGCATTTCGCATTTCCGCTACAGCACCCGAAGAACGCGAGCTGATTCTCGAAGTGGTAAGCTGATCCGTTCATGGATCGATTTACCGGGTTGCTGGGTATCCTCGCGATACTCCTAGCGTGCATTGCATTTTCGAAGCATCGCCGCGCGATCCGGCCGTCGGTAATTCTGTGGGGCGTCGGGCTGCAGCTCACCTTTGCATTCATCGTGCTGCGGACGCCCGCCGCAGGCGCCTTCAAGGCAGCCAGCGATAAGGTCAACGCACTCATCGGCTATTCGCGCGCCGGCAGCACGTTCGTCTTCGGCGATCAGCTTGGTGGCAGCCAGCCGGTGGTGTTTGCCTTTCAGGTGCTACCGATCATCATCTTCATCTCGAGCTTGTTCAGCATCCTTTACTATTTCGGCGTGATGCAGGTGTTAGTGCGTGCGATGGCGGTGGTGATGCAGCGGGTTATGGGGGCGAGCGGGGCTGAATCGACCAATGTCGCCGCCAGCATTTTCATGGGGCAAACGGAAGCGCCCCTGACTATACGGCCGTTTCTGGCGGGGCTCACCGAATCCGAGCTGTTCACCATCATGACCAGCGGCATGGCGCACGTATCAGGCGCAGTGATGGCGGCGTATGTATTGATGGCGCACGTGGAGATCCGGCATTTGCTCACCGCAGTGATCATGACGGCGCCGGCTACTATCATGCTGGCGAAGATCCTGATGCCAGAGGTGGATAAGCCCGAAACTCTGGGCGGTGTCAAAATCGAAGTGGAGAAGCCGGGCATCAACGTGATCGACGCTGCGGCGCGCGGAGCCAGCGACGGCTTGCAGCTGGCGCTCAATATCGCAGCGATGATTATCGCGTTCATCGCACTGATCGCGCTCTGCAACGGCATTCTCAGCAATTTCCACATCACGCTCGAACGAATCTTCGGCTATTTGTTTTCGCCGGTGGCGTGGCTGTTGGGCGTGAAGTTTCACGACTGCCAGTCGGTGGGGAATTTGCTGGGAACGCGGCTGGTGTTGAATGAATTTATCGCTTTTCAGCAGCTCGGGCCGATGAAGGCGTCGCTCGATCCGCGATCGTTTACCATCGCGACGTACGCGCTGTGCGGCTTTGCGAATTTTTCTTCCATCGCGATCCAGATCGGCGGAATTGGCGCGCTAGCACCTACGCGGAAGTCCGATCTGGCGCGCTTGGGATTGAAAGCCGTGGCGGCCGGAACGATGGCGAACTTCATGTCGGCTTGCATCGCAGGCATGCTGCTCTGATGCAGGACGCGGTTGACTATATCCGGTCAAAGACACGGCTCGAGCCGCGCGTGGCCGTCGTGCTGGGCAGCGGGCTGGGAGCGTTTGCCGACCAGCTGGCCGGGCGCGCCGAGATTCCCTACCCGGAAATTCCCGGATGGCCGGCATCTACTGCGGTTGGCCACGCGGGCAAGCTGGTGATCGGAACCTTGGAAGGGCTTGCGGTCGCGGTGATGGCGGGCCGCACGCACTTATATGAAGGCTACTCGGCGGCACAGGTCACCCTGGGCGTGCGAGTGCTGCGCGGGCTAGGCGTCGAGTCGATTGTGTTCACCAATGCAGCGGGCGGGATCAATCTCTCCTACTCGCAAGGAGCGCTCGTGCTGATCTCCGATCATATTAATTTGCAGGGCGTGAATCCGTTGATCGGGCCGAACGACGATTCACTGGGACCGCGTTTTCCCGATATGAGCGAGGCCTACTCGAAGGAGTATCGCGAGATCGCGCATCGCGTGGCCGGGGAACTTGAGATCGCATTGGGCGATGGCGTTTATGCTGCGCTGTCTGGGCCGAGCTACGAGACTCCAGCCGAGATTCGGTACCTCAGAACCATCGGCGCGGACCTGGTGGGGATGTCGACAGTGCCCGAGACGATCGTCGCGAATTACCTGGGAATGCGGGTGCTTGCGATTTCGTGTGTGACGAACATGGCGGCGGGCGTGCTTCCTCAGAAGATCAACCATGAGGAGGTTCTCGAGGTCGGCCGGCAGGTTCGCGACCGGCTGGTGCGATTCTTGAAGGCGGTGCTTCCGTATTTATGAGTAAGTTGACGGATGCGGCGCTGGCGGCGCGGGAGTTTGCGCATGCGCCTTTTTCCCATTTCCAAGTAGGTGCGGCGCTCGAGGATGAGAGCGGGCGGATTTTCACCGGGTCCAATATCGAGAACGCGACCTATGGGTTGACGGTGTGTGCCGAGCGCGTCGCCGTGTTCAAGGCGGTGTCGGAAGGGGCCAAGAAGTTTCAGCGGATTGCCGTGGCGGCTGACACGGACTCACTCACGCCGCCCTGCGGTGCGTGCCGGCAGATTTTGTGGGAATTTTGCGGGGATGTCGAGATTACTCTGATGAATCTCCACGGCAGGAGCGAGACAATACAGTTGAAGGATTTGTTTCCGAGGCCTTTTGATGCTTCGTTTTTGTAACCGCTGCACGGCGCTATTGCTGCTGTGTTACGCCGCAGCCTGGTGCGAGCCGGTTGACTGGATTTATTCAGCGCGGTACGTCGTCACCATGGACGCCCGGCATCGGCTGATCGAGGATGGCGCGGTAGCGATTCGTGGCGAGCGCATCGCCGCAGTGGGAACGCGCGCCGAGATCGACCGGCAGTATCAGGCGGCGCATCGCGTGGACCGGCCCAACGCGCTCATAATGCCGGGTCTGGTGAACACCCACACCCACGCGGCGATGGCGCTGCTGCGTGGAGTCGCCGACGACATGAAGTTGCAGGACTGGCTTCAGAAATTTATCTTCCCGGCGGAGGCGAAGAACGTCACCCCGGATTTCGTACTGTGGGGCACCCGGCTCGCGTGTCTCGAAATGATGCTGTCGGGGACGACAACGTTCGTTGACATGTACTATTTCGAAGATCGCGTCGCGCAGGCGGCCAAGGAAGCTGGACTCCGAGGCGTGCTGGGCGAGACTATTCTCAAGTTCAAATCGCCCGATTCGGCGACTCCTAAGGACGCCCTCGCACTCACCGAGAAATTCATCAAGCAGTACAAAGGCGATCCGCTGATCGTGCCGGCGCCGGCGCCGCATGCCATCTATACCAATGACGACGGCGATCTGCGAGCTGCCCGGCGACTCGCCGACAAATACGGCGTCCCGCTGCTGATTCATCTTTCGGAAACCAAGACCGAGAACGATGACGCCGTGCGGGCTCGCGGCATGACACCTACGCAATTATTAGATTCGCTTGGCGTGCTGAATGGGCCAACCATCGCGGCGCATGGGGTATGGCTGGACGACGGCGACATCAGGATACTGAAATCGCATGGGACGGGCGTGGCGCATTGCCCGTCCAGCAACATGAAGCTGGCGAGCGGCATTGCACCAGTGGTGAAGCTGCTGGCCGCCGGTGTTCCGGTGGGGCTCGGCACCGATGGTCCGGCGGGAAGCAATAACGATTTCGACATGCTGGAGGAGATGAATCTGGCAGCCGATCTGGCCAAGGTCGCAAGCGGCGATCCGCGCGTGATTCCGGCCGAGCAGGCGGTTGCGATGGCCACCATTGAGGGTGCGCGCGTGGCCGGGCTGGGTAAAGAAGTCGGTTCGCTCGAGCCGGGCAAGCGCGCGGATCTGATTACGCTTCGGCTGGACCGCCCACATGCGGTGCCGCTCTACAATGTCTACTCGCAGATCGTGTATGCACTGAAGGGATCGGACGTTGAGGATGTCGCGGTAAATGGGCGCGGACTGGTGCGCGACTCACAGCCGCTGACGATGGATCCGGCGCTGGTGCTCGCCAAGGCCAAGGAATACGGCGCAAAGGTCGCGGCGTCACTGCGATAATTCAGGGACGTGCGGCGCCCGCCTCCTACTCCTGGCAGGAATATATTGCGCTGCCATTTGCCGTCGATTAGACGGCTATGAGCCTCTTTCAATGGGACAATAAATTCCTGGTCGGACACTCCGATATCGACGCCCAACATAAACGTTTATTCGAGCTCGCCGACCAACTGCACACCGCGATGGCCTCAGGCAACGCGAAGGCGAAATTGAGTGAGATCCTAAACAGCCTGATCGCATATACCAAGATGCACTTTGCCAGCGAAGAGCGTCTGATGGTGACGCACAAGTATCCCGAGTATGCAGCGCACAAACAGCTGCACGACCAGCTGACTGCTCAAGTGTTGGAGTTCCAAAAGGAATTCGCGGCGGGCCGCACGGTTCTGACCATCGACCTGATGCAGTTCCTCAAGAACTGGCTCTCGCAGCACATCGGCAAGACAGACCAAAGAGTCGCGGAGTTTTTGAAGAAGAGAGCTGCTTAGCTAGATCTCCCGGCAGGTGCAATAGCGCGCAGCGATTCCGGAAAATTTCCGGCGAGAGTGACTGACCTTCGGCCGCACTAACCAGTTTCCAGCTTTCTGGTAGCGGTTTCCAAGGAGTCCTCAAAATGCTGCGTTCTAGCACTCGTGCTCTGAATCTTCTCGGCCTGACGGCGTTTCTGCTGGCGGTCAACCCGGCGCGTTCCGCGACGATCACTACTTATACCGATCCTAATGCCTGGGCTGCGGCCGCCTCGGCTGAACAAACCATCACCTTCGAAGGCCTCGCTCCAACCGACGGCTCTACGATCTATCAAGGCACGGGCTTGACTACGGGCGGTGTCGAGTTCGTCGGATATCTGTCCAGCGGATCGTCTTGGGTTGAAGTCGTGGATACGAACTTCAATTCCTATTTCAACTACGGCAGCAGTGACGCTCTATTGCAAGACATGGACCGGCCGAACTCGTCCTCGCCCCTACCCTACATTCAGATCGTCCTGCCGACTGGCGTTACCGCTTTCGGGATGGATCTGTTCACGGTGTCGCCGAGCGCCGGGACTTATCAAATCACGGTGGCGGGAAACAACTATACCGTCCCGACGGATCCCCTGCCGACTGAACAGTTCTTTGGCATCACGTCCGACACGCCGATTTCGACCATCGATCTCACACTGCTCGGCACAGCCTACAACGGGTCCACCTACGCGCTACTCGACAACTTCTCCTATGGCACCGCTGACGCCGGAGACATGAGCCAGGCCCCGGAAGGCGGCACGTTCCTGCTGATTGGATCGGGTCTGATCGCAATCGCCGGCCTGAAGAAATTTGTCCGCAAGCCATTCTAGCGAATCCGGTTCGTACCCTTCGTTCATCGCGCCCGATCCCTCTTTCCAAGCCGGGATCGGCCGTATAACCGCCTAATTCCAAAGGAACTTCCGGCCACAGCTCGGCTTCCGCCTAACCCCTTGCCGAAATCGCTTGCTGGTGTTAAGCTGACATTAGTTGATAGGAACGCACTAAGCTTCTGCGGCATCTAATGGACTGGAAGAGCTGTGGTATGGATTTCAACCGTTTTACCGAAAAGATGCAGGACGCTGTCCGGGCGGCACAATCGCTTGCTGTACAGCACGGAAATCAGCAGGTGGATGTCGAGCATCTCATGCTCGCACTGCTGGAACAGGAAGGGGGGCTTGCCCCTTCCATCCTGAGCAAGGCTGATATCCGGGTAGACGCGCTCCGCGGCCGGATTCAGCAGGAAGTCGACCGGCTACCCAAAGTCTCCGGCTCGGCGGTCTCCCCCGATCAGGTCTACGTCACCCCTCGAATCACCAAGCTAATCACCAAGGCAGAAGAAGAAGCCAAGCGGCTAAAGGACGAGTACACGTCCGTCGAGCACGTCCTGCTGGCAGCCACCGAGGACTCGGGCGCCACAGGAAAGCTGTTCAAAGAATTCGGCATCACTCGCGAGCGGCTGATGCGGGCGTTGCAGGACGTTCGCGGTACGCAGCGCGTCACAACACAGAATCCGGAGGCCACCTATGAGGCGCTGGAAAAATACGGCCGCGACCTAACGCAGCTTGCATCTCAGGGCAAACTCGACCCGGTGATCGGCCGCGACGAAGAGATTCGCCGTGTGATCCAGGTGTTGTCGCGGCGGACTAAGAATAATCCGGTGCTGATCGGCGAACCGGGCGTAGGAAAGACCGCGATCGTGGAGGGTTTGGCGGCTCGAATCGTGCGCGGCGACGTACCGGAGGGATTGAAGGACAAGCGGGTGGTCGCGCTCGACATGGGCGCGCTGATCGCCGGGGCGAAGTTCCGCGGCGAGTTTGAAGAACGGCTCAAGGCGGTGTTGAAGGAAGTGCAATCGTCCGACGGTCAGATCGTTCTGTTTATCGACGAGCTGCACACCGTGGTCGGCGCGGGCAAGGCCGAAGGCGCCATGGACGCCGGCAATTTGCTCAAGCCGATGCTGGCGCGCGGGGAACTGCATTGCATCGGCGCGACTACGCTCGACGAGTATCGGAAATATATCGAGAAGGACGCGGCGCTGGAGCGGCGCTTCCAGACGGTTTTCGTCGATCAGCCGACTGTCGAAGACACGATCTCAATCCTGCGAGGATTGCGGGAGCGCTACGAAGTCCATCACGGCGTGCGGATCAAGGATTCGGCCTTGGTCGCGGCGGCAGTGCTTTCGAATCGCTATATCAGCGACCGGTTCCTGCCCGATAAGGCAATCGATCTGGTGGATGAGGCGGCTGCCAAGCTGCGCACCGAAATCGATTCCATGCCGGCGGAGCTCGACGAGATGCTGCGCCGCATCATGCAGCTCGAAATCGAGCGCGAGGCGCTGAAGAAGGAGTCGGATGCGGCTTCGAAGGAGCGCCTGAAGAAGCTCGAAAAAGAAATCGCCGACCTGAAGTCCGAGTCCGACGCCCTCAAAGCGCGTTGGCAAACCGAGAAGGATGCTGTACAGCGTCTGCGCGCGATCCGCGAGCAGATTGAACAGACACGCATCGAAATCGAAAAGGCTGAGCGGCAGTACGACCTGAATCGCGCGGCGGAGTTGAAATATGGGAAGCTGGCCGAACTGGACCGCAAACTCGCCGCTGAACAGGCGCGCCTGGACGAGAAACAATCAGGAAAACGCCTGCTTAAGGAAGAAGTGGACGAAGAAGACATCGCCGACGTGGTGAGCCGCTGGACCGGCGTGCCGGTTTCCAAGCTCCTCGAAGGCGAGATTCAAAAGCTTTTGCAGTTAGAGGCTGAGCTGCACAAGCGCGTCATCGGGCAGGACGAGGCCGTGAGGGCGGTCGCCGAATCGGTGATGCGGGCGCGCTCGGGGTTAAAGGATCCTAACCGGCCGATCGGAAGTTTCATCTTTTTAGGCCCCACCGGCGTGGGAAAAACCGAGCTTGCGCGTGCCCTGGCCGAATTCCTGTTCGACGACGAAAAGGCTATGATTCGCATCGACATGTCGGAGTATCAGGAGAAGCATACAGTGGCTCGGCTGATCGGCGCCCCCCCTGGTTACGTCGGATATGAAGAAGGCGGGCAACTAACGGAGTCGGTTAGACGTCGTCCATATTGTGTAGTCCTTTTCGACGAAATCGAAAAAGCCCACGCGGATGTGTTCAACGTACTGTTGCAAATCCTGGACGACGGCCGTCTTACAGATGGACAGGGGCGAACGGTGGATTTCAAAAACACCATCGTGATCATGACGTCCAATATCGGCAGCCACCGCATCCTGGAGTATCGGGGCGGCTTCGCGGGGGAGGGCTACAACCGGATGAAGGAAGCCGTGCTCGAAGAGCTGCGGCGTCACTTCCGGCCCGAGTTCTTGAACCGGGTGGATGAGGTCATCGTTTTCCACTCGCTGTCGGAGGAGCATTTGAAAGAAATTGTCGAGATCCAGCTGAACGGGCTGAGAAAGCGTTTGGCGGACCGGCATGTGGAACTGGAGTTAACGGATCGGGCGCGTGGATTTTTGGTCCACAGCGGCTACGATCCATCCTACGGCGCCCGTCCGTTGAAGCGGGCAATCCAGCGTGAGATCGAAACGCCGATGGCGCGCTTGATTTTGGCGGGCGAGGTTCGCGACGGACAGCATGTCCGGGTGGATCTGGATTCGTCGGGCAAGTTGGTTTTTGAATCGAAAGGCGCGAGCCGTGAGCGTGAAGCGGCTTTGAAGTAGATTTTGAGATTGGACAAAGGAAACTGAAAAACTATGAAAGGTCACATCCGTACATCCACGGTTGCGTTAGTAGCAGTAATTGCGCTGCTGGCTGGGGCTCTCATCGCCACCATTACCGGCACGCACGGCGTTCCGGTGTTCGTATCCACCGCCCATGCGGCGGCTATCGAACAGGGCCCGCTGGTGAGCTTTGCCCCGGTGGTGAAGCGAGACATGCCGGCGGTGGTAAACATCTCGTCTTCGAAAGTAGTCAAGTCCCAGCAGCAAGGGCCGGGCATGTTTGACGATCCATTTTTCCGGCAGTTTTTCGGCGGCCGCATGCCGCAGGGCCAGGAGCGTCCACGCTCGCAGCGTGAGACCAGCCTCGGCTCGGGCGTGGTGGTCAGTCCGGATGGCTACATCATCACCAACAATCACGTCGTGGACGGCGCTACCGATGTGAAGGTGTCGTTCTACGACAAATCGGAATATCCGGCCAAAGTGGTCGGCGCCGATAAGTACGCCGATATCGCGGTTCTCAAGGTGAATCGCACCGGCCTCACCGCGCTGCCCTTTGCGGATTCTTCGAAGGCGCAGGTTGGCGACGTAGTTCTCGCGATGGGTGAGCCCTTCGGCCTGCGTGGAACAGTGACCATGGGAATCATCAGTGCCATGGGACGCGGCGGTTTGGGAATCGAGCGGTTTGAGGACTTTATTCAAACCGACGCAGCCATCAACCAGGGCAACTCGGGCGGCGCTCTGATCGACTCCCACGGGAATCTGCTCGGCATCAACACCGCCATCCTCTCCGGTGAGACGGGCGGCAACCAGGGTATCGGCTTTGCGATTCCGGCGAATCTCGCTCGCAATGAGATGGACCAGATCATGAAGCACGGCAAAGTGACTCGCGGCTACATGGGCATCCTGCCGCAAGAACTGACGCCGGACCTCGCCAAGCAGTTCAATGTTCCGAACGATCATGGCGTGGCGATCGCCCAAGTAGAGCCGAACAGTCCGGCCGAGAAAGCGGGACTGAAGGTGGGCGACGTGATCACGGGCATCAACGGGAATCCGATTGACGACGTGAACGAGTTCCGTCTCCAAGTGGCGGGCTTCGCTCCGGGCACTACCATCCATCTGAAGATCGCGCGCAACGGCCAGGCGATGGATATGCCGGTCACGCTCGGCGAGTTCAACCTGGAAGCCGAGGCCAATGGTCGCCAGCAGGGCAATCTGCCGGAAGGTGGAGAGAAGGGCGCCCTGCAAGGCGTAACCGTGCAATCGCTCAATTCGGATCTGCGGCGTCAGCTTCAGCTTCCGGAAGGAACTAACGGCGTCGTGATTACGGACCTGTCGGATGATTCCCCGGCTGCGCAAGCTGGGCTCCAGTCGGGCGACGTGATCATGCAGGTGAACCATCGCGCGGTGACGACGGTCGCCGATTTTAACAAGGCGGTCCACGACGGCGCGTCCAAGGATTCAACTTTGCTCCTCGTACGGCGAGGACAGGGAACCCAGTTCTTAGTGGTTCCTAACAAGTAACGTTTGGATAGTTGAGTCTCCTGGAAGCAGGTTCGTTGATTGTCGTATCCGCGAACCTGCTTCTTTTTGTTTTTAGCTGCATCTAAGGTGTAGATGATCGAACAAGGCGGGGAGGAAAAAATGTCAGAACAAACAGTTGTATACACTCTGCCGGTGCTACCGCTGAAGAGCGCTGTGTTGTTCCCGTACCTGATGATGCCGTTGTCGGCGGGACGGGCAAAGTCGATCGCGGCGGTGGAAGCGGCACTTGCGAGCGAATCGAAGGAGATCGCGGTCTTCATGCAGCGCGATCCGGATCAGGACGCGCCCGCGGGCGGGGATTTACATGCCATCGGCACCAAAGCTGTGATTCGTAAGGTGAACCGCGCCAGCGAGGAACATCTTGAGCTGATGGTTTTGGGAATGGAGCGAATCGCCCTACTGAAGCTGGATGATTCCGATCCGTTCTTAAAGGCGCGCGTGACTCCGTTGCCGTTGCCGGAAGACAAGGGCGATGAAGTGGAAGCGCTACAGAGCGCGCTAGTGGAAATCGCCGGTGAGGCGCTGACGTTGGCGCAGCCGAATGCTCCACAGGAATTGCGCGGGTTACTGGCGGCGAATGAGGACCCGTTGCGGCTGGCGTTCGTGCTGGCTTCTATGTTCAGCCTGGAGTCCGAAAAGGCACAGGCGCTGCTGGAAGCCCCGACGCGATTGGAAGCTCTGCGAATCATGCACGCTTACCTGACGCATGAAGTGCAGGTTCTGGAGCTCAAGAACAAGATCAATACCGAAGCGCGCAGCGAGATGACCAAGGAGCAGCGGGATTACCTGTTGCGGCAGCAGATGCGCGCGATCCAGCAAGAGCTGGGCGACAAAGGCGGCGAGCAGGCCGAAGCGGAACAGTTGCGCGAGCGGCTGGAGAAAGCCGATCTTCCCGAAGACATTCTGAAGGAAGCCACGCGCGAGCTGGATCGCTTGACGAAGCTGCCGCCGGGTGCGCCGGACTATAACGTGATCCGGACCTATCTCGATTACGTGCTGGAGCTGCCGTGGAAGAAGTCGACCGAGGACGCGCTCGACATCGCGCGGGCCCGGCAGGTGCTGGACGAGGATCACTTCGGCTTGAAAGATGTGAAGGAGCGCATCCTGGAACATCTAGGAGTGCTGAAGCTGAATCCGAATGCCAAGGCGCCTATCCTGTGCTTCGTGGGCGCTCCGGGCGTGGGCAAGACGTCGCTCGGTCAATCGATCGCGCGGGCGCTTGGCAGGAAGTTCGAGCGTATGAGCCTCGGCGGGTTGCACGATGAGGCCGAATTGCGCGGTCACCGGCGCACTTATATTGGCGCGCTGCCGGGCCGTTTGATTCAGGCCATTCGTCGCGCTGGCGCGAAGAACCCAGTGTTGATGCTGGACGAAATCGATAAGCTGGGCCGCGACTTCCGTGGCGATCCGGCGCACGCTTTGCTCGAGATTCTCGATCCGGAACAAAACAAGAGCTTCCGCGATAACTACCTCGATTTGCCGTTCGACCTATCGAAGGTGATGTTCGTAATGACGGCGAATTCGCTGGACACGATTCCGCAGCCGCTGCTCGATCGTATGGAAGTGCTGCGGCTTTCTGGCTACAGCGAGGAAGAGAAACTCGCCATCGCCAAAAAGTACCTCATTCCCAAGCAACTCAAGGAAACCGGCGTGACGGCCGAGCAGTGCACGCTGCCGGATGAGACGGTGAAGAAAATCATCTCGGGCTACACGCGTGAGGCCGGTTTGCGAGGGCTTGAGCGGGCCATCGGACGCGTGGCGCGCAAGCTGGCGCTCCGCTTTGCCGAGGGCGCTAGTGAATGCGTCACCGTCAAGCCGGAGGATCTGGCCGAGATGCTGGGTCCCGAGCGGTTCAATCAGGAAGAAGCGCGCCGCGAGCTGCCTCCGGGCGTCGCGACGGGTTTGGCGTGGACCGAAACCGGCGGCGATGTGCTGTATATCGAAGGGACGCTGTTGCCGGACGGCAAGGGCCTCACTCTAACCGGACAGCTCGGCGAGGTGATGCAGGAATCGGCCAAGGCGGCGCAGAGTTATATCTGGTCGCATGCGGACGATTTCGATATCGACCCCAGGATGTTTAAGGATTCGGGCGCTCACGTTCACGTTCCTGCGGGCGCGATCCCGAAAGACGGACCCTCGGCCGGCGTCACCATGGCGACCGCGCTGACGTCGCTCTATACCAAGCTGCCGGCGCGCAGCGATGTTGCGATGACCGGCGAGATTACGCTAACGGGTCTGGTGCTGCCGATCGGCGGGATCAAGGAGAAGGTGCTGGCCGCGAGGCGTGCCGGCATCCATACCGTGATCATGCCGAAGGCGAACCAGAAAGATCTGCGCGAGCTTCCCGAGGACGTGCGGAAGGAGATGCAGTTTGTCTTCGCCGAGCGCGTCGAGGATGTGCTGCGGACCGCGGTCCCGGGAATTGGCGAGCGGATGGCGCACGCCAAGACTCATCAGATCCATCACGCGGCGTAGACTAAAATCGATTGATGATGGCTTCCGTGTCGATCCGGCGGGCAACTCCGGAGGACGCGGAAGCCATTTTGTTTATCTACATGCAGAGCGCGGAGCTGCACGCGCGGCTGGATCCGGATCGGAATCATGTGCCGGAACGGACGGAGATTCTGGAGCGGTATCGCAGTGGCGCACAGCATCCAGAGGATTCGACTGCGTCTGTCACGTTCATCGCCGAAGAGGCCGGTCGGGTTGTGGGATTTCTGGACGCGCGGCTGACGAAGCCGTTCGATCCGATGTACCGGCCGTCGACCTATTGCTTTATCGCGGATGTCGCGGTGGCCGAGGGGCAGCGAGGTCGGGGAGTTGGACGGACGTTGATGCAAGCAGCCGAGCAATGGGCGGCAGAGAGCGGCGCCGAGTTCGTGCTGCTCGAATATCACGTGAGCAACGAACGCGCAGCGGCGTTGTACGCGGAGTTGGGCTATCGTGCAGGATCGGTGGTTGCGGTCAAGCGGCTGTGAGCTATTAAGTCGTGGTAAGACGCTATGCCTGGTCACCAACTTGAACCGCTCTCAACCGACTTGACCTATAGGGGCGGCGTAGCGTTGTTCCATTTGCTATGCCAGTAGTCGCGCGTGTGCCTTCCTTCACCGTCGCAGTCTTTCGCTACCGCCTTCGCCTCTGTTTCAACGAACACATGAAACCTGTCGTCCGGTGTTCGAAAAACCAGATAATGGTTGCCTGACTTGCCCTGGAAAGTCTTCACCTCCAGAGCAACGTTCGAGCGCTTCTTGCGCATTTCGTCCTCACAAGGTCCGGCGTTCAGCTCAAAATCATGTAGGTCACGATCGCGACTGCGGCCAAATTGCGATCGGAATCAAACAACTCCACCCGGCCGACGCCTAGCGTTTTTCCTACGCGGACCAGATACGCTCGCGCGGTCGCTTTTCCCTGTTGGATCGGACGCAGGTAGTTGATCTTCAGATCGGTGGTCGTGATCGGGCGGCGCCCGCCGAAGTGATGGTGCAGCGCGATGCCGGTCGCGGTATCGGCCATGCTCGCGAGCACTCCGCCATGGATCGCACCGGCCGAGTTCAGCAGTTCGCCGCGGATTTTCAGCTCGATGGTCACGCCGTCCGAGTGACGTCGCACGATGCGAATGCCCAGCAGTTTGTTGAATGGCAAAAGTTCGGATGTCTTTTTGAGTTCGGGGATGGTCAAAGAGACCACATTGTATCATCGAGCCGCGCCACACCGGCCGCGATCATGGCATACTGGACCTAACACCAAGTTGTGCTTCAACGGCATCGCCACCAGCGTCGCTGGCATAGCGGAATCTCTCGATCCAAAGAGGAGAAATCGCATGAAGCGGAACCTATTACTGTCATTAGCGGCTGGCTTGGTGGGCGGGGCTCTTTCGACCTATCTTCATCCAGTCACCGCGCGCGCTCAATCGCAACCACCCGAGGAGATCCGGGCGCAAAGCTTCACTCTAGTCAATGAGAAGGGCACGATTTTTGGTAGCTTCTCGTTCGATCAGCAAGGAAGGCCGCAGATTATTCTTCAGGACAATATGGGCCACCAAGTCTGGAGCGTCGTAGGGGACCATAGTTCGCATTATGCGCGTTTCGATCCGAAGTAAACCCGGGACGGCACCGGCCCCCTTACCGCAGCACCTCAAACGATGACCGCTTGCGTTAGCGACTTGCTCTTTTGTTTTCAATATCAGAAGCGGTAAGTAATTGGCCGGCGTTGTTATCATCGAGGAATGAAGTTACAGGACAAGGTTGTCGTCGTCACCGGAGGCGGGAACGGAATTGGGCGCGCGCTGTGCCGGCGATTTGCCGCCGAGGGCGCACGCTCCATCGTGGTGGCCGACGTCGAGCACGAAGCGGCGCGGCTCGTGGCGGCGGAAATCGGGTGCCAGGACGCATGCACCGACGTTTCAAACGAGTCCGATGTGCAGCGGCTGGTGGACGAGACACTGAAGGCGCACGGCCGCATCGACCTATTTTGCTCAAACGCCGGGATCGTGATCGAGGGCGATCAGTTCGTGCCGGACCGCGACTGGGAGCGGATCTGGGAGATCAACGTCCTGGCGCACATCTACGCTGCCCGCGCAGTTCTGCCGAGCATGCTCGCACGCAAGGAAGGATATCTTCTGCAAACGGTCTCCGCGGCCGGGTTGCTCACTTCGATTGGCTCGGCGCCATACGCGGTGACCAAACATGCGGCGCTCGGTTTCGCCGAATGGCTAGCGATTACGTACGGCGATTCCGGGATCAAAGTGTCGGCGCTGTGCCCGCAAGGGGTGAAGACGCGCATGCTCGAGAACGCGCGGGGCGGCGAATCGTTTCTGCTGGATGGCGCGCTCACTGCGGAGCAAGTGGCCGAAGCGGCGGTGAAGGGCCTCGAAGCGGAAGCGTTTCTGATCCTGCCACATCCGGAAGTGCTCGAATACTTCCGGCGCAAGGCAAACGATTACGATCGCTGGCTGCGAGGCATGCGGCGGCTGCAGGCCAGCGTGCTGCCGGTCAAAACGCAGTAGCTTTTCGTTCGCCGAATTTGTCGCGTAAGACGTTCTTCTGAATTTTTCCAGTTCCGCCTTTCGGCAGCACCTCGGCGAAGACGGCGGAAGTCGGGCATTTGAAGTGAGTCAAACGATCGCGGCACCAGGCGATCAGTTCCTGCTCCGACACCGTGGCGTCGGGACGCGTGACGACCACCGCGCGAATCGTTTCGCCCCAAGTCGGGTCGGGTATACCTATGACCGCGGCCTCGAGCACCGAAGGATGTGCGCAGATCGCGGACTCCACTTCCGGCGAGTACACGTTTTCGCTTCCGGTCTTGATCATGTCCTTCTTGCGATCCAGGATGTAAAGGAAGCCTTCTTCGTCGAACGCACCGAGGTCGCCCGTGTGCATCCAACCGCCGCGTAGGACTTCAGCGCTGATCTCGGGGCGATTCCAATAGCCTTTCATCACGTTGGGGCCGCGTGCGATAATTTCGCCGGGCTGACAAGCAGGCAGGTCACGATCGTTGTGATCGACGACGCGAATCTCGATACCCGTGACAGCACGGCCCGCCGACTTGACCGGCGTGAATTGAGCGTCCGCGTTGTCGAAACCATGGTCGCTGGCCGCTAGACACGTGAGCAGCGGACTCACTTCCGTCATTCCGTAAGCTTGCACGAACTCGCAGCCGAGCGCGTCCATGGCCTGGCGCAAAAGCGGCAGTGGCATCGGCGAAGCCCCATAGATGACGCGACGCAGGCTCGAGAGATCGTACCGGGAACGTTCCGGATGATTCACCACCATGTTGATCATGGTGGGAACCAGCAAGATGAGGGTGATGCGGTGGCGCTCGATGGCGTGCAGCACCGCCGCGGGATCGAAAGTCGGAATGAAGCAGTGGGTCGCGCCGCACAACGTCAGTGCGTAGATGGCGCCCGCGTCGGCGATGTGAAACATAGGGGCGGCGTGCAGCCATTTGCCGGGACCGAACAGATGGCCGGCCAGCAGCCCGTGGATGGCGTTCGCGTACAGATTGCGGTGCGTGAGCATCGCGCCTTTGGGCCCGCCGGTGGTGCCGCTGGTGTAGAAGAGGCCTGCCACTTCGTCTTCGTCGGGTTCGGTGAATTCGACGGTAGCGTCCGGCGTCACGGCGCGCCAATCGCACAGGCCGTCTGGACACAGGCCCTCGCCCATGTAGACGAAGCGTTCCACCGTGGGCACGGCGGCGCGAATCTGTGGGACCAGCGGCGCGAATTTTTCGTCCACAATCAGGATTTTGCTTCCGGAATCGGACAACGTGAAATTGATCTCGTTGATGTGCCAGCGCGTGTTGAGCGGCACGATCAGCGCGCCGGCCACGGCGGGCGAAAAGTACAGATCGAGATACTCAGGCGAATTCAACATGAGGATCGCGACGCGGTCGCCCGGTTGCGCGCCCAGCGCGGCCAGTTTGCGCGCCGAATTCTGGACCTGTACGTAAAACTGTTCGTAGGTCAGAGCGCAATCTCCATATTCGACGGCGATGTTCGAGCCGAAGACATCTCGGGCGCGGCGAAGGCAGTAGTTAACGGTCATGCGATCACTCCTTGCGCGGTAAGATCGGCTACCTCGGCGGCGCTGAGTCCGTGAGCGCTGAGCAGCTCGCTGGTATGCTGGCCGAGCTGCGGCGGCGCGGATGCGGGTGTCTCGTCGAGTTCGCGCGCCACCTCGCTGATTTTTAGCACCGGCGTCACGCAGGCATCCGTGTCCCGCAGATCGGCGAACCAATCGAATGCGGGACGCGTGCGGAAGATGGCGGCCACTGCGGCTTTGAGCGAGTCCTGCGGCTCTTCGTACTGGCGCGCGATCAGGTCCTCGCGGTTGAGTCCGTGGCACAGCGCGGCCCAGAATTTCGGTTCGAGCGCGCCAACGGCAAGCCAGCGGCCGTCGGAACACTCGTACACGTTGTAGCAGGCGTAGTGGCCGTTCAAGCGCAAGCTCCCGGGGACCGGATCGTCGCCATTGTCGTGCCACATGGCGAGCGGAACCGTGAGCAGAGCGGTGACTCCCGCATACATCGAGACGTCGACATGCTGTCCTTTCCCGGTCCGCGCGCGCTCGACCATTGCGAGCAGAATTCCGGTCACGGTTTGCATCGAGCCGCCAACCAGGTCTGCGATTTGCACGCCGGGAATGACGGGAAGATTGAGACCCATCACCCCGCCCAGCGCGATATAGTTCAGATCGTGTCCGGCCATCTGCGCATAGGGACCGGTTTGTCCGTAGCCGGTGAGACTGGCGTAAATCAAGCGCTCATTCACGGCGCGCAGATCTTCAAACGCCAGGCCGAGACGCGCCATCACTCCGGGCCGGAAGCCTTCCACCAGCACGTCGGCTCGGCGTGCGAGCGACAGAAGAATCTCGCGGCCGCGCGGTTTTTTCAGATCCAGACCGATGCTCTTTTTGCCCGCGTTAGTGCGTCGAAACACGGCGGGGGCCAGCTTGCGCGCGTAATCGCCATCGCCGGGCTGCTCGATTTTGATCACCTCAGCGCCCCAGTCGGCAAGCTGCTTCGTCGCGACGGCGCCAGGCAGCAGGCGCGTCAAATCGAGTACTAGCGTTCCTTGCAGCGCGTTCATGCCCGGGCCTTCACCAGCAGCTTGTCGTAATAGACGATCACCGTCTCATCATGCTGGTTGAGCACCGTGGTCTCAAACGTAAGCAGGCCGCGGCCTTCGCCCTTCGGCTCTTTCGAGACCACTTTCTTCATGATATGAATCGTGTCGCCGATGAAAACCGGGCGCGTGAAACGCAGCTTATCGATTCCGTAGAACGCGATGACGGTGTCGGTGAAGTGGCCGAGCTGAATCATCAGGCCCGTCGACATGCTGAAAATCAGGGCGCCGTGCGCAATCCGGCGCCCGAACGGCCCAGCGGCCGAATACGTCTCGCTCATGTGCAGCTCGATGAAATCGCCGGAGAGGCCGGCGAAACTGACGATGTCGGCTTCGGTGACAGTCCTGGTACGAGACGTACTCACAGCGTCCAACGCGAAATCCTCGAAATAGAGACTCAAAATTGCGCCTTTCGGAGGTGTTTGTCTTGACAGGCCCGCGCGCCTGTCCTACCTTGAAAATTCTATGCGAAAAAAAGTCACTGTTGTTGGAGCCGGGAATGTCGGCGCGAATTGTGCGCTGCGGATCGCCGGCAAAGAGCTGGCAGATGTCGTTCTGGTCGACATTGTGGAAGGCGTTCCACAAGGCAAGGGGCTGGATATTTTGCAGTCCGGGCCGGTGGAAGGATACGACGTCAGTATCACTGGCGCTAACGATTACGCGCCCACCGCGAACTCGGACATCGTAGTGATCACGGCCGGATTCCCGCGCAAGCCCGGCATGAGCCGCGACGATCTTCTGGTCGCCAACTACGAAGTGGTGAAGGCCGCGACGGAACAAGCGGTGAAGCATTCGCCAAACTGCATTCTGATCCTGGTAACCAACCCCCTGGATGCGATGTGCTGGACCTCGTTCCAAATTTCGAAGTTTTCGAAGAACCGCGTCATTGGAATGGCTGGCGTGCTGGACACCGCGCGATTTTGCACCTTCATCGCGCAGGAGCTGGACGTTTCTGTTTCGAACGTCACCGCGATGGTGCTGGGCGGGCACGGCGACACCATGGTTCCGATCGCACGGCTGACCAACGTCTCCGGGATTCCGCTGAGCGAGCTGCTGGATCAGGCCGCGATTGACCGGCTGGTGCAGCGCGCGCGCGATGGCGGCGCCGAGATCGTGAAATATCTGAAGACCGGCAGCGCATATTACGCACCGTCGGCCGCTGCCGTCGAAATGGTCGAGTCGATTCTCAAGGACAAGAAGAAAGTGCTACCCTGCGCGGCGTACCTGGAAGGCGAGTACGGAATCAACGGGTTGTTCGTGGGCGTCCCCGTGAAGCTCGGCTCGCGCGGGATCGAAAAGATCTACCAGATCAAGCTGAATCCGGACGAGCAGGCGGCATTGCACAAAAGCGCGGGAGCGGTGAAGGAATTGGTCGACGTACTGAAGCAGAAGATGGCTTAACGAAAAAACGGGATCGTCCGATTTTTGCCGGACGATCCCGCGAAGGACCGAGAACAACTGAACGAGTTAGAGTACTCGCGCGTGAACGACGTCTACCGCGAACTCGGCGTTGTTACCGTGGCAAGACAGACAAGCCTCGCCGATCGCTGTAGTATTTGACAGAGCATGGGACGCGCTGGCCTTATCATCGTGGCAGCCTAAGCACGCGGCTGCAATCGGGCCAGTGGTCGGCGTAAATCCGCCCGGGCTGGCGACAGATGCTTGCGCCCCGACGTTGTCTACCTGGTAGGTGCCCGCGAGATGGCAAGTCACGCAATCGCGCAAATCGCCCGGGAAAAGGACACTCTGGTAGTTAGTGGTTCCCAGCGTGTAGGGATTCGCCAGATCGCTGCCCCTGTGGATGCTGTGAATTTGAGTAGCGAGACTGACGCTCTGTTTAGAAGTGCCGTCGGTGAGAGTCGGATTGTGACAGATCACGCACTCCTGGGTCGCCGGGCGGCTGCCGCCATGTACGAAGGCCAGATTCTGGTGGCAGGCACCGCACTTGGCACTCGACACGACCTGGCGTCTTGCGACGAGCGGGCTATTGTCCACTGAGAAGTATTGCTCCACGGGAGTGGCGCTGTCAGTTGCCGACGTCTGCACCGTGGTGCCCGGCATTAAAGTCACTGTGTTTGCGGCTTCCATCGAGATGGTGAAAGAGCCCGCTGCCGTGGCCGGAATGACACTCGTCATCTTGTACACGTACGTACCGTTCGGGCCGGGTGTTGCTGTGGTAGGAGTTTCGGAAACTCTCGCCATTCCTGGCGGATTCACGCCGTAGTCGACATTGTTCCCCGCCATGATCATGCGAATGGTGGTCAGCTTCGTGATGTCCACTGGGTTGCCCGACTTATCCGTCACCGAGAAAGTGACAGTCGGCGAGCTGCCCGGCGTCGCGTTTTGAACATTCAGGACCTTCAGCACGACTCCCGGAAGCAACGGGGAGTTGTTGGGAACTTCGTGCGCTCCAGGAATGGAAGCATCGAACGGCAGAGTCTCCGTCGACACATGGCAGTTCTTACATTGCTTGTCATCCGGCTGCGGCAGATTGACGTGATTTTGCCCAGTGGCAAAATTCACGTCGTCATGGCAGGACCCGCACACGGCTTGGCTGGGATTCTGCTTCCAAGCGTCTGCTTGCGCCGGTCCAGCAGCGTGGCAGGTGGTGCAATTCCGAATGTCCTGCGGGAACACGACCGTGGAGTAATCTTCCTTGGTTCCTCGGTGAACCACGTAATAGTCGCCCCCTGCTTTCACACTCGGCAGGCTGGAGCCCATATGCAGCTTGTGGATGAACACCTTCATGTCAACCGTGTTCAGCGAATCCGGATTCGTGGTCTGTGGCGTGTGGCACAACACGCAGAACGCGATTTTCGTGCGCGGTCCTGGGGCTCCATGAGCGTTCAGTGGATCGTGACAGGCGTTACAACTTGCTTCGTTCACCACGTCGCGGACGTTGGTAACCGGCGAACCGTTCGGAACGAAGGTAAACACGTCGTTTCCGGTGTAGGTGGTCGGATAACCATAGGCCGACAAATCGCGTTCGATCTGCGCGCCAATGGAATGCGTCGCGGTGGCGTCAAAGTTGGCCGGCGCCTTGGTTGCGAACACATAATCGTAAGTTCCCGACGCGGCGTCCACCAGCGTGAACGTGCCTTTGCTGTCAGTACCGGCCTGAATTTGTGATGGATT
>Ga0335078_10002045_pt1 | contig 30555 bp, 26 predicted proteins | sample Lox_Sample_32_FD_206711 | JGI IMG/M metagenome (GOLD analysis project Ga0335078, IMG submission 206711) | Soil microbial communities from Loxahatchee National Wildlife Refuge, Florida, United States - Lox_Sample_3.2 | ecosystem: Environmental > Terrestrial > Soil > Wetlands | place: USA... | reverse complement strand
TTATGCATCGTGCCGGTGACCAAATCGCAAGGTATCACAAAGCATGCGATGGCCTAAGAATCTGCCTCGTGGATGATAAGAATACATCGTCAGCTAATGAATCTGACAAAGAATATTAGTTTTTTTTACAGAAAACCAGCTTCTGTGGTGTTGATTATGATCCCTCGGGGCCGGTAGGGTTTGGCCGGGTCGAGTTACGGTTCGGCATGCGGGGGAATCTTGTCATACGACTAGCGGTGGTTTGTTTGGTGGGCGCAGCCCTTGCCGGTTGTGGATCGACTACGCCCCTGGACGACGCCGCATCCAATCCTGGCGACCACTTCGGTCTGGTCGCAACGGCTCCTGTCGGTCGATCGAGCAATCCCATAAAGGCAGGCGCGGGCGCAGAGGCTACTTCGCCCTCGGACGGCGACGGTGTCAACATGGACGCGGCAATAGACCTCGCGCAGGGGCTTCCTTACGTCCGCAGCGGCCCGCATAAAGTAGCGCCCTTTCCGCTCGCTCTGAATCAGACCGTCCAGCGCTACGTAGATGCCTACACGGAGCATAACGAGGGCATCAGGGGGTCTTTCCGCCGCAGCCGTCCGTACCTGTCGATGATGGTCAAGGTGCTCGAGAGCCACAATCTCCCGCCGGAACTTGTTTACCTTTCGTTCGCTGAAAGCTCCTTTTCCAGCAAAGGCGCCGGCCCATGGCAGCTGAGTGTCGCGACGGCGCGACGGTTCAATCTCAGGGTAAACCATTACATCGACGAGCGCCGCGACCCGATCAAATCCACGCACGCCGCGGCCCAATATCTCGCCACGCTGCACGATGAGGTCGGCGACTGGCGCGTGGCGCTGGTGGGTTGGAACCGAGGCGAGACGGCGATGAACGACTATTGGTCGCTCCGCGGCGTCAATTACAGCCGTCTGACCGCGAACCTGCCGCATAATACGCGCTCGCTCCTCGACCGTTTCATGGCGGTCGCGATCATCGCCCATCAGCCCGAGCGCTACGGGCTTGAGCCTGTCAGTTACACCCAGCCGGAGAAGTTCCGTGTGGTCAGGGTTAAGGGCGGCACGACGCTCGCCGCGGCGGCCCGCAGCACGGGAGTCTCGGTCAAGGTTCTGCGCGAGTACAATCCGGCTATATTGCACGATCGCGTACCGCCTGGGTCGGGTTACGATCTGCGGCTTCCCCTCCAGGAAAGCGCCGACGCGCGCGATACCGCGAGCGACCTGATTTTCTAGGTCCGACTTCTGCTCGTATTCCCCTTAGTTGCGCCGGTGTCAGCTTTCGTCCGGCAGCTTGGCTGGCGCTCAAATCGGCCGCGGGCTATGGTTCAAATCAGGCCGGGGCTCGACACAGGCCCAAGGCTCGACAGAATGACCAGCGCCGACCAGGCCCTCCAACTGGTACTCGAAAACGTGACGCCGCTTGGCGTCGAGCGCGTGCCGATCCTCGATGCGCTCGGCCGCGTGATCGCCGAGGAAATCCGCTCGCCGCGCGACATCCCCGGCTTCGACAATTCAGCGATGGACGGGTACGCGGTGCGGGCCGCTGATGTCGCCCGTGCGAGCGCGTCGAACCCGGCGCGGCTGCGCGTGCTGGGCACCGTGGCCGCGGGTGCGATGCCGGCCACCGGGGTCGAGACGGGCGCCGCGATGCGCACGATGACGGGCGCGCCGGTCGCCCAAGGCGCCGACGCGATCGTGCCGGTCGAGCAGACGCGCGCCGACGGCGACTGGGTCGAAATCCTCTCCGCCGCCGAGCCGCACGCCTTCGTCCGCCCGCGCGGCGAAGACCTGCGCGAGGGCGAGTTGGTGATGGAACCGGGCAAGCGGCTCGGTGCGGCGGACCTTGGGATGCTCGCGTCCCTCAACCGCTCGATGATCGAAGTTTACCGCGCGCCGCGGGTAGCGATTATGACGACGGGCGACGAACTGGTTGACGTCGACCAGCGTCCGGCCGGTGCGCAAGTCGTCAACTCGAGCGCGTACGCGCTGGCGGGTGCGGTGCGCGAGGCGGGCGGCCAAACCGCGATCCTGAAAGTCGCGCGCGATCGCCCCGAAGAAATCCGCGCGCGTCTTGCCGAGGCGTTCGCCTTCGACGCGGTGCTTACCACCGGCGGCGTATCGGTCGGCCAGTTCGACCACGTCAAGGGCGCGCTCGACGAACTCGGCCTGCGGCAGATCTTTCACGGTGTAGCGCAGCGGCCCGGGCGTCCGCTCAAGTTCGGCCTCGTCGGCGGGCGCCCGATTTTCGGCCTGCCGGGGAACCCGGTCTCGACGATGGTATGTTTCTACCTGTACGCGCGCCCTGCGCTGCTGAAGATGGGCGGGCGGCGCGACCTCGGCCTGCCGCGCGTGGCGGTACGATGTGCCGTCGATATCAGGACCGCGAAGGATCTTACCGAGTTCGTGCGCGTGCGCTTGCGGCGCGAGGGCGGCGAGTTCTATGCCACTCCGACCGGCAACCAGGGCTCCGGAATCCTGAGCTCGCTCTCGCGCGCCGACGCGCTACTCATCGGCCCGGCGGACGCGACCGTGCTCAAGGCCGGCGCTCAGGCGACGGTTTTGGTGCTGTCGGCGGAAGCGGTGGAAGCGACGGAGCCGCTTTTCGAGCCTCCTCTGCGCCACAGGAACTGAACTGCCAGCGTGGCGACGCATCCAAAGAGTGCGGCGCCGATAATCACCGAGGAGACCTTGAGCTGGGTCGGTTTGACGAAAGGGATAAGCTGGATGTCGATCGGGTTGAGCCGGTGGTTCCAGTACACGACATAGGCGACCCACAAGGAGACGATCGCGCCGCCAATGAACTTGGGATTTTTAACGAATGCCGGTGCGGCCACGTCTCCTCCTGGCGCCCGTAGCAACGGACTGCGTAAAAGCTTGGCCGCCCTCCTGAGTATTGTCAACGCGCGCGCGCCGCTTCGGCGGGCCGCGCGCCTGTCCGCCGTCTATCGCGGAATATCAAGGGGGGGTCTAAGCGATGCGGCTTAGGGTAGGGCAGGGCTTCGACTTCCATCCGATGCGGCCCGGCCGTGAGCTTAAACTCGGCGGCGTGACGGTGCCCCATGACGAAGGGCTCCTCGGACACTCCGACGCCGACGTCGCCGCCCATGCGCTCGCCAATGCGATTCTCGGCGCGCTCGGCGAGGGTGACCTGGGCCGCCACTTCCCCGACAGCGACCCGCGTTACAAAAACGCCGACAGCATCGGGCTGCTCGCCGAAGTCTTTAAGCTCGCGCGCGAGCGCGGATGGAGGCTCGTCAACGCCGACCTGACGATCTTCGCGCAGCGCCCGCGGCTTTCGCCCTACGTCGCGGAGATGCGCGAGCGTCTGGCCGGCGCGCTCGGCGCGGACCCCGCGCTGCTCAACGTCAAGGCCTCGAGCCCCGAGGGGTTGGGCGCGCTTGGGCGCGGCGAGGGGATGGCGGCGGCGGCCGTGGTGCTGCTGGAAGCCGACTAGCCTGTTACCGGCGACAACGGAGTTGAACGAAAAAACCCGACGCTGCCACGGGCGGCGCACGGCATGGGGAGAGCCGATGAAAAACTGGATCTTGCGAACCCTGATGGCCCTGGTACTGATGAGCGCCGCGCCGCTCGCCGCGGCGGCGGATACCTGGCAGATCGATCCCGGCCACACCACGGTCGGATTCACCGTGCGGCACATGACGATCTCGAGCGTCAGGGGCCAGTTCGACAAGGTCGCGGGCACGATCACCGCCAACGGCACCGATCCCGCCTCGGTCATGATCGAGGCGACGATCGATACCGCGTCGATCGACACGCGCTCGCTCGACCGCGACGCTGATCTGAAAAGCGCCAATTTCCTCGACGTGGCGAAGTACCCGACGATGACCTTCAAGTCGAAGAAGATCGAACCGGCGGGCGAGGGCAAGTACAACGTCGTCGGCGACCTGACGCTCCATGGCGTCACCAGGGAAGTCACGCTCGCGGTCGAAGTGGCGGGCGCCCCAATCAAGGATCCGTGGGGCAACACGCGCGCCGGCGCCTCCGCAACCACCACCATCAGCCGCAAGGACTTCGGGCTTACCTGGAACAAGATGATCGAGGCGGGCGGCGCCGTAGTCGGCGACAAGGTCTCGGTCGAGATCGACGTCGAAGCGGTAAAGAAGAAGTGAGCCGACGCGGCGGTCGCGCCAGCCACTGACGCGACAGATCTGTCCCCGCGCCGTCAGGGGCGGCCGAGGCGCGTGAAAAGTTCCTGCTCGGCCGTCGCGATCGGCGACGAGCGCCGCTCCTTGAGCAGGCGATGGTAGAGCGGCGAGCCGGCTGCCTGCTCGGCGGCCCATCTTTTCGCGAAAGTCCCGTCGCGAATCTCGTCGATCGCTCTCCGCATCAGCGCGTCCGCGTCGGCGCCGATAAACTCGCCGCCGTGGGTGAGCTGTCCGAACTGGCTCGTATGTGAGTGCAGCTTGAGCTGGTTCCACACCCCTAGCGTCGCCATCGCGCGGCCGATCTCGCCGAGCTCGCCCGACGCGTAAAGCTCGAGCAGCGCGACCTCCTTGCTCACGCCCGCCTCGACCAGCAGCTTGAACGCGCGGTCGAGCAGAAAAAGCATCGCGCCCGCCCACGTGTGCTCGGAGAAGAGATCGACCAGCGTCTCCTCTTCAAAGCTCGATTCGACCACTGCGCCATGCGGCAGGAAGGCGCCGATGCCCTTGGTGATCGCAAGTGCGGTCGCAAGCGCGTGCCCACTGAAATCCTGGCTGACGCCGACCAGCACCGGGAAACCCTCGCCGCGCGTCGGCAGGTCGAGCACGCCCTGCCCGATCATCCGCGGGGCGACCAGCACCACGTCGGACTCGCGCGGCGGCGCGATGAACTTGTAGGTGATGTTGTAGCCGCTGGCAAAGACCAGGGTCTTGCCGCCGCGCAAAAGATGCGGCGCGATAAGCTCGCGGTAGGCGGCCGGCGCGACCTCGTCCGGCAGCAGCAGCATCACGACGTCCGCGCGTGCCGCGGCCGCGTCCATCGCGAGCGTCTCGAAGCCGTCCTCGCGGGCCTGCCGCCAGCTTTGGTCTTCCTGGTTGCCGACGATTACCTGGTGGTCAAACCGGCGCAGGTTGATCGCCTGCGCGCGTCCCTGGTTGCCGTAACCGATGACCGCGATCGTTTTGCCCTTGAGCAGCGCCGGATCGGCCTCGGCCGCCGCGAAGAATCTCGCCATCAATCTCTTCCTTTGAGCGGGTTTGCTTTGCGCGATTTTGCTTTGCGCGGCCAGGCGCTACAGATCGTCTCCGCCATCGTCGCCGCCGCCGTCGTCGTCCAGACCGCCGCCCCTTTCCAGTTGGTCCACCGCCTCGTCGAACTCCGGACCGCCCATCTCGTCGCCCATTTCCTTGCCCATCCTTCTAAGGGCGCGCGCGACGCTGCGCGGGTCGTTTTCGTCGACGTCGGAGAAGCCTGCGGGATTCGACAGCGCGTCCATCCGCGATTCTTCGCTGCGCGGCGCCGCGAAGCGCGACATCAGCCGGCGCATCCGCTTGCTTCCGCAGTGTTCGCACACCGCCTCGACGCGCTCGCTCACGCGCATCGTGAGCACGCTGGTACGTTTGCGGCATTTCTCGCATTGATATTCGTAGATAGGCATAGATCCCGACTTCGCTTCGCGGAATATGACTCGATTTTCGCTGCCGCGCGAGCTTGGGGCAAGCGCCGTCCGGCGTCGGCGAAATCCGATGGGGCCCGCTTGATCGGCGGATCGTTGACAGGATACTGCTTGGCGTCGAGATGAGCGCGAGAGCGAAAAAAGCACGATGAGAGAGCTCGGCGCCATGTGGCGCAATACGCGGATGGTCGTGCTGTGCGCGATCTCGGCTGCGCTCTACGCCGCCGTGCTGGTGCCGTTCAAGGTGGTGCCTCTCATTCCGGGCGTGACCGAACTGCGCCCCGCTAATGCCATTCCGATCGTCTGCTCATTCCTCTTCGGGCCCGCCGCCGGCTGGGGTTCGGCGATCGGCAACATGATCGGCGATTTCTTCGGCGGCGTCGGCCCGGGTGACGTCTTCGGCTTCGTGGCCAACCTTTTTTACGGCTATCTCCCGTACAAGGTCTGGAACGTGATCGCCGGGCGGCAAAGCCCGGTTGCGCGATTGCCTGGCGCGATCGCCATCTACGTGGCCTCCTGCCTTGCCGCGAGCGTGCTCTGCGCCGACATCGTCGGATGGGGCGACAACCTGCTGGGCCTGCGGCCGTTCAGCATCCTTGGCAACGTGATCGTGTTCAACAACATGGCGTCGGCGCTGGTGCTCTCTCCGCTCATCCTTAGCGCCGTCTATCCCCGCGTCGCGCGCGGCCGGATGCTTTATACCGACGTGATGCCCGAATTCACGGAGCGCCGATGGAGCGTGCGCGCCCTGGGCCTCGCGATCCTGGTCGTAGGTGAGGGAGGCGCGTGGCTGATGGGCAACCTAGTTTCCACGGGCTATTGGACTCCCGGGTTCCTGTCCGCGGCAATGACCCAGCCGCCATATGACAAGGCGATCGCGATCGTCGTGAGCCCGTTCATCCTGTTGGCCGTGTTCGGCGTGGGGCTGATGTGAAAGATGCGAGTTCCGCTTGGGGAGCGGCCGGCGCTGTGAGTCTCGACGGCGGCGAGGCTACTCCGCACGCCGCCGAACTCGAGGACGTAAGCTTCACCTATACCGGCGGCGAACGTCCAGCGCTCGGCCGCGTGAGCTTCATCGCCAGGCCGGGCGAGATGGTGGGCGTGATGGGCGCTTCCGGCGCCGGCAAATCGACGCTCGCCAAATGCCTCAACCGTATCGTCCCGGAATTCGAAGGCGGGACGTTTACCGGCGTCGTGCGGATCGGCGGGCAGCCGCTCGACAGCACGCGCGTATGCGAAGTCGCGCCGCGGGTCGGGATGGTCTTTCAGGATTTCGAGGCGCAGCTTTTTTCCACCAACGTCGCGCACGAGGTCGCGTTCGCGATGGAACAGGTCGGGATGGAGCGCGAGGAGATGCTGCGCCGCATCCGCCCGGCGCTCGAGGCGGTCGGCCTCGCCGGCTTCGAACGCCGCGACCCGACCTCGCTCTCCGGCGGCGAAAAGCAGCGCCTCGCGATCGCCTCGGTGCTGGCGCTGCGTCCGTCGGTGATCGTGCTCGACGAACCGACCACCGACCTCGACCCCGAGGGTAAGGCCGAAGTCTTCGCGCTGATTCGGAGCCTTCGCGGTCAGGGATTCAGCCTGATCGTAATCGAGCATGAGGCCGAGGTGCTGCGCGACGCCGACCGCCTGGTGCTGCTCCGCGAGGGCGAGACAATCGCCGAGGGCGCCCCGCGCGACTTGATGACCCGGCTCGACCTGCTCGAAGAGTGCGGAGTTCATCCGCCCGATTTGAACCGCGTGCTCGTGAAAGCGGGAATCGCGGCGCACGCCGCCGGCCTGGACGACGCCGAAGCGATGATTCGCCGCGCCCTCCCGCATCTAGGCGCTTCGCCCGCTCTGCCGGGCGCCGTGGCGGATCCGCCATCCATGAACGCGGCGGATGCGGGCGGCGCGGCGCCGCTGGCCGAGGTTCGCGCGCTCAGTTTCAACTATCCTGACGGCCCGCCGGTGCTCGATTCGATCGATCTGCGGATCGCGCCGGGCGAGTTCGTCGCGATCATCGGCCAGAATGGTTCGGGCAAAACCACGCTCGCCAAGCATGTGGTGGGCCTGCTCCGTCCCACCGCCGGCGTGGTGATGCTTAACGGGCGCGACCGCGCGGCGATGCGCCCGGCCGAGACCGCGGCCGAAGCCGGTTACGTGTTTCAGAACCCGGACCATCAGATTTTCGCCGCGACCGTCGAGGACGAGGTCGCCTTCGGCCCGCGCAACTTCGATCTGGCGCCGGGCGAGATTCGGCGCCGATGCGAGGAAGTCCTTCGCGCCGTGGGTTTGCAGAACGCGCGCGCGCTCGACCCTTTCCTTCTCAGCAAGGGCGAGCGCCAGCGCCTGGCGGTGGCGAGCGTGCTCGCGCTGCGTCCGCGACTGCTGATCCTCGACGAACCGACGACCGGGCTGGATTATCGCGAGCAGCGCCGGATGATGGCGCTGGTGACGGAGCTTAACCGCGACGGGATCGCGATCGTGATGATCACGCATACGCCGTGGCTGGTCGCCGAATACGCGCGCCGCGTGGTGCTGATGCGCCGCGGGCGCAAGCTTTACGACGGCGGCGTGCGCGAATTCTTTACCCGCGCCGAGCTGCTCGCCTCCTCTTCGTTTCGCGCGCCCGAGTCAACCGAACTCTCGCGCCGCTTCGGCACGGTCGCGCTCACGCCCGATGAATTTGCCGCATGGCTGAGGGCGCAGGGCTGATGCCGATTTTTCTCTACATCGAGCGCCCGACCTTCATCCATCGGCTCCATCCGACGGTCAAGGTCTTTGCGCTGTTCGTGATGTTCTGGTCGGTCTATTGGGTCGATCATCCGCTGGCTCTGCTGCCGCTCGGTCTCTTGATGCTCGCGCTCGCGGAATTCACCGGCGCATGGCCGAACTTCTACCGCCTGCGATGGCTCTTCATCCTGGTGATCCTGACTACCACGCTCGCCTGGATGGTCTTCTATCGCCGGGGTCCGGCGCTGATCGATCTTCCGCTTATCCATTTGAGCCGCGCCTCGCTGGTCTTCGGCCTCGGGCGCGGCCTCAAGCTCGCCGAGTTGCTGGCGACCTCGGTGCTGTTCCTCTCGACCACCAAGGTCGAGGAATTCACGGCCGGCCTCGCGCGCCTGGGTGTTCCGTATCGCCTCGGCTTCGCGATCACGCTCGCGTTCCGCCTGGTGCCGCTGTTTATCGATTCGGCGCTGACCGTGGTCCAGGCGCAGAACCTGCGCGGCTACGACTTCAACCGCGGCGGCCCGCTGCAGCGGGTCAAGCGCTACGTGCCGGTGGTGATCCCGGTCTTTATGGGAGCGCTGCGCAAGGCCAATTCGATGGCGATGGCGCTCGAGGCGCGCGGCTTCGGGATGAGCCGTCGGCCCACCAGCTTCGTCGAGTATCCGGTCGAGGCAAGCGACGTCGCGGCAACCGTGGCGCTGTTCGCGCTGGGCGCCGCCTACTTCATGATTTACTACACGGGCCATGGCGCGATTTCGCCGAAGTGACGCGGGGCGGAGTGCTCTCGCGTGTCGCTGCGTAAACCCGCGAGCGGGCGCTTGGGTGGCGCGCGCCGCGCGTGCTAACTTCGCGCTGAGCCAGGAGGAGCCGGCATGCTGTTCGTAATCATCGGCCACGACGGGCCCAACGGCGCGGCGCTCAGACCTGCCGTTCGCCCGCGTCATCTCGCGTACGTCGGACCGCTCGCCGAAAGCGGCAAAATGCTGATCGGCGGCCCGTTCACCGACGGCACCGGCAGCCTGATGATCGTCGATATGGAGAGCGAGGCGGCGGTGGGCGAGTTCGCGCGCAACGATCCCTATGCTCGCGAAGGCGTATTCGAGCGGGTCGAGATCAAGCCGTTCCGCAAGGTGTTGCCCGAATAATCGGGTGGTGGTGGGTCTGGATGGCCGGAGCGCTTTCAGGACTTAGAATCGTCGAACTGGGCGAGATGGTCGCCGCGCCCTACGCGGCCAAGCTGATGGCCGACATGGGCGCCGAGGTGATCAAGATCGAACCGCCGGGTGGCGGCGATCGCTCGCGTTTGCGCGGCCCGTTTCCCGGCGGCGCGGCGCATCCGGAAAAAAGCGGTCTCTATCTCTACCTCAATACGAACAAGCTCGGCATCACGCTCGACGTTTCGCGGCCCGAGGGCTTCGCGCTGCTCGAGCGCCTGGCCGCGGACGCCGACGTTCTGATTCACAACCTCGTCCCGTCCGATATGGACCGTATCGGGCTCGCCTTCGAGCGCCTGCGCGCCCGCAATCCGCGCCTGGTGATGAGCTCGATCACGCCGTGGGGGCTTTCCGGTCCCAAGCGCGATTGGCGCGCCGAGGATCTGACGCTCTGGAGCGCAAGCGGGCTTTGCTACATCAACGGCGGCGGCCACGAGCATCCCGAAATGCCGCCGCTTAAGCCCTTCGGCCAGCAGGCCGGCTTCCAGGGCGGCGTACACGCGGCGGTGGCGACGATGGGCGCGGTGTTCGCCCAGATGCGCGACGGCGAAGGCCAGCACATCGACGTCTCAATCTACGAATCGCTCGCCTCGCAGATGGAGCTGTTCTTCGAGTTCTGGCCCTATATGAACATGGTCGCGTCGCGGCTCGGGCAGAAGCCGATCCAGCCGCTCGAAGTGATGGAATGCCGCGACGGCTATATCTTCGTCTGCTGCGTCGAGGAGCATCAGTGGCGCAACTTCGTCGAGCTGATGGGCAATCCGGAATGGGCGGGGGAGGAGATTTTCGCCGACCGGCTGAAGCGCGGCGTCAACTGGGACGCGCTCAAGGTTTTTCTCGAAGACTGGCTCAAGGACCAGAGCGCGCTCGACCTTTACAAGAAGGCGCAGGCGCGGCGGATCCCGTTTGCGCCGGTCTCGACGATGGGCGACCTTCTGAGTTCGAATCACCTGAAGCAGCGCGGCTTCTTCGTCGAGATTGCGCATCCGGTGGCGGGCACGCACAAGTATCCCGGCGCGCCGCTCAAGTACGGCCGCACGCCATGGGAGATCCGCCGCCCGGCGCCGACGCTCGGGCAGCATAACGAGGAGATTTTCGGCACGCGCCTGGGTTTGACGTCCGCGCGTCTGGAAGAGCTCCGCCGCGCCGGCATGATTTGAGCTTGGGGGCGGACGGGAACTGACGATGGCCAAGCTACCGCTTGAGGGCGTGAGAATAGCCGACTTCACCTGGGTCTGGGCCGGGCCGTATTGCACCCTTCAGCTGGCCCATCTTGGCGCCGACGTTATCCGGATCGAGACGCGGACGCGGCCGTGCGTGACGCGGCTTTTGCCGCCGTGGCCGGAGGGCAAACCGGGCATCAACCGCTCCGGGTATTTCAACCAATACAATCAGGGCAAGCGTTCGCTGACGCTCAACTACGCCAAGCCGGGCGCGCTCGAAATCGCGCATCGGCTGGTCGAAAAGAGCGACGTCGTCACGAACAATTTCGCGTCGGGCGTGATGGACAAGATGGGCCTGGGCTACGAGGAGCTGCGCAAAATCAAGCCCGACCTGATCATGATCTCGCTCTCCGGCTACGGCGACACCGGGCCGTTTCACGAATACGTCGCGTACGGGCCGGCCCAGGTGCCGCTTTCGGGGCTTTCCGCGCTGACCGGATACAAGGGATGGCCGCCGATGCATGCCGGGTTCAGCTACGCCGATCCCAACGCCGGCGTGCACGGCGCGTTCGCGATCCTCGCCGCTCTGTACCATCGCAAAAAAGCCGGCGAGGGCCAGTACATCGACATGAGCCAGTGGGAATGCGCGATGGGGCTGCTGCCCGAGGGCATCATGGACTACACGATGAACGGGATCGAACCGGCGCGCGACGGAAATCGCGACCGCTGCCTCGCGCCGCACGGCGTCTTCCCCTCCAGCGATCGCTTCGAGAACACCGGCGTGATGATCGACATGTGGGTGTCGATCGTGGCCGCCGACGACGCGGAGTTCGCCCGCCTGGCGGAAGCCATCGGCAAGCCCGCGATGGCGTCCGATCCGCGCTTCGCCACCGCCGCGGCACGCAAGCGCAACGAGGACGAACTCGAGGCCGAGATTGCCGCCTGGACCTCGCAGCGCACCGCCGCCGACGCGGAGCGGATCCTGCAAGCGGCGGGCGTCGCAGCCTCGATATGCGCGCCCAACAAATTCGTCTCCGAGGACACGCATCTCAAAGAACGCGGCTACTGGGTCTACCTCGACCATCCGGAAGTCGGCCGCCGGCAGCATTGCGGAATGCCGTGGCGGATGAGCCGCACCGGCACTCCGGTGCGCGCCCCGGCGCCGCTTATCGGACAGCATACCGACGAGGTCCTCACGCAAGTGCTAGGCTTGAGCGAAGATGAGGTCGCGCGGCTGCGGGCGGCCGGCGCGCTGGAATAGCAACCACCAAAGCGACGCGCGAACGCGCGAATTCGGAGGAGAGCCATGCGACAGTTCAAAACCCTGCTCGACAACCTGGCCTTCGGTGAAGGGCCGCGATGGCACGACAACAAGCTCTACTACTCCGACATGCACGCCCATACGGTGAATGCGGTCGATTTGCAGGGGCACAACACGACGATCGCCGAGGTCGCGGCGTGGCCGTCGGGCCTGGGATGGCTTCCGGACGGGCGGATGCTGGTGGTTTCGATGACCGACCGCAAGCTCTTGCGCCAGGAAGCCGGCGGGCTCAAGATGCACGCCGACTTGACCGGGCTTGCATCCCATCACTGCAACGACATGGTGGTCGACAGCCGCGGCCGCGCCTATGTCGGCAACTTCGGCTACGACATCATCGCCAACGCACCGCAGAAGCCGGCGGAAATGGTGATGGTCGAGCCCGACGGCGCGGCGCGCGTGGTCGCGCGCGATCTCGCGTTTCCCAACGGCACGGTGATCACGCCCGACGGCAAGACGCTGGTGGTGGGTGAGTCGATGGGCCATCGGCTGACCGCGTTCGACGTCGCCGCCGACGGTTCACTCAGCAATCGGCGCGTGTGGGCCGACCTGGGCGAGGGCGTGCCCGACGGAATCGCGCTCGACGCTGAAGGAGCGATCTGGGTGGCCTCGCCGTTCACGCACGAGCTTCTGCGCGTGAAAGAGGGCGGACATGTCGCCGAGCGGATCAAGCGCGAGCAGATGCCGATCGCGTGCATGCTGGGCGGTCCCGCGCGCCGCATGCTCTTTTTGCTGACCTCCGAATCGATCGATCCTGAAGTGCTGCGCGCCAAGCGCAACTCGCGGATCGAAACGACCGAGGTCGAGGTCGGCGGCGCGGGCCTTCCGTAGGCGGCGCCGCAAAACCAGGGGCGGCGGCTTGAGTGCGGCGAATCAAAACGGCCGGGCGGAAATCTTAAGGGATCGGCGCGCGCGCTTCATGGCCGGAATTGGCGCCGGGGCGGTGGCGATTCTCCCGAGCGCGCCGGTCGCGATTCGCTCCAACGACGTCGAATTCATCTTCCGCCAGGACAGCGATTTCTACTACCTGACCGGATTCGCCGAGCCCGAGTCGGTGGCGTTGTTCGCGCCCGGTCACAAGGATGGCGAGGTCGTGATGTTCGTGCGGCCGCGCGACCGCGAGCGCGAAACCTGGACCGGACGGCGCGCCGGAATCGAGGGCGCGATGCTCGAGTACGGCGCCGACAAGGCCTACGTCATCGACGAGCTCGACCGCATACTGCCGCGTTACCTCGAAGGCGTCGAGCGCGTGTACTACCCGCTCGGCATCAACGAGCGGATGAATGCGCGCGTGCTCGAGCTGATGCGGGGGGCGCAGGCAATGCGCCCGCGCACCGGCTCTGGACCGGTGGCGATGCTCGATCCGCGCGAGCTGATTCATGAGGCGCGCCTTAAGAAGCGGCCCGAGGAGCTCGACGCGATGCGTCGCGCGATCGCGATTTCAGGCGAGGCACACAAGGAGGCGATGCGCCGGGCGCGGGGCGGCATGATGGAATGGGAAGTCGAGGCGCTGGTCGACTACACGTTTCGCTCGCGCGGCGCGGCCGGGCCGAGCTACCCGTCGATCATCGCCTCGGGCCCCAACGCCGCTACGCTTCATTACATCAACAACGATCGTTGCATGCTCGGCGGCGACCTGCTGCTGATCGACGCAGGATGCGAGGTCGATTTTTACGCCTCCGACGTGACCCGCACCTTCCCGGTCGGCGCGCGCTTCAATTCCGCGCAGCGCGCGCTCTACTCGGTCGTGCTCGCCGCGCAGCTCCGCGGAATCGACGCGGTAAAGCCGGGCGCGCGCTTCGACGACGTGCATGAAGCGGCGCTCCGCGTGCTGGTCGAGGGCATGATCGACCTGGGGCTCATCAAGGGTCCGCTCGACGACGCGCTCGCGACGGCCGCCTACCGCCGCTACTATATGCATCGCACCAGCCACTGGCTCGGGATGGACGTGCATGACGTGGGCCTCTACCGCGTCGGCGGAGAGTCGCGCGCGCTGGAGCCCTCGATGGTGCTGACGGTCGAGCCGGGAATCTACATCGCGCCCGACGACGAGAGCGCACCCGAGGCGATGCGCGGCGTCGGTATCAGGATCGAAGACGACGTTCTGGTGACGGCGGACGGCCATGAAGTTCTTACCGCGGCGATTCCGAAAACGATCGACGAGGTCGAGGCCCTGACCGCGGCGTAGTGAAGCTCTAGCTGCCCTTGGGCAATCCCAATACGCGCTCGCCGATGATGTTGCGCTGGATCTCGCTCGAGCCGGCCGCGATCGTGAGCCCGCGCGAGGCGAGCAGCCGGTAGAGCCATCGCCCCTCGGCGATCGCGAACGGCGCGTCGAGTTCGATCTGGCCGTACGCGCCGAGCAGCTCGGTCGCGAAGGTGTTTATCGCGAGGTTTACTTCGGTCGTCACGACCTTGACGATCGAGCTCTCCGGCCCGGGCGGCAGGCCCTTCAACTGGCGCGTCAACTGGCGCAGGTTGAGCAGCCTGAGAGCGCTGACATCGCAGGCGAATTTGGCGACCTGCTGGCGGACGTCCTCGTCCTCCCATGCGGCGCGGCCATTGCGCCTCACCGTTTTTGCCAGTTCCGCCAGCTCGCCGATGCTGTTGTCCAGGCCGCGATAGCGCCGTTCGTACATCAGCGTCGTCAGCGCGACCAGCCATCCGTTGTTCTTCTCGCCGACCACGTTCCTCTTGGGCACGCGCACGTCCTCGAAGAAGACCTCGTTGAAGCCGGTGTCGCGCGTCATCTGGGTCAGCGGACGCACGGTGATGCCCGGGCTGTGCATGTCCACGAGGAGGTAGCTGATGCCCTTGTGCTTGGGCGCGTCGGGGTCCGTGCGCACGAGCAGAAAACACATATCGGCGTGGTGCGCGTCGGAGGTCCAGACCTTCTGCCCGTTGACGATGAAGTCGTCGCCGTCCTCGACGGCGCGGGTCTGCAACGAGGCGAGGTCGGAGCCCGAGCCGGGCTCCGAGTATCCCTGGCACCAGATTTCTTCCGCCGCGAGCATCGGCGACATGTAGCGGCGGCGCTGCTCCTCGGTGCCCCAGAGCATCAGGGTCGGTCCGACGAGGCCGATTCCCTGGGCGTTGACCAGCATCGGTCCGCGTGCCCGCTCGAGCTCCTCCTGGTAGATCATCTGCTGGGTGAGCGTCGCGCCGCGTCCGCCATACTCTTTCGGCCAGTGCACCGCGACCCATCCGGCCGCGTGCATCTTCTTGTGCCAGGCGACGCGCCGCGTCCATTCGTCGCCGGCCTCGCTGTGCATGAATTCGAGCGAGAATCGGTTGCGCCGTTCGCCGGCGGGCAGATTCGCCTCGAGCCACGAGCGCAGCTCCTTACGAAACGCTTCGTCCTCCGCGCTGAGCTTGAAATCCATCGTATCTAGTTTTTTGCCTTGCTTTTTCGCGGGCGCCCGCCGCGCTCAGCCCTTGGGCAGGCCGAGCACGCGCTCGCCGATGATGTTGTGCTGGATCTCGCTGGTCCCGCCGGCGATCGTGTAGGCGCGAGCGCCGAGCATCCGGTAGCTCCAGACGCCGCGCCCGAGCGCGAAAGGCGCCTTGTGCTCGAGCTGGCTGTAGGGTCCGAGCAGCTCCATCGCGAACTTGGTCATCCGCAGATGAAGTTCGCTCGAGCCGAGTTTCATCACTGAACCCTCGGGTCCCGGCGGGCGTCCCTTGAGCCGGCGCGTGATCTGGCGATAGCCGGTGTACTTGAGCGCCGCCGCTTCGGCCGCGAATTGCGCGATCCGCTGGCGCACGCCCGTGTCGTCCCATGCGCTGCCGCTGCCGCGGGGCATTGCCTGCGCGAGGCGCGCCAGCTCCAGCACCTGGTTGGTGTTCATGTTGGGGTCGCCGACGCCGGTGCGCTCGAACATCAGTGTCGTGATCGCGACCTGCCATCCCTGGTTCTTCTCGCCGACGATATTCTTGCGTGGGACGCGCACGTCCTCGAAGAAGACCTCGTTAAAGCCGCGCTCGCCCGTGATCTGGGTCAGCGGGCGTACCGTGATACCGGAGCTGTGCATGTCCACCAGGATGTAGCTGATGCCTTTGTGCTTGGGCGCGTCGGGAGCGGTGCGCACGAGCAGGATACACATGTCGGCGTGATGCGCGTCGGAGGTCCAGACCTTCTGCCCGTTGATGACGAAGTAGTCGCCGTCCTCGACCGCGCGGGTCTGCAGCGAGGCGACGTCCGAGCCGGAGTTGGGTTCGGAGTATCCCTGGCACCAGATCTCTTCGGCCGCGAGGATCTTCGGCACGTGGCGTTTTTTTTGCTCCTCGGTGCCCCACTGGATGAGCGTCGGGCCGACCAGCATCGTGCCGAGCTGGTTGACCAGCGCCGGCGCGTGCGCGCGGCTCATCTCTTCGCCATAAACCAGCTGCTGGGTAAGCGTGGCGCCGCGGCCGCCGTATTCCTTCGGCCAGCTGATGCCGACCCAGCCGCCGGCGTGCATCTGCTTGTGCCACTTAAGCCGGCGTTCCCAGTTGCTCTCGTTTCCTTCGGCGAAGGGCTCTTCGGCGTCCTCGCTGCGCTCGCGCCGCGGCAGATTGGCCTCGAGCCAGGTCCTGAGCTCCGCGCGGAAAGCCTCGTCGTCTGCGCTGAACTTGAAATCCATGGGGCCTCGCTATTCCAACGCGATACTCGTGCGGAATCCGCCGAAAATACTCGCACAGAATCATCGATCGGCGCAAAAAGCCGCGAGGCGGGCGGCGCAAAATGCCGCAAGCGGCTCGCCGCCCGAAACATAGGGTTCCCTCCTCCTTTCAGGGAGAGGGGTTAGGGGTGAGCTTGCCCGGTTTGCCGCGCGGAGGCTTCAGGAGCGGCCGCGCAGGCTCAGCACCAGCATCCGCGGCTCGGTCATCGACTCCATCGCCCAGCGCACGCCCTCGCGGCCCAGCCCCGAGCCCTTCACGCCGCCGAACGGATAGGTGTCCACGCGGAAGACGCCGGTGTCGCCGACGATCACGGCGCCGGCCTCGATCTCGCGAAACGCCTTGAAGGCGTGTTCGAGATTGGGCGTGAAGACGCCCGACTGCAGGCCGTAGGGCGAATCGTTGGTCAGCGCGATTCCCTCGGCGAATGAATTGATCGGCTCGACCGTCGCGACCGGTCCGAAGATCTCTTCGCACCAGACGCGCAGCCGATGGAGCTTCGGCTCGGAAAGCTCGACCAGCGTCGGCGCGATCACGTTGTCGACGCGCCGGTCGCCGGTCAGGATTCCGGCGCCGGCCGCCTTGGCCTCGCCGATCCATTCCATCACGCGGTCGGCCGCCGCGCTCGAGACGAGTGGGCCGACCACCGTCCGCTCGTCCATCGGATCGCCAACGCCGAGCCGCTCGGTCGCATCGATCAGGTGCTTGAGGAACGCGAAATAGACGTTGCGATGGACGAAGATGCGCTGGACCGAGAGGCAGACCTGGCCGGCGTTGACGAACGCGCCGCGCGCCGTGCGCGTCGCGGCGTATTCCAGGTCGGCGCCGTCATCGACGATCAGGGCGCCGTTGCCGCCGAGCTCGAGCGCCACGCGCCTGGTCCCGGCAATCGCCTTGAGCGCCCATCCGACCTTGGCGCTGCCGGTGAAACTGACCATCTTGACCCGTTCGTCGGTGGCCAGGCGCTCGGCGACCGGCGGGTCGGCCGAAACCACGTTGAGCGCGCCCTTGGGCAATCCTGCGCCGGCGGCCAATTCGGCCAGCATCAGGGCCGGCCCCGGACACTGCGGCGGCGGCTTGACCACGATCGTGTTGCCGGTCGCGATCGCCGGGGCGACCTTATGCGTGACGAGGTTGAGCGGAAAGTTGAACGGCGCGATCGCGGAGATAGGGCCGATCGGGAAACGCTCGACCAGTCCGACCGCGCCGGCATTTGCGGCCTCGAAATCGATCGGCTCGGCGTTCTCGCCGAAACGTTTGACCTCTTCGGCGGCGAGCGCAAGCACGCCCACCGTGCGGCCGACCTCGGCACGGGCGTAGTCGATCGGCTTGCCCGTGCCGAGCGTGATCGCGCGTTCGAAGTCTGCGCGACGCTCGGCCACGCCGCGGCTCATCGCGTTCAGAATGTCGGCGCGCCGCCCGCGTCCCATCCGGCGCGTTTCCGCATAGGCGCGCGCTGCGCTCGCAATCGCCGCGTCGATCTCGGCCTCGCCGGCGCGGGCGACCGTGCCGACGACCTCGCCGTTGAAGGGATAGCGCAGGTCGTAATGGTCGGAAGTATCGACCGCCTGGCCGTCGATAAAGAGCGGATATGCCGGAACCGCCATGACAAGGACCTCCCGCAAAGCCCCCCGCCGCGAGCCTTTTGGCCGCGCTTATTTATCGCGCACTTGCGCGCAGCAAAAAAGAGCTTCGGGGGCCTGGCCGGCCTCCTCAAACCGGCAGATCTTCCTAAATCGGACTGGCCTTCCTAAACTGGACAAGTTTTGCCGATCTCCAGCCCCAGCGCATGAATCAGCCGTCCGTAGCCGACGAAGGTCACGATTCTGAAGCCCAGGTCTATGATCTCGCCTTCGGTAAAGTGCTTGCGCAAGCCATCGAAGGTCTCCTGCGAGGCCTGCCGATGGTCGCCGGCTAATATTGTGGCGAAGCGAATCGCCGCTTTTTCCTGGTCAGTCAATTTGCGGCTGCTTTCGAAATTGGGCAGCTCGGCGATCAGTTCCTCGGTCAGTCCTTGTTGCCTTGCCAAGGCAAATCGGGCGCCCATTCACAACGCGCACTCGTTCTTTTCCGCGACCTTCAGCCGCGCGAGCTCGGTCAGCTTCATGTTGACTGCGCCGCGCGTCGTGCTCACCAGGGGGAAGTAGAATTTGATGAAGTCCTTGAAGACCTCGGGTGCGTGGGCCAGGACCTGCACGAATCCGGAGCCGCCGAGTTCCACGTCGTACTCGTGCATCACGGCTTGAAGCTCCGGATCGATCCTTTCGAACGGGAGAGAACTGAGCCGCGCCATCGGTGGCCTCCTTCGCGGGCGTCCATTGCGACTGGCCCTACTTATCGCGCACTTGCGCCCGGCAAAAAAGAGCGCGGTGGAGGCGGACGGCGCGCGCTAGGACGCGGCGCGCCGGCGCGGCGGCGCTTCTTCGGTACGCCTGCCGCCCGGCAGCAGATGAGGTTCGGTCTCGCCGCGGCGCCGGCGCCGCAATGACGTGACCCAGTCGTGGAACGACTCCATGTAGGTGTAGATGACGGGCGTGATGTACAGCGTGAGCAGCTGCGAGAAGAAGAGCCCGCCCACCACCGCCACGCCGAGCGGCCGGCGCGAGTCGGCGCCCGCGCCGATCCCGAGCGCGATCGGCAGCGTGCCCATCAGCGCCGCCATCGTGGTCATCATGATTGGCCGGAAGCGGACGATGCTGCCCTCGAAGATCGCCTCGGCCGGGCTCTTGCCCTCGGTGCGCTGGGCGTCGAGCGCGAAGTCGATCATCATGATGGCGTTTTTCTTGACCAGGCCGACCAGCATGATGATGCCGACGAAGGCGAGCAGGTCGAGGTCCATGTGAAAGATCATCAGCGTGAGCAGCGCGCCGAAGCCGGCCGCGGGCAATCCCGAGAGGATCGTCACCGGATGGATGAAGCTTTCGTAGAGCACGCCGAGCACGATGTAGATGACGAGGATCGCCATCACCAGAAGGAGTCCGAGGTTGCGCATCGAGGACTGGAATTCCTCGGCAGTGCCCTGGAAGCCGGTGCTGATGCTCGCCGGCACGGTGTCAGTGGCGAGTCCCTTGACGTCGGCGAGCGCTTTGCCCAGCGAGACGCCGGGCGCGACGTTGAACGAGATGGTGACAGAGGTGAGCTGGCCCGAGTGGTTGATCGCAAGCGGCCCCAGCGTGCGCTGCAGGCGCGCGACGGTATCGAGCGGGACCAGGGCGCCGTTTTGCGCGCGCACGTAAAGCAGCGCGAGCGTCGCCGGATTGGCCATGTACTGCGGCTCGACTTCCAGGATCACGTGGTATTCGTTGTTGGGCGCGTAGATGGTCGAGATCTGGCGTTCGCCATAGGCGCTGTCCAGCGCGTCCTCGATCGATTGGGCCGAGATGCCGAGCGAGTGGGCCTTATCGCGGTCGATTACGACGTTGACCTGAGGATTGGAGATCTGGAGATCGCTGGTTATGTCGGTCAGCTCGCGCATCCCGTGCATCTTGTGCTCGAGGATCTGCGCGTACTTGTACAATTCATCGGTGTTGGGACTTTGCAGCGTAAGCTGGTAGGTGGCTTCGGTGAACTTGGCGCCGATCTGGATCGGCGGCGGATTCTGCAGAAACGCGATGATCCCCGGGACCGCGGCGAGCTTGGGCCGCATCTCGTCCATCACCTGGTCCACGCTCAGCTTGCGCCCGGGGCGCGGCTTCAGATGCGCGAACAGGATGCCGGTGTTGCCGGCGCCGCTGAAACCGGTCGCGCCGGCGCTGGAGAAGTAGGTGGTGACGTTGGGATCGCGGCGGATGATGTCGGCGAGCGCCTCCTGATGCTTCACCATCGCGTCGTATGAAATTCCCTGCGCCGCCTTGGTGAACATCAGCACCTGGCCCTGATCCTCGCTGGGCAGAAAGCCCTTGGGGATCACGGCGAGCAGATAGAGCGTCCCCATCAGCAGTCCGACTGCCAGCGCGAGTGTCGCCCGGCGGTGGCGCATCACCACGGTCAGGCTGCGGCGGTAGCCCTCGAGTATGCGGTCGAAGCCGCGTTCGATCGTCATGTAGAGGCGGCCGTGGCGCTCGCCCACGTGCGGGCGCAGGAAGCGGCTGCACAGCATCGGCGTGAGGCTCAGCGAGACGAAGCCCGAGACCAGGATGGCGGCCGCGATGGTGACCGCGAACTCATGCAGCAGACGGCCCATGATCCCGCCGAGAAAGAGCACCGGGATGAAAACCGCGGCCAGCGAAAAGGTCATCGAGAGAATCGTGAACGCGATCTCGCGCGAGCCGTCGAGCGCCGCCTCCATCACGCTCTTGCCCATCTCCATGTGGCGCACGATGTTTTCGAGCATCACGATCGCGTCGTCAACCACGAAGCCGACCGACAGCGTGATCGCTAGCAGCGAGAGATTGTCCACCGTGTAGTTGAGCGCCCACATCACCGCGAAGGTCCCGATAATCGACATCGGCAGCGCGGCGCTGGGGATAACGGTAGCGGAGAGATTGCGCAGGAACAGGAAAATCACCATCACGACCAGGAACACGGTCAGCAGCAGCGTGAACTGGACGTCGGAGACCGAAGCCTCGATCGAATCCGCGCGCGAGTAGAGGTTGGTGATGCTGACCGAAGCCGGCAACTGCTCGCGGAACGAGGGCAAGAGGCGATAGATCGCGTTGACCACCTCGACCGTGTTCGTCCCCGGCTGGCGCTGGATCGCGAGCACCACCGCGCGCTGGTCGCCGACCCATCCGGCCACCTTGTCGTTCTCGACGCCGTCGAGCACGCGGCCCACTTCCTCGAGCCGCACGGGTGCGCCGTTGCGGTAGGCGACGATTACCGGCCGGTAGGCGGCCGCGTTGGTAAGCTGGCCGTTGGCATGGACGGTCACCGCTTCATGCGTGCCGTAGAGCGTGCCGGTCGGCAGGTTGACGTTGGCGTTCTCGACCGCCTGCGCAACTTCGTCGATGCCGATTCCGCGATAGGCGAGCGCTTGCGGATCGACCTGGATGCGCACCGCGTATTTCTGCGATCCGTAAACCACTACCTGCGCCACGCCGCTGATCATCGAAATGCGTTCGGCGAGGTAGGTTTCGGCGTACTCGTCCACCTGCGAGAGCGGAAGGGTCGGCGAGCTGAGCCCCAGATAGAGCACGGCCTTGTCGGCCGGGTTGACCTTCTCGTACGACGGCGGACTCGGCATCCCCTGCGGCAGCAGGGAGAGTGCCGCGGTGATCGCCGCCTGCACGTCCTGCGCGGCGGCGTCGATGCTGCGATCGAGCGTGAACTGGAGCGTGATGCTGGTCTGGCCCTGCATGCTGGTCGAGGACATCTGGTCGAGCCCGGCGATGGTCGAGAACTGGCGCTCGAGCGGCGTTGCGATCGACGAAGCCATCGTCTCGGGGCTGGCGCCGGGCAGAGAGGCATTGACCACGATGGTGGGGAAGTCAACGTTGGGCAGATCGCTCACCGGCAATTGCCGGTAAGCCATCAGTCCGAAGAAGACGATCGCCAGCGAAATCAGCGTCGTCATCACCGGGCGGCGGATGAAGCCTTCGGCCAGGTTCACGAAGGCACCTGCTGCGCCGGTTGATCGAGTCCCTGTTTGACCTTCACCTTGGCGCCGGGAAAGAGGCGCAGTTGGCCGTCGGTGACCACCGTCTCCCCGGCTTTCAGACCGCTCTTGATCACAGTTTTGCCGTCGAGTGAATCGCCCACGATCACCGGCCGCGCCTTGGCTGACATATCGCGTTCGACCACGAACACGAACGATCCGTCCTGACTTGTCTGCACCGCCTGCGACGGCACCAGAATTGTGTCCGGGAGCTCGCTGAGAGTCAAAGTGACGTCCACGTACTGGCCGGGCCAGAGCCGTTCTTCGGCGTTCGCGAACAAGCCCTTGAGCTCGAACGTGCCGGTGGTGGCGTTGACGGTGTTGTCGATAAAGCTGAGCGTGCCGTTCTCGGGCGCGGGCTCGAGTTCGCGGCTGCGCGGCCGCGCGAGCACGGCAAGCTGATGCCCGTTCATGTCGCGGCGCACCTCGTCGAGATCCTTCTCGGGCACGTTGAAATCGACGTAGATGGGTTTGATCTGATTGATCGTCACGATCGCGCCGGTCGCGTCGTTGGCCTTGACCAGGTTGCCCGGATGCAGCATCAGGTTGCCGGTGCGTCCGTCGATCGGTGAGCGGATTTCAGTGTAATCGAGGTTGATCTTCGCCGTCTGGACGGCGGCTTCGTCGGCCATCACGGTCGCCCGCAAGGCCTGCGCGGTGGCATGGGCCTGGTCAGATTGCTCGCGCGAGCCTACGCCCTGCTCGAGGAGGTAGGCGAAGCGCTTCTCGTCGTTGGCGGCCTGCGCCATCTGCGCGCGGTCGCGGGCGAGATTAGCCTCGGCCTGACGGAGCGCGGCTTGGAACGGCCGGGGGTCGATCGTGACCAGTAGGTCGCCCTTTTTCACGTCCTGGCCTTCGTGGAAATGAGCCTCTGCGATCTTGCCGTCCACCTGCGAGCGCACCGAGACGGTCGAGTAGGCCTCGACCGTGCCGATCGCATGGAGCTGGACCGGGACGGTTTTGAGCATTGCCTGTGCGATGAGTACCGGGACGGGCCCGCTCATGAAACCGCCGCCTGCCCCCTGAGAGTCCGATTTCGAGCACCCGACCAAGCTGGCGGCGATCGCGAGCAGGACCGCGGCGGCGCGAGCCGCGACGCAAAACGATCGACCGGCGGGGCGGGCGATTCGATCGAGGGCGAACGGGATCGGCTTGCCGTGATTGTGAGCGGGCGAGCACGGTCGGCCCGACAGGCTGTGTGCGGTCAAATTAAGTCTATCCTCGCAGTCCGTAGTCCAAGCTTCGCGAAGTCTTCGAAGTCCCGGCTTTACGCGCAAACTCCTGCAGATACTATCAGGCTTGGCGAAGGCGAGGAAAATCGCCCCCGCACCCGCCCAGGTCATCGATTTGGTTGCAGACGCACGCTCTCAGCGAGGAATCACCGGCAGTACGACGCGCGAGCCGTAGCGGCGGTCGTGGAAGACTGCCTGATGCGCTCGCTCGAGCGCGGCGTCGGCAAAAAGCTCGTGCCCGGTGTTGGGATTTCGGTCGTAGCGGGGAAAGTTGCTCGACGAAACCTCGAGCCGCAGGCGGTGCCCGGCCTTGAACAGATGGCTCGTGGCCCAAAGGTCGAGCCGGTATTCGTACACCCGCTCGGGCACGATCGGCGATGGTGCAGAGAGCGAGTCGCGAAACCGCGCGCGCACCACGCCCTCGACGATATTCTGCACATAGCCGTCCGGACGCACGTCGCAGAGCTTGGCCGTGAAGTCGGTGTCCGGCGCTGACGACGCCGCGTACAGAACCATCGTCACCGGCCCCGTCACTTCCAGGTCGCTTGCGAGCGTCTCGCCGGTATAGACCAGCACGTCGCTGCGCTGCTCGATCTCGCGCTGATCGAAGACTCCGGCCTTAAGTCCCAGCGTCGTACCGCCGCGCGTCGGGACCGGATCGGCGGGGTCATAGACGTATCGGTCGGCCGGCTCGTCGCCCGGGCGCGCGGAGCCGAGCGTTCCATCGCCCGCGAGGGTATTGGCATGTCCGCCGCTGTGCAGGAACATTTCGGCGTATCGCGTGCGCGCGAGCGGCCATTCGTCTTCGTCACGCCATCGGTTCTCGCCCATCACGAACAGCCGTACCGGGGGCTCTTCGATCACTCCGTTTTGCGCGTCCTTGAGAAAGTGATCGAACCATCGCAACTGGAACGCGTGCAGTTCGATTGCCGCCTCCGGGCCGAAGTCGATATCTCCGGTGCCGCGCGAGGTGGGAATCGAATAAGGCAGCAGATGCGCCCAGGGACCCATCATCAGTTTCTGCGCGCGCCGCGTATTTGGGCTGCGCGCGCCGTCGCGCATCCCGAGATACATCGCAAACGTGTCGTACTGGAAAGCGTCGTACCATGAGCCTACGTGAAGCATCGGCGTGTCGAACTCGCCGAAGCGCGGACGCAAGTCGGTCGCGGCCCAATAGGGACCCTCCGTCGAATGACGAAGATAGTCGGCGAAAAACGGAGCGCCGTCCTTCAAGCGCTCGCCCCAATCGCGGACCGGCAGGTGGTGATAGGCCTCGCGCTTGAGCGGAGCCATCGGGATGTCCGGGCGCGAGACATAGCTGTCCAGCCGCGCTCGATGCTGCTCGTAGATGCCCTTGCGCGCCAGCGTGTCGCGCGCCATGAACATGAAGTACGCGAGCATCCATCCCAGCTCGAGCGCGCCGCGCCGGTAGGCGAAATTCTCGAAATAGGTGACTGGGGCCGAGACGGGCGCGGCGACGCGGAGATGCGGCGGTCGCACAACGGCGGCGTAATACTGCACCAGCGCAAGATACGACTGCCCGACCATCCCGACCTTGCCGTCCGACCAGGGCAGCGCCGCCGCCCACTCGACGGCGTCGTAACCGTCGTGCGCTTCGTGGATGAACGGGTAGAACTCGCCTTCCGAACTGTGACGTCCTCGGGTGTCCTGCACGACCACGACATAGCCGCGCGGCGGGAAAAAATCCTTCTCGGTCAGCGCCATCCCCGCGCCCTTGTCATAAGGAGTCCGCAGCAGCAGCACGGGAAAGCGGCCCGGCGCGTCGGGCCGATATACGTCGGCCCGAAGCGTTACGCCGTCGCGCGTGCGCATCGCCTGATCCCTTTCCACCAGGACCTTGTAAACCGGTTCGCTCGGATTCGGATTCGCCATCGTTGTCGCCTCGGCGGGCGCGTCGCTGCCTTTGCACGGGCGACTTTCGGACGCGCCTGCTGTTTCGGTTCGGGTCGTGGACTTAACCAAGGATGTAGAACATCCGCTCGCAAAAAAGCCAGCGAGTTTTCCGATCGGATGAGAGACATCCATGCGCATGGACTGCGCTTCGCAGCCACAGAAATTGAGCGGATTGGACATGTCTCGGATCAGTTCATCGGATCGGTTCGACGGAATATTCGCTTCCTGTCGTTTCTGCCGTACCGAGCGCACGGATGAGTAATTTCGCCGTTTCAACTTTTCGTCGCGGGCAAGGGCAAACGCGACCCCTGCTCCGCTTGTTTGGGTTCTACCGCTCCGCTCGCTTGGTATCCGCCTTGCACGCTTATCGATTCGCTGCCCCGGAGCATTTGCGGGACAGGCTTTGCGGGGATTCGGCGGGGATTCGAGATGAAAGACGGGATGAAAGATCGGGCGAACACGGAAATCGCCACAACCGGCGAGGCGCGGGCGAGCGCCGAGCGGATATGGGTTGCGCCGGCGTTGACGCGGTCGATGGAGCCGCTGCTGGCCGGCCTCGGTATCGAGTTGCTTGAACCGGGCGAGCGCGATCGCGCGACGATTCGGATGGAACTGGCCGCCGGAGAGGCCGGCGTCTCTGCAGGACGCGTGCGAATCGAGAGCGTTGGCGGCCCGGCGCATGGAAAAGATGTGCAGAATCTGCAGGATTCGCGGAATCTGAAGGAGGCGATCGAATTCGACGGGCCCGGCGTCTGGGCTGCGGCGAGCTTTGTGGTGTCGCAGGTTTTCGGGCTCTCGCCGCCGCTGTTGACCGCCGATCCGGCAATGTTTGCGGTCATTCGCGCGGCCGCGCGCGCCGGCCAGGTCGACTCGCCGATTCTGGTCACCGGTGAGACCGGCACCGGCAAAGAATTGCTGGTGCATCTGAATCCACGCCGCGAGCCGGGCATGGGCGGATTGATTTCCGTCAACTGTCCGGCGCTCAACGGCGCGATCCTGACGAATGCGCCGCGCGACACCGAAAGGTTCGACGAAGAAGGCCGGCTCTGCGAATTGTGCGCCACCGCAGACGCCACGCTCTTTCTCGACCAGGTCTCCGAACTCTCGCGCGCTACGCAGACGCGCGTCTTGCACGCGATTCTGCACGCCGGCAATGCCGAGGCGAATGATTCCGCCGGGCAGTTGCGGACGGGTGCGCGCCTGGTCTCGGCGACCAACCGGCCGTTGGCGCCGATGCTGCTCGGCGGCGAGTTCAGACGCGAGCTTTACGATCGCCTTTCCGTGTTGACGCTTGGCGTGCCGCCGCTCCGCGAGCGGCGCGGGGATATTGCGATGCTCGCGGAGAGCTTCCTGCGCCTGGCGGCGCCGCAATTGCGCTTCTCGCCCGGGGCGCTCAAGGCGCTCGCCAACTATTCGTTTCCCGGCAATGTGCGTGAGTTGCACAACCTGGTAACGCGATTTGCGATCATGCAGCGCGACGCGGCGAACCGCCTTATCCACGCCGCCGACGTTCGCCCTGAACTGGCGGGCGCTCCGCTCGGGCCGTCGATATGGAAGTCGAGCCCGTTCCGGATGCGGCGGGAGATGGTGTTGGAGGCGCTGATGGTCTGCGGCGGTGACCGGGCCGCGGCCGCGCGCAAGCTGGGCATCAGCGTCCGCGCGCTCCAGCAGCACGTGGCGTCGGGCGCTGGCCCCGGTGCGCCTCGCGCGCGCTAGAGCCGATGCGCCTCGCGCGCGCCAGAGCTAGACCGCGAGGTAATCCGCGGCGGAGAAGGCCGAACCGCTGCGAACCCGGGTCCGATCGCGCTCGCCGCGGATGCTGCGCGAGCGCTACGCGACCTATCCTTTGGGCAGGCCGAGTACGCGTTCGCCGATGATGTTGTGCTGAATCTGGTTGGTTCCAGCGTAGATCGTCGGCCCGCGGGCCGCCAGCATCCGATGCGACCACACGCCGTGGTCAATTGCGAACACCGCGCCGTTCTCGAGCTGGCTGTACGGCCCCAAAAGCTCCATCGCGAACATCGCAATCCTCAATCCCAGTTCGGTCGCGCAGAGCTTCATCAGCGAGCCCTCGGGCCCCGGCGGCAGACCCTTGAGCTGGCGTGTCAGGTTGCGAAAGGCCGTGTACTTTATCGCTTCGACCTCCATCGCAAACTGCGCGATTCGCTGCCGCACGCCGGTGTCGTCCCATGCGCTCCGCCCGTTGCGCACCAGCTGCTTCGCGAGCGCAGCCAACTCATGCACCTGCCGCATCATCCCGCGGTCATGACTGCCCGATCGCTCGAACATCAGTGTGGTGATCGCGACGTGCCATCCCTGGTTCTTCTGTCCGACGATATTCGTCTTGGGCACGCGGACATCCTCGAAGAAAACCTGGTTGAAGCCGCGCGCGCCGGTCATCTGGACCAGCGGCCGCACTTCCACTCCGGGCGTCTTCATATCGACCAGCAGGTAGGTGATGCCCTTGTGTTTGGGCGCCGCGGGGTCGGTGCGGGTGAGCAGAAATATCCAGTCGGCGTGATGCGCCGCGGAGGTCCAGATTTTCGATCCGTTGACGATGAAGTAGTCGCCGTCCTCCACCGCGCGCGTCTGCACCGAGGCCAGGTCTGAGCCCGAGTTGGGCTCCGAGTAGCCCTGACACCAGATCTCCTCGGCGGTGAGAATTTTCGGCACGTGGCGGCGCTTCTGCTCCTCGGTGCCCCAATGAATTAGCGTGGGGCCGAGCAGCGAGACGCCGAAGCCGACGAAAGGCACGATGGTGCCCGCGCGTTCGAGCTCCTGCTCATAGATGAGGTTCTGCATCAGGGTGGCGCCGCGGCCGCCGTACTCTCTGGGCCAGTTAAGACCGATCCATCCGCCCTCGTTGAGCTTGCGATGCCATCGCAGGCGCGCATCCCAATCGCCGTCGGCTTCGTCCGCGAGCGCCTCGCGCAGCGGAATTGCGTATTGCCGGTTTGCTTCGAGCCAGGCGCGGAACTCGACGCGGAACGTCTCATCGTCGGGGCTGTAGTTGAAGTCCATTTGACCGACCTCTGAGCTCCTCCTGCGTACCGCTTTCATCGCGATACGCAAGGGTTGTCGAAAAATGCATAGCACATCCGGTTTCCAAAGCCTTGTCTTCGCCGCGCGATTGACATGCTGCGGCCAATCGCGGAAAAAGAGCCAGGGGCAAAGAGCCAACAGGCGGCCGCCGGCGAAGCGGAATAGACGCGCAAGACGGACGGGTAAGGGAAAAGCGAAGAAGCGAGACGTGAAAGGTGAAAGTCACGCTCGACCTTCCCGCTGACGTTTTCGACGGCGCCTTTACCGAGGACCGGTTCGCCGAACGCGTGCGGCAGTGGGCGATCCTGGTCCTGCTTGACGCGCATCGCCTGCACGAACACGAGGCGGCAAAGATCCTCGGGGTCGAGCGCTGGGAATTGGTCGCGCGGATGGAAGCCGAGGGCATGCGCCCGACGGAGAAGGTGTTCGAGGAAATCCGCGGCGAACTTGGCCGCGCGGTCGCCGCGCGCGGCGAGAGGTCGCGACAAGGGAGAACAGTGATGCGCTTTCTGCACACGATGATCCGGGTCAACGATCTCGACCAGACGCTCAAGTTCTATTGTGGCCCGCTCGGGATGAAGCTGCTCAGCCGCAAGGACTACCCCGACGGCAAATTCACGCTCGCGTTCGTCGGCTACGGCGACGAGAACTCCAATACGGTAGTCGAGCTCACTCACAACTGGGACACCAAGAGCTACGACCAAGGCAGCGCGTTCGGCCATCTGGCGATCGGCGTGGACGACATCTACAAGACCTGCGACGAGCTCAAGCGCCAGGGCGTCAAGGTCACGCGCGAGCCCGGCCCGATGAAGTTCGGCAGCACGGTAATCGCGTTTGTCGAAGATCCCAACGGCTACAAGATCGAGCTGATCGAGCGCAAATAGCCCGGCGCGAACGCTTCAAACGCCCAGCGAAATGCGGGAGGGGCCGGCGGCGGTTCGATGAAAGCCGCGGCCTATAAGAAGCCCAGCGAGATGGCCGTGAGCGACGTGCCTGGCCTCGAGGCGTGCTTTGCCGCCTGCTCGATCCGCATCGAGCGCCGCGCCGATACGCTCACAGCGTCCAGTTTCCATCGATGCCGACATTATTCGAGCGGTACGCCCGCCCAGACGCGGTGCATAATACTCATCAAATATCCAAGCGAAATAACAAATAAGTAAACGGATGCTCGCCGGTCGCGGCGGGACAGCTTCGGATCGTTTCTTGCGGCCTCTGCCGTCGCATCACTCTACGGTCAGGAGTTGTCTCGAAAATGACTTTTCATCCGGTGCCCCCGGATTCGCGACGCAATAGTGGTTTTTTTCTGGCTACTCTCGTCGGCGCTATGGCAATTGGGCTGGTGTTGTCACCTGTGCGCCCGGTCGATGCGGGCACACCCGGAAGCACCGGTGATACGACCGCGGATCGCGAGCTTGGGCAGACCGATTTCACGCACACCATGTTCGATTTCGGGGGCGCGGCTGCGCTTTCCGGTCTCTCGGGGGTGGCGGTTGATTCGTCCGGGCATCTGTATGTCAGCGACTCGATTAACAATCGCATCCTCGGATGGACCAGCGCTGGCGCATTCGCGAACGGCGACCCTGCGCAGCTGGTAATCGGACAGCCTGACTTCTACAGCTATCGATGCGACGACGGGACCGCGGTCGGCGACGTCGAGGGGACCGGCGCGGACAGCCTATGCGGACCCGAAGGGAGCGCGGTCGACGGCGCCGGCAATCTCTACGTTGCCGACACGATCGACAGCCGGGTGCTGGAATTCGCGAGACCCTTTCTAAGTGGCGTTACGAGCGGCCAGTCGGCGGCAGCGGTTTTCGGTCATCACGGCAGCTTCGTCGCCACGACCTGCAACGACGGTGGTGCCAGCGCCTCGAACCTTTGCGATCCGCGCGGCCTTGCGCTGGACGCGGCCGGCAATCTGTATATCGCCGATAGCGGCGAGAGCCGCGTCCTCGAATATAATACCCCCCTCAACCCGAGCAGCGGCGAAACGGGCGCCGGAGACACAATCGCCGACGCGGTGTTCGGCCAGAACGGTATCTTCGGGACCAGGGGTGCAATGATGGCACTGCCGTGGGCGACGTCGGCG
>Ga0335078_10002044_pt1 | contig 30556 bp, 28 predicted proteins | sample Lox_Sample_32_FD_206711 | JGI IMG/M metagenome (GOLD analysis project Ga0335078, IMG submission 206711) | Soil microbial communities from Loxahatchee National Wildlife Refuge, Florida, United States - Lox_Sample_3.2 | ecosystem: Environmental > Terrestrial > Soil > Wetlands | place: USA... | reverse complement strand
GCCCACGGCCGAGCGCGTGCTGGTGGTCGGGGCCGGCTTCGCCGGCTTGAGCGCGGTGCGCCACCTGGCGCGCCAGCCCGTGGAGGTCACCATCGTCGACCACCACAACTTCCACACCTTCCAGCCCCTGCTGTACCAGGTGGCCACGGCCGGACTCGAGCCCGCCGACGTCGCCTACCCCGTGCGCGCCATCTTCGGCCGGGAGCACAACGTGGTGTTCCGTCACGGCCAGGCGCGCGCCGTCGATCTCGACGCCCGCACCGTGGACCTCGACGACGGGGCCACCCTTCCCTACGACGCACTGGTGGTGGCCACCGGCGCCACCACCGGCTACTTCGGCGTACCCGGCGCGGCGCGCCACGCCCTGCCCCTGTACACGCTGGCGGATGCCCGGCGGGTGCGGAACCGGGTGCTCGCCGCGCTCGAGGCCGCCGACGCCCGACCCGAGGACTTCGACGGGGGCGCCGTGACCTTCGTGGTCGTGGGCGGGGGGGCCACGGGCGTGGAGATGTCGGGCGCGCTGGTGGAGCTGCTCGACGTGTCGATCCGCCGCGACCGCCTGCGCATCGACACCGAGCGCACACGGGTGCACCTGCTCGAAGCCGGCCCCCGCCTGCTGGGGGGGTTCGAGACCGAGGCCGGCGCCTATGCCCTGGCGACCCTGCAGGCTCGGGGGGTCGACGTCCGGCTCGGCGTCTCGGTGGCCGAGGTGGCCGTCGGCGGGGTCCGGCTCGGCGACGGCACGTCGCTCGGGGCCACCGTGGTGGTGTGGGCCGGGGGGGTCACCGTGGACGGCACCCTGGCCGCCGGGCTGACGACGGGACGCGGACGGGGGGGCCGGGTCACCCTCGAGCCGGACTTGTCGCTGCCCGGCCATCCCGAGGTCTTCGTGGTGGGCGACGCCGGGGCCGTGCCCTGGGGTCCGACGCGCACCGAGCCCACCCCGCAGGTGGCTCAGGTCGCCATCCAGTCCGGGCGCCACGCCGCCGAGCAGATCGGGCGGCGACGCCAGGGCTCCCCCACCCGGCCTTTCGCGTACCGCGACAAGGGCCTGATGGCCACCATCGGCCGCCACGCGGCGGTCGCCCAGCTGCGACGCGGGCCCTTGCTGCGCGGGACCCTGGGCTGGCTGGCCTGGCTGGGCCTGCACCTCGTGTACCTGGTCGGGTTCCGCAACCGCATCGTGGTGCTGATCAACTGGTTCTGGCGCTACCTGGATTGGCCATCGGGTCCCCGGCTCATCGTGGCCGACGTGGACGCCGAGTCGGAGGAGGAGGCCAACGCCGGGCCGGCACCTCCCGCGCCACGACCAGCGTCGGCGTCGACGCCGGCGTCGGGGCGCCCTGGCACGACGAGCACGCGTGCGAAGTCCGCCAAGTCGACCAAGGCCGTCAAGTCAGCCAAGGCCGTCAAGTCAGCCAAGGCCGTCAAGTCAGCCAAGGCCGTCAAGTCGACCAAGGCCGTCAAGACCGCCAGGTCCGCCGAGGTGCCCTCGACCCCGCCGCGCACGGACGGGAGGGCGCCGGCCGACGCACGCCGCGACGACGAGGCCGACCGCCCCCAGACCGGGCGGTAGCGCCGCCGTCCGGGTCGGACCACACCCTGTCGGCGTCGGGCGGCGGCGACTACGGTGGCTCAGGTGGCGAAGCGTGTCGTGGTGCCCATCGAGCACAGCGACGAGGTCACCGAGGGACTCGAGCGCATCGATCGGGAGATCATCAAGCTCTTCGCCCTGGTGGGCGAGGGGGTGGCGGGTGCCACACACTCGCTGCTGGCCGGGGACCGCGAGGCCGCCCGCGTGCTCGCCGAGAGCGACGAGACCATCGACACCCTCTACCGGGAGGTCGAGCAGCTCGCCCAGAGCCAGCTGGCCCAGCGCGCCACAGGGCCCGACGAGCTGCGCTACCTGGTGGCGGTGCTGCGCATGCTCCCGGAGCTCGAGCGCAGCGGTGACCTGGCCGAGCACGTGTCACGGCGGGCGGTGCGCGGCCTCGGCCTGGAGCTCTCACCCCGGGCGCGGGGGCTCGTGGAGCAGATGGGCGAGGTGGCCTGCGACATGTGGCGGGCCACGGCCGACGCCTACGCCGACCGCGAGCCCGAGGTGGCCGAGGACATCGAAGCCCTCGACGACGAGCTCGACGAGCTCCACGTGGCACTCACCGCCGAGATCGCCAGCGGTTCGATGGGGCTCCCGGTGGCCATCGAAGCGGCGCTCGTGGCCCGCTTCTACGAGCGCTTCGGCGACCACGCCGTGAACCTGGCCCGGCGCATCTCGGCGCTGTCGGCCCGGGGCGGCGCCAGCTGGGCCTGACCTCCCGCCGCCCGGCCGGGGCGGCGCTCAGGCGAAGCGACGCTCGAGCAGGGCTTCGGCGATCTGGACGGCGTTGAGGGCAGCCCCCTTGCGCAGGTTGTCGCCCGACACGAACAGCGCCAGGCCGTGCGCCACCGTGGGATCGCGTCGCACCCGGCCCACCAGCGCCAGGTCGCCCCCCGTGGCGGCGAGCGGAGTGGGCACCTCGGCCAGGGCCACCCCCGGCGAGCGGGCCAGGAGGGCCTCGGCCTGGGCGGGCGTCAGCTCCTCGTCGAACTCGGCGTTGATAGACAGGCTGTGGCCGGTGAACACCGGCACCCGGACGCAGGTACCCGAGACCGGGAGGTCGGGGACCTCCAGGATCTTGCGGGACTCGTCGCGCAGCTTCTGCTCCTCGTTGGTCTCGTTGCTGCCGTCGTCGACCAGGCGCCCGGCCAGGGGCAACACGTTGTGGGCCACGGGACCGGCGAACACCGCCGGCGGGGGGTAGACGACGGCGCCGCCGTCGAAGGTGAGCGCCGGCGCCGCCGCCACGGTCTTCACGAGCTGCTCCTCGAGCTCGCGTGCTCCGGCCAGGCCGGCCCCCGACACCGCCTGATAGGTGGAGATGACGAGCCGCCGCAGGCCGGCGGCGCGGTGCAGCGGCGCCAGCACGGGCATGACGACCATGGTCGTGCAGTTGGGGTTGGCCACGATCCCCTTGGCGATGCGGTCGAGAGCGTGCACGTTGACCTCGGGCACCACGAGCGGCACCTCGGGGTCCATGCGCCACGCAGAGGAGTTGTCGACGACCACGGCGCCGGCGGCGGCGATGCGCGGGGAGAGCTCGCGCGATGCCGGCGCGCCCGCCGACACCAGGGCGATGTCCACGCCGGCGTAGTCGGCCTCCTCGGCCACCTCGACCCCGACCTCGCCGCCGGCCCAGGGCAGCGTGGTGCCGCGCGAGCGGGCGGAGGCGAGGAAGCGGATCTCGTCGAGGGGGAACGAGCGCTCGGCCAGGACGGCGCGCATGACCGACCCGACCTGTCCCGTCGCCCCCACCACGGCCACCCGCATGGGCACCAGCCTACCGCCGGCCCTCAGGGGGCCGAGAGGCCGAAGGCGTCGTGCAGCAGGCGCACGGCCTCCTCCACGCGATCGGCCCGCACCACGCAGGAGATGCGGATCGACGACGTCGAGATCATCTCGATGTTGACCCCCGCCGCGGCCAGCACCTCGAACATGGTCGCCGACACCCCGGGATGGGTGCGCATGCCCGCCCCCACCAGCGACACCTTGGCGATGCCGTCGTCGGCCAGGACCTCGCCGGCGCCGATCTCGGGCACGAGCCCCTCGGTCACCTCGCGGGCCACGGCCAGATCGGTCTTGGGCACGGTGTAGGAGATGTCGGTCGTCCCGTGCTGGGACATGTTCTGCACGATGGTGTCGACGTTCACCTCGCGGTCGGCCAGCCTGCGGAAGAGCCGGGCGGCGATCCCGGGACGGTCGGGGACGCCGGTGACGGTCACCTTGGCCTCGGAGGTGTCGTGGGTGACGGCGGTGACGACGGCCTGCTCCATGGACGGATCCTCCTCGACGACCCAGGTGCCGGGCTCCCAGGTGAAGCTGGAACGGACGTGCAGGGGCACGCCGTGGTTGCGGGCGAACTCCACCGAACGCAGGGCGAGCACCCGCCCCCCGCTGGCGGAGATGTCGAGCATCTCCTCGAAGCTCACCCGACCGAGCCGGCGCGCCTGGGGGACGATGCGGGGATCGGCGCTGAACACCCCGGACACGTCGGTGTAGATCTCGCAGGCCTCGGCCCCGAGGGCGGCGGCCAGGGCGACGGCGGTGGTGTCGGAGCCGCCCCGGCCGAGGGTGGTGATGTCGCGCCCGAGCGAGACGCCCTGGAAGCCGGCCACCACCGGCACCCGGCCCTCGGCCAGCGCCTCGCGCAGGCGGTCGCCGCGCACCTCGACGATCTTGGCCTTGAGATGGGTGGCATCGGTGATGATCCCCGCCTGGCTGCCGGTGAACGACACCGCCTCGACCCCGAGCTCGGCCAGGGCCATGCACAGCAGCGCCATGGACACCCGCTCGCCCGAGGTGAGCAACATGTCGAGCTCGCGCGGCGGCTGGACGGCGCTGACGTCCCCGGCCAGGCGCAACAGGTCGTCGGTGGTCTTGCCCATGGCGCTCACCACGACCACGACGTCGTTGCCCTGGCGCCTGGTGCGGGCCACGTGGTCGGCCACGGCCCGCATGCGATCGGCGTCCCCGACCGAGGTGCCACCGAACTTCTGGACCACCAACGTCACGGGCGAACGCTACCCGCTGCCCCCCGGGCCCCAGGACGCCCGGCGGGGCCCCGAGGGGCACCGGGGCGGGGGCACGGCCGTGGCCGGCGGGGCCCGACGGGCTTCGCCGGGCCGCCGCCGGATAGGGTGTGCGGCCGTGCCCACGGAGAAGCGTGCCCGCAAACGCGCCGCGCGCGAGGCCAAGCTCGCCGCCCTCGAGAAGCAGCGCCGCCGCCGCGGCGCAGTCCGGCGCGCCGTCACCATCGCCGTCATCGTGGCGATCGGCATCGGCATCTACTTCCTCGTGAAGCCGGGCCCGACCAAGCCCGCCAAGCTCACCGCCCAGGAGGTCGCCGACAACGCCGCCGTCAAGGCCGGCTGCCCCTCGGACCCCCACACGGCACTGAGCAAGACCAAGTGGACCAAGGCGCCGGCCATGACCATCGACACCACCAAGACCTACGACGCCACCATCAAGACCGACGTGGGGACCATGGTGCTCCAGCTCGACACGGCCGCCGCGCCCGTGACCGTCAACAACTTCGTGTTCCTCGCCGACCACGACTTCTTCAACTGCATCACCTTCCACCGCGTCGTCCCGGACTTCATGGACCAGACCGGCGACCCCACCGGTACGGGCAGCGGCGGACCGGGCTACGCCTTCAAGGACGAGCTCCCCGCCAAGGCGTCGCCGCAGTACCCCGTGGGTGCGGTGGCCATGGCCAACTCGGGGCCCGACACCAACGGCAGCCAGTTCTTCATCGTGACGGGGTCCCAGGGTGCCACGCTGGCTCCCAACTACAGCCTGTTCGGCAAGGTGGTGCAGGGCATCAGCGTGGCGCAGAAGATCAACGAGGACGGTAACGCCAACCCGCAGGCCAACGGCGTGCCGCCCAAGGTGATCCACCGCATGCTCAAGGTCACCATCTCGAGCACCTGACCGGCGGGGGCGCCCGGCCCGCCCTCGGCACCCGCAGATCCCGCCCCCCGCAGATCCCGCCCCGCCAACCCCGAAGGAGCCATCCATGACCGTCGAACCCCCCGCCGTCGACGGATCGAGCCCCCAGCGCCGGTCCTTCCCCGCCGAGCCGCCCATGATGATCGACCCGGCCAAGCGCTACACGGCCACCATGGTCACCTCCAAGGGCACCATGACCTTCTCCCTCGACCCCCTGGCGGCGCCGAGAACGGTGAACAGCTTCGTGTTCCTGGCCCGTTACCACTACTTCGACGGCATCATCTTCCACCGCGTCATCCCCGGCTTCGTGCTCCAGGGTGGCGACCCCACCGGCACCGGACGGGGCGGCCCCGGCTACGAGTTCGCCGACGAGTTGCCTCCCGCGGGGCGCTACCAGGTGGGGTCGCTGGCCATGGCCAACGCCGGGCCCGACACCAACGGCAGCCAGTTCTTCGTGATCTCGGGTCCCGACGGCGTGCGGCTGCCGCCGCAGTACTCGCTGTTCGGCTCGATGGTGGCCGGACACGACACGGTGGCGACCATCGACGCCCTCGGCAGCCGCTCGGGCACCCCCTCGGAGCGGGTGGTCATCGAGTCCGTCACCATCGCCGAAGCCGACGGCTGAGGCCGGCGGCCCCTCCGGTCAGCGGGGCAGGGCGTCGAATCGAGCGGGGTGCCCGCTCACGAACACCTGGACCGCCCCTTCCCCCGCCTGGCGCCATCCCCCTTCGGGGTCGCGGATGAGCGCCGTGCGCTCGGGCACGCCCACCACCGGCAACCCCGGGGCGGCCAGGGCGATGGAGCGGTGCACCTTCTCGGCGTTCTCGTGGCCGAAGTGGGGGATGACCGCCAGCTGCTCCACCATGCCGAGACCGACGGTGAGCGCGCCGCCCCTGGGGTCGACCATGGGATCGGTGAGGACCATGGCGCCGGCCGAGGAGCCCGCCACCACCGCCCCCGAGCGCCAGGCCCCCAGGATCGCCTCCCACACCGCCGAGGCCTTGAGCACCGAGCGCAGGTGCATCGGCGACCCCCCGCCCAGGTAGAGGAAGCGGGCCTGGCGCACCTGGGCGGCGAAGGCCTCGTCCTCGGCGTCGGACCGGGTGAGCACCATGAGCCCCCGGGCGCGGCCCCCGAGACCCTCGAACCACGCCATCGCCGTGGCGACGGCCTTCTCGGGGTGGACGTAGGCGGCCGCCGTCGGCAACACGAGCACCTCGGCGCCCCCGGCCGCCGCCAGGAGCCCGGCGTCGATGTCCTCGCAGCCGGCGGTCCACTCCCCACCACCGACCAGCGCCAGCGGCCCGCACTGCCCCGAGGTGGTCACGGCGGCCAACTGTAGGGGGTGGCGCCGCCCCCGCCGCCAGCCCGGCGGGGGGCCCGGCGGGCATGCCTAGGCTGCACGGCGGTGCAGCGTCACTACGAAGGCAAGGTCGCCGTCGTCACCGGGGCCGCCTCGGGCATCGGCCGGGCCCTGGCCGAGGCCCTCGTCGGGCGGGGGGCGACCGTCGTGCTGGCCGACGTCGACGAGGCGGGGGCCGAGGCGGCCGCCGACGCCATGGCGGCGGGGCCGCCGGGCCGGGCCGCGGGGGTGGGCCTCGACGTGCGCGACGCCGACGCCGTCCTCGAGCTCGTGCAGCGCACCGCCGCCGACCACGGCCACCTGGACCTGCTGTGCAACAACGCCGGCGTGGGGATCGGCGGCCCCGTGACCGAGCTCTCCCGGGAGCACTGGGAGCGGGCCATCGACGTCAACCTGCGCGGTGTGGTCAACGGCGTCCTCGCCGCCTACCCGGTGATGGTGCGCCAGGGCCGGGGCCACATCGTGAACACGGCGTCGCTGGCGGGGTTGCTGCCCTCGCCCATGCTCACCCCCTACGGCATGACCAAGCACGCCGTGGTGGGCCTGAGCGAGAGCCTGCGCATGGAGGCCGCCGCCCACGGCGTGCGGGTGAGCGTGGTGTGCCCGGGGGTGATCGACACGCCCCTGCTCGACCGGGGCAACCCCGCCGATCTCCCCGGGGTCCCCGGCATGCCCGACACCCGGACCATGCTGAGCGCCCTGATCGGCCCGCCCTACCCCGCCGCCGCCCTCGCCCAGGACGTGCTGCGCGGCGTGGAGCGCAACCGCGCCCACATCGTGGCGCCCCGCCACGCCCGGATGGCGTGGCGCGCCTACCGGATCGCCCCGCGCCTGCTCGTCGACAGCGGCCCCCGGCGCATGCGCAAGCGCCTCGGACGCACCGGGTCCGGGGGACGCTGACGCCCGCCCCGCACCGGCGGCCACCTGGTGGTCCCGGGTGGGAGCAGGGCCAGGTCGGGGTGGCCCTGGGCCTGGCAGGTAACCGGCCGGTAACATGGCCGAATGTCGATCAAGCGAGTGGGAATCGTGGGCTCGGGGATCATGGGATCGGGCATCGCCGAGACCTTGGCCGTCCACGGCATCGAGGTGGTCCTGCGCTCCCGAGCGCAGGCCACGGCGGACGGCATGGTGGCCGGGATGGAGAAGTCCCTGGCCCGCCAGGTCGACAAGGGCAAGCTGGCCGAGGCCGACCGCGACGCCGCCCTGGCCCGGGTGACCCCGGTCTCGGACCTCGGCGAGCTGGCCGCCTGCGACCTCGTCATCGAGTCGGTGGTCGAGGACCTCGGGGTGAAGAAGCACCTGTTCTCCGAGCTCGACCGGATCTGCCCGGACGAGACGGTGCTGGCCACCAACACCTCCACCCTGCCGGTGGTGGAGATGGCCATGGAGACCGGGCGCCCCGACAAGGTGTGCGGCATCCACTTCTTCAACCCCGCCCCGGTCATGAGCCTGGTCGAGGTGGTGCGCCCCATCACGGCGTCGGACGCCACCATGGCCATCGCCAGCGGCCTGGCCGAGGCGTGCGAGAAGACCCCGGTCGTCGTGAAGGACCAGGCCGGCTTCATCGTCAACGCCCTGCTGTTCCCCTACCTCAACAACGCCGTGCGCATGCTCGAGAACGGGGTGGCCACGCGCGACGACATCGACACCGCCATGAAGGGGGGCTGCGGCTTCCCCATGGGCCCGCTGGCCCTGCTCGACCTGGTGGGCCTGGACACGAGCGTGGCCATCCTCGACGCGCTCTACGACGAGTTCCGCGATCCCAACTACGCGACCGTGCCGCTGCTGCGCCGCATGGTGAGCGCCGAGCTCTTCGGTCGGAAGTCGGGCAAGGGGTTCTACGACTACCGGCGGTGAGGTGAGGGCAATGGCCTCTCCAGACGGCGGGCGGGACAAGCCCTGGGTGATGCGCACCTACTCGGGCCACACCTCGGCCCGGGCGTCCAACGCGCTGTACCGGACGAACCTGGCCAAGGGTCAGACCGGGCTGTCCATCGCCTTCGATCTGCCCACGCAGACCGGCTACGACCCCGACGCCCCGGAGGCCGCCGGCGAGGTGGGCAAGGTGGGCGTCCCCGTGGTGCACCGGGGCCACATGGACGAGCTCATGGCCGGCATCCCCGTGGGCGAGATGAACACGTCCATGACCATCAACGCCACCGCGGCGTGGCTCCTCGGCCTGTACATCGCCCACGCCGAGGACACCGGCGTCGATCCCCGGGTCCTGCAGGGGACCACCCAGAACGACATCGTGAAGGAGTACCTGTCCCGGGGGACCTACATCTTCCCGCCCGGGCCCAGCCGGCGCCTCATCGTGGACATGATCGCCTACACGGTGCGCCACGTCCCGAAGTGGAACCCCATCAACGTGTGCAGCTACCACCTCCAGGAGGCGGGCGCCACGCCCGTGCAGGAGGTGGCCTACGCCCTGGCCACCGCCATCGGCGTGCTCGACGCCGTGCGCGACTCGGGCAAGATCGAGCCCGCCGAGCTGCCCGCGGTGGTGGGTCGCATCTCGTTCTTCGTGAACGCCGGCATCCGCTTCGTGGAGGAGACGTGCAAGATGCGGGCCTTCACCCGCATGTGGGACCGGATCTGCCTGGAGCGCTACGGGGTCGAGGACCCCCGCCTGCGGCGCTTCCGCTACGGCGTGCAGGTGAACTCGCTCGGGCTCACCGAGGCCCAGCCCGAGAACAACGTGGCCCGCATCGTGCTCGAGGCCCTCGGGGTCACGCTGTCGCGCGACGCCCGGGCGCGGGCCATCCAGCTGCCGGCCTGGAACGAGGCGCTCGGCCTGCCGCGACCCTGGGACCAGCAGTGGTCGCTGCGCATCCAGCAGATCCTGGCCTTCGAGACCGACCTGCTCGAGTACGGCGACATCTTCGAGGGCTCGACGGTGATCGAGTCCACCACGGCCGCGCTGGTCGAGGCGGCCGGGGCCGAGCTCGACGAGGTCCTGGGCCTGGGCGGCGCATTCGAGGCCGTCGAGGAGCTCAAGCGCCGGCTGGTGCGCAGCCAGTCCGAGCGGGTGCGGCGCATCGAGGCGGGGGAGCAGACCGTGGTGGGTGTGAACGCCTACACCGAGACCGAGCCCTCGCCCTTCGCCCCCGGCGAGGAGGGTGCGGGCACGGTGCTCAAGGTGGACCCCGCCGCCGAGGCCGAACTGCGGGCCGAGGTGGCGGCGTGGCGCGTCGGGCGCGACGACGCCGCCGTGCGCAGGGCCCTCGACGAGCTGCGGCGCGCCGCCGAGGACGAGGGCGCCAACCTCATGGGCCCCACCATCGTCCTGGCCCACGCCGGGGGGACCACCGGGGAGTGGGCCGACGCCCTGCGCCAGGTGTTCGGCGAGTACCGTGCCCCCACCGGCGTGGGCGGGGGTGCGGGCAGCCGCGCCGCCGGGCTCGCCACCGCCGCCGAGCGCTCGCGCCGGCTGGCCGAGCGGGCCGGGGGGCCGCCCCGGCTGCTCGTGGCCAAGCCCGGGCTCGACGGCCATTCCAACGGTGCCGAGCAGATCGCGGTGGCGGCCCGGGACGCCGGTTTCGAGGTCGTGTACCAGGGCATCCGCCTGAGCCCCGAGCAGATCGCGGCGGCGGCGCGCGACGAGGACGTGGACGTGGTGGGGATCTCGATCCTGTCGGGGAGCCACCTCGAGCTCGTCCCCGAGGTGCTCGACCGGCTGCGCAGCGCCCAGGTTCTGGCCCCGGTGGTGGTGGGCGGGATCATCCCCGCCGAGGACGCCGAGGTCCTGCGGGGCAAGGGCGTGGCCGCCGTCTACACCCCCAAGGACTTCCAGCTGGGGCGCATCGTCGAGGACCTGGTGACCCTGGCCGAGCAGCACCGGGCCGCCACGGGCTGAGCCCGTCGCCGCCGATGCGGGGGTTCAGGGTCGGGCCGGGCGGGGCCGCTGGCGGCGCGTCACGGTCGGAGCCATCCACCACCGGCCGCTGAAGCGCCAGGCCGAGACCTGCTGCGCCTCGGCGCCGGACGCGGGGACGGGGCGGGGCCACGCCTCCTGCACGGCCGCCACGATGGCGGCCAGGACAGCCGGGGAGGGCTCGGGGCGCACCCCCACCACCTCGGGACCGGGCCCCGCACTCACAGCGGGACGTTGCCGTGCTTGCGCTTGGGCAGGTCCTCGCGCTTGGAGGCGAGCAGGCGCAGGCTGCGCACCAGGACCCGCCGGGTCTCCGCCGGATCGATGACGTCGTCCACGTAGCCCCGCTCGGCGGCCACGTAGGGGTTGGCGTAGCGCTCGGTGTACTCCTCGACGAGCTCGGCCCGCCGAGCCACGGGGTCGGCCGCCTCGGCCAGCTCGCGCCGGTAGACGATCTCCACCGCCCCCTGGGGCCCCATCACCGCCAGCTCGGCCGAGGGCCAGGCGAAGGCCAGGTCGGCGCCGATGGACTTGGAGTTCATGACCACGTAGGCGCCGCCGTAGGCCTTGCGGGTGATGACCTGGATGCGCGGCACGGTGGACTCGCAGTAGGCGTAGAGCAGCTTGGCGCCGTGGCGGATGATGCCGCCGTACTCCTGGTCGGTGCCGGGCATGAAACCCGGCACGTCGACGAAGGTGACGAGCGGGATGTTGAAGGCGTCGCAGGTGCGCACGAAGCGCGCCGCCTTCTCCGAGGAATCGATGTCGAGCACGCCGGCGAGCACGGCGGGCTGGTTGCCCACCACGCCCACGACCCGTCCGTCGATGCGGGCGAAGCCGCAGGTGATGTTCATGGCCCAGTGGGGGTGCACCTCGAAGTAGTCCTCGTCGTCGACCACCGAGGTGATGACCCGCTTCATGTCGTAGGGCTGGTTGGGCGAGGCCGGCATGAGGTCCACCAGCTCGGGCGTGCCCCGGTCGGGGTCGTCCTCGGTGTCCTGGACCGGCGGCTCCTCGAGGTTGTTGGAGGGGAGGAACGACAGCAGATAGCGCACGTCGTCGAGGCACGTCTTCTCGTCCGGGGCGACGAAGGTGGCCACCCCCGACTTGGTGGCGTGACTCATGGCCCCGCCGAGCTCCTCCAGGGTGACGTCCTCGCCGGTGACGGTCTTCACCACGTCGGGGCCCGTGATGAACATGTGGCTCGACTCGTTCACCATGAAGATGAAGTCGGTCATGGCCGGCGAGTACACCGCCCCGCCGGCGCAGGGACCGAGGATCACGCTCACCTGCGGGATGACGCCCGAGGCCCGGACGTTGCGGTGGAAGATGCCGCCGTAGGAGTGGAGGGAGACCACACCCTCCTGGATGCGCGCCCCGGCGCCGTCGTTGAGGCCGATCATGGGCACCCCGATGGACTCGGCCAGGTCCATGACCTTGTGGATCTTCTCGGCGAACACCTCGCCCAGGGCCCCGCCGAAGACGGTGAAGTCCTGGCTGAAGACGCACACCCGGCGGCCGTCGACGGTCCCGAAGCCGGTGATCACCCCGTCGGTGTAGGGCCGGCGCTCCTCGAGCCCCATGCCGTGGGCCCGGTGGCGGGCCAGCATGTCGAGCTCCTGGAACGACCCCTCGTCGAGGAGGTAGTCGATGCGCTCCCGGGCCGTCATCTTGCCCTTGGCGTGCTGGCGCTCGACGGCGTGGGGCGATCCGGCGTGGAGCGCCTCCTCCTTGCGGGCCTTGAGCTCGGCCAGGCGCTGCGACATGGGGTGGTCCATGGGCTCCGAGGCTACTTCGGGGGCCGCGGACCCCGATCCGGGCCCGGGGGCCCCGTCGCCCCCCGGGCGGTTCCGCCCGGGTCGCTCCACCGATCACACCGCGCGGCGCGCCACGGCGAGAGGATGGTGTGGTGACCCGGATGGAGGACGACCTCCGGCACGCTCCCGGGCCGGCACGTCCACAGGCGGCGCCGGAGCATCGGCGCCCGGCGCCGGTGCTCGACACCCTCCCCCCGCCGACCGACGCCGGCCGGCGGCCCCCGGGCGGCGATCGCCCCGCCGCCACCCGCCCCCTGCACCTCACCCGGCGCGGCGTCGTGGTGACGGTGGCGACGGCGGTGGTGGTCGTGGCCGCCCTGGCGGTCGTGGCCGGGGCGCTCAGCGGCTCGGGAGGCGGGCCCGCCGGCCCGCCCGCGGCCGTCGCCGTGGTGGCCCGGGCCGACGCCGCCGCCGTCGCCTTCGACAGCCGGGGGGCGTGGCTCGCCGACGACCACGACGGCACCGTGCGCCGCTTCCTCACGGCGCGCGGCGCCCCCGCCGCCGATGTGGTGCACGTGGGGGGACGGCCCATGGCCCTCGCCGCCGGGTTCGGGCGCCTGTGGGTGGCCGACGGCGCGGGGAGCGTGGTGCGCGAGATCGACCCCGCCACCGCCGCCGAGGTGGGGGCGCCCATCCCCGTGGCCCAGGACCCCGACGCCATCGCCGCCGGCGACGGCGGGGTGTGGGTGGCGAGCCTCGTGGCCGGGACGGTCAGCCTCATCGACCCGCACCGGGGACAGGTGGTGGCGTCCACGTCGCTCCCCGACGGAGCGGTGCGCCTGGCGCTCGGCCCCGGTGCGGTGTGGGTGAGCGGCCAGACCCACAGCCTCAGCCTGGTCTCGCCCACACCGGTGGGGGGCTCGCTGCGGTGGCGCTCGGTGGGCGTGGGGCAGGGGCCCCTGGGCGTGGCGGTGGGCGGCGGGTCGGTGTGGGTGGCCAACGTCCAGTCGGGCACGGTGAGCCGCGTCGATCCCGCCACGGTGCGGGTGACGGCCACCTACCGCCTGGCGGGCGAGGGCGGCACCGGGGCGGAGCCCGAGGCGATCGCCTTCTGGCGGGGCCGGCTGTGGGTGGGCGACGGCCAGCAGGCCGAGATGGTGGCCCTCGATCCCGCCACCGGGACCCAGGTGGGGTCGGCCCTGACCCTGCCGGGCGTGGTCCGCCAGCTGAGCGCCGACCCCGCCGGCGGGTTCTGGGCCACCACGGCCAATCCCGGCACGGTCCTGCGCCTGTCCTGAGGAGGCCGGGCCCTTCGCGCCTCAGGGCTCCTGGACGAGCTCGATGAGGGTGCCGAAGGCGCTCTTCGGGTGGACGAAGGCCACGGTGGTGCCGCGCGAGCCGGGGCGGGGCGCCTCGTCGATGGGGGTGCCGCCCGTCCGTCGCACGGCCTCGAGGGCCGCCGCGCAGTCCTGCACCCGGTAGCCGACGTGGTGCAGGCCCTCGCCCCGGCGCTCGAGGAACTTGGCCACCGGCGAGTCGTCGCGCACCGGGCACAGCAGCTGGATGTAGGAGTCGGCCACCGCCAGCAGGGCCTCCTCCACACCGTCGCGCTCGATGCGCTCGCGGTGGGCCACGGTAGCTCCGAAGGTGTCTCGGTAGTACGCCACGGCGGCGTCGAGGTCGCGCACGGCGATGCCCACGTGGTCGAGCTCGGTGAGCAGCGGGTGGTCGGGGCCGGCCGACCCGCTCACGCCCCGTGCCTCCGGAAGTGGGTGATGCGCTCCTCGCCGATCTCGGCCCGGCGCTCGGGGTCGTCGATGCCCAGACCCTCCCCGGGGGCCAGGCACAGCACCCCGATCTTGCCCTCGTGGAGGTTGTGGTGGACCTGGTAGGCGGCCTCGCCCACCTCCTCCAGGGGGTAGAGGGCCGACAGGGGGGGCAGCACCCTGCCGTCGCAGATGAGCTGGTTGGCGTCCCAGGCCTCGCGGTAGTTGGCGAAATGCGAGCCCTTGATCGTCTTGAGCTTCATCCACAGGTGGCGGTTGTCGTACTCGATCATGTATCCCGACGTGGCCGCGCAGGTGACGACGACGCCGGCCCGCTTGCACACGAACACCGACGCACCCATGGTCTGGCGTCCGGGATGCTCGAAGACGATGTCGGGCTCGGTCCCCACGAGCGCCCGGATGTCCTTGCCCAGCCGGCGCCACTCCGACTCGTCCTGGGTGTGGGGGTCGCTCCAGAAGCGGTAGTTCGCGGCCGTCCGGTCGATCACCGCCTCGACCCCCATGCCGTGCAGCAGGTCCACCTTCTCGGGCGACGACACCACCCCCACGGGGGTGCCGCCCCCGTTGAGCACGTGCTGCACGGCGTAGCTGCCCAGCCCCCCGGTGGCTCCCCACACGAGCACCCGGTCGCCCTGCTTCATGGCGGCTCCGTTGCGCGACACCAGCATGCGGTAGGCGGTGGAGTTGCACAGGGCGTTGATGGCCGCCTCCTCCCAGCTGAGGTGGCGCGCCTTGGGCATGAGCTGGTTGGCCTTGACCACGGTGAGGTCGGCCAGGCCACCGAAGTTCGACTCGAAGCCCCAGATGCGCTGGTTGGCGGCCAGCATGGAGTCGTCGTGGGCGGAGGGGTCCTGGTCGTCGACGTAGTTGCAGTGGATGACGACGCGGTCGCCCGGGCGCCAGTTGCGCACCGCCGAGCCCACGCGCAGCACCACGCCCGAGGCGTCGGAGCCCACCACGTGGTAGTCGAGGGCGTGGCGCGCCCCCCAGGCGCCCTCCCTGGCCAGGCGGTCCAGGAAGCCGAAGGTGGGAAGGGGCTCGAAGATCGAGGTCCACACGGTGTTGAAGTTGATGGCCGAGGCCATGACGGCCACGTAGGCCTCGTCGGGGGCGAGCTCGGGCACCGGCACCTCGGCCACGTGCAGGGACTTGCGGGGGTCCTTGTCCCGGGACTCGACCCCGGCGAACATCTCCGCCTCGTCCCGCCGGACGTGGGCCGCCCGGTAGGACTCGGGCAGCGCTAGGGCGGCCAGGTCGTCGCCGCCGGCGCCGGCCAGGATGGCGTCTCTGATGGCCTGCATGGCCCCGCACCCTAGCGGTCGACCCCCGCGTCCACCCAGTGCGCCCGGGCCGGCACGAGGTGTGCGATCAGGGGGTCCGGGCCCCGCCGGGAGGGCGCCGGCTCCCCACCGGCACGACGCAGGCGGGTGGGGCGGGGTGCGAGCGTGGCGGGGGGGTCCCGCACCCGGGGAGGGCCCGGGCCGGGAGGACCCGGCCTCTCGTACACTGGTGGCCCGGCCCGTCGCCGGTTCCGTCATCCCCGGAGGTCGCCTCATGCCCGGTTCGGTCATCATCGCAGGGGCCCGCACCCCCATCGGCAAGCTGTCGGGGGCGCTGGCCGGCTTCAGCGCCATGGACCTCGGGGGCTTCGCCATCGCCGCCGCCCTGGAGCGGGCCGGGGTGGCCCCCGACAGCGTCGACTACGTGTTCATGGGCCAGGTCCTCCAGGCCGGGCAGGGACAGATCACCGCCCGCCAGGCGGCCACCAAGGCGCACGTCCCCATGACGGTGCCGGCCACCACCGTGAACAAGGTCTGCCTGTCCGGGCTGAACACGATCTACCTGGCCGACCTCCTCATCGCCGCCGGCGAGGCCGACGTGGTGGTGGCCGGGGGCATGGAGTCGATGACCCAGGCCCCCTACCTCCTGCCCGGCGCCCGCGCCGGGTACCGCCTGGGCGACGGCACCCTGGTCGACTCGATGATGTACGACGGCCTGTACTGCCAGTTCGACCACTGCGCCATGGGACTGAGCACCGAGCAGTACAACAAGGAGGCCAAGATCTCGCGCCAGGCCCAGGACGCCTTCGCCGCCCTGTCCCACGAGCGCGCCGCGGCGGCCATCAAAGACGGCCGCTTCGCCGACGAGATCGTCCCGGTGAGCGTGCCCCAGCGCAAGGGCGACCCCATCGTGGTCGACGGCGACGAGGGCGTGCGCCCCGGCACCACGGCCGAGTCCCTGGGCGCACTGCGGCCGGCCTTCGACAAGGAGGGCACGGTCACCGCCGGCAACGCCAGCCAGATCTCCGACGGCGGCGCGGCGGTCGTCGTCACCTCGCGGGCGCGCGCCGAGTCGTTGGGCGTCACGCCCCTGGGCGAGGTCGTGAGCTACGGCCAGGTCGCCGGGCCCGACGCCTCGCTCCTGCTGCAGCCGGCGCACGCCACCGTCCAGGCGCTCGCCAAGGTGGGCAAGACCCCCGCCGACGCCTCGCTGTTCGAGATCAACGAGGCCTTCGCCGTGGTGGGCCTGGCCTCGATGGCCGAGCTCGGCGTCACCGAGGACGTGACCAACGTCAACGGCGGCGCTGTGGCCCTGGGCCACCCCATCGGCATGTCGGGGACGCGCCTGGCGCTGACGCTGCTCCACGAGCTGCGCCGCCGCGGCGGAGGCCTCGGCGTGGCCAGCCTGTGCGGCGGGGGCGGCCAGGGTGACGCCCTGGTGGTGCGCTCGATCGCCTGAGCGGCGCGGTCCCCGGGGGAGTCGTCACACCCCGGTACTATCAATCGGACGCATGGCAGCGCGTCTGCACGTGCGTACACGGGGAGCCACGCCAGTGAGCCGTCGCCGCAGGCCCACCGCCACGTCGTCGTTCGGCGTCGGCCGCCGCGAGAACCACGACGCCAGCGGCTTCTACGACCGCTTCAGCCCGCCCGTCCTCTCCGGCGACGACACCGTGCGCCCCTCGGCGCTCAAGGACAAGCTCATCACCGGCGACGCCCGGCGCATGGACGAGCTCGAGGACGCCTCGGTCGCCCTCGTGGTCACCTCGCCGCCGTACTTCGCGGGCAAGGAGTACGAGGAGGCCCTGGGCGAGGGGCACGTGCCCGCCAGCTACCTCGAGTACCTCACCATGCTGAGCGACGTGTTCGCGGAGTGCGTGCGCACGCTCGAGCCGGGCGGCCGCATCGCCGTCAACGTCGCCAACCTCGGCCGCAAGCCCTACCGGTCGCTGTCCGCCGACGTGACCGCCATCCTCCAGGACCGGCTGGGGCTCTTGCTGCGGGGCGAGGTGGTGTGGCACAAGGCGCGCGGCGCCAGCGGCTCGTGCGCCTGGGGCTCGTTCCGCAGCCCCGCCAACCCCGTCCTGCGCGACCTCACCGAGCGGGTGGTGATCGCCTCCAAGGGCCGCTTCGACCGCGCCCTCAGCCGGACCGAGCGCAAGCGCCGGGGGCTGCCCGCCGAGGTGTCGATCACCAAGGACGAGTTCATTGAGGCCACCACCGACGTGTGGGAGCTTCCCAGCGAAAGCGCCACCCGGGTCGGGCACCCCGCCCCCTTCCCGGTCGAGCTCCCCCGGCGGCTGATCGACCTCTACACCTACCAGGGCGACCTCGTGCTCGACCCGTTCATGGGCTCGGGCACCACCGCCGTGGCCGCGCTGCGCAGCGGCCGGCACTACGTCGGCTACGACACCGACTCCGAGTACGTCCGGGTGGCCGAGCGTCGCGTGAGCGAGGAGCGCCAGGACCTGGCCGCCAGCGCCGAGCGCGCCGATGACGGGAGGACCGCAGCGCGTCCGGGGCGGGGGCGGGCGGCGAGCACCGCCCCGCGGCGCCTCGAGCGGGCCCTGCGGGCCGGAACGGCCGCCCGGGACCACGCCGTGGAGGTCCTGCGAGGGGCCGGGTTCGACGACGTGGTGGAGCACCGGCGCCCCGGGGGGACCGTCGAGGCCACCTTCTCGGCCCGCGACCGGCGCAACCGACCGTGGCGCTTCGACTTCAGCGGGGCCTTCACCGCCACCCGCGGCGGTCTGCGCCGCAGCGAGACCCTGTGGCGGGCGCTCGGGCGCGCCGCCGTGCTCCACGCCGAGGACCCCGAGATCCCGGTGGTGCTGCTCACCACGGCCGCCCCGGCACCCGGCAGTGCCGGCGAGCGCGCCTGGCGGGCGCTCGGGCCCGCCGAGGGCGGCGGGGCCGGGGCGGTGCACGACGTGGTCGAGCTCGGGGACGCCGAGGGCGAGGCCCGCCTGCAGCGCTATGCGACCGGTGAGGGGGCCACCGCCAGGGGGGCCACCGCCAGGGGGGCCACTGCCAGGGGGGCCACCGCCACGGGAGCCACCGCCAAGGTCGCCCGACCGGCCGCCCGCCGGGTGCCGGCCGCCCGCTCCCGACGCGACCCGGGTGCCGGGCGCGGCGCAGCCCGTGCCCGATGACCGCACCACCGTCACCGAGCTGGCCACGGCGCTCGGCATGCTCGGCTTCGCCGACGTACCCAGGGCGCTCGCCCGCCGACCGGGCGAGCTGGCGGTCACCGAAGCCACCTGGGCGCACCTCGACGGCCTGCGGGCCTCGGGCCGCTACGAGGCCGAGTTCTCCACCGCCTTCGCCAACGGCGTGGCCTTCCTGGAGGCCGCCGACGGCCTGCGGGGTCGCCGTCCCCGCCTGATCGAGTGGACCGGGGGCCGGCGGCCGCCCGGTGACGAGGTGGCTCCCGTCGACCTGCGCATCGACCACGTCTACCTGGTGAGCTGCAAGTACCTGTCGCGCACCATCGCCAACCCGTCGCCGGCCCGGCTCTTCGAGGGCCTGCTGGCCACGACGGGCGACTGGGAGCAGACCGACTGGTACGAGGTGGTGGCGCCGGCGGCGCTGCGCGCCCTGTACGGCGCCTGCCGGCTCGCCACCGGGCTCACCGGCCTTCCCGACGATCCCGCCCTGCTGTGCACCGAGGACCGTCAGCGCCTGCGGCGTGCCCTGCCCGGGCGCGCCTACCCGGCCGGCGCCCGTCCCGCCTACCGGGAGCTGTGCGCGCAGGTCAGCGCGGCGTCCGCCCAGCGCTGGCGGGACAACGTGGCCCGCCGGGGCGCCGCCGAGCGCATGCTGTGGCGGCTGCTGCGCATCGGCAACGCCACGTACTTCCTCCTCGGCGCCGACCAGCGCCGGTCGCTGCGCCTGCGGGTGGCGAGCCCGTGGGACTGGCGCCAGGCCTACCGGCTCCTCGACCTCGATATCACCGCCGCGGCGTCGGGCCAACCGCAGGTGGACTGGTGCGCCACCTACGTCGAGCGCGCCGGCAACCGGCGTCGCAGCGTGCGGGGCCACGTCGAGGTGCGCTGGAGCCACGGACGCTTCGCCCAGCCGCCCGAGGCCAAGGTCTACCTCGACACCCCGTCGGACGAGCTGCCCGGCTACTTCCCCCTCGAGCACGGGGCGAGCCAGCCCGAGCTGTGGGAGTGACGATCAGGCGTCGACTTCGCGCCGGCCCTCGAGCGCCCGGCCAAGGGTGAGCTCGTCGGCGTACTCGAGGTCGCCGCCGACGGGCAGGCCGCTGGCGATGCGTGTCACCGTCACCCCGAGGGGCTTGAGCAGCCGGGCCAGGTACATGGCGGTGGCCTCGCCCTCGAGGTTGGGATTGGTGCACAGGATGACCTCGCCCACCTGCTCCTCGTCGATGCGGCCCAGCAGCTCGCGGATGCGCAGCTGGTCGGGGCCCACGCCCTCGATCGGATTGAGGGCGCCGTGCAGCACGTGGTAGCGGCCCCGGAACTCCTGGGTCTTCTCCACCGCCACGATGTCGCGGGGGTCCTCGACGACGCAGACCACGGTGCCGTCGCGACGGGGATCGGCGCAGATGCCGCACAGGTCGCCCTCGGCCACGTTGAAGCAACGCGGGCACAGCGTGATGCGCTCCTTCACCGCCACGATGGCGTCGGCCAAACGGGTGGCGTCCTCGGGGGCCACCTTGAGCAGGTGGAAGGCGATGCGCTGCGCCGACTTGGGGCCGATGCCGGGAAGGCGGCCCAGCTCGTCGACCAGTCCCTGCAGCGGGCCCGTGAACACCTCAGACCTCGTGGGCGCCGGGGAAGGCCTGCTTCAGGCGCTCCTCGGGCGTGAGCCCGGCGCCGGCCGGCTCGGTCTCGGCCGCCAGGACCTCGGGGTCGAGGAGATCGGCCTCGTCACCGTCCTCCTCGGGCCCCCGGGCACCGGGGTCGGAGGGGCGCCGCGCCGCACCCGCCGGCGCCGCCGCGGCCCGGGACGGGGCGGCGGCAGCGCCGCCGTCCCCGTCGTCCTCCTCGTCGACCACGAGGCGGATGGGAACGGCCCGACCGAAGTGCGAGCCGAGCGCCGTCTCGACCTCGAGGCGGACCTCCTCGCAGTAGGAGCGGTGGGTCTCGTTGGGGAGGGCGAACACGGCGGTGCCGTCGTCGACGGTCAGGAAGCGCCCCACCCGGAAACGGGCCCGCGCCCGGTTGGGCAGCGCGGCCAGGAGCCCGTCCCCCCACACCTGGACGAGCTCGTCCCTGGTGGGCAGGGTGGCCACGGCCCCCCGGGGGCCCGGGGGGGCCGCAGGGGCATCGGCCCCCGGCGCAGCGGCGCTCGCCTGCGCCCGCGGCGTCGTGGTCCGGCGGGCAGCGCCGCCCTGGCGCCGGACGGCCCCCAGGGTGCGGCGGGCCAGGTCGGGCCCGACCAGGGCCCCTTCGCCCGGGGGGGTTGGCGGCGTCGGTGCCGCAGGATCCCCGGCGCCGGGAGCGACCGGGCCGGGCACGTCGGGCTCGGCGGCGGCACGCGTCGGGGGCGGGGTGCCGACCGGGGGGGGCGGAGGCTCGAGGGTCCGGGGCGGCGCCGTCTCGGGACCGGCGCCGCCGCCCATGGTGGCCAGCGTCCGCTCCAAGCGCTCCACCCGCTCGAGGAGGGCGGCCGCCGAGTCGTCGGCCTGGGGATGGGCGAGCTTGATCAGCGCCACCTCCAGGTGCACCCGGGGATCGGGAACGTCGCGCATGTCGACCTGGGCCCGGCCCAGCTCCTCGAGGCACCGCACCAGGGCGGGCAGACCCATGCGCCGGGCCAGGTCCTCCACCTGGGTGCGCTCGTCCCCGGCCAGGGTGACGAGGTCACCGGCCACGGCGGCCAGGAATCCCTGGCGCAGGTACTCGGCCAGGTCGGCCGCCAGGCGCTGCGGATCGCGGCCGGTCTCGGCGGCCTGGGCCACGGCCAGCAGCGCCCTGGTGGCGTCGCGCTCGGCCAGGGCGCCGGCCAGCTCGGCGAGGACCTCGATGTCGTCGTCCACGGTCCCGCCCGCGGCCACCTGGTCGAGCGCCGACAGCGCGTCGCGGGCCGACCCCCGGCCCCGGCGCACGGCGGCGTCGAGGGCGGCGTCGGGCACGTCCAGGCCGGTGGCGTCGCGCACCGAGCGCACGAGTCCCGACAAGGTCTCGGCGCCGAGCAGGCGGAACTCGAAGTGCTGGGTGCGGCTCCGGATGGTGGGCAGCACCTTCTGGGCGTCGGTGGTGGCGAGCACGAACACGACGTGGCCGGGCGGCTCCTCCAGGGTCTTGAGCAGCGCGTTCGAGGCCGCCGTCGAGAGCATGTGCACCTCGTCGACGATGTAGACCTTCCAGCGACCCGGTGTGCCCAGGGCGGCGTGCGAGACGAGGTCGCGCATGGCGTCGACGCCGTTGTTGGAGGCGGCGTCGAGCTCGTGGACGTCGAGGGAGGCACCCCGGGCGATCTCGATGCACGAGTCGCAGCGCCCGCAGGGCTCGCCCTCCTCGGGTGCGGCGCAGTTGAGCGCCTTGGCCAGGATGCGGGCCGTCGAGGTCTTGCCGGTGCCGCGCGGCCCGCTGAACAGATAGGCGTGGCCGACCCGTCCGTCGCGCACCGCGTTGCGCAGGGCGAGGCTCACGTGCGCCTGCCCGAGCACCTCCTCGAAGCGCTGGGGACGGAACCTGCGGTACAGCGACTGGTAGGGAGCGGCGTCGGCGGCGACTGCTTCGGGCACGGGCCGAGCCTACCGGCGGCCCCCCCGGACCCGGGCGGGCCGGGCGTCGCCGCTCGGGCGGCGCCGGGGCCGGCCCTGGTGGGCGCCCGGTGATCGGTGCGACGGCCAGGTTTGCTACGGCACACGACCGGACCCGCTGAGAGCTGCTGCCTTCCGGCCCTGACTCGGTTCACGGGCGACCGTTGCGCAGGACCCGGCCGCCGCACGGAACACCGGACAACGGGTCGAAACGATAGCCTCCCTGCTGCTGCGCACGAGCAGCTCCGGAGGAGTGCGAGAGCGGACGAATCGGCACGACTGGAGATCGTGTGTGGGGCAACTCACCGTGGGTTCAAATCCCACCTCCTCCGCGCAGCGGGGCCGGCGGCGGGCGGGTGCGGACCGTGCCCGCCCGCCGTCTGCCCTACCGTGTCGAGGTGCCTGACCGGACCCTCCCGCCCGGCCCCGGCGCGCTCGACGACACCGCAGCCATGGAAATCGCCCTCGCCGAGGCGGCGGCGGCCACGGCCCACCGCGACGTGCCCGTCGGCGCGGTGGCGGTGGTCGGCGGCCGCTGCGTGGCCCGACGGCACAACGAACGGGAACGGCTCGGCGACCCCACCGCCCACGCCGAGCTCCTCGCCCTGCGCGACGCCGCCGCCGCCCTCGGGACGTGGCGGCTCGACACCGTGACCCTGGTGGTGACGCTCGAGCCGTGCCCCATGTGCGCCGGCGCCCTGGTGGCGGCCAGGGTGGGTCGCCTGGTCTTCGGGGCCCCCGATCCCAAGGCCGGCGCGTGCGGCTCGCTCTACCAGCTGTGCGGCGATCCCCGCCTCAACCACGAGCTCCCCGTCACCGGCGGCGTGCTCGCCGGGCGCTGCGGCGAGGTGCTGTCGGGGTTCTTCGCCGCCCGGCGCTGACGCCCGCGCCAGGCACCGGTGCCGTCAGCCGAGCCAGCCCCCGCTCAGCAACCGGGGACGGAGCCGGAAGACAAAGCGCTCGCCCGCCAGGACGTCGGGGCACCGCTCCCGGGCGCTCTCGGCCCGGGACGCCGGCCCCACGGCCAGCACGTTCCAGCGCCGGCCCAGGTCCTCGTCGTACCCGTCGGCCTGGAGGGCGAGGATCACGTCGTCCATGACCGCCGCCAGCGTCTGCGCCGACACGCCGACGAGGATGTGGCCGCCGGCGAGCGCGTAGCGGACGGGGTGGACGTAGGGCAGGGCGTCGACCACGAGCGCCACACGGCCCGTCGCCGACCGGGACAGCATGGCGCGGCAGCGGTCGTCGCCGAAGCCTTCGCTGCCGGCGACGGCGGGGTCCGGGGGCGAGACGGTCAACCGGCTCCTCCCGACGGCGACGCCGGCTGGGCGCCGCGGGGCGACACCGCCGGCGCCAGACGGACCAGGGCGTTGTAGGTCACCACGGCGATGGCGACGTGCATCACCATGAGGACGGCGACCGCCCTGGCCGGCTGGCCCTGGGCCAGGATCCACACGTCGGGGAGCCACAGCACCAGGGTCACGGCGACGGCCTGGCGCAGGAACAGCCAGCGCGGCGAGGACGAGATCCGGGTGACCACGGGCCACGCGGCGCAGGCGATGACCACCCCGATGACGGTGAGCCTGGCGTAGTCGGCGAACCGGAAGTGGCCGTAGCCCTTGGTTCCGGGGAACAGGTGGGTGCCCAGGGCGACGAGCACGGCGTCGGCCGCCAGGGAGCCGGCCACGGCCACCACCGAGGCCAGCAGGAGGCGGGCCGTCCGGGGCCCGCGGGGGGCGGGGGGCAGGTCCACCCGGACCAGGGCCAGCAGGCGCGTGAGGGACGGGGACAGCGACGCCGCCACGAGGTCGCGACGCGGGGAGATGGGCCGGGTGTCCACCACTGCAGGGTACGAACCGGGGGCCCGGCCGCCGACCCCCCACGGGATGATCTCGCCGGGATCCGCTCTCATCCCTGAGATGGACGGCGCCCGCGGCGATGCCGGTGACCAGGGGATTCCCCCGGAGCCGCCCCGGGACGAGGCCGGGCGCGGCGCCGGGCCGGAGGCGCCGGTCGTCCACACCACGCCCCGGCGAAGGACAATGGAGCCACCGACGATGACCACCACGAGATCGCCCGCTGTGACCGCCTCCCCCGACGTCGAGCCCGAGACGCCGAGCCCGGTCGCGGCACCGGGTCCGGACGGCACCCCCCCGGTCCCCGCCGAGGCGCCCCGTCCCGGGCGCGAGGGCGGTCTCTACAGCGCCCTGCGGCGCCAGACCCACGCCCACGCCTTCGCCGCCGATGCCCTCGTCGCCGCTGTGCTCCTGGTGGCCTCGCTCCTGTGGCTGGCCCACGCCCAGTCCCTGCACGTGGGCACGGTGATCGTCACCACCGCGCTCGTCGTCCCCCTGGCGTGGCGCCGCACCAACCCGCCGCTCGTCTTCTGCGCCGTGGCGGCGGTCGCCCTGGCCCAGTGGATCGTGGGATACCCGCTCATCGGCGACGGCGCACTGTTGGTGGCGCTCTACACCGTGGCCGTGCACCAGTCCCGGGTGCGCACCGCAGCGGCGGTGGTGGTGCTCGAGGTCGGATCGGTGTTGGCGTCCACGCGCTGGGCGCCGGCGGGCACCGTCCCGCGGTCGTTCGTCTTCCTGAGCGCCACCGTCGTGGCGGCGGTGTCGGCGGGCCTCACGGTCCGCTCCGGCAGCAGGTACATGGCGGGGCTGGCGGAACGGGCCAAGCGCCTCGAGGTCGAGCGCGACCAGCAGGCCGCCATCGGCGCCGCCCGGGAGCGCACCCGCATCGCCCGCGAGCTCCACGACATCGTGGCCCACAGCCTGGCGGTGGTGATCACCCTGGCCGACGCCGCCTCGCTGGTGGCGCAGACCGACCCGGCCGAGGCCGCCGCCACCATGCGCCGGGCGTCGGACGTCGGGCGCGAGGCCATGCGCGACATGCGCACGATGATCGGTGTCCTGCGCACCGAGGAGGCCGGGAGCGAGCCCGGCCCGCAGCCCGGCGTGGCCGACATCGACGCACTCACCGACCGGGTGCGGGCCACCGGGCTGGCGGTGGACCTCGAGGTCCTCGGCACCCCGTTCCGCCTGGGAGCCGCCACCGGCCTCTCCCTCTACCGGATCCTCCAGGAGGCGCTGACCAACACCATCAAGCACGCCTCGGCCTCCCACGTGCAGATCACCGTGCGGTACCGCCAGCCCGAGGTCGAGCTCGTGGTGGCCGACGACGGGACCGGCGCCGCCGTGGTGCACCGCGACGGGCACGGGATCCACGGGATGCGCGAGCGCGCCGGCCTGCACGGCGGGTGGGTGACGGCGGGACCCGGGGCCGGGGGCGGCTGGGTGGTCTCGGCCACGTTGCGCTCCGGTCCCGGGGCCTGAGGTCGTGACCACCCGCGTCCTGCTGGTCGACGACCAGGAGCTGCTGCGCCTGGGCTTTCGCATGATCCTCTCCAACGAGCCCGACCTCGACGTCGTGGGGGAGGCCGCCAACGGAGCCGAGGCGGTGGAGATGACGACCCGGTGCGACCCCGACGTGGTGCTCATGGACGTCCGCATGCCGGGAATGGACGGCATCGAGGCCACCCGCGCCATCGTCGGCGCCCGTCCCGAGGTGCGCGTCCTCGTGCTCACGACGTTCGACGTCGACGAGTCCGCCTTCGGCGCACTGCAGGCCGGCGCCAGCGGGTTCCTCCTCAAAGACGTCCCGCCCGCCGAGCTCATCGCGGCGGTGCGCACCGTGGCCGCCGGCGACGCCGTCGTCTCCCCCCGCATCACCCGGCGGCTCCTCGACACCTTCGCCCACACCCTCGCACCCGAAGAGGGCGGCACCCAGAGCGCCGCACAGCGCTCGGCGCTGGCCCGGCTGACCGACCGCGAGCGCGAGGTCCTCGTGGCCGTGGCCCGGGGACTGTCCAACGCCGAGATCGCGCAGGAGCTCTACGTGTCCGAGGCCACCGTGAAGTCCCACGTGGGCCGGATCCTGGCCAAGCTGGGCCTGCGCGACCGCGTCCAGGCGGTCGTGCTCGCCTTCCAGACCGGTATCGTGCGCCCCGGCACCCCGGGCTGAGCTCCGCACACCGCCCCGGCGCCGGCCGGCCGCCCACGGCGGGCACCGTCGCGCACCACCGGTCGCTCCCGGTACGATGAACGCCGTGCATTGATCCTGGTCGTGGCCACCTGTCCCCCCGTCGCCGACCGGAGATCCGCCGTGCCGTTGCCCTCCTCCTCCCCTGTCGCCACCGTCGTCGCCCACCGCGTGTCGAAGACCCGTGGCGCCGACCCGATCCTCACCGAGGTCGACCTCGTGGTCGGGCCCGAGCACCGCATCGGGATCGTGGGCCCGAACGGCGTGGGCAAGACCACGCTGCTACGCGTGCTGGCCGGGCTGGAAGCGCCCGACGCCGGGCGGGTCACCACCACGCCCCCCGGGGCGACCGTCGCCTACCTGGCCCAGGAGCCCGAGGCGCGCCCCGAGACCCTCGCCCGGTTCCTGTCCCGCCGCACCGGCGTTGGCGACGCCTCCGCCGAGCTCGAGGCGGCCGGCGAGGCCCTGGCCGCCGGTGAGCACGGCGCCGACGTCCGCTACAGCACGGCGCTCGAGCGGTACCTCGGCCTCGGCGGCCCGGACTTCGAGTCCCGCTCGGCCTCGGTCCTGAACGACCTCGGCCTCCCCTCGCGCCTGCTCGGGCTGCCCACCGCCGCGCTGTCGGGAGGTCAGCGGGCCCGGGCGTCGCTGGCAGGCCTCCTGCTCAGCCGCCATGACGTGCTGCTGCTCGACGAGCCCACCAACGACCTCGATTTCGACGGGCTCGGGCGCCTCGAGGCCTTCCTGGCCGCCCGCCTGGGCGGGTTCGTGGTGGTGTCGCACGACCGAGCCTTCCTGGACCGCATCGTGTCGTCGGTCGCCGAGATCGACGAGGCCTCGCACCGGGTCACCCTCTACGGCGGCGGATTCGCCGCCTACCTCGAGGCCAGGGTCGTCGCCCGACGCCAGGCCGAGCAGGCCTACGACGCCTACGCGGCCGAACGCGACCGGCTGCGCCAGCGGGAGCAGACCCAGCGCCAGTGGTCGGTGTCGGGCGTCTCCAAGGAACGACGCGGCGGTCGGGACAACGACAAGGCGCAGCGCGACTTCCGCATCAACCGCACCGAGAAGCAGGCGTCCAAGGTCCGAACCACCGAGCGGGCCCTCGCCCAGCTCGAGACGGTCGAGAAGCCCCACGAGGGTTGGGAGCTCCACCTGGACCTCGCCGCCGCAGCCCGCAGCGGCGACGTGGTGGCCCGGCTCCTGGGGGCGGTGGTGCGCCGGGGCGACTGGCGCCTCGGCCCGATCGACCTCGAGGTCCACTGGGCCGACCGCCTGGTCGTGGTCGGGCCGAACGGGAGCGGCAAGACGACGCTCCTGCAGGCGCTCCTGGGGCGGATCGACCTGGAAGAGGGGACCTCGTTCCTGGGTCCCTCGGTGGTGGTCGGCGAGCTCGGCCAGGAGCGCCGGCGGTTCACCGAGGGCCGGCGGACCCTGCTCGACGCCTTTCTCTCGGCGGCGCCACCGGCGACCACGCCGGCCGAGGCGCGCTCGTTGCTGGCCAAGTTCGGCCTGCGTTCGTCCCACGTGCTGCGCCCGGCAGCCTCGTTGTCACCGGGGGAGCGGACCCGGGCCGAGCTGGCGCTGCTCATGGCCCGGGGCACCAACTGCCTCGTGCTCGACGAGCCCACCAACCACCTCGACCTTCCCGCCATCGAGCAACTCGAGACGGCCCTCGAGACGTGGGAGGGCACGCTGCTGCTCGTGACGCACGACCGCCGGATGCTCGACGCCGTGCGCGTCACCGAACGCGTCGAACTCGAGGCCGGACGCCGGGTGGACCGAGCGCGCTAGCGCCGCCGAGCCGGGTGTCCGAGCACGCGCCCGATCAGGCGGCGTGGGCGTGGCGGGGTCGTTGCGCACCACCCCGGGCGCCACGGTGGCCGCGACGGCGGCTCGAGGAGGCCGCCTGCCCGGGGTGGACGGGTGGCACCCGGAAGCTGCACAGGGTGGGGTCGAAGTCGTGGGCGGCGCAGCGGTCGTTGCTGTTGTAGATCGACAGCACGGCGTCGCAGCCGGGATCGGCGCACACCCTGCCCGGCCCGAAGGACCGCACGGGCCGGCGGGCACCCCCGACCAACTCGCCCACGATGGTGTCTTGCTCCACGTACATGGCCCCGACCTCGCTGTTCGTCGCCGATGTCACTGGCCAACCTAGGAAAGCGCGGGCGGGTGACCCAGGGTCGAAGGTCCCGGCGTGGTCGGGGACGATGGCACCGCAGGCGCCCCCGGGCGCCGCGCCGGGGACGCAGCCACCCGACGGGCGAGGACGGGACCAGGGGTACACGGCGGGGGCAAGCATGGGGGGCTCCTCTCCCCCGCCGTGTTCCCGTTGGGACACCCCTGGATGAGCGACGTGGTCCAGGATGAGGCGCTCCGCCGCTCCTGCCACTGTGGCCGGTGTCGGCACCAGGCGGTAGGGACCAAGGTCACAAAGCCCGGTGGGGGACCACGAAGTCGGGGCCCGGCTGCGCCACAGCGGGTCGAGCGGTGGACCCGATCAGCGGCTGCGGCCCAGCGGGATCCGGTTCGAGAGCCGGCCCGGATCAGTCGAGCGGTCGGTAGCGCTCCGATGCCACGCTCGGGCCGTCCACCAGAGCCATGAACCGCCGGACCACGGGGTCGCCGTCCCAGCGGGCGGTGCAGGCGTCGGCGTCCTCCTCGGTGCGCCACAGGTCGATCACGATCCACGCCCCGTCGTCACCTCTGGCCGTCGTCCGGCGCAGCAGCCCGGGCTGCTGGTAAGCGAAGTCCTCCTGCAGGGCCCGGTCGGCGGCGAGGAACGCACCCTCGTCGACGCCCGCCGAGAGCCGGAAGCGCATGATCTCGATCACGACCCACCACCTCCCGTCGATGGCCTGCTCCCGGACGGCCTCGGGCCGCCCCGAGACCGACGGGGGCAGTCCACCACACTTCGCCCGGCGCCGGCGACGACGCCGCCATCGTTGGACCGGGGTTCCGGGTTCCAGCCCCGGGGCGGCCGGCGCCCAGCGCGGGAGCGTCCCGCGATGGCGATACCATGAGCGGCCCGTGTCATGCCCACCGGCCCGACGTCGACGATGACGCCGATGCTGGAGGTTCGGTGCGGGAAGGTTCCGGAGGAGTGCGAGAGCGGACGAATCGGACGGTCTCGAAAACCGTTGTGGTCGCAAGGCCACCGTGGGTTCGAATCCCACCTCCTCCGCCACGCGATGTCGCGAGGCATCGAAGACCGGTGGGTCCCCGGCACACCGCCTGCCGGCGCGCCGCGACCCGAAGGCCTACCCGGCGGACGGGAATCACGGGGCAGGCGCCCTGGCGCCACCCAGAACCGGCGCTGCCAATGATGCCCGCCGGCAGTCTCCGATGTCCTGCCACATGCCGCGCGCGTCTCCGACGTCCCGACACCTCGACGGCCGGATCGCCGATGTCCCGCCGAACCCGGGCCCGGGCGTGTCCCAGGTTGACTACAGACCGAGACCGAGCAGTCCACCGTCGCCGGCGACCGGTGGTTGCGAGCTCGCTCCGGCGCGAACCCCTGACGGGGCGGCGGTGGCAGGCGAGAACGAGGCCCTGAACACATTGCCCGGTCCGGGGATCACGAGGTTGAGCACGGGCGTGAGCAGCCCGCAATGGGCGAGCGTCGGAATGCGTAGTCGCCGGAGAACGACGAGCTCCCACTGAGCGAGATGGGACCGGTGAACGTCACCGAGATCGGCTGCGAGGTCTGGCACCGATCACCGACGATGTTGACCAGCCCGAGCGGCTTGACCGACTGCACCGCCACATTGAAGGTGGCGGTCGCGGTAGCGACCAAGGTCGTGAGATTCACCGTGCCCGTGACAGCCTTCACCGGCTGCAGGGCGAACGTCGCTGTGGCCAGACCGAGGCCGCCTTCGCTCACCGTCGTCGTCGCCGGCGGGAGCGACAGGTTCCCCGTGAGCGCCCCCGTGGTCAGATCGATCGAACCGACGAAAGTGCCCGGTGGCACCACCACCGTCTGGTGGAGTTTGGCGAGCGTCGTGGAGGCGTTGACCGTGTAGTCGATCGGGACGGCGAGATCACTGGCCTGCGCGGGTTGCGCCGCGCCGAAGCCCACCAGGATTCCCGTGACCCCAACGCCGCCATCCCGCATCCGAGCAAACGCTTCATGGGGGTCAGCTCCGGCCGATCGCTTCACGCCCGCCA
>Ga0335078_10002043_pt1 | contig 30559 bp, 23 predicted proteins | sample Lox_Sample_32_FD_206711 | JGI IMG/M metagenome (GOLD analysis project Ga0335078, IMG submission 206711) | Soil microbial communities from Loxahatchee National Wildlife Refuge, Florida, United States - Lox_Sample_3.2 | ecosystem: Environmental > Terrestrial > Soil > Wetlands | place: USA... | reverse complement strand
CCCGGGGCATCACCCCGGTCACCATCCTGCAGTCCTACGAACAAGGCGTCACCGTATGGGGCGAGCACGGGATGGCCACCCTGTGGGGCGCCGCCACCAAGAAGATCATCGGCGCCGGGGTGGACTCCCCCAGGCTCGCCCGCGACCTCGCCACCCTGGTCGGCCAGCACGACGTGCCGGTCCGCACCATCAACTACGGCGACGGACGAGCCAGCGAATCGGTGTCGCTGCGCCGCCAGGACATCCTCGAGCCCGCCGCCATCCGGGCCCTGCCGCCCGGCACCGCGCTGCTGCTCGCCACCGGCATCAAGCCAGCGCTCATCCGCCTGACCCCCTGGTACGTCGGCCCGCGCGCCGCCGAGATCACCGCCGCGGCGCAGGCCGCGCAGGTACAGATCCGCCAGAAGGCGATCGAAGCCGACCCCTGGTATCGCAACCAGCCCACCGATCCACCCTTCTAGGAGTCGTGATGACCGACCATGCGTCTTCGTTAGGAGCGCTCACTGACGACAGCCCGCCCGTCCTACCCAGTGGAACCATCCAGGGTGACGCCGACGCCGCGAGCTCGGCTGGTGAAAGCGGGAAGGTCACCCGGCCGCCTGAGCCGGTCTACACCCTCGTCGAGGACTGGGTGATCGACTACTTCCTGCCGATGTTCCGGCGGACTCTCGGCGGGGAGTTGCGCTGGTGCGGTCAGTGGTGGCGGCACGGCGAGGCGATCAGCAGGCTCACCTGCCTGTGGCACGCATGGGAGGTTCTGCGCCTGCAGCCCGGTACCGGGATGGCCACCTGGTACCGCGACCACCTCGACCACCAGCTGCCGATCCTCATGGGCGCCCGCGGTCCCTTCTACCAGTGCAGCGAAACTGCCCACCGGGAACCGCGCGAGGCGGTCGCCATGCCATCGCCTGGTGAATGGTGGGACGGCATTGGTGGCACGGTACCCGGCGACAGCGAACTGGGCATGCCGGTTGATGTCATCGGGGCCGGTGATGAGGGTGACTGACCCGTACCCGGCCGGACTTGATCCCGCCCACATCCTGGCTATCTGCGAGTACGCGACCAGCGGCCGTCCGGGGCTGGCTGTCGGCGCCCGAGACGGCATGTGTGTCTGTCTCCCGTCGCGGCGAGCAGCGCGCAGTGCCCGCGCCGCGCTGGCTCGCGTCGGCTATCACCTCACCGCTGACCGTGGGCCACGTGGCCGGGACCTGGTCGTGACCGGTTGGAACCCGGCTGGGCTGGAGGCCCGCCTGAACGCCATGCGGGCTGTGCTGTACCAGCTCGCGGAGAACCCGTCGCTGACCGCCCGGGCGGTGATCGAGCGGTTCCGCAGTCTGCCTGGCGCAGCTCAGTTGCCACGCTCGGGCCTGGGTGTTCTCGATGAGGCGCGCGCTGCGGTGCGTTCTTGGGTGTTCGCGCGATCAGGTATTCACGCGCCCCGTCCTCCCGCCGTGCTTCCTCCCGACGTAGGGGCAGCGCTCCGGCTGGGCACGGTCGGCGTTCTGGAGCAAGCGATCGATGACCTCATCGAACGCCATCTCCGCGTGGCCGGGCATGCGCTTGCGCTGTTCTGTTCGCTGCGCGAGCAGATGGATGTCGGCCGTGCCCAGGACACGGCCATCCGCTGGGCAGGCATCACCTTCCATCTCGGCGGAACCGCCGACGAGGACTCCACTCCTCTCCTCCAGAGCGCGCTCCGGTCCCCCGGTTCCAGCGCGGCACCAGCCAGGCGACCCGGCGACCGACCACTGGGCGGACCCGTTACTTGGGCCGACGTCCAGTTCCCCAGCACAGACTCCCGCGCCACGACGGCTTCACAGATATCCGCCGCCGCCCCACCCGCTCGTCCAGGCAGAAGCCATCCCCGCCCCAGCCGGCCGGGCCTTCGTCCTTGAGCACCTCAAGCGGTGCATCCCTGAGAGGAGACGCAAGCCAGGACGCCAGAGCCAGGCCTGCACACCGGAAATTGAGGAGGACCGGAAATGATCCCGGAACAGCATCCCGACCCTTTCGAGGACGTTCTGCGGCAGGGCGTGCAGCGAGCGATCCAGCTCGCCTCCGGTGCCGTGACCGCCGCTCAGGTGTATCTGTTCCACCGGAACACCCAGGCCAGGGCCGTCGATGAACACGACGACCGCGCCCGCCGGGCATTGCACGCCCAGATGCGCGCCGAGCAGCAGGCAGGCCGCGCCGGCTGGGCGCCCGCGCTCGACGCGGCCTGGTTACGTGAGGCCACTCTGTTCCAAGTCGCCCGTGCCTGGAGCGCGGCGATGCCCTACTCCGACCGCGCCGTTCCCTGGTACGAGCCCGCTGCCGCCACCGCCATGCGCAAGTGTGAGGAAAGGCTCCGCGACCTGCATCCGTACGCCATGGCGCGCTACGACCGGCTGCGCGCCGAGGGGCTTGAGCCAGCCGAGGCAATGCAGCGAGCCGCACCATTGTTCGCGCGTCCTGCCCGGGCGCAGGACCCGCCCTACACGACCCGTCCCATAGTGACCGCCGGAGACGGGCTGGACGCAGACGGGGCCGAGGCCGCAGCAGGTCCGTTGGCTGGCGGACCTGGCGAAGTGCCAAGTGCAGGGCTGTTCAATGCCGAGCAGGACCGTGCCGCCACCGCCGAACGAATGCGGGCGGTGGACCTGGGTGCCGCCACGGACCTGACGGCCACGCCCGGTGCGGACGAGCGCGCCATGAACTTGGCTGCTGCGCAGGATGCCGCCACGGCCGCCAGCGTCGCGGCCGCGCGCGCCCGCCGGGTCGGCCGACCTGGACGGCCGTGGGAACGCGACTTCCCGATGCCCATCCGCGACGTCCTTGCAGCGGTCAGCTGGGGAACTCGCGTGCTGACGCCGCGCGCAGCCGCATCGCCCGCCGCCGCCCAGCGCGTCGGCCGGAACCGGAGTCCACGGCAATGACGGGCGGCCAGCTCGGTCGCGGGCAGGTAGGCCAGGGTCGGCCGTTAGCCCTCTGGCCCACGGAGCCCTCGACTCCACCGGGGCTGGCCAGCGATGTCGCGCAGCTCAACGAGATCGCGCTGCGGTTCTTTCGCAGTCGGCTGGACAATAGCTGGGTTCCGCACCACCTGGAGAGGCGCGGGTTCGGTTCAGCCATCCAGCAGCGGTGGCAGGCCGGTTACGCGCCCGCAGGATGGGATGCGCTCACCAGCTATCTACGGGCACTCCGCTTCCCGGACCAGCTCATCGAGACTGCCGGACTCGCCCGCAGGTCCCAGCGAGGGACGCTCATCGACACCTTCCGCGACCGGGCCATGCTCCCAATCCGTTCCGCCGACGGCACGGTTGCAGCGTTCATCGGCCGCGCCCCAGCGGACGCGGGACCGGAGGTGCCCAAGTACGTCAACAGCCCGCGCACCTGCCTGTACCGCAAGGGCGACATGCTGTTCGGGCTCTGGGAAGCTCGTCAGGCTATGGCCGCCGGGGCACGACCGGTCATCGTGGAAGGCCCGTTCGACGCCATCGCCATGACCACCGCCTGCACCGGGCGCTGGGCGGGAGTCGCGCCGTGCGGTACAGCGCTCACCGCCGAGCAGGTGAGGACTCTGAGCCAGGTGGCGGACCTCGGCAGCACTGGAGTGATGCTCGCCTTCGACTCAGATACCGCTGGACGGCGGGCCGCCATCCGCGCATATCACCTGCTGATTCCGTACACCCACGAGGTGTCGACGATGGTCTTGCCTGCTGACCAAGATCCGGCCCAGGTTTTCACCGAGCGCGGGCCCCGCGCACTCGCCGGGATCGCTACCGATACTCATCCGCTGGCTGACCTGGTTACCGACGCGATGGTGGACAAATGGAGCCGCTGGCTGGAGTACCCCGAGGGGCAGATCAACGCTCTGCGGGCGACGGCGCCTGTCATCGCGGCCATGCCTGTTCCCCACGTGGCCCGGCAGGTCGCCAGGCTCGCTCACAGGCTCGGCCTGGATCATGCGACTGTGACTGAAGCGGTTACCGACGTACTCCCGGAGGTCATCGCGAAATCGGGAACCACCTCGCCTGGGGTGCGAGCAGATGCAAACCGGTATCGGGCGACGGCGGTCGCTGAGTGCGACGTCCCGGGCGGCCCAGCGCAGGCACTCAGCCATGCCCTGGCTGCAGCGCAAGGTCGTGCACCGCCCGGGCCAGAGCGTGATGATCGCACCCCGCTACCGGCCCGCCGTATACATCGGCACTGACGGGGGGTCAGGAACTCTTCTCGGCCCGAACGCCAAGATCATCGCCGCCAGCCAGCCGACACCCGTCGGGGCTCCGATCAGGTTGACAAGGAAGACCAGCGCCAACCGGTCCACCCTGCGGATCATCCCGATCAGCGTCGGCAGCAGATACACAACGACGATCGCCAGGAACACGAACAGCCAGAACCCGAGGCTGTTCGCCAGAGCTTGCATGACGCATCACCCTTCTTCCGTCGGCTCATCACCACGAGTGCTCCGCCGAGTCCCGCTCCCAGGCTCTCCGCGCCACGCACAGGTTCGCAACCGTGCCTGTGGATAACCGACATAAGACCGACATCGCCGGTTGCTTCGTCTTCGGCAATGCCGAGAACCTGCAAGTCATCGGGACGGTCCTGCCCGCTGTGCTGGCACTGGTCCTTGCCCACGGTGCCGCCGCGGACCTGGACCGGTCTGATCGGCCTGGCCGCTCTGGGCGAGAAGCGAATCACCTGGACGCGGCGGCACTGGGAAGTCGCGGCGGACGGTGTCGGCCACGCTGGAAGTCCTGCTCCGCCGGGACGCGTGGGCAGGACGCGGAGGATGCGATCGGGCCCGGGTCATCGCAGCGTGCATGTGCCTAGCGGCGGCGTGCGCGGCTGCCGATTGCGCGGCGTGCTGCTGGGCCTGCCGCAGCTCAGCCACGGCAGTGGCGAGGGCGACCAAGTTCGCGACCAGCGCGATCGCCGTGAGCGTGACGCCACCCGTGACCTGGCCAGCCAGCGCGATCAGCCGGGCGGCGCGGCGCAGCTGGTCACCGTCACGTGAGCGCCGGGGCAGGCGCCCATGAGGCGCGCGGGCGGCGCGGTCGTAGGCGTCGGCAGCGCACCGCAGCTCCCGGCTGCGCAGCGCCCGGGCCGCGACATGAAGCGTGTCGGCCGCCGCCCAGGCCGCGTCGGCCGCCGCGGCCGGATCACCGTGGGCACAGCGGCGGATGTGCTCCGCCGCCGCAGCGGCCTGGCGGGATGCGTGGGCGTAGATGGCATCGCGTTCCGGGGCAGTGAACCGGAACGCTCCCGGGTGTTCCGCGGAGCTGCTCCGTCCCCGGCTCCAACGGTCCCGCAGCCGGGGCAGCGTGAGCCCAGCGGCGAGCCGCCCGCCGCCGTACCAGGCTGGTGCTCCGTCCGGCCCGGTATGGCGGGGGAGCGTGACGGAATACCCGGTGACCTGTCCCGGATCGCGTTCGCTGAACCGCAGCCGCGCCAGCACCCCGCGCTCCCGCAGCTGGGCGAAGAAGCTGACCTCATCCGGCGAGTTTTCCGCGGCCCAGGCGACCATGTTCCGCAGCACAGCCCGCGCAGCCGGGGCCGGCAGTCCCGTCCCGTCGACCGGGTGGTGCCCGGTGGGGATGGCCCACCGGGTGCGTAGCTTGGGCAGAGTCAGGTCAGGCGCGAGCTTGCCGCCGCCGTACCAGATCACCCCGCCATAGCGGGCTGTGTGCTGCGGAAGTCCCACTGCATACCCGGTGACCTCGCCGGGGGTTGTGACACTGTGCCGTAGCCGCACCAGCACCCCGGCTTGGCGCAGGCGGGCGAAGAAGTCCTGCTCGGTGGCCGCTCCGGCGGCTGCGGTGTATACCTCGCGGCGCAAGGTGGCCCGGGGCGGCTCACCCCACCCACGGCGGGCCGCCTGCTCCGACTCGGCGCGGGTGGCGCGCCGCGCGGCAGTGCGGTCCCCCGGAGCAGTACGGCGCAGCCCGAACCGGCGTTCTGCTTCCTGGCAGGCTTCCCGGACCCGGTAGAAGTCATTCCAGACCTTGGGTCGGCTGCCGTCCTGGCGGCCGAGGGTCGCGACGATATGAATGTGGTCAGCGGCGTGGCGGACCGCCACCCAGCGCACACCCAGGTCGTCGCCCTCGGGTGCGAGCCCCGTACGGTGCATGATCCTCGCCGCGACCTGCGCCCACTCGGCATCCGCCAGGACGCGGTCCTCGGGGGCGGCGCGTACCGAGCAGTGCCACACCGGCTTGTCGTAGCCCGAACCGGCGAGGGCTGCCAGCGGCTGAGCGAGCAGCCCAGCCAGGCGGAGCAGATCCGGTGCCCCGCCGGGACGTCGTTCCGGCTCCAGTTCCGCCGGATCAGCAAACCCGGCGACCAGGTGCGGATTGGCGTGCTCGTTCGCTTTCCCTGGCCCGTACAGGTAGTACAGCAGCCGCCTGGCGTTGGTGCCCCGGAGAACTTTCCCAATCACCCGGCGCGCTCCCATTCCGTCACGGAACGCTCCGGCGCAATTGCTCCGCCGCCTCCTCCAGCCGGCGGATCACCCGTACACAAAACTGCGCCGCCGGGAGCAGATCATCACCACGCTGCCCCGTCGCATTCAGCCGGGCCACCGCCTGATTCAAATTCGTGCCGACCCGCCGCACCAGCCCGGTTGCCGCCATGAGCTCCACCAGAGCTTCACGCACCGGCGACCCAACCCTGGACTGCGTGCCCCGCGCAGCCGCCAGGGTCACGTCAGCGGCGAACGCCCCACGCGCCAGCCCAGACCGGGCCGCTGCTGCACTGACCTCCTCAAACTCCTCCTCGGTCAGCGAGAACTGCACCACCTTCGGCCGCGACACCGCCTGCCGCGACCGGCGCCGTACCGTGCTCGTCACAATCACCACCCGCTCCACCGCCGCGCCCTCACCTGGTGGGACCGCGCCCGGTCCCACCAGCGCCGCGTATTGCGGCGCTGGTCCCATTGTTTATCTCTGGGCCGCGCCGGTCCAGAGATAAACAATGGATAAGAATATCTTGCTCGTTCTACTGTTCGCACACTGAATTAATCTAACGACAATCTGGAACTGCTCGATACTAAACCAATTACCAGGGCGCTAGGAATCACCCATCGGCACTATCTGAGACCGGCTCGGGTGCATGCCACCTGAGGCCGCTACGACCACTCCCGCGACAGCCTGGACCGCAACGCCGCCTATACCGTCGCTGCCTGGCTGGCCTGACGTGCCAAGCTGACGCCTCCACCGCCCAAATCGCACCAAGTTCTGGCCGGCGCTCGGATGTGCGGAATCGCTGGCTACGAGGGTCCGCTGACCTGCGGCAACGTCACCTAGCTACCTGGCTGCGCTGCTGAGAAGGGGTGCGTAGCCAAACCGCGGCCTCCGGCACCATGTCTTTTCGTCTCCCAGTCCGGCGGAGCCGCATACTGAACGCGAGACCGCGATCCCTGGTAACGGGCATGGAAGGAGGCGCTGACGTGGCCAAATGCCGACGCCCAATGCCTCCGGAGGGCCAGCAGATCCTGCAGGCGATGACCCGGGACTTGCGCGGCCGCTTGCGCGAGTTTGGCTGGACGCACGGCGCACTAGCGGGGCGGCTCCGGTGCGATCGCTCCCGGATATCTCACGCGCTCGCATCCGGGGGGGAGGAGTTGCCGCCGCGGCGGCTGGTCGAGTCGATCGCGGATGTTCTGGACGCGCACGCCACGGAGCAGGGCCTCTCGCTCCGGCCATTGACTGGACCGACTATGTGGCGCTGGCTTGAGGCCTACCGGCTCCGTTCCAGCGCCGAGAGGCGGGAACGCCAGGAGCGCCGCCGTGCCACCGCCAAACGGATTGAGGGCGCGCCCCCTGTATCGATGGAGACCCATCAGGATCTGCTCTACGCGCTGAACGTCTTGGTGACGGCGAGGTTCGGGTCCCAGCGGGCGATGTGCCGGGCCTGGCGCCTCGGCAGGCCCGCCGTGAGTGCTGCACTGGGAGACCGCCGCTCGCTGAGCATCGACCTGATGGACGCGATCTTGCGGGCCTGCGGCGTGCGCGGCACCGACCACCAGGAGTGGCAGGATGCCTGGCGGCGTCTCGCCGGGCCGCGCCAGCAGGCCGCGCTTGAGCGGCAGCGGGCGGGCTACGACCTCGCCAAGCATGGTCGAGGGCGGCGGTCACGGTGACTCGCCCTCCAGCTTGCCGACGGCGGGAGGACGGCCCCGGAGCAAACTGAACCAGGTAGACCCCTCGCGCGGTGTCGCCGGCAAGCTCAGCCGCACGGGGGCCATCCAAACGAACCCCACAGAGAGGTCCGCATGAACAACCATAAGGGTGCGACCAAGCAGGTCAAGGTCGACGAGCGGCGCCGACTCGTAAGCGCCGCGAAGTACGACCTAGTCCGGGGGGCCGCTTACGCCACCGGCTCGGGCGCTGTAGGCCTGCTTGTCTGGTGGCTGACCAACCGCCACTGATCACGCCCAAGAGCCAACAACCCTCACCAAGACGAACGTGATGAACCGAGCGCTAATGCTGTACCAGTTCTGCGACACCCAGATGCGAGCCGGCCGTGACGTGGCGGCCACGGTCGTAGCGGCGAGTTGTCCGCAGGTCGACGTGCCCGGCGGCGAGCTGCCGAATCTGCCGCGATTCGTGCCTGACTTGAAGGCGCTGGCCGGGCACGATCCGGCCGGACGGTACCTCGTCACGCTGGAGCTCGCGGCGCCTCCGGACCGGTGAATGCCAGGGCCCAGCTCCGCCGCGTGGGCAGCGATCTCGTCAAGGCCGCCTGGCCGACCCGACAGACCCGATGCGCAGGTCGGCCGCCCCAGACCACGCGTCCGGGCGGGTGACGTTCACGACCATAGAGTTGGCAACGGGCCGCGAGGGCTACCGAGTTGAACCAGCGGTGTGCCGAACGGCTCTATCAAGGGGCGCTCGAATTTGCCCCCCGGCGGCGGCTTGGGTTCCGCCGCCGGCACGGCTCGTCAGCTACCCACGTCCAAGGGCTCGGCCATATGCAAGAGAACCTGAGCGGATGACCGGGGGGATGTCTGTGGCTGGACGGTAGTCGGCAAGGACAACCGTGCCGAGACACAAGCCTCTGCCGACGCAAGGTGTTGGCTCGCGGACACATAATCATTGCGGCTGTCTGGGTTCTCGCCACTGGTTCTTCGCGGGGCCTCTGTCACAACCTGCGCCGCGAGTGAAGCTCCTCAGTTTCAGGCCGCCAACACAGTTCTGTGCGAGCCCTCGATTCAGCTCGGTACCGACGGGGGCTATCCGCCAGATCATTAATCGAGTAGCGGCTGCCGATCACGAACCAAGCTGGAAGGCTTGCTGATGCGGCAGGGAGGTGTCACTGTAAGTTGCTGGTGCGCGACGGGGCGGGATATGGAATGGACGTTTTCCGGGTTCGGGACCGGCTGATCGACGACTACCGGGAGTTCACCGGCAGTTTCGTCGACATCCACGACAAGAGCATCCGCGAGCATGTCGCTGAGCGTATGGCCGGGGGATACCAGTGGCCAGACCCCTGGTTGTCGCTCAACCCGAACTTCGCTTCTGGCGGGACGATCACCGATCTGATTGCTGAGGGACTGCTCCACCCGGAGTGCGAGAGGATCTTCCGGCTTAAGGACGACAACCCCGACGGCCCGGTGCTCCGGCTGCATCAGCATCAGCGTGAGGCCATCGAAGCGGCGCGCACCGGGAGCAGCTATGTGCTGACAACCGGGACAGGGTCCGGCAAGAGCCTCGCCTATATGATCCCGATCGTTGACCGCGTCTTGGCCGCCAGGGCGGCTGGAACGTACCGGCCTGGGATCAAGGCGATCGTCGTCTACCCGATGAACGCCCTGGCGAACAGCCAGCTGCGGGAGCTGCAGAAGTTCCTGACGATCGGCTACCCCGAGGGCCCGCTGGTGACGTTCGACCGCTACACCGGGCAGGAATCACGGGATGACCGGGCGAGGATCATCGCGGATCCGCCTGACATTCTGCTGACCAACTACGTGATGCTGGAACTTGTCCTCACCCGGCCGAGGGACCGGGGTCTGATCGAGGCGGCCCGGGGGATGTGGTTCCTGGTCCTGGATGAGCTCCACACCTATCGCGGCCGCCAGGGCGCGGACGTGGCCCTGCTCGTCCGCAGGCTCCGTGACACCTGCGACGCGGCGGCCGTTCAGTGCATCGGCACCTCGGCCACGATGACGACAGAGGGCGACGCAACCGATCAGCGCCGGGCAGTTGCCGAGGTGGCGACCACCTTGTTCGGCGTGCCGGTCCAGCCAGGCCACGTAATTGGGGAGACGCTGGAGCGAATCACTGACCCGGCGGCTATCGCCCCTGACGCCTTGCGCCAGCGCATCACTGATTCTCCACCGCACGAGGAGTTCGCGGCCTTCACCAGCGATCCGCTGGCGACCTGGATCGAGGAGGTCTTCGGCTTCGAGCCGGGCTCTCCAGCCGCTAAACCACGGCGGCGGCGCCGTCCACCGACCCTCCCCGAGGCAGCACGGCACCTCGGTGAGCAGACCAGCATGGGACAGGCGGCGTGCACAACAGCTATCAAGGACGCGCTGCAGGCCGGGTCACGGATCATCAATCCCGCGACGGGCCGCCCGGTATTCGCGTTCCGCCTGCACCAGTTCCTGTCCAAGGGCGACAACGTGTACGTGACGCTGGAGCCTCCGGCGACGCGGCACGTCACGAGCACTTATCAGGTCACCGCGCCGGGCGGGGACAGCCGGCCGGGTGGGGAGGATGGCGCAGCTCCTGATGGCATCAGCGCGCCGCAGCGGATCTTGGTGCCGACCGCGTTTTGCCGTGAGTGCGGCCAGGACTACCTGGCTGTGACCCGGAGCGATACGGAAGGCGGGCGCCGGTATGCGGCTCGCCGGGACAACGACGCCAGCGGCGGCGATGAGGCCAGCGGCTACTTGTTCATCAGTGATGACCAGCCGTGGCCATCGTCGCTGGAGCAGGTGCTGGTCGAGGGCCGGCTGCCGTATTCCTGGCTGACGTATGACCCGGTCGCCGGGCAGACGGTAGATCCTGCCCGGGTGAAGCTGCTGCCTGAGCCGGTGCAGGTGGATGTTACCGGCCGCGAGGCAGGTCCCGGGGAGGGCGCCTATGCGGCGTATGTGCCGAGCCCGTTCCGGTTCTGCCTGCGCTGCCGCACCTCCTATGAGCAGGCCCGCGGCAACGACTTCGCCAAGCTGGCCAAGCTGTCGGCGGAGGGCCGCAGCTCAGCCATGTCGCTGATCACGGCGAGCATCGTCCGGACGCTGCGGACCTGGGAAGGCGGCCTCGACGACAAAGCCCGCAAGCTGCTGGCGTTCGTCGACAACCGCCAGGACGCCTCGCTTCAAGCAGGGCATTTCAACGACTTCGTGCAGGTCACCCAGCTACGCGGGGCGCTGTACCGTGCGCTGGAGAAAGCCCCGGAAGGCCTGACTGACGAGATCGTCGCCCAGCAGGTCACCGAGGAACTCGGCCTGGCCATGGCCGACTTCGCCCGCAACCCAGGCGCGAAGTACAGCCAGCGCGACGAGGCGTGGCGGGCGTTGCGCGAGGTGACCGGGTACCGGCTCTACCTGGACCTGGAACGCGGCTGGCGGGTTACCATGCCTAACCTGGAGCAGACTGGGCTGCTGCGCATCAGGTATCGGGACCTGCCCGAGGTCGCCGCAGACGCCGAGGCCTGGCGGGGCAGCCACGTCGCGCTGCGCGATGACGACCCGGTGCACCGGGAGGAGATCGCTGGCGCGCTGCTGGATGAGCTGCGCCGCAACCTGGCGATCGACGTCGAATACCTCAGCGAGGACGGGTTCGACCAGGTCCGGCGATTGTCCGCGCAGCATCTGAAGGAGCCGTGGTCGCTGCCTGAGCGCGAGCTCCCGCCGATGGCGGGCGTGGCTTTCCCCGGGCCTGGCAAGCGCGGCCAGCGGCGCAGCAATGTGTACCTGTCCGGCCGCGGCCAGTTCGGGCGGTTCCTGATCCGTGAATACGCCAGCCGGCGGATCAACATCAAGATCGCCGATGCCCAGGAGATCATCACAGACCTGTTCCGCACGCTCAACGAGGCCGGGCTGCTCACGGTGGCCGTACCTCCCGACGAGAACGACGTCCCGGGTTACCGGCTGCGCGCCGCGGTGATCCACTGGCAGGCCGGAAGCGGGCTCTCTGGTGCGGAAGACCGGGTGCGGCGGACCCTGACCAACGAGGAAGGACCGCGGGTCAACCCATTCTTCCGCGAGCTGTACCGGGAGGTGGCCACCACTCTCGCCGGGCTGCGCGCCAAGGAGCACACCGCCCAGGTCCCGCCCGCTGAACGGCAGGAACGCGAGCACGAGTTCAGCGAGGCTGCCCTGCCGGTCCTGTACTGCTCGCCGACCATGGAACTCGGGGTGGACATCAATGCGCTGAGCGCCGTCGGGCTGCGCAACGTGCCGCCGACGCCTGCCAACTATGCTCAGCGGGCCGGCCGCGCGGGACGGTCCGGGCAACCTGCGCTCGTGGTGACGTACTGCGCGACCGGCAACGCCCACGATCAGTACTACTTCCGGCGTCCCACCGATATGGTCGGCGGGTCGGTCGCCCCGCCCCGCCTGGACCTGGCGAACGAGGACCTGGTCCGTTCGCATGTTCAGGCGATCTGGCTCGCCGAAACCGGCCAGGATCTGCGCGGATCGCTCACTGATGTGCTGGATGTGGGCGGCGCCAACCCCAGCCTGGAACTCCTGCCCGAGGTACGCGAACGGCTCACCAACCCGGCAGCAGCGCAGCGCGCTGCCACCCGGGTCAAGGCCGTGCTCGCCGGAATGACGGCGAGCCTCGCTAGGGCGCCCTGGTGGCGGGAAGGCTGGGTCGACGATGCGATCAGCCAGGCGCCGCAGGGGTTCGATGACGCGTGTCGGCGGTGGCGCGACCTTTACCGGCTCGCGCTTCAGGAGTTCCACGCCCAGTCGGCCCGCTCGGTGGACATCTCGGTCCCGCACAAGGAGCGCGACAACGCCGCCAGGCGCGCCCGCGATGCCCGCATCCAGCTGACCCTGCTCAGCAACGAGGACTCCGACGACTTCCAGACCGATTTCTACTCCTACCGCTACTTCGCCTCCGAGGGATTCCTTCCCGGCTATTCCTTCCCCCGCTTGCCGCTCGCCGCCTACATCCCCGGCCTGGCCGGGCGCCGCGAAGGGGACTACATCCAGCGGCCCCGGTTCATCGGCATCGGCGAATTCGGCCCCGGCGCGGTCATCTACCACGAGGGCGCCCGCTACCAGGTCGTAAGCGTGGCCCTGCCACCGGCCGAGCCGGGTCAGGAAGGCACGGTCACCGTCACCGCCCGGCGCTGCCGCGACTGCGGGTACCTGCATCCCGAAGCGGTCGGCATCGACGTGTGCGAGCACTGCGGCGAGCCGCTGCGTGACACCACGCGGGCACTGCTGCGCCTGACCTCGGTGCGCACTGCACGCCGGGACCGGATCTCCTCCGATGAGGAGGAACGCCGCCGGGCCGGATTCGAGCTGCAGACCTCGTACCGGTTCGGGCACCACGGCGGCAAGCCCGGCCGGATCGACGCGACCGCTGCCGATGGGGACGGACCGGTGCTTAGCCTCGCCTACGGCGACTCTGCAACGGTCCGGGTGACAAACATCGGCCGTCGGCGGCGGCAGAATCCCGACATCCACGGCTACATGATCGACGTGACCACCGGCCGGTGGCTGAAAGAGAACGAGCGAGAGGATCAGGCCGCGCCGGAAGAGGAAGGCCTGGAGGCTCCGGGCGGTGTCAAGCGCAAGCAACGGGTCATCCCCTATGTCGAAGACCGCCGCAACATCCTGGTGACCCGGCTCTCCGCCGCGGTCAGGCAAGAGACCGCGGTCACCGCCGCGATTGCCCTGGAACGAGGTATCGAGGCCGCATTCCAGCTCGAAGACAGTGAACTGTCCAGCGATGAACTGCCCGACCCGCAGCGGCGGGGCAGGGCGCTGTTCATTGAGAGCGCGGAAGGGGGCGCGGGCGCCCTCCGCCGCCTGGTCGACGACCCTGATGCGCTGCCAAAGGCGGCCCGGACGGCGTTGCAGATCATGCACTTCGACCCGGACAGCGGGGCTGACGTCAGCGCCGACGAACCCGGCGCCGGCCGGGAGCGCTGCGTCCGGGCCTGCTACGACTGCCTGCTGTCATACAGCAACCAGCGTGCGCACGAGATGATCAACAGGCATCTCGTCCGCGACCTGATGCTCAGACTCGCCACCGCCACAGTGGACAATCCAGCCGCCCAGGAGCGAAAGTCATCCGCAGAACCGGAGAATCATCGGGCGGCCGAGTTCGTTGCCTGGCTCCGCTCACACGACCTGCGCCTGCCCGACGACGTGGACGGTGACACCGAGGGCACCCAACCGGACCTGATCTACCACCTGCCCGACGGGAATGCTGCCATCTTCGTCACCAGCACCGGCGAGGACGAGAACCAACGAGCTGGCCGGGGTGAGCAGGCGCATGAGGTCCTCCGCGATCTCGGCTGGAGCGTCATCATCATCGGACCCGGCACCGACTGGGCCACCGTGGCGGACCGCTACCCGAGTGTCTTCGGCTCACAGTGATAAAGGTGACGCAGTGACCACGACCAAGCTTCCGGCGTTCGAGGTGGGCGCGCTCGTGCAAGCACGAGGCCGCGAGTGGGTCGTGCTGCCGCAATCCGAGCCCCCCGGGTTCCTGGTGCTGCGCCCGCTCGGCGGGGGCGACGACGAGGTCGCCGGTGTCTTCCCGTCCCTGGAGCAGGTCCGCCCCGCGACCTTCGAGGCCCCCAACCCCGGGGACGTGGGCACTGCTACCAGCGCCGGGCTCCTGCGTGCCGCACTGCGCATCGGCTTCCGGGCCAGCGCCGGGCCGTTCCGTTCGCTGGCCCGGCTCGCTGTGGAGCCCCGCGCCTATCAGCTGGTCCCGCTGCTCATGGCACTCCGGGAGGACACGGTCCGGCTGCTGATCGCCGACGACGTGGGAATCGGCAAGACCATCGAGGCCGGCCTGACCGCCGCCGAGCTGCTGGAGCAAGGCGACGCGACCGGACTCGCCGTACTCTGCGGCCCGGCACTGGCCGAACAATGGCAGAGGGAACTGGCCACGAAGTTCGGCATCCACGCCGAGCTGGTGCTGCCAGGCACGATCCGCAGGCTGGAACGCGGGTTGCTGCAAGGCGAGACCCTGTTCGACCGGTTCCGCCACATCGTCGTATCCACTGACTTCATCAAGCGCCCTGGCCTGCGGGAGCAGTTCTGGCATGGCTGCCCGGATCTGCTGATCATTGACGAGGCGCACACCTGCGTGACCGACGGCACCGGTGGCCGGTCCCGGATGCTCCGCCACGAGCTGGTCCGCGGCCTCGCCAAAGACCCCACCCGGCACCTGATCCTGGTCACCGCCACCCCACACAGCGGCAAGGAGGAAGGTTTCCGCAACCTGCTGGCCCTGCTCAGCCCGGGCCTTGAGTCCGTGGACCTTGAATCGGTGCAGGGCCGCGAGCGGCTCGCCCGCTATTTCGTGCAGCGCCGCCGCGCCGATATCCGCTCGTACCTCGATGAGTCAACGCCATTCCCTGAGGACCGGATGACCCAGGAACGGACATACTCGCTGTCCCCTGGCTACAAGGAGCTGTTCGATGACGTGCTCCAGTACGCCCGCGAAACCGTCCGGGACCCCGAAGGCGGCCAGCTAAGGCAGCGGGTCCGGTACTGGTCGGCGCTGGCGCTGCTGCGGGCGCTGGCCTCGTCACCGCGGGCGGCGGCCGCCACCCTGCGCACCAGGGCGGCTAACCTCGACGCGCAGGACGTGGCCGAGGCTGACCGGCTGGGCCGCTCCGCTGTGCTCGATCTGCCCGACGAGGAAACCACCGAGTCAGCCGATGCCACCCCGGGAGCAGACGGCGACGCCGGGGAAGGCGATAGCGCGCACCGCAGGCGGCTGAAGCGTTTCGCGAGCCGTGCGACCGAGCTGGAAGGCCCGGCCGACACCAAGCTCGCGCTGCTGGCCGAGGTGGTCGCCGAGTTGCTGCTGGAGGGCTACAACCCGGTGGTGTTCTGCCGGTTCATCGATACCGCTGAATACGTTGCCGAGCACCTGGCGCAGCGCCTCGGCTCGGCCTACGCGGTGGCCGCGGTCACCGGCGTACTGCCCCCCGAGGAGCGCGAAGCCCGGATCAGGGACCTGACCGCCGACGAGGCCCGGCGCCCGGTGCTTGTCGCGACTGACTGCCTGTCGGAAGGCGTGAACCTGCAAGAACACTTCCAGGCCGTGGTCCATTACGACCTGGCGTGGAACCCGACCCGCCACGAGCAGCGCGAAGGACGCGTGGACCGGTTCGGGCAACGTGCCCCTGTCGTCCGTGCTGTGACCTTGTATGGCACTGACAACGGCATCGACGGGATCGTCCTGGACGTGCTGCTGCGCAAGCACGAGCAGATCCGCAAGGCACTCGGCATCTCCGTCCCGGTACCGGACCGCAGCGACGACGTGGTCCAGGCCATCCTCGAAGGCCTGCTGCTGCGTGACGCGCCCGGCGAACAGCTCGCTTTCGAAGGCATCGGCCTGGAAAAACGCACCGACCTGCATCGTGAGTGGGACAGCGCCGCCGCCCAGGAACGCCAGTCCCGCACCAAGTACGCCCAGGCCGGAATCCAGCCAGCCGACGTCGCCCGCGAACTAGCCGAGATGCGGGCCAGCCTCGGCACCCCAGCCGAGGTCGAGGCATTCGCCGCCGAAGCGCTGAATGCCCTGCACGCTGACATCACACCCATGCCTAACGGATTTCGGGCAGCGACTGCCGTCCTCCCCGCCGGTCTGCGGGACACGCTGGTCACCGCGCACGCCGAGCCGCTGCCGTTCCACCGTGACCTGCCGGTTCCGCCGCGCGAGGCCTACCTGGACCGCACCGACCCGAACGTCTCCGCGATAGCAAGGTACGTCCTGGAGTCAGCGCTCGACCCGGAGATGCCGGCCGCCCTGCGCCCGGCGCGGCGCTGCGGGGTGATGCGCACCGCGGCCGTGGGCAGGCGGACCACGCTGCTGCTGGTCAGGTTCCGCATGCACCTGGAGCTGCCCGGCCGCGATGACCGGCGGGAGGTGGTCGCCGAGGACGCCCAGGTCCTGGCCTACCGCGGCCGGGCCGGTGACGCCGAGTGGCTCACCCCCGCCGAGGTGCACGAACTGCTCGCCGCCCGGCCCAGTGGCAACGTGCCACCCGACCAGGCCATCGATTTCGCTGAACGCGCCGTAGCTGATGTTCCTGCTCTGCGCCCGCATCTGGACGATGCCGCTGACAGCCTCGCCAGGCGGTTGCGTGAGGATCACATCCGGGTCCGCGAGGCCGGCGGCCAGCATGCCCGGCGTCAAATCGCCGTCCGCGCGCAGAAACCCGCCGACGTCCTCGGTGTGTACGTCTACCTGCCAGGTCCCGGAGGTAGTGCGATATGACCGCGTTCGGCTCCGTGAAGATCGTCGGCGGGCTGCTGCCCGCTGACCTACTCGGCCGGGTATTCGCCGGCGACCCGCAGGTGCCCGGGACCGGGCCGGGGACGTACGGGCTGGAGCGCGGCGAGTCGGTGCGGCGGCAGGCCTCCCGCACCTGGCTGTACCTGCTGGAGGTCTGGCAGGACTTCAAGCGCCGGATCGACGGCGCCGATGACCGGATTGACGCGGCCGAGGCTGTATCGGCGCGGGTCACCAGGGAACGGTGGCTACGCATCCTGCTGCGCGAGCTGGGCTTCCACCAGGTCGCCGGGGGCAGCTTCGAACTGGAGGGCAAGAGCTTCCCGGTCAGCCACCGGTCCGGGCACGTGCCCATCCACCTGCTCGGCTGGGCTACCGCCCTGGACCACAAAACCCCGCACGTCAGTGCCCGTGCCCCCCAGTCCATGCTCCAGGAGCTGCTCAACCGCGACGACGCCTACCTGTGGGCGATCCTGTCCAACGGCGCGACACTCCGGCTGCTGCGCGACTCGACCGCGCTGGTCGGTTCCTCCTACATCGAATTCGACCTTGAGGCCATCTTCAACGGAGAATTGTTCTCCGACTTCGTCCTGCTCTATCTGGCCTGCCACGAGTCCCGGTTCGCGCGTCAGGGCGACGGCGGCCCTGCGACCTGCTACCTGGAACAATGGCGCGGCTTCGCCGTCGAACAGGGCCAGCGGGCGCTCGATCAGCTACGCGACAGCGTCCAGCGGGCCATCGCCATCCTCGGCACCGGGTTCCTGTCCCATCCGGACAACCCGCAGCTCCGCGCGCGGCTTGACCCGCGCAACGCCGACCTGAAGCTGGACGACTTCAACCGCGCGCTGCTGCGGCTGGTGTACCGGATACTGTTCTGGTTCGTCGCTGAAGACCGGGGAGCCTTGCTGCAGCCAGATCCCGCAGACGCCGGGGCCGACGCCAGGGCCCGACTGCGCGAGGCCCGCGACCGGTACGCCGCATACTTCTCCTCCGCCCGGCTGCGCCAGCTCGCCCGCCGCCACCGCGGCGGCAGGCACGGCGACCTCTTCGATGCGATGCAGCTAGTCTTCGACGCTCTGGGAACCGAGGGCGGTGTGCCGGAACTGGCCCTGTCCGGCATCGGCGGCATCTTCGAGTCCCGGCGGGATGACGGCAGTGCCCTCCCGCTGGACGAGCCGCTCGACGGCGCCCGCCTGTCCAACGAGGCGCTGCTCGGCGCGGTGCGTACGCTGTCCCAGGTGAGACCGCGCGGCGGTGGCGCGTTGCGCCGGGTGGACTTCGGCAACCTGGGTGCGGAGGAACTGGGCAGTGTGTACGAGTCGCTGCTGGAGCTGATACCCCGCTACGACGACGAACAACTGGCCTACACGCTGGAGACACTGGCCGGCAACGAGCGGAAAGAGTCCGGCTCCTACTACACGCCGACCTCCCTGGTCGAATGCCTCCTGGACTCCGCACTCAACCCCCTGCTGGACGAAGCGTGCGCACACGGGACCGCCGAGGAACGGGTTTCGGCGCTCCTCGAAATCACCGTCTGTGACCCCGCCTGTGGGTCCGGGCACTTTCTCGTTGCCGCGGCCCGGCGGATCGCCAAACGCATCGCCGCCGAGGAAACCGGCGAGTCTGAGCCGCCCGACACCGTGGTCCGGGCGGCACTCCGCCGTGTCGTCGGCCGCTGCATCTACGGCGTAGACGTCAACCCCATGGCCACCGAACTGGCCAAGGTGTCGCTATGGATTGAAGCGCTCGAGCCCGGCAAGCCGCTGTCCTACCTCGACCGCAGCATCCGCATCGGCAACTCCCTGCTCGGCGTCACCCCCGCGCTGCTCGCGGACGGCCTGCCGGACGCGGCGTTCGCCCCGATCGAGGGCGACGATCGCAAGGTTGCATCAGCCCTGAAGAAGCAGAACGCAAGCGAGCGCGAAGGTCAGCACGACCTCTTCAGTCAGGCCGGCATCCCAGTCACCAACGCCGTCCTTGCTAAACGGGCCGTCGAGATCGCCCGCGCACTGCCCGACAACCTGGAAGACCTGCACATTCACCAGCAACGGCAGGCACTGGAACTCGCCGAATCACCTGAACTCCGCGTTCAGAAGCTCCTCGCCGACGCCTGGTGCGCCGCATTCGTCCAGCCCAAGAACACCTCCACCCGGTCGACGGCGATCACCCAGGCTGTCCTGGAGCATCTCGCCGACCCGTCGGACACGCTGGACTCGGCAGCAGCGGAGGAACTGGTCGCGGACCTCACGCTTCGGTATCGCTTCTTCCACTGGCACGTCGAGTTCCCTCATATCTTCCGCGTCGGCAACGGAACCGGAGGCATCGATCCAGCCACTGGCTGGTCTGGTGGCTTCTCCTGTGTTATCGGCAACCCGCCCTGGGAACGCGTCAAGCTCCAGGAGCAGGAGTTCTTCGCGGCTCGTAGCCCCGCGATCGCGAACGCGGTGAACGCTGCCGCCCGAAAGAAGCTGATCGCCGCTCTCGCCGACAGCGACAGCCCAGCCGACCGGGCGCTGTCCGGCGAGTTCCAAGCCGCACTCCGGGTGGCGGCAGGCTGGAGCCACCTGCTCCGAGAGTCCGGCCGCTACCCCCTCACCGGCCGCGGCGACATCAACACCTACGCCGTCTTCGGCGAGACGGCCAGCACGATCATCAGTGCGACAGGGCGAAGCGGCCTCGTCCTGCCCACTGGCATTGCGACTGACGCGACTACCGCTCCGTTCTTCGGAGACCTCGTTCGCGCAGGCCGACTCATACACGTCTACAGCTTCCGTAACAATCGTGGCCTGTTTAAGGGCGTCGGTCACGGCGAAGTCAGATTCTGCTTGATCGCCTTTACTGGTTCCCGCGGAGAGGTAGACAGATCATTGTTTGCGTTCGATCTCGGCCTGCCAAGCGAGCTGAATTCTCGCGAAAACATCTATCAACTCTCTAAGAATCAGATCACCTTGGTAAATCCGAACACCGGAACATGTCCGACGTTCAAGGGTCCGAGGGATGCTGAGATCGTCCTCGACATCTATAACCGCATGCCTATTCTTTGGCGCGATGATCCGGAAGAAAATTCTTGGGGACTCTCGTTCATGGCGATGTTCCACATGGCGAATGACTCCGGCCTGTTCCGCACGAAGGATCAACTCGGAACTGCTGGCTGGACCCTAGATGGGAATATACTCATCCGCGATGGCCGACGCATGCTTCCGCTGTACGAAGGAAAGATGGTCTATCACTATGATCACCGATTCGGAGATTACCGCACTCGTGAACATGACACGATAGATCACGTGCTTCCCCGAACCCTAGTGACTGAAAAAGCTGATCCCGGCTTCTCGGTAATGCCTCGCTACTGGGTCCAGGATTTCGACACTCTGAATGAGCAGAAATCTAAGCCCGAAAAAGCGGTGTATCATCACGGCGTGGCTGCCAAGCTTGAAGCCAAGAATTGGAAGCACGGCTGGCTCCTCGGCTGGCGCGACATCTGCCGCAGCACCGACGAGCGAACTGTCGTCTCTAGCGCGATCCCAATAGCAGCGGTAGGGCATAAGTACCTCCTCATCTTCGCCGAACAAGCGCATCTCCTGCTGGCAAATCTTTCCGCGTTCGTGCTTGATTACGTCGCGAGGCAGAAAATTGCGGGGGCTTCGCTAAACTACTACCTTGTCAAACAGTTTCCAGTGCTCCCCCCGATGGCCTACCAGGAATCTAAGCCGTGGCTCAGCCACGGTACAGTCGGAGACTGGGTCCGGCGCAGAGTCCTAGAGCTGACTTTTACTGCGTGGGACATCGAGGGATTCGCGCGTGACCTAGGTGATGACAGCCCGCCGTTCCGATGGATCGATGAACGCCGAGCAGCGATTCGCGCTGAACTCGATGCCGCTTACTTTCACCTGTACGGCTTGGAGCGCGGCGAGGTCGAGCATGTCATGGACTCCTTTGATTCACTCCAGCGCCGGGAGGAGAAGCCGCAGAACTTTGGTGAATTTCGCACCAAGCGTCTGATCCTTGACCGCTACGACGCGATGGCCGACGCTATCCGGACCGGCGTTCCATACGAAACCATCCTTGACCCACCACCCGGCCAGGGACCACGCCACCCCGTAGCCACGAATTCCTGAGCGGAGAGGAGCCCGCGTGGCCGAACAGCAGGTGCAGCGTGCGGCGCTCGTCCGAGCTGCCCTGGAGGCACTCCGGGATGCCGACGGCCTCCTCAAGCCGCGCCAGGTCGAGGACGAGGTCGAACGTCGAGTCAAGCTCACGCCGCATGAGTTGGACCATTACGCAGACGGGCGGGCCCGGTGGAGAGTTCATCTGGGCTTCTACACAGGAGATGCCGCCACCGTTGGGTGGATAACAAAGCGCAATGGCTGGGCGATCACTGAAGCGGGGATCGAGGCTCTTGACTCGTACCCAACGCCGGACGAGCTGCTTGCCGAGCTAAACCGCCTGTACCGGGAGATCGATGAGCGGCGCAAACAGGCCCAGGTAAGCCTTAGCGATGTCCAGCAGTTCATCGCCAAGACATTGAGGCTGGTCGAGCCCGGTACCTGGACCGCGCATGACGATCTCGCCGTTCTGGCGGGCACCACCGGAACGGAGGTCGCGCACTTCCTCGCCAGCGGTAAGGTCCTGCCCAATGCCTACCGGGTGCTCGACGCCGACGGCAGCATCCCAGACGAGGGGATGCTGAACGCCTGGTACCGCGGTACCGATCTCCGCGGTCGGCTGGCCGGGGAAGGCGTCGTGTTCGATGCCAATGGGCAGGCGGCGCAAGATAGCCGACTCACCGCCGACTCGCTGAAGGAGCTGCTCGCCGCACGCGCAGGTGGGGACGAGCCGGATGCGCGCGCACCGGTTAAGCGGGCGTGGATGGTCCGGGGGTCGAACGTCGATGGCTACAACCTCGTTCCTGACTGGCTTCGTGACGGATTCGTTTCGCTCAGCGCGTCACAGCTCGGTCACCTTGATCCCGATGCCAGCTATGACGAGCTTAGGCAGGCCGTTGAGACGGGCTACCAGCACAAGTCGTACGCCTACCGGGGGCAGCGGCTTGAGGAGTTCGACCGGTTCCTGCGCCGGATGCGTCCCGGTGACCTTGTGCTCGCGACGATGCACGGCCAGATCCATCTGGGTGAGGTCACCGGACCGGCCCGATTCGCCGAGTCGGAGCATGGGCTTTCGAACCTCCGCCGCGACGTTCGCTGGCACACACCCAGCGATCCGATCGACGGCAGCCAGCTTCGCGCCCCCGTCCCGGCCCTGCTCCAGAGCCAGGCCTACATCGTCGACCTGACCGAGGCGTATGAGCAGCTCGCGGCCCTGATCCCGTCGGAAGTCACGCTCAATCAGCCCGCCATCCAGGAACAGCCGCCACGGGAGCTTGCCTTCAAACTGGTCACAGCCGATTTCGCGGACAAACTCCTGATGGACCGGGCGGAGTTGGCCAAGATCGTGGACCTGCTGTGGGAGCGCAAGCAGATCATCATGTATGGGCCGCCGGGGACGGGCAAAACCTACCTTGCCAGCAAGCTGGCTCGCCATCTAACGGACGACGGCGCTGTGAAGCTTGTGCAGTTCCATCCTTCGTACACTTACGAGGACTTCTTCGAAGGCTTCCGGCCGGAACCGGGCGGCAGCGGAACGTTGACCTTCACGCTACGTGCCGGGCCGTTCCGCGACTTCGCCGAAGTGGCCGCGGACAACCCCACAACCGCCTACCTCTTGATCATCGACGAGATCAACCGGGCGAACCTGGCCAAGGTATTCGGCGAGCTGTACTTCCTGCTGGAATACCGCGATGAGTCCATCAGCCTGCAGTACTCCCCGGACAAGGAGTTCACGCTCCCGCCGAACCTGTTCCTGATCGGCACGATGAACACCGCCGACCGGTCGATCGCACGGATCGATACGGCCATGCGCCGTCGATTCGCGTTCGTGGAACTGGATCCGCGCATCCCGCCAGTGCACGGGCTGCTCAGTCGCTGGCTCAGCAAGCGCCACCTGCCCCAGGAGGCCGCCTTGCTCCTCGACGAGCTGAACCGCCGGATTGAGGACTCCGACGCGGCGGTCGGGCCCTCCTACCTGATGGATGAGCGGATCTATCAGCGCGACGATGGGCTCAGCCGGGTATGGCAGTACTCGATCATGCCGCTACTCGAAGACCTCTTCTACGGGCAGGGCGACCTCGACCACCATTACGGCCTGTCGAGCCTCCGCAAAGCCATTACCGTGCCCCCTACCGAGCCGTGAACTCCCTGCAGCTAGACGAACTTGGTCCAGGCATCGAGCTGCCACTCACGCCAGACCAGGGACGATCGCTGGCTGGCTCCGGCGTTGTGAATGCCGCCCCATCCCCTTACAGCCCGGGAGTGTGGCAGATCGGCCCCGCCCGGAAGGTCGGAGGGGCCCGGATCGGGGACATCGAGATCCATATCAAGCCGAAGGTCCCCATCGCTCGGCTGCTGTTCCTTGTCGGATACTCCCAGCACGCGGCCGCGTGGCGGCCGGAGACGGTACCCGTGGCCGAGGCCGCAGACCTGGTCCCCGCCGTTGCCCAGGCTCTGTGGCGGCAGACGGAACGGGCGATCCATCAGGGCTTGCTTCCCGGCTACATCGTCATCGACGAAAGTTCCCAGGTGCTGCGGGGCAGGCTGCGTGAGAGCGAGCAACTGCACCGCCACCACGGACTGCCGCTCCCACTGGAGATCCGGCACGACGAATTCATCATCGATATCCCGGAGAACCAGATCCTGCGGACCGCGTGCGAGCGGATGCTCACCGTCCCGCACGTGGATGCCGAATCCCAGCGCATGCTGCGGCGCCTGCTCCGCGACTTCACCGACGTAACGCCGCTGTCCCGCGGCGATCTGATCCCTTTCTGGCAGGCAACACGGCTCAACGCCCGCTACCACACACCATTGCGTCTGGCCGAACTCGTCCTGCGCGCGACTTCCGTTGAGCACGGCATCGGAGGCGTGGCAGTGAACGGTTTCCTGCTCGACATGCCGAGGCTGTTCGAGGACTTCGTCACCGTGGCGCTGCGAGAGGCGCTCGTGACGGCATACGGCGGACGCGTGGACGATCAGGATCGAAACTACTTCGACGAGGCGACTAAGGTGGTACTGCGGCCCGACGTCGTGTGGAAGCTGCGTGGTTCAGCCGTCGCTGTCATCGACGCCAAGTACAAGGCCGAAAAACCAGCCGGGTACCCCAACGCCGACCTGTACCAGCTCCTCGCCTACTGCACCGTCCTCGGCCTGCGCAACGGCCACCTGGTGTACGCCAAAGGCAACGAGGACCCCGCGCGCCACGTCGTGCGCCACTCAGGCATCGAGATCTTCTGCCACGCCATTGATCTTGGCTCGGAGCCTTCGGTATTGCTGGCCCAGATGCATGACCTCGCCGGACTGATCGCCTCGACTTGGCTTAAGTCCGGGGCCTTGCTCACGTCGCTGGAACGCGCCTGATGCCGACCCGTAGGGTAGCCGCGATTTCGGGCGCTACCAAAGATCGCCAATGTCGAGCGGATCAATACCAAGGTCGGCCCGCATAGCAGGAATGAGCGCCGACAGGGATTCCAGGAGGGTCTCGCCATCACCCTGTTGGAGGGCATTCAGCGCATCGCGAGCGTGTCGGCTAACATCTGCGGATGCTGTGAGCTGCAGCTCCCATGCGGCGTTAGACGCCCCTACCAGCGCGGAATGAAAGGCCGTTACATCGCTCCCGCTTTTAGAGGACTCATTCCTGGACATGGCCATCAGGCCGTCGCTAAGCGCTGCGTAAGCCACAGCGTAGATCCTACGTTTCTCGGCTCGCTTAGCTCGCTCATCCTCGGCCGCGATGCCGAGCTTTACCCCTGCAGTCTGCCACCGGGCACTTAGCAACGTCCCGAAGATGCCCGCAACACCTACCGCGCCGGTAATGATCGTTGACCAGGGTACCATGTCGGCCAATCCTGCCAGATCATAGGCGTGACTTAGTGTCCCAACTCCAGTTTCGGGCCCGAACTGGAGGCCTATGGCGACTAGGCTTATCGGCCATGACGGAGATGCGAGGTGAAGGCAATGTCGACGCGGGAGGCGCGATACAGGGGTCCTCGATCAGTGGCCGCGGCAGGGTAGTTATCGGGGGTCGCGTCTACAGCAGCCAGGGTGGAGCACCGCGGTACGGGGCTCAGAGGCCAGGCTCAGAGTCGGAGACTACAACCGAGCCCGAGACCACAAGCATGGGGCAGAAGGTGGAGCACGCCATCGAGATATACGAGTCGGTGCCCCTCGAAGGCGACATTCGTCAGTACGACTTGCGGATCGACGGTGTGCTTGTATGGAGCGGTGCTGGTGACGACCGTGTGGACGCCCTGCTGGACGCCATCGCGGCAGCTACCGGCCAGAGCGAAGAGCCCCCGACAACTGAAGCTGGTAGGGCGGCAACAGTCTCCCAAGCAGAGGAGGCTCATCTGCCGCTTTCCCGTCGAGTTCGGGCCGGTCAAGGCCGCCTGCGCCGAGGCCCACCGATCATGGCCCATTGACCGGAGCCAGTCCTCCCCGCGTCGGCCCCAGTTCATTCGTAGTCTCATTCGCATGATGTGCCGACGGCGCCACGCCGAGTTCGGCCGGGCTCTCTGCCCTGCAGACGGACCCATCGCGGCGCCTGGACTTCGGAACTACGCGCCTGGACTTCGGGACTATCAGAGACTGTCGATTTGGCGCTGCGTCTCGCCGACGTATTCGCCGATCAGCGCACGGATCTCCTCGAAGTCGCTGTTCACGATGTTGCCTGCTGCTGTCCAGGATCCCGAGTTGGGATCGAAGTCGGTGTAGAACCCCGACTGCTTCCCGGCGTTAGCTGAGGCGGCGAGGCCGGTCAGCTTCTGCAGCACAGCGGTCTCCGCCGGATCGATGACCATGCCGAGCATGAGCTTGCCGTATACGTCGGGATATGCGGCCGCGAGATGTTGCAAGAGACCGGCAGAGTGCCGGGCCTCGTGACTGCTGTAGATGATCTTCCTTAGATCATCGTCGCTGAAGCCGGGAGGCCGCCCCTGCCTCGCGGCGGCGACAATCGCCCCAAGGGTCCGGGCCTTCACTGACTCTTCGAACGCGAGCACCGCCAGGGATAGCGCTCTGCCATGGCGCCCAGCGGCAGCGAGGACATCTGCGTCGCTCAGCAGGTCGGCAGCGTTGGTCGCCGCCATCACCGCCCCACACGCAGCTTCTTGCTCGTTGGGCAGGCGCTTAACCGCCATTACCGGACCGTCCGTTTCAGAGGAGTGCGGCACGAGATGCCGTGCACGCAACAGGCGAGCGTACCGCGCCCCCCGGGCTGCTGCGCGCGTCGGCGACCGAGCACACCGATGGGCCTCGCACTCCTCCTCGGCCACCGGTGGAACCGCATCGCTCCCACCACCGTCTACGAGGACCTGGCCGCCCTGGGCTACGAAGCCGCCTTCACCGTTAGCGCCTGACGACTATGTATGTACAGGCCGAGTTGCAGTACGGCCCAGCCATACCGTCGGCATCGAGGTGATAGGGGAGCATTCTTCAGTTCGGCTGTGCGCGCCGGGCCTCGGCCGACGATCGGGACGACGGTCCCCTGGATGCAGGCGGAGGCGGAGCTCGGCGGCGAGCGATGGCTCTCGCCAGCCGCGGGATGTCGTTGGGACGAGGGAGCGGGACCGCCTCGCCCACCAGCCGTGCGGAGGTTTCGAGTGCACGCTTGGCGACGGTTTCGTCCAGATGTTCGCCGGCATGAACGGCCCGGTTGCGGGGATTCGCGAGCTGGTCGATGACCCGATTCCGCGTCACGGCCGACTGCCCCGCCGCGACGAGCTGCTGGTAGACCGGGAATGCCTCCGCGATCCCCGATCCCAGCCGGAGCAGGCGCTCGCTCTCGGCGCCCGTCAAGCCATGCGCCCGCAGCCGTGCCGTCAAAGCAGCATCGAGGGCGACCTCCGCCGCCGAGCACGCGTCGATGACGCACAGGCGGTACTCGCCCGCGTACAGCTCCACCAGAGACCGCCGAAGGATCGTGTACGCCAGCGGGATGTCCAGTTCGCCGGATGCGGCGGCGAAACCGGCCGTCACTTCCTCCGGCGTCGCCCATCGCTGGCCGCGGATGACGACCGGGACCGGGCCGCCGGTCCCGACGCCGGCGAGGCCGCCGTCACCATCCGGAAGGGCAGCACGGACGAGTGGCGTCCCAACCCTCGCCACGGGCTGCCGGATCGTCCCTGTCCAGATATCCAGCCACGCCTCGGCTCTGACGAGCCACGCACCGAAGGAGGCGCCGACCCGTGTGATCGGCCAGGTCGTGTATGACCCGATCGCGAGATCGCCCTCGGCGGGGATGCGCAACCTAACCGCGGTGACCACGAGCATCCCCTCAGGCACCGGCAGGGCGAACCCCGTCTCAGAGTGCGGGGCGCGCAAGGGGGCCGGCCGACGCCTTCCGGGGAACGGCGGTGCAGGCGGGGTCCGCCGGACACTGGAGTGGATCACGTCATCGACATTCTCAAGTGGCAGCGTCAGCCGGACACGGCTCGACGCGAGCGTGATCCGATACGTCACTCCGGCGAGCACTCGATCGACCCACAGGGGCTTGTCGAGCCATGCGATCGAGTCGACGGTCCGGGGCACCTCACCATGGTCCCACCCGCGTTGCTCAACAGAGTCAGCTCGAGTTGCCCGCCCGGTGCGGTTACCGATGTTCGCTTGGATCGTGTTTGCGCAGTTCGCGGACGGTGGCGGCCGCCAGTGAACGCTGGTCAGCATTGTTGGAAAGCATGTGGCCCCGTCAACGCCGGACTTGCCATAGGAGGGAGAGCCCGGAGCTGTTCAACCCGTGAGGCCGACGCCCCGCCGCGGTGGCATTCCCTGCCGATCCTCCCCGCCGCATGCCGCGCAAAGTGGTCCTGTCTCGCCAACGAATGGCCAACAAGTGATCAATAGCATAACCGCCCTGCTTGGCGATCATGCATCTACCTGGAGCTTCTCTGTCGGGGTGGCCGGATTTGAACCGGCGGCCTCTTCGTCCCGAACGAATGTGTCGTTTTGGCCGGGACATGCGCTAGCTGGCTGGCGGCTACGTCGGCGCGCGGCTTCAGCGTCGGTTGCCGAACGCCGCGATCCGGCGCATCCTGTGCGTCACCATAGTGGCCGTCGGCATCCGCTACCTGTGGGGCGGCCTGGGGTTGGTCACGAACGGACCGAGGATAAGCCGGCTTGGCTGGCCCGCCATCGGCGCATGAACGGCGACCTGCCGCCCGGAGGCCGCAGCGTTACCCCCGTGGCGTGCAGTAGTTTGCGGACCGTGTCGGCGGGCTGGCCGGTGAGCACCTCGATGTGGTGCACGCCGATCCCGCATGAGACATACAGTTCCTCGGCCAGGTCCGCACTGAGCCGTGCGGGGACGGGAAACCTCTCCCATACCGGCCCGCCGGGTGGCACAGGAGACATACCGTGCCGGGCAAGCACCTGCTGCACGTCGGAATCGGCGTACAGGGCGGTGATGAGCTCGATTTCGGTGGGCCCGCGAGAAGGGGCAGGCCCGCCCATGCGGACGGGCATGCCCTCGTCGTGGGCGGTGCGGAGCACTACGCGGCGAGACACGCCAAGGAGCTTGCCGACCTCATCGGAGGTCAGCCCGGTCCGCAGGTACGCCTCCACCAAGACCTCCAGCTCGACGGCGAGCCGGTCCTCCCGGTTGAACCGCCCCCGGGTTCTCAGCCGGACGCCATCCGCGCGGAGCCGGTCCTGGACGGTCCGGGCCGGAATCTGGGTCAGCTCCGAGATCTGGGCGCAGGTAAGCCGGTGACGCAGGTACAGGTCGGCCAGGAGCGCGGTTGGAACGCCCGCCCCGGCGCCGCGGTGAAGGCGGCGCCGACCGCTGCCGCGGGGCCTGACGGGTACACCAGCCCGATGCAATGTGCGGGTGACCCGCTGCCGGCTGATTCCGACAACGGCCGCGATGCGGTACGTGGACAGGCCCCGGCACCCGTACAGGTGGACGATCCGCTCCGGCAATATGGCGCGAGGGATGTCTTGCGGGCAGCCAGAGCCCGCGCTGATCCCGTCCGCCGCGGACGGGATCAGATCACTGCACGCGTGCGGGCAGCAGCCCGCCGGGCACCCATGGGACACGCCGCTGGCCTTCCGCTGTCAGGCAGGGACCGTTGGCGGCATCTCCGCGGGGTGACGGCGAGCCCCTCCGCCGTTGAGGTACATGATATGAGCCTGACCGCTGGCGGCCGTGGCCGTGCAGCAGACGGATCCGTCCTCGCAACGCCACGGTCCTGGCCCGATTTTCGGGCCGGAGGTGGCTGCTCTGGCTGGGGAATTCACAGCACGCCGTCAGGCGAGGAGTAATCACTACAAAGAACGTATAGCAGGCATGGATTCACGTCCTCGGACTGGAGCGGGCGCACCAGGTCGGCGAGCCATTCCACGGCGCGGATCAGCGGCTGGTACAGGTGCCGCAGGAAGAGGGCGTCACCTTGATCTCGTAGCCGCCAGCCTGGCGCGGCTAGCACTGCAACCAGCCTGGCGCAGTGGCAAGCCCAAGGGCCGGCTTCCGCCAGGCTGGTGCCGCGGATGCGCGTGCTGGTGGCGACCGCGATTGTGGTGTAGCCGGGCACCGCCGCGCCGGGCAGGGGGGCTGGATATACCACTGGGGGAATCTGACCTTGAACCATTGCGGACTCCGCGGGCGTGGGTCCCATGGCGCCTCGGCTTCGATGTACTCGCCTAGCTCGTCCGGGTGAGGCGGTGCATCGGCTCCAATCAAGGCTGTGAGCCCCGACGTCCTGCCAGCGTTTAGATCGCTAACGGCGATGCTTGTTTCTCATGTGCCGAGGATTGTCACTTGGTCAGCGGTGGTGCGGGTGGTGTGGTTCCCAGGCTCTGGTGGGTGGATGCTGCCCAGCGGTAGATTGGATTGACTCCTGGAGCCTGGGAGGCGGCTTGAGGTGGGCGGCAACGCGGTGCCTGGTGGGATCCGCACCCGTGCGCGTCACGGGTTAGGGCCAGGCTGGCGATGGAGATGACGCGGCAGTACCTGGCGGGTGAGTTGTCGGTGCTGCTGGAGCACGTGCAGGCGGTGACCACGACCGAGGCGGCGGGACATGCGGCGTGGTCCTTGCG